>Ga0187879_10000313_pt1 | contig 32898 bp, 39 predicted proteins | sample June2016WEW_19_1_FD_132423 | JGI IMG/M metagenome (GOLD analysis project Ga0187879, IMG submission 132423) | Peatland microbial communities from SPRUCE experiment site at the Marcell Experimental Forest, Minnesota, USA - June2016WEW_19_10 | ecosystem: Environmental > Terrestrial > Soil >... | reverse complement strand
GGTGAGCCTGAACACTCGCAAATCCGTAAAATGTTCGCTTAGCAACCTCGCGCATTTCGCCAATCGCAGCTGCGGAATCACGAATAGCAGCACGCCGCCAGCTTGGAGCCAGCGAAAGCTGTGTTCCAGGAAGACCAATTCCAATCTTTGGTTGTTGCTCTCTCCGGATTCCCAATCGTAAGGAGGATTCAGATAGAGCAGCGACACTGCTTCCGGCGGGCACCGGACATCCATTGTGTTCGCTTGCAACGTCTCGATTCCCAAGGCTCTCGCTTGTTCGGCCCGATTGGCGTCGATCTCAATGCCATAGCGATGAGCGGTTACGCCATGCAGCAAGTGAGTGAACGCCACGCCATCTCCCACGCACGGATCGAGCGCAGAAAATCGCTCGGGAACGCTCAGCCAATTCTTTAGTCGCCTGGCCTCGGCTACCGGAAGGGGGAAGAAAGCTAGCTTGGTTTGACCTTGAGGACGCACAGGTAACCTCCTCGACGTGTTAAGAGCCAGGAGGCGGCTGCACGCCTACACGTTGACCTGCACCCTAAGAACGTGAGGAAAGCCAAACTGGAGGGATGCTTGCCGAAAGGGAGAACTCACAGAAATGCCGAAGAGAAGACTTCGTCGTTCTATTTGCCCTGGCTCACTGCAGAATCGTGTCGGATCTCTTCAGCGGATAACCCTACTACTTTGCCGTCGCGCCAAATGTAGAGCGGCAATCCCAGACGAGCGTGTTCGTCGATGACTTCCTCGACCGCCTCTTTAAATGCGATCTCCGCCCGTTTCTCCAGCGGCAGTCGAAGGACACTCTTGGGAACTCTGCTCATTTGTCACCGTAGCGCGCGATCAGCGCCTTATACTGTTCTCGATTCATTATACGAGGCTTGCCCGCTCTCTCAAAAGCGACAACCGAGGGCGTTCCGCCTGAATTATCAAACAGATACCAGGAATCAGCCAGTCGGAGGTACTCGGCGAAAAAGTTGCTGATCGAACGGCCGAACCGGCGCCGAACCACAGCTTCGGGTACATCGTGCCCGCCTTTCAACACTCGTTCTCTGACTCTGGATAGCGCCACATCAACACTCTCCACCCACAGAAAGAAAATGTGCACATCGTATCCCTGTTTTTTGAGCTGGCGAATCAACCTTAAGTAACTCCGCCCCGATAACGTAGTCTCGAAGGCGAAAGTAGCGCGGCGCTGCGCAAAGAACCTGATTTCGTTGAGCATCAGCCTGCCAGCACGCACAGCTGCAGCTTCGGGGGAAAAGGGAGAAATACCCTCCGCGATCAGGTCGGCATTGATGAAGTTCTTGCAGTCGGCGTACTTGGGAAGAAATGTGCGTGCGAACGTCGTTTTGCCGACGCCATTCGGTCCTGCAATGATGTAAAGCTCCATGAGGTTTCCATCCTACCGAATCTCAATGCCTTCGTCCCGCCTAAGCGGAAGATTCTCGCCAGTTTGGAAACGGGTTCCGTGTCGATTCGCGAAGCTGCTCGATTAGCCCCCGAATAGCGGTGCGCCGATGGTACAACGCTTCCACCAATCGATGCAGTCCGTCGCAGTATGCCTCTGATCAGGCTTCGGGAATATCGGCAGCGCACCGCCAAATGGCGTAAGCATCCATTCTTCAGTGGCAACGGGAAAAATCCCAGCTTAGTTTTTCCATGTGGTCTCATCTTGCCATCCCATTGAGAGCCTGTGCCACGAGGTCGCTAACTCCGTCGGACTCGGGTATCTCGCTCACGGCGATGAACGAACAGAAACCGTTCACCGGGATCGGCCGCTCATCTTCGATTCGATAGCCGCGCTCGATATGTTGTTGTTTTCGTTTCTCAAACAAGTCGGCTCTGGTGGTCACACGAATTCTCATGGCCATCCTCATTTCTCATTCATTGGCAATCAAGGTGTAGGTCCGCACGAGGCGGGTCATCGAACGCGGGCACTAATCTAGGTGTGTGCGCAAAACCGTTGGGGAATTCTGAGCGGCTGCCTCTGGCTCGTTGTCCTTTCCTGGAACGAACCTCTCCCAACAGATGGAAAAGCTGCGGCAGGGCTGTCCTCCGTCATAGAGGTCAAAAATGAGTTCATCCGAGACATAGAGCGCAGTTGGCAGGGGAATCACTGGAGGGCGGGCGCTATCGGGAGGAGCCGGAGGATTGTGCTCGACCATAGGTCTGATCCTCCTATCCTGGAGCTTTGTGCCGAAAGCCCGCCGCATCCACGGTGGCAATTACAAACGCTGTGCCTCAAGCGATCGATCGCTTGCCGCGAGAGGCATGGCAGAATCCGCGGGCGATTCACGCCAGTTAGGAAAGGGGTTCCGGCTCGAGATACGAAATTCGCCGATCAACTGCCGAATCGCCCCACGGCGATGGTGCAGCGCCTCCACCAGTCGGTGCAGGCCGTCTCGATCTCCTTCGTACCACTCTTCCGGAATCTCGGACGCACAATGCCAGATGATGTCTAAGTCCATTTCTTCGGCTTTGGTCAGGGCTGGTTCGAATGCCTCCCACCCCGTGACACCCTCGTATACACAATTGTTCGCGTATACCCCTCGGAGCGGACAGTCCGGAAAACTCCACTCGCTGGCATTGAAGCAGTATCCCTGATCGATAAAGGTAGCGTGGTGTCTGCGGCTTCGCAGGGTTTTGCGCCAGAAGATCGCTTGGCGTCCATCGCTGTTGCAAGTCCACTTGTCCAAAACAAGAACCCGAGGGAAGTCCCCAATGTTAAGAACCCGCTCTAGAAGTTCACGAGGCAAGTAGTCGAGTGTCATTGCAGGACTCTCGGAACCCACATACAGCGATCCCAGTTGCTTGCCGCTTCTACATGGAAGCTTCGAACCCCCAAGATTGATCCGGAGATCCTCTGTGTGTTCAATGAGCCAGTCGGAGACTTCAATCACCTCCACCCGTGGCATCGGCAGCCCAAGGGCTAGACCCAAGTTGGTGGCTAGCATCTCGTTTGCGAGCACCCGGATGTGTTGGGGGTTGTTCTGGAACTTGGTGACGTAGCAGGCACCGTCAGACGCCTTGAGCAGGTGAGATTGCGCTCCGCCTCGAAGCGGACGCAGGTGTTGGACTGCGGAGATGCAAGTCTGCACAAGCACCTCCTGGGTTTTGTTTTAGGGAAAAAGCGAGGCGGGTTCTAGGTAACTGCTCAACTCCTCAGTTCCTCTGAGCGTCGATTATTGTGACTTTTCTTCTTGGATGGCCTCAACCCAGAGGCGGAGAGTAAGGTCTTCGCGCTCGGGATTCCCCAGTTGCCAACGCAGTTCCTTCTGATATCGCTCTTTCAGCACTTCCAGATCGAGCGGGACAGTTCGCGCCAAGTGCTTCACATCGTCTCGGTCGCGCTGAATGTTGCGTTCCGGCTTTCACAATGCAAGGTCGTAAGGATCAAGGGCAAGGAGTTGGAGATGCTTGAACGCTTTGGGAAAGATTTCGGTGAGTCGGTCTTCGTAGTTCTCCGGCACATGAGCGACACCAACACGGTCAAGGTAGATTTTGTACTTCTTGTGAAGCGCACTCCCCTGCATGCCGAGTTCTAGCATGGGTCGGCCAGCATCCCTCGGTGCGATTTCCAATACGTCCAGGTCTCCTGTTGGCCGCGAAAATCCGTACACCATGGTGATGACGAACCCTCCCATACAATCCAGCCTAATTTCCTCGCGCACCGCCAAATCCAATTCGCGCAAGAATGAGATCCATGGTTCCGGGATGCTTTCATTCGGATGCATAGGAAAGGTGTTCTCCCTTCATGTCGGTCAGGAGGTTCCAGTGTGCCGCGGCTGGCGAACGATGTTCTCGCAGCCATGCTCTCTCAGCTTGGGTCATCGAGTCGTGGCAGAAGGTATCTTCGCGTGCAAGACGCGCGCTCTCCAAGACTTCCAACGATTGTCGGAGTTCTCTTGCTCGTTCCTTGTCGTTCTTGCCTTCCGCCACGTCTACCGCCAGAGAGACAGCGAATCCCAATCGGTTTTGCCGATCACGTACCTTGGCGTTGCGAACCAGCCAATCCCAGTCCATCCCAATGTAGGTCATAGCCAACCACGGCAACCCCTCAGCAACTCGGGCATCAAGGTTTGGCTCGTTCAGCGCCTCAAGCAAGACTTCCGCAGGGTTCCGCCGCCTTTTCGCCCGAAGATAGGCGAACCCCGGATAACCGAGCGCACTCAGTTCGGCGCCAAAATCACGCTTCTGCGTCGAAGCTGGCAATCCCACTTCCTCAGATCGCAACGGCAGTGCAGTGGGGGGCAGATTCAGCACTCTGACAGCTCTGCGTACAAATCGGTCAGACACAGGACGATGACCTTTCTCCAGCATCGACAAATAGGCCTGGGTGACATCAAGCGCAAGGGCCGCTTTCTCTTGGGTCCAGTTCTTCTCCAAGCGCGCCTCTTTCAACATGTTCCCGTCCATACCGATCCTTCTTCTCCGCAAAGGATTTTTAGCTAGTATAACATAATCTGTTATATTATTCGCTTCCACTCTCTCATTCTTGGGCGCGGACGCCTATCCTTTAATAACGAGATTCGCTAAAGGATGACCACCTATCTCCTTTCCAGACAGGGTGTTGCGAGCGGTGCTGGGGAGGGTTCGGTTTCAAGGGGGTAATTTCCGCGACTCGTTCAGCTTCGAGGACGACTTTCTTGAGACTTTCCAGACCGTCGACCTGATTGAGCGAAGTGAGCCGCAAGGAGCGCAGAATGGGAACCAGAGCTTCTGGACCAACTTTGTCCAAGGCAGCCCCCAGGCGCCGCAAGCCCCGTTCCGCCGCCTGCATTTGCGCTAACACCTTTGGGAGAACATCCGCGTCGCTAATCTCTGTTGGATTCCAGACTCTTGCGCCCGTCTTCAAAAGCCCGCGATACAGCCGCCAGCCTAGCGGTTCCGCCATCGCCTCGATCTGGCGGACGAGCGCGTTTGCATCTTCGGCGCTTACATCTTGCCTCTGGGGTGTGTGCTTGGGGTTGGACAACGAGCCTTTCGCTTCCTGGCCAGGTCTCAGACCCTCCCGCCAGCCCTGCGGAGTTGCCCAGCCAAACAGCCGGGGAATGTTCTTCGGTCGCTTTCGCTCGTCGAGATCAACCCACACTCCAGAGAAGTGGTACAAATAACGGCCGAGCCCAAAACAGCTGCAACTGCGCTTGAATGACTGTGCTTCCGCCGCCGTGAGCGCATTATCGTTATCCGCCCATTCCTCCCCAGTGGCTGAGTGCGACCCCAGTCCAAAGATCGTCAATTCGCACGTGACCAGCACCTTGGCGACGATCTTTTGATCTTTGGTCCGCTCAAAGTTTGCGCTGGTGTGCACAGCGTACTTGCGGGTCCAACCAGCCGGACTGAACATGCCATTGAGCCGATCGGTGTAAGCACGCTGATCCGCGTATGGGACCACCTGCCCCCGCGACTGTCCTTGTGCTGTGTTGGTCACGCGCCACTCGGTGACCGACGGTTCGAACGGAATTTCCAGTTCAGCAACCAGTTCTTTGATCTCCTGGGGGCTGAATTGCTGTGCTGTTTGCGTTTGGAGTGAAGCGATCCCTAAAGCGGAGTGATCTGCGCCGATCGAGCGCGGATCGGCACCTCCATTGGCACGGCCATTTGCAGCGGTCATGACTGTTTTCCTCCGGTCTGGATGCGGTTGTTTGGACTTCCTGATGAGCCGAACGAGGGTGGACTTCCGACTAGAGTGGAGTGACGTGTAGCCGATCATCCTTGGCTTAGAATTTTGTGGCATCTCTCATCCAAGAGTCGGAATAGGACCTCCGCGTCGTTTGCAGCATCTACAGGATCGCGGGCCAAGGCAGAACGGAGCGCATCCTTCAGCCAGAAGGACGCCGCTGGCTCAGACAGCACTTGCTCGACTTCGAGTCGCTCGGCCATACCACGTTTAGGGCGAGACCTCCCCCATTTCAGGTACTACACTGCCGCTCACAACAGCGCCAGGCTGCAGCAAATGGCAGTGGCGGCATCCGACACAACTGGCTGCGGCGGTGACGCGAACGACCGCGTCTTGGAACTCGCCTGGCAGACTCGCTGGTTCACCACTGCGGCTGTAAAAGACGGGACTCACTTTGCCTCGGAACGCTGCATCTTTGCTGGAGAGATCCATCTCAAGCGTGCCGCGCCGGCCGTAAAACAAGATCGAACTTTCAAGCCGCGGCCGTTTTCCGTCCTCCATGTTTGGCAAAGAGTGGCGCGTGATCAGCAGATCGTACGTGCGTTGCACCCGTAGCATCTGTAGTCGAGCAAAGCCGGCAGAGATGACAACGCCGTGAACGCCGTTGACCGCGATGCTGTCGACTCGCTGCAGCCATGACATCGGTTGGCCATCTTCCTCTACAAAGCCGCAATAAGCTCCCAGGTCAGCCACAGCTCCGCCTGATTCCACTCCTCGCAGCACGTATCTTCGAGCGAGATGCTGATGTTCGATGGAGACTGCCGGCTGGCAATGAATTCCAGCAGTTTGTAGACCCTTGAGGGTAATTGCCGGCAGGCGCAATCCCCGCAAGGCCAGAATTTGACCGTAGTTGATGGGATGCGATTGAAGAACCTTCTCGTCACTCATGGTTAGCTCGCTACGGTTCGGATTGGGCAGCCCAGCGCTGCCCGGATCATCTCCTTTGTGCAACCTGCCCAACACTTGTACTTCCGAGGATCGGCAACGCAGATGGCCAAGTTGTCGCCACTTCGGTCGCGGCCCTGCTCGGCGCAGGATGGGCAACGAGTCCAGTAGTTTCCCGAACGACGTTGCACAGGACCTACATGGTCGAGTATCCGGAACTCGTGCCGCGTGGGATCGTAAGGTGGCAGCACAATTTTCGACTTCGGCTGAAATTCCTCCGGCATGCTCAACCCTTTGACGAAGCAACTCATCTCGGCTTCTGTAATTTTCTTGAGCCGCTCAAGGTAGTCGAGCTGGGCTTCGAGTCGGTAATCCGCGCCGTAGAACCAAAAGCGCTGTCCAACCGCACGATGGACGCCAAGAGGCCCGCGAAGCGCATTGCCAAACTCGGCGTGTCCCAACTCGTCCTGCCGTGGGAAGACTTCTATTCCCTCCGCCAAGCCCGCTCCGCCTTTCACCGGCAACTTCAACCTCGTGGCCAGGTTGTAGATGTAGACTCGGCAGTCCCGTGCCAACAGGGGCTGCTCCGCGAATATCCAAAGGTGACCGCCGCGACGCGACTTCTCCAGGGCTGCCTCCACTCCGTCCTGGAGCAATTCCCATTGCAGCTTGAGCAGATCTTCCAAGGCATTTCCATAATCGGCATCGATGGCCACCCACTTCGACCGCTGGGTCTCCGGGTTGATGGCGTAGATCCCAATCGTGATCTGGCCGTTTAGGTGTTGCAGAACCGTCTCGCGTGACAGTCGACGTCCATCCTTCGGCTTGTAGTAGTAATGCTTGCCGTTATTCCCCGGTTTGTCCGATTGCATCGTGTAGGCGAGGCGGTTTACGAACAGACGCCAATAGCGGGCGGCCAGCCCTAGACTGACAGACTTGCCTTTTTCCATGGCACTACCTCGCATCGGTTCCTACTTACGACAGGTTGGAAACTCGGTCAAATCAGCCGAGCAAGAGGTGGGTTTAGCGTCTGGTTCAGGCTCTTGCGGGTTCCTGCACCGATGCCCGGAACAGACTGGGGTTGGACACGCAGTCGAGCAAACGATACTCACCGAGCAGATCTTCAAACTCCGGTATCGTGAGGGTGTCGTCAGACCCCTGATCGAACGAGACCAGATAGAATTGCTGTTCGACACGGTCGTAGATGTAGATGGCGCCGGAAGAGGGATTGTCAGGCACCATCAACAGCACAAGGATACCCTTGGGCATCTGTATCCACCTTGTCGCGGTGCCTTCGCTCATCTGCACGAACACTTTCACCAAATGATCAAGGTTGGCTTCCTTTGAAACACCGATCTCTTCGGCATCGAAGAGATGGTGGATGGACATGTTTCCTCGACTCCCTGACATAACAAGGTCTCCTTTTCATTCATTGATTTGTTGGTCCAGCTCTCAGTTCCGCGCTGCTTTTGAATATCTGAATCTGGAAACCTGGAGCGTGTGGAAGTCTGGCTTTTGCATTTCTTTCCAGCACACCCACAACGACCCTCCCAAATAAAGGGAGGGAAGACCCGAAATACTTTAGCGCTGGGTGCTGACCCGATGGCGCAACTCAAAAGGCACGTGAAACAGATCTCCCCGCTCGAACTTGTCGAGCCTCCCGATGCGGACGCGATAGAGCCGTTCGTATTCCTGCATTCCGGCATTCGGGCCCGCGAGAAGCTTCAGAGGATCGACTGCAGGCCCGACGGCGTTCATCGCTGCTCGGACATGTTCATAAGCTTCGTGAGGAAAGCCACGCAAGTAAGCATTGACCGCATCTATCAACCTCTTACTGAGCACGTTGACGACTGACCGTGACTTCTTAACGTCGGCACAGATTCCGTCCACGTCGTCGAGCAAGGCGAGGACCTTGAGATATTCCGCAAAACACGTTTCCAAGAACGAGCCGAACGGTGACGACTCCGTGCGCCGTTTCGGAAGTTCAACAGCCGCACATGAGAGAAACTCGTCCAGCGTCATATGCACAATAGTAAAAGCAACTCGCTTACGGTTGTAGCTAAATCCCCCTGCTATTAATTCTGTTCTTTGTGCTGCTCGACCAACCAATGTGCAGAGGGTAGTCAGAACCTAAGTGTCGTAACAGCCTAAGCTTGCTGAGGAGCCAAACAACGCATATCCACGGCGAGAACAAGGCGGGAACAACACGGAAACCAGGCAAAAAGGAGCCAAAGACAACGCAATAGGTAAGGAGTTTGGCCTCCGCTACTGAAGCACGTCCCAGAACCTGGCGGTAATTCCATCGCGGCCGGTCACTACCGTATCCAGCAAGTGCCGCTCAAAACTTGTCGCGCCGGCGAAGGCCAGCCTTTTCCGAACCGACTGGAATTCATGCACGAGGTGAACCAAAACCTCCATCCCCGAAGTCAAGTAAAGCACGCACTCGATCTGGCGCTCGGCTTCTAACGCCACCCGTATGCGTTCGTACTGCCTGAGACTTTTCAATATTCGTTCGTATTCCAGCGCAAATCGAACCGTGCGATCACCAATCCAGACATCCACAATCGCGTCGTAGTCCTTCTGGTATGGAGATCGTGAAATGGTATTGAACGACGCAATTTCGATTTCCGATTGCCATCCGGCGAGCAGGTTCTTGCGTGCAAGTGCGAGTTGGACGGCGTTCAATTCCAGGGAGTGAAACACTTGCGAAAGGTGCGGTAAGTGTTCCGTGTTTGAATGCAGGACGGCCGTAAACTGTCCGTGATGTTCGAGCAACGTGATGCCATCTTTGGTAATGCGGTAGACCGCCGACCCCGCGCCATAAACGCCCTGGCAGACACTGATGTGTCCGGAATCTAGCAACCGTTTCAGCCGCCAGTTGAAACTGTTCCGAGAGTGATCGAAGCCCCCCAGCTTCATCAATTCAAACAACTGATGATGGCTGACAAACTTCGAGTTGCGTACCTGGCGAAGCAGCGGGATGTCTCGTTCGGGATTGATAACCAGACTGCCTTTGGCATAGCGCATAGCAAGCTCGTCAGTTTGAGCCGACCTCTTCGGCCAGTTGCAGAGATGCTCCGTTTGGCAGATTTGGCCGCGTGACCAGCCGCCAGATTCCGAGTGCGCTGCGGACCCAATCTTGCGGTTCCATCAGGAGCAATGCTTCCTGTCTGTCTCGCAGCTGACTGATGGAAATCGGCCATATAGCTTGCGACTTCCAACCGGGATTGCCAAAGTCCAGGGCGCCATGCCGATCACTGGAGACCACCACAAGGTAGTGATCGGGAACCGTGTTCTTCGAGGCCCTTCTGACGAACAGAACGCGGTTGCCCCCGCAGTTGAACCCCGGACTGGCGCACCAGAAAATCTCCCCAATCGAGCGGCTGGGAAAGTGCGGATTAAAATCGCCGACCCCATTGAAGCGGACGAGACCAGGGAGCACCCAATACCGCCTGACCTTGTTCGCACAACGAATGCCCGCGGAGTTGTAGTACGCGGCGTGCCGCGTGTACCGATGGGGGTCTTCGTGGTCCGGGCCGAAGCGCGCCCACCAGTTACTGCCGAACTCCAGAATCTTCACCGACGTCATTGAGGTACTCCATAAGCGCCTGGTTCACGCGCCTCATCGTAGCGATCTGCTCTGTCGCAGGGAGCTTGGAGAGTTCGCCGATCTGCTCAACGATGTGTCGAGGCAGTTGCATCCTGTGCTCGGAGAAGAACTGCCAGATGTTCGCGAAACGTGTGCCTTCTTCGGCGAACTCTCTCTGCGCCGGGGGCAGAGCGCTCACTCGCCGTTCGTACTCTTGAGGATCTTCGATCGCGCCTAATTCTCCGCCCGGCAAGAACCTGCTCAGGCTTCCTTGCACCGTGACCGACGTTTTGTTCTGCTGATCTTCCTTGGACATTTATCTCTACTCCCTACCTGAACCGTCCCCGCTATTCGCCTTTCAGGGCCCGGTTCTTCTGTTGCTCGGTCTGCAGTCGCACTTCGGATTGGTTGAGCTGTCGCCTCAAATGCTTCTCCTGCTCCTGGGATCGGCCCAACTGCTGCTCGAGTGAATTCACCTTCACAATGAGATCCACCTCAGGCTTGAACAGTCCCATCTGGCTTGTGGGTTTGGCTCCGTTTCCGCCTCCCTTTGCAGTCTCCGTTTTGGTGCTCACTGGGCCGCTCTTTACCGTGGTCACTTCGGCGGGTTGCGCCGCGGTGCTGCGCTTGGAGCTGCCTTTGTTGCCCTCTTGCTCGCCGCGCTCCAGCAACGCGATTGGTGAACGTAGCGCGCTTTCTCTGGCGGCGGTTAACGCTTCCATCTGTTCGTGATTGCGCTTCGTAGCCTCGTCTACCTGGGCGTTGGCACGGGCCAAGGCGTGCTCGCCCTGTTGAAGCGCTTCCGCCACGACCCACTCTCGCCGGGCTTGTCGGTTGTGCTGGTAAACGATGATGACGAACAAACAACCGAGCAAGCCCAAGGCAACCATGTTCGACCAGAAGTAGCCGTTCTCAACGGTTTCCTGCAGCACGAACTTGCGTCCCTCATCAATGCACTGACCGTAGTTCTTGTCCGAGGGATTGATGCGTTTCAGCGCGAAATCAACGAAGCTATCTGCCGGCTTCTCGGCTGGACGCTGCGACGCGGGATCGTACGATTGTTGTGGCGCTTGCCGTACACCAAAGGAGAGGTCTCCAGTGGTCGCCAGCACCAGGCACACAATCACGATTCGACTGGCGTGATTCAAAATCATGGCAGCCGTCCGTTACGCATCCATACACTGCCACTGCGCCGGATCGCTTCAGGATCTCTGAAGCGCAGGTTTGCTCCTTGAGCTTGAGAACCGGCGGAATGGAGAGCCGGATAGATCCGGGGCTCAAGTCCAGGAAAGCGATACTGGTGGGGCACTCGCACGTGCAGATGAGAGTGAAGTGTGCCTTGGCGGTTGTCGGCCATCAAGATTTCCATCTGGCCGACAGGCAGGTTCTTGATGTGCTCGTCTTGCGCGCGCGTGTCCTTGATGTCGGTTTCACTTCCGAAACCGACGGGCTCGTATTCCTCTTCAAAGACCCCGGTACGCCGGACGCTTAGAGTACGCCGCTTCTGCCGGACACGCGCCGATGCTTTCATGAAGTGTTGCGTCGTCTCTTCGTCCTTGGTGCGCAGGATCATGTTGGTGTTCGGCGCCGAGGAGACCTCGTCACGAAATCCGCGGCTCACGGCCAAGAGCTGCGGAATCGCCTGCAGCGAAAACAGGAAAGCGGTGTTGGTGCCGCGCGCCGTTTGTACAATCTGGGCGAAGTTCGAGTAAGCAAACGGCGCAAACTCGTCCAAGATGACGCTTACCATCGGGCGGTGCTGAGCTGCGACTTCCACCAGATTTTCGTAGCGCTTGCCAATGATCAGCTGCAGGTTTTGCAGCAGCATCCGGCCAAGCGCCCTGACCGCCTTGGAGTTCGTGTTGGTGTTCAACGAAACGAACAAAATCAGTTCCTGGTCGATCACCTCGTCGAGCGACAGCATCTCATCGTAGGCGCCAGTGATGATGGAGAGTTCGTCCTGGAGAAAGGTCATCAGTTGATTCAAGAGACCCTGGATTTTCGTGATCCGCTCGCGGTCCTGCAGGGACTGCAGCAGCATCTTGGCCGACATAGCGAAGTTCAGGCGGCGCTGATTGCTGACGCCCTCAAGCGTTTGTAGTCTGGTGCGGGCAATCGCAACCTGTTCCCGCAGGACCATTGGGTCCAGCGCCATCACCATCACGTCGTAGAAGTTGTAACGCTTTCCGGTATATGTCAGAACGCGCGAGATGTCGGTGAGATAGTTGCCCTGATGGCCGTGAAAGAAATCCTTTTCCTGATCGAACGACTCAAACACCAGACCTGAGTGCTCCTCGTACAGTCCCGCGTCACTGAAGAAAGCGTTGTAGCGCACCGAGATGTCAGGGCGGGAGGGATCGAGCACGCGTAACTGGTGCATGCGTCCCGCCGCCTCGATAGCGGGCAGGAGGTCGCTAAGGTATTGCTTGTCAGCCTTTCCATCGAAAATCAACATGGGCATCCGGTGGGGCGCTTCGGGGGGACCCCAGACACGGAAGAGATCCTGGGTGATGATGTTCCGCAATAGTGTTGTTTTGCCGGAGCCAGTCGCGCCGCACACGGCCGCTTGCATGATGCGCGTGGCATCTGGCCACAACCAGGGTGTGCCGTGCACGTCATAACCGAGCACGATCGCATTTTGCGCGAACGCCGATTGCACGGCAGCGCGGTCCTTGGACTGGCTAACAAATAACGGAGGGTGGGGCCAGTTGTTTTCGCGCCGATTGCGCAGGGTCACCGAACACCAGACGACCGAGGTGGCGGCGACGAAAGCGCAAACCGCGTACAGGAAGAACTCCACGAGCTGTGACGGCCGGAAATGAAACCGGGCAACGAGGAAGTACAAGCTGGCGGAAAGCAGAACGAGCACGATGACGGCGGCAATGATCGCTGGGTTCTCTTCATGATTCCAGTTGTTATCACGGCGGCTTAGGCGGTACTCATTCTGGGGCGTCATGGCAGGCCGTAGCTAAAGAAAAGGAAAATGCCGACGCCAACGAGAGCAACGGAACCGAGGATGAGCAGTAGTGGATTGACGCGGAAGCGGCCGTTGTTAGTCCGTGGTTTCAGCGGGTCTTCAAGGTGCCTGGCCATGTGGCCCCGAAGACAGTCCTCCGTATCTTCAGTCAAGAACTTGCTGAGGCGCTCGTGCATGGTGACACCCTCAGGTTGTCTTTTGCAGGTCATGCTCATAGCACCAGGGTCGCTCTGACATCGACGTCAAACACGATCTCCAACACTACCGGCGACTCCACGTCTTGCCGAATGGTCACCACTCCACGCGCGGACTCGCCCGGCAAAACGTCCAGGGGTGTGCTTTCCGCATGGGCGACTGGCCAAGCGATCGTCATCGTGTCTCCCAGTCTGTGGATCGTCTGCAGGTCCAACTGATGGTGCTCCAAAGCAGGAAGCGAAATCCCACTGGCACTGACCAGCAGCCGGTACGCGCTCGGAGCACCGACGTGATACGGATCTTTGCCCTGGTTCTCCAGCGTGTATTGGATGTAGAGGCTGTTCTTGGTCCGAAAAACCTGTTCGATACGCACGCCGACTTGGTTCTTCGGCACTAAAATCCCCGCGTGGTCAACCGGCTCCGCGCCCAGGAAAGCCCGCGTCAGCATCATGTCAGCGATTTGCTCCATCTGCACTGGCGGGTCAACCGCCGGTTTCGGCGTCGCGACCGGGTTGTCGATGGCAAAGTTCATATCCTTAACCTCCCCCGCCGGTTCCAGTTCGTAGCCGAAGCGGCGCGAGGCCGTCCAGACAAACAGATCCGTGGAAGCCCCAGACTTCAAGGGCTTCACGAAGACCTTGTTGTCCTGGCGCTCGATTTGAAAGTCGGCGCTGCCGGCCGCAGCCAACGTGACCGGCTCTTGAAATTCGAGGACAGTCAAATGGTTCAAGGCGGTGGCGATGTGGTTGATCTTGCTGGCCGTGGTCTCTGCTTGTTGGCCCGCGGACGTGATGGCGCAAACGCTATATATAAGGATAAGTGTCAGGTATCGTTTCATGGCCAGCCCTTCTGCCTTGAGCGGAATCCCGGAGGATTCCGCTCAAAGCGGTTGTTGGTTATTTCTCAGCTCGCCTGCATGGTCCAAGGCGCATCGTTTCCGTCCTCTTCCGTGTAGGCAACGGGCGGGAACTCCAATTCATCCAAGTCAGAGGCAGGCGATGCCACTGTCTCGGACTGATCGTTGCCTGGGGTCGGTTTGTTAACGAGCAAAGCGTTGTCGTCGTCGAGAAGGATTCTTCCGTCCCTGTATTTCCACAAGAACGTGCGTTTCTGTCCTCCTCCTTCAATTGGCTCGATTAGAAAGGTCCGGCCATCGGGATCAGTGCGAACGAGCCCTTCGGAGAGCTTGGGCAGATGCACGCGGACGGACTTGCCGCCGGTGCGTTCGGCCAGCTTGTTAATCAGCTCCTGCGGAAAAGCGAGAAAGAGAATCGAGCCGCTGCCCTTGCCGCCGCACACAATTCTGTTCAGCGCCTGCAGCCAGCCCTTGCGGTTCTCCGTCTTGTTCTGCGCCCAGACCCGGATGTAGGCGAGGATCGCCTTCATCTCGTACTTGGCCCGGTCCTCATCATAGCGATAAGCACCTTGGGCCTGGGTCTTGGCAAATAGCTTTTGTCTCCGCAGTTCTCGATCCGACTCTTTCCGTACCAAGTCCCAATCGGCCTTGGCCTTGTCCAATTGTTTTTTGAGTTGTTCTCTCCTTTCGGCGATCTTGCCGACAACGGCGGCGTAAGCCCGGTTGACGAAATGGCAGTCCTCAAGCATCGGGCGTGTGACTTCTTCACCCACCACGAGGCCCTTGAACGCCTCAATCGGCGCCTTGTTGGTCAGCAAGTCTTCTATGTCTTTGCGGATATGGTTGTAAAGTTTCCCGATGCGGTCGCTAACCGGCGCATCGAGATGCAGAGGCAGGTCAGAAATCCGTCGCTCGTTCTTGTAACGAAGCCACGGAGCCTGACTTACCTGTTGGCGTATTTCGGCGACCAGCTTGAGGTCCGGCTGGACTTGCCATTTGAGGCTGTCGAGTGCGTTCTGGAGTTCCCTGGCTAGCCGGTCGGCAAGGTCTTCTCTGCCGGCTGCGCGGCATGAGGTCATCAGATCGGTGATCGAGCCGATATGGTTTCCCCGCGCCTTCATGGCCACGTGCTCCAGGTTGAACCAGGGGTCTTTCGCTTTGTTCAGCTTGTTCTTCCCCTGCTGTTGTCCCGCGCCCCGTTTGAACCGCTTCTCCACAAACCGGGGAAATCGGTCCTCTTCGACCACGCAAATCCAGTCAAAGTCGTAGTCGCCGCCGTTCTTCTTCGCGGTCTCCGAATGGAGAACATAAGCACCCTCCAGACAGAGCTGCCGTGTGATCAAGTTGCGCAATTCCGGCTCGGTCAGCGTGCATTTCTGACCACAAAGTTCCTGTTTTAGTCGCGCCACGATCTCCTCGTCGGAAAGGTTTCCGAACGGCAAAAGATCGTCGAACATCCGTATCGGGTAACGGACACACAGGCCACGCTTCGAGGTCAGTGAGACGATGGCTCGGTGCTCGGGGATCCAGTCGGAACCGTGAAGCACATTGCCATCCTTCAGAAAGAGGTAGCCGTCGTCCATGAGGGCGAAGGCCGGCAAGCGAAACCCTCCTCCTGTCGTTACTCGGAATGCCCATCGCGCAAGCAGCTTGTTGAGTTGATTGTTGACGTAAGGATGACGGACGATGTGACCACTCGCGTCCGCCACAAGCATTCCTTCAACGATGTTGAGCTCTTCGTTGTGGTCCTCATCGAAACCATCCGGCAGAGACCTGCCCGGATGCCGGCCCAGGATTTCCAGCAACTCCTCGTAGCGTCCCTCACCTACGGCCCCACTCAGCTTGCGTACCTGATCCATTGCCTGCGGCAGGATCTCAAGTTGAACGGAGTCTTCGGGTGCATGTTCCACGAGGGTGTAGCTGGACTCAAACTCGAGCTCGCGAGAAACTTCGCGGATTCCCACGGCGATGTGGCCGCGAAACCTCCGGCCCGGCCCGAAGATGGAGTACATCGACGCCGGCACCTTCAGCCCTGGCTTAACAGCGCTTTCCGGGAGAATGAAATCCGTCTCCAGCGCGTCGGCAACATCATCCTCCATGACTTTGAACGAGCCTTTCGCCTGCGTGTCGTGAAAGGCCATGCGAAACTGGTAGAACCGATGCGAGCGCAAGGTCTTGCCCCCGATCTCCCGTTTCGCTTGTTCTTCGAGCGCTGACTTTTCCTGTCGATCCGGGTGGGGCTCCTTCTCTGGACCGGATTCATTCCGATCTTTAAGAAGTCGCTTTACCTGTTTGTCGAGGAGTTCGTCATCGTGCCTTTGTTGCAGTTTTCGGAACGCCGACCGCCTCACCCATCCGCGGCAATCGTTGGTCCCGAGCGCATGGTCTGGTACCACCAGCACACGCGCATCAGGCTCCTCCATCATCACCTTGCAGGAAGAGACAAGTATCCCGAAATAGACAATCGCCGCTTGTGGCCAGTGCTGGAACCGATCGGCGATGGCCCGGCTGTGCTCATGGTCCACGAAATAGAACTTGCCTTTCTTCGCGGAACCACTCGCTCCCACGAGTTTGTAGTGAACGCCCCTCCAGGCAAGTTTTGCCAGAGCGTTCTCGACCAGTGACTCCTCGTACTCATCCAAAGATTCAACTGGAACGTTTACGCTGGCAACCCTGATGCCCGGATAGAGAACACTCAACAACGTATTCTCCAAAGGATCAAGATCGTTGAGCCGTGGCGTCACTCTTCCGTTGCGGTCGATCTCCAGGTTCTGAATCTGGTCGACCGGGATTTTGTGTTTGTTCGTAGTCATTGTTTGTTCTCCTTAACTTTTTGTCCGGAGACCCAGCCGAGTTAAGGAGTTCGCGTGACCGCTAGCTTCTCTCTCGCCTGGCCCTCTTTTTTCGGTTTTCTGGCCAGGCTTTGAGTTGTTGAAGCCGGGTCAGCACATTTCCCCACGTAAAGCCGCGGGGTGCTCAAAGGACCAACCGTGATTGGTCTTCTGAAAACCTTTTCTGTGCTGTTCCACCTGCCGCGAACTAGGTTCGGGCGATGGCCTGCCTCACGATTACCGGATTGCCTCCGTTGACTTCCGGCACTGCTTTCCACGCCGTTAACGTGTAGAAGGGTTGCCCACTCTTGAAGGCTTCGATCAAAGCCTCCCCTTCGCTTGCCATCTCTTGCCCCAGTTCCGGCTTGGCAGGAGATGAGCCCGTTCTCGGCAGGAAATAACGGAGGCTGCCATCTTCGCGCGCGCGCTTCTTCCGCCGCGCGTGAGCGGCTTCGGGTGTACCTGATGATGGTTCACCGCCTGTAGTTTTGCCTTCCATCCATGACTCCTTTGCTTGAGGCTCACCTCAAACTGTTCAGCCCCGCCTGCTGCAGGACCCAATCTCTCTTCTCGCCCTCAATCGCTCGTTCCCAGTACTCGCCGATCAGTATCCCGCTGGGATTTGCCTCGGATCTCCTTTCGATGACCAGGCGCACTTGGAATTCGCTGACCACCTTGTCGATGGTCTCGTTATGTTCGTGGACGTGGTGGACCTCTTTGACTCCGAAGGCCGTGTAGGTCAGGGGATCGTCTTTTGCGGCTTCGAGCGAACGCATCTGAAATTCCGAACTGGTCTGGTCGTCCTCGATCTGCCCGATGGTGTTTTCTTTCTGCATGGCGGTGTAAGCTGTACGCCGCAAATTTCCGCTCATCATGTTCAGGCTCTCAGCCCAATTGCGGCTGACGTTCGAAGGCGAAAAGTTTAAATACCGTTCCAGGAAGAGCCGCACGAAAGCGCGTTTCTCAAAGTCCGTCGGCGCCGACTCCGTGCCGCTGACGAGCGTAATCGAGGGCTTGGCCTGCCCCAGTACGGTTGCCTCACCGTTCGCGTCGACCCGGATGACGGTGGGGGGCTGCAACCGCACATAGACTGCGAAGCCAAGCGCCAGCAGAGTTATTGGCACACACAGAAACGCGAGGACCATGGCGCGGTTCGCGTAAGCGCGCAACGCGCCATCGTGCTCGTAGTACCGGCTGTAACGGAGCTTCTCCGGTATGTCGGTCTTTTCAGGCTCTTTCTTCTTCGGCCACCATTTCACGTCTTATCTCCTAACCCTCTTGAGGTCTACGAACGGCTGCTGCACCCAAGCCCCTTCCAACGGCGTAGCTCAACACCTGCGCGGAACCATGTGGCCTGTACACGTAGTCGGTGGTTTGGCGAGGCGTATTCGTCCGCGAACTCGGTGGTGTCGGAGGGCTCGAGTTACTGGTCATCGCGCTGCTTAATCCTCCGCGAATGAACTCCCCCATTCCCGAAGCCGGGGAACTCGATGCACCGGCCGATCCAGAACCGCCGGCGGCGTATCCCGCGCTGCTCCCTACGGACCCCGAACTTAAGCCGGCCGCAATCCCAAAGGTTCCTGCCACGGCTGTGCCGAGCGCGGAGGCGCCAGTGCGAACCAGTGAATAAACGGTCGATCCGGCATCGCCGGAAATGATCTTTTTGGCAAGGAATGGAATCAGCGCTATGGCTAGGGCGTAGAAGATACTGACCAGCCCAAGGATGATCGAGTCCCCCGTTCCCTTCAGAAAACCAAGGAACCCATTGCCCAGGATGTTGTTGACCTGGTTGACCTGGATAGCGGTAATGAGCGCGCCGAACACGGCATAGAGAATGCCCCAGGCATTCCAGATCATCGCGTTGAAGGCATAGGCCTTCCCCAACTGACCGACCCCAGGGATAGGAATGAGAGCGAGCACCAAGGGGCCGACCACGTAGAGGATTGCGCCAAACAAGGTGTAGAAAAAGCAGAACACGATCATCGCGAGGGCATAGAGAAGGTAAGCAACTACGAGCAGGACCACCGTGATCGTGGCGGCTGCATCGCCCGTGATGATGTCCGTAAGGGTCAACGAAGGGTTGTTGGCGAACTGTTGCTGGAGCTGTCCCATCCAGCTCTGAAACATGTCTCCCGCGCCGGAACTGCTGCCGATGAAATTCGCCACTGTGTTGAATGAGCCGTTGACGCCGCGAAACACGGTTGCCCAGTTGGAAACGATCATGGCAACGACCAGATACTTGATGGCCGTTCCTGCAAGCGCTTGCACGTCGCCGCCACGAAACGCCGCCTGATAGAGGCCGATCAGAAAGCCAATCAGCAGGATGGCAAACGCGAAGTTCGTGACCGTCGGGATGATGGCGGTGCCGTCAATCCCAGCCAGCGCGTTGTTCAGGAGTTGCTGGAAATAAAACACGGCTACTGGACCCCCTGTTGCAAGACCTGGTTGCCCGTAGTCTGAAGCGTCGCCGCATGAGAGGCGCTGAACTTGAGCTGGCCGCTCGAGTTGGCCAACTCGATCGAGCGCACGCGCACCAGCTCGGCCATGGCGGATTGCGTGTATGCGTTGGCTCGCACCAGCCACGCCGCGGTCTCAGCTTCCAAGATCGTGGAACTGCCGGGCGCGGCGCTCTGTAATTGTTGGTTGATCTGTTCCGCCGCTTGAAGCTCAAGGTTGGCCAGGGCATCGATTTCAACCGCCTTTTTCATTGCAGCTTGTGCTTCCGCATCGGTCATATCGACCATGTTCCGGACCGACTGCGGCGCGTTAGCCGGTGGCATCACGGTGCCGTACAAAGCGGAGTAGTTGCTTGTGATTTGCGGCATTGCGCCCGGATTGCCTGAGAGAAGGCTTTGTTCGAGCAGTTGCGGTGTGCGCAGGGTTGCACTCGATATCGGCAGCTGAAAGAGCTGACGCATCTGGACGAATTGGCCCTCGAATTGGACAGCCATGTTTCTGGCTTGAGTAATCGCGGCCATGGGAAACACCACCTGCTGCTCGAAGTTTGCAGATTGCTGTTGGTTCTGCTGAATGGAACCGAGAGGCTGAGCCACGACGTTGCGCAGCAGGCCCGAAATCGAGTTCAGGCCCGCCGACATGATGGCGCAGCACGGATCGAGGCCAAGCTGGCTGCGAGCCTTGCTGGGGAGCAGCGCAACTACAATGGCCAGACCGCATACCGCGACCACTGCATTCCGGAGAAACTTCCAGAGGCGAGAGAGCGTAGGTCGATTCATTTTCGAACTCCTTATGGATGAGCTAGAACTTGCTGGATCTGGTTAAAAAGATTCTGCGTCGTTGTGGCGCTGTGCTTGAGCGTCGCATTCTGGTGTGCGAGTTTTGTTGCTTCCTCGCGCAGTTGAGCGGCAAGCATTTTCGCGAGCTGCGCCCGAGTTTCGAGATCGGCGACGCGGGCCTGGGCCGTGACCATAGGCGCCGATCCGGGAGCAGCGGTCATCGCTTGCTGTTCGAGAGAATCAGCGAGAGTCAGCATCCCTTGAGTGGTTTGGTCGGAGACCATGGCAGTCTTCAGCGAATCCATGGCCATCGCATCGTCAATGTCCATGAGGTTGCGCTGCACCGGCTGAGCAATTCCAGACAGCGCAACCGGCTGGTAGACCTGCGTGTATAGCGAGGGAATCTGGCCGATAGACCCCGACTGGGCGCCTCGGAAGATCGACTCTAGTTGCGTGGGAAGAACAAGGGTCGCGCTGTTGTTCTTGAGGCCTTCAATCTGGGACATCAGGCCGGTGTAGTGCGCCCGCGTTGCACTGACAAATGATCTTGTCTGGTTGATCAGGGCCAGCGGCCAGATGATCTGCTGACGAAAATTGTTCATCTCGGTACTCAGCTTCCGCATTTCGCTCAACGCTCCGCCAATCGGCCCTTGGAGAGTGCTGGCGATGGTGTGAAAGAGGGACAGAATGTCTCCGATTCCGTCAGCCCTCACCGCGGTTGGCGCCAGGACCACGGCGACGATAAGGACAGCCAGGAGACGTTTGCTACGCGCAAAGCCGCTCTGCAAACTCGTTACTGCATTTGAGATTCTCTTCATAGCTTTCTTCCTCCCTCTGCCACCTCGCCCGACAACTCTTCCGGAAGCGGGTCGAGATCTGCAAGACCAAATGGAAAAGCATCTGCCAATTGCCGATAAGCTTCGATTTGCGACATGCCTTTGTGCTGTTCCAGACACCAGGACCGATAGGCGCGTTCTCGGGCGTAAGTAGTCACGATCCAGTAATCGATCGGCGTCGGGACCATGCGGATCGTGTGCGTTGTATCTGCTTTCTCGCCGATCACCAGGAGGGCGTCCGCGCTCTTGCCCTTCACTGGGGCACTGAAGTGCTTGATCTGGTTCAGCGCCGTCTCGTTCAGATGGAGGTGCTCCCGCAAGGCCGACACGTCTCCCGGTTGCTGCCCAACGATCTTCGTGCTCGAGTTCTTGACGATGCCCGCGCCATGAATTCTCGGGCTCGACTCCGTGCCAACAAAGTCCTCCGCCGTCTGCGAGATTCCCCAGACGCTCGCGTTCCGTTTTCTCGCCGTTCGGAACAACTGGACCACTTCAGGCGCGAGCACGGGCGAGTCGAGGAGAAACCAGCACTCATCAAGCACCGTGATGCTGCGCCCGCCCGCCCGCCCGGATGCCCGCTGCGCCGTGGCATGGGCAATCAAGAGGCTCATCGCGGTCTCCAGGCGCGGATCGTCGCTCAATTGCTCCACGTTGAAGAACAGCCATGGGCTGTCGAGGGAGATCGTTGTGGGCCGATCGAAGAGCTTTGAATACACACCCTTCTCGCCGGTCCAGCTGCGTAGCTTGATGGCCGCGAGGTGCGCCTCATCCATGACCCTCTGATTCTTTTCCTCGTCTCGCCACTGCGATAGTTCGTCACGCAGGTCGCAGAATGTTGGAATCGGATTCGAGGGCCGGATTGCCGCCCTCTTGTAAGTCCGAAGAATGGCCTCCGTGATGAGGTTGTCGAGAAGTTCCGTATCTTCGGCCCCGCCCTCGCCCAGCATGTGACGCGTCAGATTTTTCAGAAACGCGACTTGGTCTTTGCTGGGTTCTCTCTCTCCTTCCGGCAGATCCCACGGGTTGATCGTTTGCTCGGTGTCGAGCGACATGGTGATCATCCGCCCGCCCATGAGTTCGACCACCGGACGGTAAGAATCGCCGCGCTCGATGATCGAGATCAGGGGATTGTCCCTCGCCGCCATCAGCAGGAATTGCTGCACCATGAAGGTCTTTCCTCCACCGCTCTTGGCCATCACCAGCATGTTGGCGTCGCTCAAGGACAGATCGAACAGAGAGAACGGAATGAGCTGCCGGTAAGGAGTTTCGAACAGGAACAGTGGCGACCGTGGGGTTCCTTGCCAGGGCATCTCGACCGGCAGGAGGTCTGCGGCATTCGAGCTCAGCAGGTCCTGGTCGCGCTTGTCGGGCTCCGCCATCGCCGGAAGCGAACTGAAAAACAGACGCTTCTTGGCCAATGACTCAGCAACAGCCTTCGCCCCATTCATCCGCGCGATCGCGTAGAGGAGCTGCTGTCGGCGGTTTTCAATGGTACGCTCCGCTTGCTCCAACTCGGAAACGGTCACCGCTGGTTGCGACGTACGTGTACCGATCACCAGACTCAACCGTGCGGTCTTGACCGAGCTCGAAATGATGTCCTGTTGTGCTCTGAGCAGTTGGGATTCGGCAACCTGCGCCTCAACGTTGACCCGGAAACCGCCGTGCGAGTCTCGCTGCGCGGCCTGCATCTTGCGCAGACGGGTCTTGTATCCCTTTAGGACTTTGGCTTGGTCCGGAATCGTAACCTGAGCAGTCACGACGATGGGAAAGTCCAAGGCGGTCAATTCGCGCAAGATTCCGGGGAAGGTCGCGTCGGGCAGCTCCTTCAGGCTGACGAACGTGTAGAAAACCCCATCGAGATTGAGATAGCTGTCGGTCTCATCCACGATGCTTACGTCTGCAATTTGCTCTCTCGCGCTGCGATATTCGAACTGCGCTTCTCCTCTTCTGTAGGGCCGCGAGTCGGCGTGCAGCGGATTGAGCGCCCGTTTCGCTTCAAGAAACAGCGCATCGTCGCTGAGTCTGGTTGCGCCGAGTTCTGCCGCCTGCAGGGTGGTTTCTACGCCTCGCAGCAGACTCTCGAACTCGGCCAGGAGATCCTGATGCTCTTGCCATGCGCGGTCGATGCACTTCCGCGCCGACAGGCTAAAGAGGTTTCCCTTCGGCTTCAGCGCCTTGCCGATAATGCGGTGATGAAGAACCGGGTCCCAGATGAAATAGACGTGCAATAGCGGCCGTATGTAGTGGCCGTTCGCTTCTTTCGCCCTCCACTGCTCGACCCGCGCTGCGTCGAGCGCAATCGCTTCCGGATTCTCCGACCTCTGGCCGGCCACGTACTGGTCGACCAAGTCTCCTAGGTCTTCCAAAACTTCGTAGCGGATCTGCACTCTCATGCTCTGTTCTGGGATCGACCTCAGAAGCGCTTCCATCATCAGCTTGCCCCGGTTCCTGCCCTCGTCGCTGGCGAAGTAGGAAGTCAGTCCTTTGAGCGCGTAGCCCGCCACGAAACCTCCGTTGGTCCGCACTACCACGTCATCCAGGTAATCGCGGACAGCCAACTGCTCGCACAATGCTGGTTCCTGGAGCTTCTTCTCGTGTTGTTCGAGCGTGAGGGGCACTACGATTTCTCCCTGATGTAGGCGGCGCTGATTTCGCGATCTCGGGCGACCGCACAGTAGGCACGCGGCTTGAGGTGCCAGAGGGCGAGGTCGCGTATGTAGCCCCGCGGCCTGCCGTACTTGAACAACATCAACAACGGAACGATGGAAAGTGGCACACCGTACTGCACCACGATGCTCATGGGTATCCCCCCAATCTCGCCCGAAACGAAGTGCCCGGCCACGTTGGTCAGTGCCGCTACGCCAAGCACAACAAAGAGGTCTTCGAATTCCAGGCACATGAAAGTCACCCGCGTCTGCAAATTTCGGTTTACCGGTGTCACGTTCAACGCCATCTTTTCGTCTCCATCGGCCTAACGAACTCCCGCTGTCCCGTTCCGGATCCAAAACTCCGCTAGCCGCAGTAGTCCGGACAATCCGAAACAGCACATCGCGGTGACGAGGTTCCGTACCCACGCCTCACCGATGGTCATCCGTTCCAGCAATCCGGAGAAGTGCACCACGCTCAGCACCACCTGCAGCGCCCCGTAGAGCGGCAGGAGTACATTTCCCACCCAATTCACCAGCGTCAGAACCGCCAGCCAGAAACGGTCTGGATTATCCCAGGCCGCCTGGTTGCTGAAAGATTCGAGCACCCGCAGCAACCCTGAACACATGAGCGACGCCATGCCCGCCCACGCGAAGTGCTGCCAGGGTTGCGCCTTGCTGAACCGGTAGATCGCGGCAGCCGCAAACAGCCCGGCTATGGTCGGCATGATGACGTTGCCCAGCCAGTTGGTCAGGTTGAGCATTCCGTTTTGGAGCGACATGATCACCTCCGATCTCCGTTCCTGCATCAGCCGACCATAGCCTGGACCAGCTTCCACAGCGCCGAAACGCTTAGGAAAGCAAGGCCCGAACCAATCAGCGGCATGAATGGCCGGTGCCGGGCATAGTTCAGGATTGCCCCCACAACGGCTATTCCCGCTGCTTCCGGCAGGATCGTTCCCGCCAGGAAATTCCAGATCGAACCCAGCATGTCCGTCATCGCGAACTGCGAACCGCTGTTCCACGACTGCATCAACTGGACCGTGCTCGATGCACCCAACAAAAAGATCGCTGTCACGACCGATGCCAACGGGCTCTGTCCCTGCGCCGCATCCAGCACGGCCTTCAACACGAAAAATGCCGCGAGTACCGGAACGAGCCGCGTAACAACCACACCGGAAACAAAGTTGTTGAAGCTCGTTTCCACGCTCATGACCCACGGGCTACCGATGCTCCCACCCTGTGGAGGCAACGTAATGCCTTGTGCGGCTAGCCAGGACACAATCTGCGGCAGTGTAAGAAAAATGACCGACCAGAGGATCCACTTCTGGAAATGACCGCCTGCCTGGAAACTCAACCCGCTTTCCTGTCGCAAGGCGATCCCCGCGAGCACCATGGTGCAGATCGCGGACGGAACTGCCAGATCGAACAGCAGCTTCATCAAGTCGACAATGATCTGGGGCAGGGTCACTGGACTCTTCTCCTCACTGCACGCCCGCCGTACCGTTCTGAATCCAGAACTCGATCAGACGAGTGAGGCCTGAGATAACCAGCAGTCCGGCCGCTGTTACCGCCCATCGCGCGACGCCGCGCCCTTGGGAATAAGAGATGACTGCCATGACCACCGCCAGCGCCGCTCCGACAGGAGAGATCACATTGCCGACCCAGTTCACCAGGTTGAGCACGGTGCCTTCCGGCTGAGCCGCAGTCTGGCCCTGTACGGCTTGACCTGTCGCCGGCTGGGTTCCCAGATTTTGGGCATAACAAAGGGAAACGACCTGCAGGCAAACAATCGCTATGAGACAAGCGAAAGCAAAATGATGCCGTCGATCTATCCCACGGGAACAGTCCATGGTTTTCCTCCTTCGCGGCGCGTTCGGTGGCGTCTTTCGCGTCCGGTGGGGAACATAAGGCCGCTATGAATCTCGCGCAAATCAGAGAGGCGGGGTGAACGCCCCTGCTTCTGTGGATTCCTCATATCTAGGGCACGGGATGAACGTCATGAGGTGGGCTCGATTGGCGTGCGGGGAGCGTTCGAGCAAGAGATGGATACAGCTGGCTCTGCTTTTCCACTCAACAGGAGGGACTAATCAAATGAAAATATGTTGGAATTGTGTGCATTTGACAAGTGGAAACCAGACTTGGCTTACGTTGTGGGCCGAGGTTTCCTTTTCCCTCTCAGCAGAAGGGACCAATCAAATAAAAATATGTTGGAATTGTGTGCATTTGACAAGAGCGAGACCAGGTATGAGCGGCGAGGCGGCGCGTCACAATTTCTGCGCGATCTGATCGGAGTATAGGCCCGGAGGAAGACAGACAAGCCGCCGTTTAACCAGCTGAGCTTCCCACGCTGGGAACAGCGGCTTGACCCCTCAAGGTCGAACAGTGAGCCTCGGCGCTCCTCGCGTCTCTAGAAAGAGCCCTTCTCCTATGCGATCCACTCCGCGTACAGCATACTAAAGCTTGTGAGACCGCTCCCAGCACATGTGGATGGGGAAAAGCTAGTAGGTGGCTGCTGACGCGGCGCATGAATGTGTGTTTGCCCAACCGGCCTCACACTTGATGACGAACATTGGGTTCCGTCAACGTAAATAACAGGGCATTTTGCCTGATTGTCTTACCACCGTTAGCGCATGTGAACATGAGGTGGATTCACAGATGGGGCATCACTTTGTGCCGCAGCGCTATCTGCGGAACTTCGAGGATAGGAGTCGGCCAGGTTTCATCTGGCTCCATGACAAGCGCGGCGGCTCCGTCCGGCAGGCCGAGATTGCCCACGTCGCCCAAAGTAAGCGTTTCTATAGCGAAGAGACGGAAGTCATCCTAGCGCGAGATGTTGAAGCCCCTGGCAACGCGGTCATGCGTAAACTCACGAACAATACGTCGATTAGTCCGGCCGAGCGTTTGCAGCTTGCGAACTACATCGGTGTGATGCTAAAACGCATACCTGCCAGTCGTAGGCGTGCCACGGAGATGATTCCTGGTGTGCTCGCCGACCTCGTCGCGGAAGTGCGCGAGCAACTAAATACGCTTGCAAGCAATGTGCGTGCTGATCCAGAGTTAATGGCCAGACGCCTTCAAGAGGTCGATGCCGCTGAAAGGAAGTTTAGCCTCGAGCCCCCTCCGCAAGTGCTGGAGCAGATTCGAGAGCCGTGGCCAAGTAAGGAATTGCTTCGGGTCCTTCTCAGTATGACTTGGCGCGTTCTCGTAGCGTCTGGGCCGACATATTTCATGACTACGGATAATCCGGTCTTCTTCTTTGGTGCGTTCGGCCTGGGAGGAGAAACTTCCGAGCTGTCTTTCCCACTGTCCACGACGCATACGCTTCACGGTTGTTGGAAAAGAGCAGGATCCGATCTGGTTTTTGTTGGGACTGAACAGAGAATCGTTAAGGAGATTAACAGGCGGCTGGCCAGTACGACGGAGCGATTGGCCTTTTATCACGAGCCGGCTCCCTGGCTGTTAAAGATCCTCTCTAAGACGACCCCCTACTTAAGTGTGATTCACTGGGAAGGCTAATCGCAAGGAATGCCCGTGCAGCCAGACGAAGCCAGCAGAGGCTAGGGTATTCTTGCGAGTGGCTCATGGGAGTGTTCTTGCGACCCATGGCACACTCCCCACACTGCGCGACAACGCGCTCACTTGCACGTCGCCAATATGAGCCGGAATTACTTCTCTTGGCTGGTCGCTGCCGTTTGCTGTAGTTCCCGCTGCAGCTGCAACAATTGACGAAGCTCGTCTGCGCTGGCCGAGTTCGTGGACTGCGAACTGCTTAATGTGCTTCTTCCTGAAGCTACCCTGGAACTTGCCGTCTTTTCGAGCACCACATAGATCGCAGTGTTTGCAGGGATCGTGACGACGACATGTTCCATCAGAGCGAGTCTCGATACTTGCTCGTCCGAAGCTTCGCCGACATTGTTGCTGACGCGCTCCCGTAGCATGTCCTCTTCGCTTAAAGGCTGATCCAGGTTTCCCCGGCCCACCAGCATCGCCCCCACCTCGCCGATCCCGGATAAAGACCGAACGAGCACGTTCTTCCCCGTGTTCTTGCCTTCGACCTTGCCTTTGGGTGGACCTAAGCTCAAGTTTGTCGCAACTCCTTCGATGGGAAGGGCTGCTCCGTCTGGCATCATCAGCGAATCGAACTGAATCGTCATATACCCTGAACGGTCGGCCCGCTGAATGTGCCCTACGGCTTTTGCTCCGGCGGGAACGATGATCTCCCCGTCACGTTCGTAGTTGTACTCAATCACAGCCAATACCGGGGTCCTGACCGCTGTGCTGGCTGCCGATTCCAGGCGCGCTCGCAGGCGCGAGCCGGTAGGCAGCCCCAGGTCAATCACGGGCTCAACGTTGGACAATGCAGGAGAACCGCGTTGTGAAGCGGAAGCGTTGCGTACGTAAGCGACCGAAGATTTCTCCAGAGCCTCCTTTTCGGCTTTGCTCACATCCCCTGGTTGCGTGCTGCCATCAACTCGCTGTTGATACGGAGGTGCCTGCCATTGCTCAGGAAAAGGTGGTACCGAAGCTAACGTTCCGCTCTGAGTGCCTGGCGATGGCCGCGCCGTATTCGACGACGCCAACTGCCGCGTCGCTGTTCGCTGTAGATCCTGCTCATCAACGAAGCCTTCGTGGGTTGCTTTTGTTGGGGGCCTGCCAGAATCGGTGATCGGCAAGAGGCTTGGTTCGACGGAAGAAGATTCATTCGGCTGAGTTATATCTTGTTGGGCCGCAACCGTTCCTTTCGGTTTTTGCGCTGCGCGCTTATGCGGGACCGAGAGGGCAACAAACAGCAAAAGCGCGACCACCAGGGCGCCGGCTCCGATGATCACAAACTTGTTCTGTTGAAATTGTTGCCTAGCCTGTTGCCGCGTCCGGGTCGCCAGGTCGATCGTTTGTCCGGCAGGGGCAGGCGCTTCCGGTGCGTTGGGTGCTACTTCCGGAATCGTGTCCGCTACAGCCGCCCCGTTTCCATTTTGTCCGTTTTGAGGAATCATCTCGACCCTCCTTCTGGCGCCACGAATGCGACCGGTACAAGAACTGGTTGATCTACGCCTTCCGCTTGGGCGACTTGGAGCAGCATTTGTTCTCTGGATTCCTTGAAAGAGGGGCGGTCGAACACTACCACCCCGTCTGCTCTGCCGCCCGGCGGCAGACGTCGGATCGTCATCGTATAGTCCTTGATGGGTACGGGATCCGCCTTAACCGTCTTTTTGTGCTTCTCGTTAGACATGCCCGCAAGCTGTATCTGCGGAGGCAGTAGTTCAATCGTTTTCGACGAAGCATTGAGCACCGAAAACTCCACTGTCATTTGCTGATCCTTCTCGGTGATCCGTCCTACGGCAACCTGCAGAAGTTTGCCTTGCCAATGCGGATTCGTATCAGGTTGTGGTCTGAGGGGCTCTTGTTTGCTGGCTGGTGGCGCATTGCTCCCAACAGCGCTTGGCAAAGGCTCTGGCACGACACTCTTCGTCTCACCAATCACGAAGCTGGACTGCGAATTCCCGAGCAGAAAGCTGTGCGGAAGGTCGTACTGCAGCACGAAGTCAACCGCGCCAGTACGATCCGAGTTTCCCGCACTGACCAAGTGCAACGAAATCTCATGCCCGGTTCTAGTCGTGATCAACGCGTTGGTTTCGGCGCGGCTCGCGGTCGTTGGTTTCAGGAACACCAGCCGCGGTTCGGCCTCGGAGTGCTCGGCCTTGAAGGTGCCAGGATTTCCCAAGACCACCGAACTGACGTCCTCGGGCAATCGCACCGAACTGACGTACCCCGGTCGGAGGTGCAAGACAGTCACGCTTTGTGTGTCGAGTGTCAGGCGCACGATTCGCGCATCGGGCAGGACCCTTGGAGGTGAGTCCGCCTGGGCCAAGCAATAGGACAGCGTTATCAAATGCATAAAAATCCAACAAATTTTCATTGGATTACTCTGCTCCTTACCGGCGCGGGATTCCCTCGTCTACCGCCCGCAAGTTGTGGACGACAATTGGCCCTGATTCGAGATACATAGGTCACGACTTCAGCATTGTGGTAGGCGAGACCACGTCGTGTAACCACGTCTTCGCCGGCAATGTAACCGGCTGCAACCAATCGCAGATCTCCTTGGAAAGTGTGCATAAGCCAAGCGAGGTAAAGCACACCGCCCGAGACATTCTCGTTAACGTTGCAACGGTCTCGCACTCGCAGGCGTGCGGCCGTTGAGGGCATCAACTGCATTAGGCCTACCGCGCCCCTGTGCGAGATGGCGCACGGATGCCAGCCAGATTCCTGCTCAACAACCGCCCGCACGAACCCTATGGGCACGCCGTAGTGACGCGCATACGCTGCCACGTAGTATTCCGCTTCAAGCCGGGTAGCTGTTCTTGGGGGCAGCGCCTGACAGCATAGAGACCCGCATGCGAACAGCACAAAGCAGAAGTAAGCGCTCATACCACGCTCCTCAGTGCTTCCTGGGTGTATTGCTGGGCGTCGTAGACGAGGCTGGCGAAGCCGTCGCGCAACAGCAATTTGCGCCTGTCGGCATCGGTCTTGGCCAGCAAGGGCAGCAGAATGTCTCGCATCTCTGCCGTGACTCGATCAGTACCAAGAACTTTGAGAGCCTGTGCCAGGTCCAGAATCTCGGAGACAGATGGTGGTTTCTCCAGGCTCCAGCCGCGCAATGCCTTGGCGAGCCCCGCCATTCCTGCATGAAATTCATGGCTTGAATCCGGCGTCCTCAGCGCCACAATCTCTGCTTCTCGCTCCGCGGTGGGGTGTTCAACACGAAGATAAAAACTACGCCGCCGCAGGGGGTCGCCGATGCGCCTCTCCTCGTTTGATGTAAGGACAACGAAGGGAATGCTCTGGGCCTGGATCGTGCCTAGCTTCGGAATGCTGAGCTGCCACACGCTCAGGAGCTCCAGCAGCAGCGCCTCAAATGCGTGGTCCACCTTGTCCAATTCGTCGATCAGCAGGACACGCGATTTCTCGTACTGCAGCGCCCGCAGGAGCGGGCCGGCGCTGAAGAACTCCTGGCTGTGCAACTCAGCCTGCAGGGATTCCCAATCGCCGTTGGCGGATTTGGCTCTCAGTTCGACGCAAAGCCTTTGCAGGGACTCATCGAATTTGCCGATTGCCTTCTCTTCGTTGATGCCCTCGTAGCACTGGAGACGCTCAACCGTTGTGTCCGCCGCTTCCGCAACTGCATAGGCCAGTTGAGTCTTGCCGCTGCCGGCGGGACCTTCCAGCAACAGCGGCTTGTGTAGTTTCGCCGACAGGTAAACCGTTGTCGTCGCCACGGAATCGGCGATGTAGCCGGTAGCACGAAGCTTTCCCGAAAGTTCTTCTATAGATGAAAACACATGTGGCTCCTTCCCCGAGCCGACTTTCCCGACCACGAGCGTCAAGAAACTAACCCCGAGCGAAATTTCGGTCAAATCAGGCGGCCCAGCGAGTTCTCAGGTGGGAATTACCGCTGTCGTGTGGAAATTTTGACTGAAAAGGAAAACGGACCTAAAAGCTGTTGACAAGCGTGATCTGCGGAACTCGATCTGCGACACGAAGCACAAGGAGCATGCGATGTCAGCCAGCCAACATTCACAACTATCAATCGTGCCTGGTACCAGTCGGCACGAGCAGCCCGAACAGGCCGACCCTGGCTTCGAACCAACGATCGGGCTAAAGGCAGTTGCACAGATTCTGAATTGCTCGGCGGAACAATGCCGGCGCCTCGCAGAGGCAAAGAAGATTCCGGTGTTTCGAATCGGCTATCGGTGGAAATCCACCACTTCTGCCATTGTCAGGTGGCGTGAAGAACAGCTAGCATTGATACGCCATTCGCGTCCTTCTGAGGAAAGGTAATCAGTGAGGACGAGATACCAACATGGAACGATTGAACTGAAGGAGCGCGCCCGAGGTCCTGCAATCTGGCAATTCCGCTGGCGGGATAAGACCGGCATGAGACTGTCAGAGGACATCGGCACAACGGACGAATATCCAAACAGGTCAGCTGCTGAGAGGTGTTCGAAGGTCGCGTACCTGAGAATGAAGATCAACAGCGACCGGGCGTCAGTATCAGTTGAGAGGTTTGCGGTTGTCCTTGAAAGGTATGTTCAGGAAGAGATCCCGAAGCGTTTCTCGACCGAGCATTCATACCTTTCCTACATCAACAATCACATTCGGCCCAGGTGGGGCGAATTTCCACTGACCGAAGTAAAACCGTTGGCCGTGCGCGACTGGCTCAAAGGTATCCAAGACAAGAGAGGCAATCGTCCATTGGCCAGCAAAACGAGGGGGCACATCAAGGGGCTCATGCATCGGATCTTCGATTGCGCAATGCTGTGGGAGTACCTGCCCACCGACCGCAATCCCATGTCGCTGGTGCGAATCGAGGGCAGCACGAAACGGAGAAAGAAACCGCGAATTCTCACTCCGCAGGAGTTCTCACTCCTGATCGTTGCCGTCGACCGGGAGCCCTGTCGCACCATGGTTATTCTGGCTCTGTGCACCGGCGTGAGATGTTCGGAGCTGGCTGCCCTGAAGTGGAGCGATTTTGATTGGCAAAATCTGTCAGTCTACATTCGCCGGGCGATCGTGTCGGGTCGTCTGGACGATGTGAAAACAGAATACTCGGAAGCGCCCTTACCGTTAGATCCAGCATTAGCGGAGGTGATTTTCGAGTGGAGGCGGAAAGCTGAGTTTTGTTCCGACTCGGACTTCGTTTTTGCGTCGCCCTTCACGGCTGGAGAAAAGCCTTATACCCCTTGGAATATGCAGCACAACCAACTGAGCCCAGCCGCCGTTAAGGCTGGGTTAGGACCGATCGGCTGGCACACGCTACGGCATACCTACCGGGCGTGGCTCGGGGACAATGGCGAACCCCTGACGGTCCAGAAGGAACTCATGAGGCACGCGTCCATTCAAACCACGCTAAATACGTATGGTGGAGGGATGATGGACTCGATGCGGGAAGCCCATGGGAGAGTCGTGAGGCAGGCGATGGCGCGTTAATGGACGCTAGTGGACGTCAGCCCATCGGTTAAGCGGCTTCACATCAATAGGTTAATGGCGGAGAGAGTGGGATTCGAACCCACGTTACCCTTTCGAGTAAACACGCTTTCCAAGCGTGCGCCTTCAGCCACTCGGCCATCTCTCCGGCGAAACCTTGGAACGGTATGTTTCCGGAAG
>Ga0187879_10000311_pt1 | contig 33014 bp, 34 predicted proteins | sample June2016WEW_19_1_FD_132423 | JGI IMG/M metagenome (GOLD analysis project Ga0187879, IMG submission 132423) | Peatland microbial communities from SPRUCE experiment site at the Marcell Experimental Forest, Minnesota, USA - June2016WEW_19_10 | ecosystem: Environmental > Terrestrial > Soil >... | reverse complement strand
GGCGCAAGGTTGCCGATCAGCTTGGGGATGAAGAACGGCGTGATGTGACGCAGCCCGGTCTCCATGAAGACCTTGTGGTACTCCTCGATCGTGCACAGGCCGCCGATGCCGACGCCGATCAACACGCCCACCTGGTCGGCGTTGTCGTCGGTGATTTTGAACCCCGACTGGCGCATCGCCTGCTCGGCCGACGCGACCGCATACTGGATGAAGGGGTCCATTTTTTTGACGTCGCGCTTTTCGATCCAGTCTTCCGGATTGAAGTCCTTCACCTCGCCTGCGATCCGCGCGGGAAATCCCGAGGCGTCAAAGCGCGTAATCGGCCCAATACCGGACCGCCCCGCCATCAGGGCTTCCCAGTTCTTGTCCACTCCAACTCCGAGCGGAGTCACCAGTCCTACTCCGGTGACCACCACGCGGCGCTCAAGCATCGGTCTCATCAGAGCCCCTCATCCTCCATCGAGTTCGCGGCTTAATAATCTACCAGAAGACAGCGCCGGTCGAGAATCCGCCCCCGCCTCCCCTAAGCGCTGAACGGTAGTTCAAGCGAGATCGATTGATAAGGCACTTCTGCGCGGACACGTCCGCGCTCGCCCCGATGCAGACGCACGAAGCCATAGTGCTCCATCATCTTGAGCGTGCGGGACAGATTGGACGCTTTGCGGCCTGTGCGAGCTGCCAGCTCCTGGAGTGAACAGGGATGCGTCGCAGCGATCATGGCCAGCAGCGCACGGTTCTTATTCGAGAGCACTTTCGCGAAGCTCTCGGTCGAGGTGAACCATACCTTCGGCTCGTCTGCCTTGGGCTTTAGTGTGCCGCGCGCAATCGCCATTGTGCGGGCTTTCATGTTTTCGTAAGAGGCGATTCCGATTTTCAGGGTCTTCATGGGATCACTCCTTTCTCGCGGAGCACCGCGTCAACTGTTTTCCAGAAATCAGCAAGCAGGGTCGCCGCGTCTTGGTAATCGTATGGCCGCACCGCCTTGAGCCGATATTTGTGGTCGTAGGCCGCCCGGGTCTTTGCGCCAGGCCCGTATTGGCCCTTGACCGAATGCGCATTGTCAAATCCGACAATACGCTCACCATCCGGCCCATGCAGCGTCAGCGAATAATCGAGGCCGTGCGGCTTCACCTCGGTCGCCGTGACCCGTCGGACAACGAACCGAACCCAATGCCGGGTTTCCGGATCGATGACCAGGACTTGCCCGTCTAAATCAAGCAGGGCGTCAAGCGACGGGTCGCGCTTCATTTACTTATCATTATCACAAAATGATATGTAATTAGGACACTACCCCCACCCACCGTTGCTGTCTGAAGCCACACCGCCTCGACGGCGAGGATTGGGGCGTTTTTGCCGGGGACGAAAGGCAAAACTTGAGCTCGTCGGGAAGCCTGCTGGACTCAAAACCGGGCTCGAACTTCGCGTTTGTAAACCACTGGTGTTGGTGCTAGTCCGAATCACGATTCAAAGTGGAAATTCCGGATAAGTAGGCGCCGGAAACATCGGATAAGGAGAAATAGTTGTATGCTCAAGGCGCTGAGAAAACTAAGAATTCTGGTCTTCGGAACTCTGATCGTCGGAATTTCAGGATGTAGCATGTTTTCCCCATCGAATGCTCCGGTAGACTGCGACGCGGTAAAGAATCAGGAGCAGGCGGGTTTCAGTGACGCCAAGATCGCCTCGGATCTTGGCGCCACAGTCGATAAGGTCGCAGCATGCCACGGCCCGAAGACCGCCGCAGGGCCCCAGGATTAACGAGCGCGCTCTCAATCGCAACTGAGCGGGGCGCGTCGCAGCGCGGGAGGAAACGCAAGCAGCCGTCTGAGTTGCGTCAACCTCGCGTAAATTTCCAGAGGGTCGGTCCTCTCGCCCTGCCGCATGCCGGCACTGCGTGCCGGTTCCGGCTACCAAGAGACAGCGCCGCTCGAGAATCCGCGATTGCGTTCGGCGCGATGCGCCGGCCTTGCATCCAAACTTGAACCGATGAAACAATCCAGCGGTGCCGCTTAGCAATACCGCAGACGATCCGTTCGCAAAACTCGCGCAAAATCTCGGCGAACTCGAGATTGTGATCGGCGAGCGCGCACGGCCCGCGATTGCCGCGGTGCGCGCGGGCCTGCGCGACGCGATCGCATGCCGCGAGCGTGGCGACACGCCCGGGTCGCTTGCCGCGATTCGTCTTGCGATGGAGCGACTGGCCGCGCTCGCCAGCACGCTCGACGCGGAAGAGGGCGCCATGATGCGGTTTATCGCGGAACGATTCACCGCCGCGCTCGGCGCCGGCCACAAGGGTGACGCGAAAACCGTTGTGGACGTGATGCGTCGCAAAGCCGGCGATACCAAGGACGACGACAAAAAAGATTGGTGACCGCGGCCTCGGAATTGGCGTCCGCGCGCGTCCCGCAGCCGGATTCAAAAAATCCACTAAAGTGATAAATCAAAACCGGCGGATTTGATGACCGCCCCAAAAAAACCACGCGTGGTGACATCTTGGCGACTGCAGCGCAAATCAAAGTGAACCGGTCCGGCCTGGACCAAACCTGCATCAACGCAATTCGCGTGCTGACCATCGACGCGGTCCAGAAGGCCAACTCAGGGCACTGCGGATTGCCGATGGCGATGGCGCCGGTCGGTTATCTGCTCTACACGCGGTTCATGCGCCACAACCCGAAAAATCCGGAGTGGTTCGGGCGCGATCGTTTTGTGCTGTCGGCCGGCCACGGCTCGATGCTGCTCTACAGCCTGCTCTATCTCACCGGCTACGACCTTTCGCTCGATGACATCAAGCAATTTCGCCAGCTCGGGAGCAAAACGCCCGGACATCCCGAGCACGGCGTGACCGAAGGCGTCGAGACAACCACCGGCCCGCTCGGCCAGGGCTTCGGCAACGGGGTGGGGATGGCGATGGCGGCGAAGCATCTCGAAGCACGCTTCGAGCGCGACAATTCGGGGCTGTTCGATCATCGCATCTTCGGCATTTGCAGCGACGGCGACTTGATGGAAGGTGTCGCCAGCGAGGCGGCGTCGATCGCGGGTCATCTCGGGCTCGGCAACATCGTCTATATCTACGACGACAACCACGTGACCATCGACGGGCACACCGAGCTCAGCTTTGACGAGGACGTGTGCAAACGATTCGACGCTTACAAATGGCATACGCAGGTCGTCGAGGATGCGAACGATCTCGCGGCGCTGTCCAAGGCGATCGAAAATGGAATCGCGGAGACCAGCCGGCCGTCGCTGATTCGGGTCCGCTCGATCATCGGCTACGGCAGCCCGCATAAGCAGGGGACTTCGGCCGCGCACAGCAATCCGCTCGGCGTCGAAGAGGTGAAGCTTACCAAGGAGTTCTACAAATATCCGACCGAGCCGCCATTCTTCGTGCCCGACGATGCGCTGGCGTATTTCCGCCAATGCGTCGAGCGTGGCGAGGACCTGGAGAAGGCGTGGAACGCGAAGTTCGCGGCCTACTCCAAAAAAAATTCCGCCGCGGCCGGCGAATTCCAGGCGGCGCTGGCGAAAGACCTGCCGATAGGATGGGACGCCGAGCTTCCGGTCTTCACGCCCAAGGATTCCCTCGCAACCCGAGTGTCAGCCTCGCAGGCCGAGGCGGCGATCGGGAAAAAAGTCTGGAACCTGTTCGGCGGCTCCGCCGACTTGAACGAGTCCACCTTCACGGACGTCAAGGACGGCGGCGATTTCGAGCGCGGGCATTTCGAGGGCCGCAATCCGCACTTCGGAATCCGCGAGCACGGCATGTGCGCGATTCTCAGCGGCCTCGCGCTGCACGGCGGTTTCATCCCCTACGGCTCGAGCTTCCTGTGCTTTACCGACTACGCGCGGCCGTCGATTCGGCTGGCGGCGATGATGGAAATCCAGGTGGTGTTCGTCTTCACCCATGATTCAATCGGCGTGGGCGAGGACGGCCCGACTCATGAACCAATCGAGCATCTGTCGTCGCTGCGCGCGATTCCGCATCTCACCGTGATTCGCCCCGGCGACGCGAACGAGGCGGTCGAGGCATGGCGCACCGTCATGACTCACACGCATGGTCCGGTTCTGCTCGCGCTCTCGCGCCAGAAGGTTCCGACGCTCGATCGCACGAAGATGGCGCCCGCCAGCGGCGTCCGGCGCGGCGCGTACGTGCTGACCGAGAGCGCCGGACGACCCCCGGAAATCATTCTGATCGGATCGGGGTCGGAGCTGTCGCTGGTCGTCGATGCGAAAGCGAAATTGGAAGAAAAGGGCAAGTCGGTGCGCGTGGTGAGCATGCCCAGCGCGAATATTTTTGAAAAGCAGGACCAGGCCTATCGCGACTCGGTCCTGCCGCCGAACCTTCGACGCCGGCTGGCGGTCGAGGCGGGCGCGCCGATGTCATGGTACCGATGGGTCGGACTCGACGGCGACATAATTGGGATGACGACTTACGGCGCGTCGGGCAAGTACGAAGAAGTGATGAAGCATTTTGGCTTCACTGTGGACAACGTTGTCGAGCGCGCGCTGAAATTGCTCGCGCGCTAGCGGCCAAAACAGAACGATGTGGCGCGGACCGGGCGTCATCGGCTAACTTTGCAATCCCGACTCCATTGCCGGACGGACTGGTATGCCTCAACCGAAATTGATCATTCTGAATGACGCGCGGGAACTCTATGTCCGTGCCGCCGAAGAAACGGCGCACATCACCGGCGAGGCGATCTGCACTCACGGCGAGTTCACGCTCTGTCTCTCGGGCGGTTCGACGCCCGCCGCCACCTACGATCTGCTTGCGACGCGGTTCCACCTGAGCGTCGATTGGAAGGAAGTGCAATTTTTCTGGGGCGATGAACGATGCGTTCCGCCCGATCACGCCGAGAGCAATTACGCTATGGCGAATCGCATGATGCTGAGCAAGCTCGCGCTCCGGCCGGATCAGGTGCACCGGATGCGCGGCGAAGACCCGCCAGCGTCGGCGGCTGCCGCTTACGAAGATGAATTGCGAAAACGATTCGGCCTCGACGACGGTGAATTCCCGCGCTTCGACCTCGTGATGCTGGGGCTCGGCGACAATCGCCATACTGCATCGCTGTTTCCGGGCGATCCTGCGATTCACGAAACGCAGCGCCTGGTGGTTGCCGTGGAGGTTGACGCCGAGCCGCGCAATCGCCTCACGATCACGCCGCCGGTGATCAACCATGCGCAGCGCGTGATGTTCCTGGTGGCGGGGCAGAGTAAGGCGGCGGCGGTGAAAGACGTCCTGGAAGGGCCGCGCGACCCGGACCGGTTCCCCGCGCAGATCGTTGCGCCACAAGGCGGCGAGGTCATTTGGCTTCTCGACAAAGCCGCCGCCAGTCTGCTTTCGCCGCGCTGAATCAGGCGGGCCGAGTGGCGGGTGGTGTCGAAGGATAGACGCGATGTTTCGATTCGTATTGCGCCACTTCACCGGGATCCTCATCGTTGCCGCGGTCGCCGGCTGGGGGCTGTTTTACCTGCCGCGAACTCCAAGCTGGGCCGTGCTCCAGATGAAGCAGGCCATAGACGCGCGCGACGGCGACGGCGCTTCCCGATACGTCGATTTTGAAAGTGTCGTGAAGCACGCGGGCTATGAGATGGTGCGCAAGCAGGGCGGCAGTGACCCGCTAAGCGCGATGATCGGTAACGCGGCGATCGATCTTCTCACCAGGCCGATGGCGCAGATAACGCGGGCGTGGGCGGTCAAGAAAGTCGATGACGGTGCGCGCGAGGTGCAGATGCCCGGCGCGGCCGTGGCGGCCTCGATCGTGCTCTTGCATCGAAACGGCGACGCCGCGTTCACGGACTTCAAGGACAACAAGGGGCAGGAGTGGGAAATCCACATGGCGCGCGGTGAGGACGGCGCTTGGCGCGTCACCGAAATCAAAAACATCGAGCAACTGCTCGAAAAGCTCCAGCGCGACCAACAAAAGCGTCTCGATGCGCCTTAGCGCGCGCGTTACGGGAATGTTTCGCCGGTCCGGCGAGCGCCTGCGTTTACTCTGCGTCCGGCGACGGCTAGAATAGGGGTCACGCGCGGGCGAACCTGTCAGGCTCGGCCGCGCTTTAGCATCCGGCGCAAAATGAGACGTCCAGACATAAGAAATTTAGCGATCGTCGCCCATGTCGATCACGGCAAAACCACTTTGGTCGATGCGATGCTGCGGCAGTCGGGAGTTTTCCGCGCCAACGAGCAAGTGATCGATCGCGTGATGGATTCCAACGCGCTCGAGCGCGAACGCGGCATCACGATCATGGCCAAGAACACCTCGATTCTGTGGGGTGAAACGCGCATCAACATCGTCGATACTCCGGGCCACTCGGACTTCGGCGGCGAGGTCGAGCGCACGCTGTCGATGGTGGACGGCGTGTTGCTGCTGGTCGATGCATGCGAGGGGCCGCTGCCGCAGACGCGTTTCGTGCTCAAGAAGGCGCTCGAGTCGAACCTGCCCGCGATACTCTGCATCAACAAGATCGATCGGGCCGACGCGCGCGCGCCCGAGGTTCTCGACGAGGTGTACGATCTGTTCATCGACCTCGGCGCGAACGAAAGCCTGCTCGATTTCCCGGTGCTCTATACGCAGGCGCGCGCCGGCACCGCATCGCTCAGGCTCGACGTCCCGAGCGAAAACCTGGTCCCGCTGTTCGACGCGATCGTCGCGCACCTGCCGGGCCCCGAAGTCGATCCCGAAGCGACGCTGCAATTCCAGGTCAATAACATCGACTACGACGATTACGTCGGCCGCCTCGCGGTAGGCAGAATCATCGCCGGCTCGATGACGGCGTCGCAGAACTATTCGCTGTGCCGGCGCGACGGCAAGACCGTGGTCTGCAAGGTCGCCCACATCTACGGATGGCAGGGGCTCACGCGCGTCGAACGCGAAACCGCCAGCGCGGGCGAGATAGTGATCGTCGCGGGCGTCGAGGACATCGCGATCGGTGAGACGATCGCGGACCTCGAGAATCCGCGTCCGCTGCCGCCGATTCGCATCGACGAGCCGACCGTGGCGATGACTTTCTCGGTGAACAATTCGCCGTGGGCGGGCCGCGAAGGAGAATTTGTCACCTCGCGGAAGCTGGGCGAACGAATCGAATTCGAAGCGCGGCGCAACGTGAGCACTCGGGTCGAGCAACTGACGCCCGACGCCTGGCGCGTGATGGGCCGCGGCGAATTGCAGCTCGCGGTGATTGTCGAGACCATGCGCCGCGAAGGCTATGAGATGCAGGTCTCGAAGCCCACCGTCATCACCAAGCAGGCCGGCGGTGAGATTCTCGAGCCGATGGAGATGCTCGTGATCGACATCCCGGCGGAATGCATCGGCGCGGTCACGCAGATGCTCTCGACGCGCAAGGGCAAGATGCGCACGATGGTTACCCATGCGAGCAACCGCGTACGCCTGGAATACGACATCCCTGCGCGCGGCCTGATCGGGTTTCGCGGCCGGTTTCTCGAAAATACCCGCGGCAACGGCCTGATGAATACGTTGTTCAACGGCTACGCGCCGTGGTCGGGAACGATTCGTTCGCGCGCCAACGGAGCGATGATTTCCGATCGCGAGGGCGTCACCACGCCTTACGCGATCTTCCATTTGCAGGAGCGCGGGATATTCTTCGTCGGACCCGGCGAGCCGGTTTACGAAGGGATGATCGTCGGCGAGTATGCCCGTGAGATAAACTTGCCCGTCAACGTGTGCCGTGAAAAGAAGCTCAGCAACATGCGCGCGTCGGGCCACGACGAAGCGATTCGACTTTCGCCGCCGCGCATTCCGACCCTGGATGCGGCGCTGGAATGGATCGATGAGGAAGAGCTGGTCGAGGTCACGCCCAAGTCGGTGCGGCTGCGCAACCGCGTCCTCAAGACGGCGCTCAGGAACAAGCATCGTGCGGGATACATCGACGCGCCGCCGGCGGAGATGGCCGAAAGCAGCTGACCGCTTTGTGAGCCAGGCGGACGGCGCCATAGCGGACGTGCGGATCGCGTCACGGCAATCATGAGACTGGTCCGAATCGCCGCGCTTTCCGCGCTCATTGTGGCAGTAGTACTTGGCGGTTCGGCGGTGCTGATCGCAGTCAACCAGTCGCGCATCGTCGGGTACGTTCTGGCCTCGGTCCGCAACCGCACCGGCGTCGATATCATCCCGCGCGCCAGCTCCGTTCATCTCGGCACTCACCTGGTAGTCGTCCTCGACCAGCCGCAGGTCATCGCCAACGGGCATGAAGTCGTCAAGTTGAAGTCGCTCCGCGCCCTCGTCTCGTACCATTCGATTTTCGTCAGCACCGGGCTTCCGCTCTATCGGCTGACCGCGACCAATCCCGAAATCACGCTGCCGGTAGCCTCTTCCGCCGCGGCCGCGGTTCCCATGCCGCGTCCAGGGGCGCAAACGATAAGCGCGCTGCAGGACGTGCTGCACGCGCTGGCGCGGATCGCGCGGCGGGTCGATACGATCGACGCCACGCTGCGCTATGCCGACGGTGCCGAGCTTGCCGACCATGTTGGAATCGTCGCGTACCGCACCCGCCGGGAGCCTTTCCTGTGGCGCCTCGGGTTCAGCGGCTCGGTACTTGGATCGCCGGTTCCCGGAGCGCGGATCAGCGGGGAAATCAGTCTTGGCATCGGGAAAAGTTCGCGGCCCGGCGAATTTGCGCATGGGCAGTTGTGGAGCTGGGACGTACCGCTGGAAGGAATCGAGGCGGAGGGTTTCGCATTGGCCGGCGCGATACAGGGCAGTCTCAAGTTCTCGCTGCACGACGATGGTTCGATGAGCGGGGAGACCGATGTGGGTGCGCAGAAGGTGCTGCTCAAGAGCCAGCGGCTCGCCGCGCCAGTCGATCTGGGCGACTACTCACTCCATGCCGGCTTCGACATTACCGGCGGCAAGTACGCCATCACGCAGATCGTTTTGCGCCACGTAAACATGGCGGTGCTTTCCGGCGATACCGAGCTGCGCAAGCCTCAAAGCGGGCAAGCGGAGCTGGGAATCCACGTCGGCGGGTTTCATTTCGACGCCGCTGCGGCCAAACAAAGACTGCTGGCGGTCCGCCGACTGCCTGCCGACCTCGTCGATATGCTCAACCGGCTCAGACCCGGCAAGGTCACCGTCGGCGCCGCGACGCTTAGCGCCGCCCTCGATGAGATTAGGACGGCGCCGCTCGATGCGATTCGCAAGAATCTGGTGGTCACCGGGACCATCGAGGACGTCGGCTTCACGATTCCAACCGATACGAAACTGCCGCCGGTCGAAAATCTGAGCGCCCAGCTTGGTTACTCGAAAGGCTTGCTCACGATCTCGCAAGGGACGGCGAAGTTTGGGAACTCTGCGATCCACGACCTCGCCGCCAACGTCAACCTCGGCAACGGAATCGAGGGCGCGGACTATAAGGCCAGCGTGAACGTCGACGCGGACCTCGCCGAGCTCTATCCGGCCATCGCCAAGTCGCTCGAGTTGTATCAACTGAAGGAACGCGATCGTCTCAAGCGTCTTGGCGGCCGCGTCGATATGGTTGCTACCGCATCTGGCAAGCTGAGCGCGACGACGCTGGTTGCGCCCGAAGACTATCAGGTCCGCGCCGACGCCATCGGCGCCGTTCTCACTATCAGGGGTTCGCCGGGACCGCTCAAGGTTTCACGCGGCACGGTCACCATCGATCCGGGTTCGATCAAGTTCGACCATCTGATGCTGGCGGCGACCGGCGGCGATGCGACCCTGGACGGCGGGGTGAATTTCGCAAAGCAGGGAATCGCCGTGCATGATCTGACGCTGGGACTTCATGATTTCCCGTCGGAAGCGTGGTTGGCGCTGCTGGTCGATCCGTCCGACTTCCGGGTGAGCGGGCCGATTGGCGGCAAAGTCGTTGTCAATCGCGATCCGAGCAATCCCGGCGCCATGATCCCCGAGGGCAAGCTGACGCTCGCAAAGGGCGACGTGAAATTCAACTTCCTGCGTTCACCGATCGTGGTTCAAGGTGCGACGCTCACGATGCGCCGCAAGCAGATCCTCTTGTCGATGCCAGGCTCGAAGCTCGAGGACCAGGCGATCGATTTTCGCATCAGCGTACCCGACTATACGCATCCGTCGATTCGTATCGACGCTACCGTGCAGAAACTCGATCTCGAGGTGCTGACCTTTGTGCGGATGCCGTGGTCGCCGGCCACACCGCCGCTCCATTTTCCGGTTCCTTGCAGCGGGCATATCGAAGCGCGGGCGGGAAATCTCGCCGCCTTTCAGATGACCGATCTCAAGACCGATTTTACGCGCGACCCGGCCGGCGATTGGCACGTTTATGACATGAGCGCGACCGCTTATCGCGGAAGGGTGAAACTCGATCTTACCGGTCGTGCTCCGGACAACTGGATCCACATGAGGGGCAGCGCCATCGACATGGACCCTGCGCCGCTCTTCATGCTGGGCGGCAAGAACACGCAGTCGCCATTGCTGGGTCATCTTTTTCTCGGCATCGATCTGTGGGCCAACACCGACACAAACTTCTTCGAAACTCTTGCGGGCGACATGTCGGTGACGGTGAGAGACGGAACCCTCAACAAGTTTACGCTGCTTTCGCGCCTGCTCAGTTTTATCGACATCAAGAATTGGCTGAGCGCGCAGATTCCCGACCCGCGCGTCAATGGAGTCCCGTTCAAAACGATCATCACCGATTTCAAAGGCGCGAGCGGGCTCTTCTACACGAATAATTTTGTGCTGCGGGGTCCCGTGATGGATATCACGGCGAATGGCAGCGTTCAGTTCGGCACGAGCGCGCTCGACATGCAGGTTGGCATGTTTCCGTTCGACACGGTGGATTGGGTGTTGAACCATATTCCATTGATCGGAGAACGCATCGGTGCGGGCACGGGTAAACTGGTCGCGGCGTACTTCCACGTGAGCGGCCCGGTGAGCGACCCGTCGATCACGCCGAAGCCAATCACATCGGTGACGGAGTTCGTCAAGAAAACCCTCGGGATGCCGATAAATCTCATTCGTCCGAACACGATCAAGTGAGCCCGTCGCGGCCAGCGCTGATCGTATTTTGCCGCGAGCCCGTCGCGCGTCAGGCCAAGACCCGATTGATCGGAGCAATGACGGCCGCAGCCGCAGCAGCATTGTCCGACGCGTTCATTCGCGACGCGCTCGCCAAAGCAGTCTCGATCAATCCCTCCAGGATCGTCATCGCGGCGAGCGCAGCTGGTGGTGTCGAGCGCAGCAAATACTTCAGGCGGCTCGCACGGCGATTCGGCGCCGAACTGATCGATCAAGGAGATGGGTCTTTGGGCAAGCGGATGGCGCGGGCGCTCGCGCCATTTTCATCTTCCGGCGCGCTGCTAATCGGCACCGATACGCCTTCGCTTCCAGGCGCACTGCTCGCGGCCAGCGTCGAGGCACTTCGCCGCAGCCGGGTTCTGATCGCGCCGAGTCTCGATGGCGGCTACTATGCTCTCGGCGTGCGCGGCGCGATGCCTCCAATCTTCACCGCGATCCGATGGGACAGCGGGGGCGTGTTCGATTCAACCGTGAAGCGTCTCAAACGCGCCGGCATTCGGTACGCGCTGGGTCCGGCGTGGTATGACGTCGATCGATGGGCCGACGTGATGCTGTTGGCGGCGCATCTGCGACTGTTGGCGCGAGCGCGCCGTCGCGGGCGCGCGTCGCCGTGCCCCGCGACCGAGACGGTTCTCGAGCAGCTTGGCGTCCTGCGTCACGACCGCTAGAGTACGCCGATGCGCGGCAAGGCGACCGCCGATTCATGATCGAGCTGATTCTCTACACACGCAACGACTGCGAGTTGTGCCGCGAGATGGAAGAGACGATTGCGGCCGAACTTCCGAGATTCGACGCGCGTATCCAGCGGATCGAGATCGACGGCGACCCCGTCCTCGAGGCCCGCTTCGGAGTCGAAGTGCCGGTTCTGTTCGTGAACGATCGCAAGGCCTTCAAGTATCGATGCGCTCCCAGCGAGTTGCGCAAACGCCTGGCACGCGAGGCGCGTGGCTGAGATGCCGCTTCGAACGCCGCATCGTCTGAAGGCGGTTCTCGTGACCACGGGCAGCGAGGAGCAGGCGGTCTCCATCGCGCGTGTGCTGGTGAGCGAAAGGCTGGCGGCCTGCGTCAACATCGTCGGACCGGTTCGATCCATTTATCGATGGCGCGACGGGGTCGAAGACGATCGCGAATACCTGTTGATTGCGAAGACCCGTGCGACTCTTTACATCAAACTGGAGAAGCGGGTGCGCGAGTTGCATACCTACGAGGTGCCGGAAGTCCTGGCGTTGAATGCGGATCGCGGCTCGCCGCCGTACGTCAAGTGGCTGCTTGAATCGACCGGCCCGCTCCGCGCACCCGCGAAGAAGCGTCCGCCGAAAAGCGCACCGGATCTTCGCGGAGGTTCCCAATGATCAGGATTGCGATTGCGGGCGCCGGCGCGATTACCGAACGCGCGCATATTCCGGCGCTTCGGAGTGTCGCCGACGCTCAAATCGTCGCGATACAGAGCCGCACCGCCGACAAGGCCGAGCGCGTTGCACGGGCGATTTGGCCGGACGGCGCAGGCCGGCCGAACGTCTATTCCGATTTCGACCAGATGTTGGCGCGCGAGCGTCCCGACGCGGTCGGAATCTTCACGCCGAATTATCTGCATTGCGACTTTACTGTAAAGGCGCTCGGCGCGGGCGCGCACGTGCTGGTGGAAAAGCCGATGGCGCCGACTGCCGCCGCCGCGCGCAAGATGGTCGATGCGGCGGCGAAGGCTCGGCGGGTACTGATGGTCTCGATGCAGCAGCGCTTCGGCGGAATCGAGCGCGCTATCAAGGATGCCGTCACGAGCGGTGCGATTGGCAAGCCCCATTTCATTCGCGCGCGCCTTTCGCATGGCGGACCCCAGTCCTGGGCGCCGGGACAGAAGTGGTTCACGACGGCTTCGGAAGCGGGTGGCGGCGCGATGCTCGATCTTGGCGTTCATGTCGCCGATCTTGCAATCTGGATCATGGGCGAGGTCGATTCCGTGTCGGGACAGGTCGGCATCCTCGCCAAACAGATCGAAGTCGAGGACACGGGAGCGATGATTTTGCAGTTCAAGTCGGGTGCGATCGGCGTCGTCGAGGCGAGTTGGAGCAGCATGCCGCCGTTGTCGGCGATCGAGATTTACGCAAGCGAGGGCAGGGTGATGGCGGGGTATCCACGCCAGGACATCTCGATTCTGAAGGCCGACGGCAGTCCGGCGCCGGGGTTTTCTCGCGACGACGTGCTGAGTCGCTTCGATCCAAGCGATCTGCTCGCTCCGTTTCGCGAACTCGCGGCAAACTTCGTGGGTGCGATTCAAGGCCGGGTGAAACCTTCGCCCGACGGGAACGACGGACTGCGCGCGGTCGAGGCGGTCGAGGCTTGCTATCGTTCGTCGCGGACCGGTAGTCGAATCAAGCTGCCGCTCGATTCATAATTCACACATGTTTCGCGAATCGATCAAAAGGATGGCGCCGTATCGGCCCGGCGAGCAGCCGCGCCCGGGTCAATGCTTAATCAAGCTCAACACCAATGAAAATCCGTATCCGCCGTCGCCGCGGGTGCGCCGCGCGGTTGCGAAAGCGATGGCAGGATCGGCGATCCGCCTGTATCCGGCGCCGCGCGCCGATGAATTTGTGGCGAGTGCCTCGCGAATCTACTCGATACCGCAACGCATGATCATGGCGGGCAATGGCTCGGACGAGCTGCTGGCGATGGTGTTTCGTGCGACGCTCGGGAGCGGCGACACTGTCGCATATCCGGTTCCGACGTATTCGCTGTACGACACGTTGGCGCTCGTGCAGGAGGCGCGAATCCTTCACTGTCCGGTCGGCGCCGAGTTCGAGTTGCCGCTCGACGCGCTCGCTCAGGCGCGCGCCAATCTCACGATCGTGTGCAGTCCCAATTCGCCGTCGGGCACCTCAACGCCGACCCGCAGCCTGGGCGCGCTGGCAAAACGCCTGGACGGCAGATTGCTGGTGATCGACGAAGCGTACGCGGACTTTGCCGACGAGAACGCGCTCGGCTTGGTCCGGCGCCATCGCAACGTTGTAGTTCTGCGCACCCTGTCGAAGTCCTATTCGCTGGCGGGGATGCGGCTGGGCCTGTGTTTTGCGCATCCGCCGGTGATCGACGCGCTGATGAAGGTCAAGGATTCGTACAACTTGAGCCGGGTCGCGCTCGCCGCGGGGGCCGAAGCGCTGCGCGACTCCGGTTGGATGCGCCGCAATGTCGCGAAAGTAATTCGGACGCGCGCTCTGACCGAGGCGCGGCTGCGCAAGCTTGGCTTCATGGTACCGCCGTCGCAGGCCAATTTCGTGCTCGCGCGGATGCCGGGCCGCGACATGGCGCCCGTCACGCGAGGGTTGCGCCGGGCCGGAATCCTGGTCCGGCATTTCGCAACACCGTTGCTTCAGGATGCGCTGCGAATCTCGATTGGAACTCCGGCCGAGATGGCCGCGCTGTTCAAGGCGCTCGAGCCGTTGGTCCGCGCAACTCCATCGAAACCGAAGCGCCGCATTCAAACGTGAGCCGGTTGAATTTGATGGCGGCGATCAAGCGTCTGTTCGGGAATTTCCGTTCGTCCCGCCAATCCGGGAAGAAGTCCGAATCCGAATCGCGCTCATCGATTCAATGGGTAGCGGCCGGGCTGGGAAATCCCGGCGAAGAATACTCGCGCGCGCGTCACAACGCCGGATTCATGACAATCGAGCGAATCGCGAGAGCCAAGGGCGTAAGAGTGAGCCGGCGCAGATTCAAAGGCGTCACCGCTGAAGTCATGCTGGCCGGAAAGCCGGCGATACTCGTCAAGCCGCAGACTTTTTACAATCTAAGCGGTGAATGTCTTTCGGACCTGCTCGGATATTTCAAAATCGCGCCCGAGCACTTGATCGTGGTGCATGACGAACTCGACCTCGAAGCGGGCCGGCTCAGAATCAAACAGGGAGGCGGCGATGCCGGCAACCGCGGCGTTCGTTCAATCGCGGAGTCGCTTGGAACAACGGACTTCATTCGGGTCAGACTGGGAATCGGCCGGCCGCCGGAGAACGAAGAAAACAAAGACTACCTGCTCCGGCCAATGACGGCCGCCGAAAGGCAGGCATTCACGCCGATCCTCGAGCGTGCCGCGAGCGCGGTCGAGGCGATCGCGGAGCACGGACTCGAAGCCGCGATGAATCGTTACAATCAGCGCGGCTAGAACGTCTTCAGCGAGCGCTTGGATAACAAATTGTCCGCTAATGTAATCATTCTGTTGACTTGGCAACTGGCGCCGCGCTAGAGCAATCAAAGACTGGAGCCCTCGTCGCGTTGGGCGGGTAAATTTCGCGTCCCGTTCGGATGGCAGCGCTATTCGTGCAGATGCGAGAGGGGCCTGGGTTAGCCCCCGTCGGCCACACGCTTCGTGCGGTCTCATAATTTTGCATCCAGGAATAGGGGGCTGCGCATGTTTGATGAAAACAAGACCCGCTTCAGAAGAGCGGAGGAAGCTCTGCGTTTTTATTTCCGCTTGCGCGAGCTGCTTCACAGCGGACGGACGCGATGGTTAGTGGCGGAGGAGTTGCCGGCGGATGCGTGCATGGTGGCTGCCAACGCAATCGACGACTACCAATGTATCGGATGGTGCATGCGAGGTCTCGACGAGATCGCGCTGTGGCTGCTGAGCGAACTCTATGGGCCGAGCTGCTTCGGCGTGCGACGGCGCACATTTTCGCACGCCTGCAAGGCAGGCAGGCAGGAGTTTCCGGACCACGAGTTCCGGCTGCGCGAAGTCGGCATTGTCCACGAGCATGCGCTCGGGGTGGTGGAACGAGGGTTGCGGAGGCTGGGCATGATCTCTGTCTGCCAACGGCAAAGCGCGCATGACTGTCGCCGCCGCATTCGGACCGTGGGCAAGCGCGGGCACTATCAAGGCAGGCGGGCGGCTAATCGCCGATAATCCGCGCCTGGCGGGTACGATAGCAGTGGCGGGCGGGCTATTCCGCGCCGTCAATAATCCTGTACGCTTGAGGGCCACTGGAAGCCCGGCGAACGGAATTGACGAAGCGGAACGTGAACGAAAATCAGGCGAATGAACAGGCTGCCGCACTCGCCAGGGGCAGCAGCGAGGTCATTTCTCCGGCCGAGCTTGCGGCCAAGATTGCGCTCGGCCGGCCGCTCAGGATCAAGCTCGGGATGGATCCGACCGCGCCCGATCTGCATCTCGGTCACAGCCTGACGCTCAAGAAGCTGCGCGACTTTCAGGATGCGGGCCACACCGTAATTTTCCTGGTCGGCGACTTCACGGCGATGATCGGCGATCCGACCGGACGCTCAGAGACGCGAAAGCCGCTGTCGCGCGATCAGATCGAGCGCAACGCGGAAACCTATCGCGCACAGGCGTTCAAGATTCTCGATCGCGAGCGCACCGAGGTCCGCTTCAACAGCGAATGGATGAATGAATTGGGCGTGCGCCGCCTGATCGAAATTGCGGCGAAGGTGAGCGTCGCCCGTCTACTGGAGCGTGACGATTTCGAGCAGCGGCTCGCGGACGAGGAGCCGCTGTTCCTGCACGAACTGCTCTATCCCGTGATTCAGGGTTACGATTCGGTCGCGCTGGAAGCGGATCTCGAGATTGGGGGCACCGATCAGAAGTTCAACATGCTGGTTGGCCGCGAGCTGCAAAGACACTTCGGACAGGCGCCGCAAGCGGTGATGACGATGCCGCTGCTCGAAGGTCTCGGCGGCGGGCGCAAAATGTCCAAGTCATACGGAAACTACGTCGGGTTGACCGACAAGCCCGAGGACATGTACGGCAAGCTGATGTCGGTGCCCGATCAACTGATGGTTCGATACTACGAGTTGCTCACGAAGGCCGCCCCGGAAGAGATCGCGGCGGTGAAGTCGGGCGGATTGCATCCGATGGAAGCGAAAAAACGCCTCGCCCGCGCGATCGTCGCCGAATACCACGGCGCGCGCGCCGCAAATCGCGCCGAGCAATACTTCGAGAGCAAGTTCCAGCGCCGGGAAATTCCAGCCAGCGCGCAGGTCTATCGAATCGCCGAGGATCTGTGGATTTGCGAACTGATGAAGCAGTTACAGTTCACGCCTTCAACCAGCGAGGCGCGGCGGCTGGTGAGCCAGGGAGCGGTGCGGGTGGACGGACGCACGATAACCGATGTGAATTTTCGCTTCGTGCCGGGCGAGCACAAGGTGCTTGAAGTGGGCAAGCGTCGAGTGGCGCGGATTGAGCCCTGACCGGCGCTCCTGAGCGGTCAGTCTCTTTTGTTCTTTTCTGCCAGAGCCACTGCTTCGCGGAGCTTTTCCATGGTGCGGCCGAGAGCCTTGGTGTAGCGCTGCTTGGTCCAGGTCTCCTTGGTCCGCATCTTGAGCCAGCCAAGCTTGACCGCGTCGGGTTTAACTCCCATCTCGCCGGTGGAAACCTCGATGATCGCGCGTTCTTCGAGATTGAGCGATTCGAGCACTTCGCGCTTGAGGTTCTGCAGAAATCCGGACTTGAGGTCGATATCGATCTTCATCGAAAATGCACTTCCATCGCCTGAGCCTAAACCATCGCGTGCGCCTCCTCAACGGCTTGACATTGCAAACGGCCGGGACTCTACGGCGAGCGGATGGAGACGGCGCAGCCGATGTGCTCGCATGACGCTCGAACGATCATGACCGCCCGCGACAAGGTGGTTGCGCGCGACCCGATGGCTGCCCGCAGCGAAGTCCTCAAGGGAATCGGCGAGCCGCCGGCAAAGGGCAGTTGAAGAGTTGAAAAGCTTAAGCGCGCGTTCGGCTATTCCTCTTCGACCGCCTGGCGAATCGCGTTCAAGATGAACAGGAACTGATTCGGCGCCGATATGCGGCCGAGCATGTTCACCTTCTGGAGGACCTTGAGCTCCCGACCCGTCACCTTGTGACGCGCCAGCGTCCCGCGATCGCGCACAAACTTGCGCCAGGCGTCTTCCTGCCGTTTGGCGGGCGCCGACTCGCGCTCCTTACCGACTATCCAGTGCGCCTCAGGATGCGCGAGCAGGAACAGCCGCTGCTTGTCGAGCTCGAGCGTATCCGCCAGCCGCGCCAGCAGCGACAGGGAAGGGCGCCGCCGTCCGTTTTCGAGATAGGCGACGTGGCTGGCCTTGACCCCGAGTTTGCGCGCAAGTTCACGCTGGGTGTAGGCATAAGCACCGCGACGCTGTTTGAGGACCTGACCGAGAGTTTCTTTTTTCATAGTTCGTATTCCGCCAGTAGTGCCCATCGGAGTTTTGCGTAGTGGATCATTCCGGTCAGATAGTTGAAGCTCTGGCCGGCCGGTAGTGAAGCGCCAAAATCAAATCCCAACAATTTTCGCACATGCTCGCGAATCCGCGCAAAGGCCCGGTCGGGAAGCCGGTCGGCGCGCGCGACCAACCCCCAATCCCAAGGCACCGTGAACATTTTGCGCGCCAGCGGTTCGGGATACGCCGCAAGGCTGGCGACCACGTCGGCCGCGAGTTCCGCCGGTTCGCCAAGATGATTGGGGTAGCCGGCGTGGAAGAAATAATGAGCTCCGTCGCCGGCGCTCCCCGTAACCCTGGTCGTCACGTGATGGCCTATCTCGTGCATGAAGGTCGCCTGGACCGCGCCCGGATGATGCGCGGTGTTGAGATAAATGAGCGGATGCTTCAGCACCTTGCGGGTTTTGTCGACGTAAAAGCCTCGTAGCGCCATGCCTTCGGGTCCCCGATATGGGGCGGCCTGAAGATGGATGCACAGGTCCGACGAAATCGCGGCGAGCTGGTTGAGCGGCTTGGGCCGAAACTGTTCGCGATTCAACTGCGGCCATATCTTCCTCGTCTCGCGGATAATAGCGCGCAACGCGTGGTAATCGAGCGCCGGGCGGATGATGCGCACGTAGTCGAGGCGCGCCAATTCCCGCAGCTCCCGATGCGGCTTCCTCCATGCTTCAAGTTCGTTGCGGCCGACTGTGTGTGCCCGTCTCAGGATCTCTTCGACCAGTGCATCTAGAGCGGGACTTCGCTCAGACTTCAGTGCCACAACCAATGGTCTCCTAATTATGAACATACAGTGTACGGCGATAGCGTCCCGCGTTGCAAGTGTCCAACAAAGACAGCAACGAGTCGCACTTGCGCTAACATTCTGACTCTGTTAACGACACTCTGAGTTAGCTAATAACCGTAGAGTTGGCCATCTGCGTCACTTAGTGACCTTTGGTGGCGACCACGACCTGCGGACCCTGCCGGGACGGTACTCTGGGGACGCCATCCAGTTCGGTTCGCGTCGAAGACGGCGCCGAAAGCGAGCGCAAGAGAAAGGGGACTTCGCCTTTACCGGTCCATGATCGATTTTCGTCCGCCTCCTCAAGCTTCCGGCGAGGGGCAGGCCTCCTCGCTTCCGGGTGGTTCCCCGAGTCTCCAGTTCCATTTGGCAACGACGGGGAGAATCAACTCCCCGCGCGGCAGGAGGTATGAAGGCTATGGAACTAAGGCAACTTACGACCGAGAGCGAACGACGGATCTTTGGCGAACGGATCGAGGAGGCGCGCGCGAAGCGAGGCGCACGCTTCCGGGAGACACGCCGGTCCAACGTCGGGAAGATTCATCTCGAATACGGGCTCCTCTACGGCCTGTTCGAGCACGACGACGATCTTCCGGAGCAAATGATGTCGGGACTCGTGATGCACGATCTCGCCAGCTTCCCGCAAAGTTACCCGCGGCCCGACTTGAGCCATCTGCCGGCGCGGTCGGTGATCGAGGGCGGAGAGCTGTGGTCGTTCGCCAGGGGAGCCGGTCTGCTGGCACAGCGCGGCGCGATTATTCTGGCGGGCCTGATGCAGGTCCGGGCATTGCTGGTTTACCCGACCTTCAAGCCAAGCGACCTGACGGGCTCATATGCACGGAGCAACTTTGCCAAGGCCGGCGAGCCAATAGTGTGGCCGTACTGCGAGACGATCGACGGCGGCCAGATATTGGTGCAGCCGATGGTGCTCGAGGGTGAGGCGCTGGCGAAGCTGGTGAATGATGTGTTCGCAATTGGCTTCGCGACCAGCGATTCGATGCGGCGGATTCGGTTTGACAATCCATTCCCGATCGAACCGACGTTGTCCCGTCCTGCAATTCCAATCGGACAGCGTCTCGCCGCAGTTGAATCGGCGTTTCCGCACGGTCACGAGGTAAACGGCGACGCGCAAGCGTAGATGAGCGATGCGCCAAAAGAAGCGGCGGCCGATCCGGCGATCGGCCGCCGCTTCATCTCGGTTCCAGGAATTCCGGACTAGCCGGCGGAACCCGGCGGCGGAAGCTCCGGCTTCCGGCAGCCGCCGCCGCCGACGCAATTGACGCCGGCGCCGAAGTAAATCGTGGCGGCCTTGACCGGAAAGAACAGATAATTGAGCGGCGTCTCGATCGGATCGAACTGCGGCGGTGGCCCCGCCGCCTCGGCTTGAGCTTGCTGCTCCACGTGCTGCTTGGTGTTGGTCTCGACATCCTGGATGCTGGCGAGGCGATCGTCGGAACCGAAGATTGCCGCCTTGCCCGGCTCGAGCCAGACGTATCGCAACACGCTGGCGCCGCTGTGGTTGGGATCGGCGATGTTATCCTTCAGGTCAGGCTGACCCATCGCATCCACCGCCTGATCGGGCGTCATGCCGGTGCTTAGCGACCCGCTCTTCATCGCGGAGCATGCGACGGCGAATAGGGCGAGCAGCCCAACGGCCGTGCGCGCGAAAAGTGTCCGCTGCATCATCATGGATATCTCAAGCCTCGTATGGAGCTAACATAACGAAGACATCTGCGGCAACCTGAGCTTGTTTCATCGGGGTCCTGGTCACTTTGATGAAGATGAATTCACGACGCTCGGCGCCGGCGCAGCTATGGCGGGGATCGCGGCCGACACTGTGGCCGGCGCCGGCTGCGCGCTGCACGCGCCCGCCTGCGACGCCGTCAGCATCACCGGCTGCGCGCCGGCACCCGGCGACGGGCTCGCGAACGGATGCGTCAAATCGTAGAAGCCGTTGATGAACCGAAGCCCCCATCCGCCGCCGTTATCCATAAAGCCGGTCAGTTGATTGTACAGCGTGGGATCGTTGACTATCAGGCCCGCGGTGCCCCGGCTTGAGTTGATCTTCTGCAGGATGTCTTTCAGGTCATGCGACGACTGGCGCAGGTTCGGCAGCACGTCATCGGAGAAATCCTTGCTCTCCATCAGTTGCGGTAAAATCCCGTTGGCTTTGTCGAAACGCGCGATGAGCGTGTCCAGCCGCGCGCTGGTCTGGCGAATCTTAGCCGCCGTATCCGCGAGGTTGTCCAGGAACCGTTTGCCGTCGGTCTGATCGCTCAGCATCGCGCCGGCCACGCCCCGGCCATTGTTGATACGGTCCATCACCTGGCCGAGCGCGATCGAGAGCTTATCGACGTGTTCAAGCGTGCGCTGAATCGATTCGAGCGTCAGCCGGTCTTTCGGCTGGCGGGCGTCCTCGCCGCGAACCAGTTGACTGACCATTCCGTGACCCTTGTCGATTGACTCGAGTATCGTGCGCAGCGAACCGGAAATCGCCATCACGTTTGCGATCAAATCGTCGGTGCCTTCGCGCTGCAGAATTGTCTCGTAGTCGATCGGATTGACCGAAGCCAGGATGGTGTCCGGAGTCGCTGGCGGCGCGGCTGCCGTGCCCGGCGTCAGCGCGACGAACTTGTCGCCGAGCAGCCCCATCGAATGAATCTGCATGATCGAATCGGTTCGCACGCGCTCCGCGGCGGATTCTTCGATCCAGACTCGCACGACCACGTAGCCGTTCTCGGGTTCGGGCGGAAACTTTATCGACTCGACGGCGCCGACCCGGACTCCCGACAGCGTCACCGGCGCGCCGGTCTGCAAGCCGTTGATTCGCTCGAAATGAGCTTGCAGGATTTCGGTGCGGGTGAAGAATTGCGCGCCGTGGCCGATCGTGAGAATCGCGAAACACAGGATCGCCAGCCCGGCCGCGATCAGCGCTCCGACCCGCACTTGCGAATACGCGGAATCAGCCACGCTCACCTCGCATCGCGATTGTCATAGCGCGATCTCCACGAATTCGCGCATCAATTCGTCATGGGTCGCGCGCACTTCGTCCGCAGTGCCGCTGAATCTTATCCGTCCCTGGTCGAGCAGCGCAAAGCGGTCGCCGACCATGAACGCGCTCTTGAGATCGTGGGTCACCACGACCGAGGTAAAGCCCAACTGCCGCTGCAGGCTCCGAATCAGCAAGTTTATCTTGTGCGTCACCAGAGGGTCCAATCCGGTGGTCGGTTCGTCGTACAGAACCGCCTTGGGCTGGAGCGCGATCGACCGCGCGAGCGCCACGCGCTTTTTCATTCCGCCGGAGAGTTCCGCCGGATAAAGGTGCTCGACGCGCGTCATCCCGACCATGTCCAGCAGTTCGGTCACGCGCCGCTCGATGGCAGGCTCATCCATGTCGCCGTGCTCGCGCAATGGATAGCTCACATTGTCGAACACGGTGAACGAATCGAACAGCGCGCCGCCCTGGAACACCATCGCCACCTGCTTGCGGATATCGGCCATCGCGTCCTCGCTGAGATCGTTCAGTCGCTGGCCCTCGACGATAACCTCGCCGCTGTCGGGACGCTCCAGCCCGTTGAGATGCCGCAGCATGACGCTCTTGCCCTCGCCGCTGCCGCCGAGCACGACCAGAGTCTCGCCTTCGAAGACGTCGAGATCGACACCCTGCAGGATCGGCTTGCCGCCGAAGCTCTTGCGGAGCCGGCGGACCTCGATGAATCGTTTTCGTCCGTCGTCGGGCATCAGATCGATAGAAAAAACTTGGTCAAAAAGAAATCCGAGATCAGCACCGTGATCGAGGCGGCCACCACTGCCGAGGTCGTCGCGCGGCCGACGCCGTCGGCGCCCCCGGTCGCGGACAGGCCCTTTGCGCATGCGATTATCGCGATCTCGAAGCCGAAGAATACCGATTTCCCAAGTCCACTTAGGAGATCCTCGAGCTGCACATTCTGAATCAGGGAACTGTAGAAGTAATCGGCGCTCACGCCGAGCTGCGTGACCGAAATAACCAGCCCGCCGAGCAATCCGATCGCATCGGCCAGCACCGTCAGCACTGGCATCATGATGATGGTCGCGAGCACGCGCGGTACTACCAGCTTCTTGACAGGACTGGTGGCCAGCGAGCGCATCGCGTCGATCTGCTCGGTTACCTTCATCGTGCCGAGCTCGGCCGTGATACCGGCGCCGACGCGCGCCGCGACCATCAGCGCGCTCAACACGGGTCCCATCTCGCGCAGGAGCGAGAGTCCCATTATCCGGCTCACGTAAATCTTGGCGCCGAACTTCGCCAGGAACTGGCCCATTTGCAGCGCCAGCACCATGCCGGAAAAGATCGCGGTCAGATTGACGACGTTGACCGATCGCACGCCCACCGCGTCGAGTTGATCGAGCAACAGGCGGCCTTCGAACGGTCGGCGCACCAGGTAGCGGAAGAAATCGCCGGTCAGTACTCCGACTTCGCCAAGTTCGTCGAGGAACAGGTATATTCTTTCCAGCATCTCGCTTTGACGATGCGAGCGTAAGCGAAGCCGGCGGATGCGGCAATACGGAGTTGCGGCGGTACCGATTTTGGACAACGGCGACGAACTGCTTTTCGTGTACGGCACCCTGATGAATCCCGCCGAGCGCGTGCTGCTCCTGGGCCGGCCGATCGACGCAAGCCCGGGGCGGATTCCGGGCTACGCGCGCGGTCGAAAGCGCCACTACTTCGTCGCAAAGCAAGCAGACGCCGTCACAGATGGCGCAATCCTCGAAGGTCTAAGCGCGCGCGAGCTGGCGATCCTCGACCAATACGAAGAGGTGCCGGCGCTATACACGCGCGAGCGGATCGAAGTGCTCGCCGCCGACGGGCGCAAAATCGAATGCTGGATTTACCTGCCGACGAGCTGGGCGAAGGACTAATCCCCCACGTAAGGAGCAGACGTGGAAAGCCGGTATTCACCGAGCAAGAAGTAGAAGATGATTCCAAGTAGCCTCCTGAGAACCAGCAGCTCCACCCCCACGGCGTTGCGTCCTCCTGTCACTTCACTTCGGCCGGGGGAGGCTTGGGCTGTTCTCCACGTTTCAGGCCGAACTTGTCGATTCGGTATTGCAGAGTCCGATAACTCATGGCGAGCATTTTCGCCGCCTTTGCGATCACCCAATCGTTGCGTTCGAGCGCCTGCAGGATTGCGTCGCGCTCGAACGTTTCGAAGTTGAAGCCCTCGCTCGGAATCTCGTACCTGTCGCCGCGCTGACCGTCCCTGCTGCGGCCCGGCTTCTTGCGCGACAGGACTTCCTGCGGCAAATCGCGCGGCATCACCTTGTCCCCCTCGCAGAGCAGGATGGCGCGTTCGAGCGCGGACTCGAGCTGGCGCACGTTGCCCGGCCACGAGTAGTCGAGCAGGACTTCCATCGCCTCGCGGCCGATCTCTTTGACGCGGCCTTCCGCAAGATGTCCAAACTTGGCCAGTGCGTGATTGGCGAGCAGGGGAATGTCGCCGCGCCGATCGCGCAGCGGCGGCAACGTGATGGTCACGACGTTTATGCGATAGTAGAGATCCTCGCGGAAGCGGCCCTCGCCGACTTCCTCGGCGATGTTGCGATTGCTCGCGGCGACCAGGCGCACGTCGATGCGAAAGGAATCGTTGCCGCCGACGCGGCGGAGTTCTTTTTCCTGCAGGACGCGTAGAATTTTCGCCTGCATCCCCTGCGGCAGGTCGGCGATCTCGTCGAGAAACAGCGTCGATTTGTCGGCGCTCTCGAACAGCCCTATTTTGCGCTCGTTGGCGCCCGTGAACGCGCCGCGCTCGTGGCCGAACAGTTCGTTCTCGATCAAATTGTCGGGAATCGCCGAGCAATTGATCGCGACGAACTGGCGCGCCGCGCGCGGCGACAGCCGATGGATCGCTTTGGCCACGATTTCCTTGCCGGTCCCGCTCTCGCCCTGGATAAGGACCGTCGAATTCGACGGCGCGACCCGCCGCACCAGCCGGATTACTTCCTGGATGGCGGCGTCCTGTCCGATGATGCCCTCGATTTCGAAAGTGCCTTCCAGGCGCCGCTTCAGCAGCTGATTTTCCTGCTGCAGGTTTGCGAATTCCGCCGCCTTGGCCACCCTGGTCACGAGTTTCTCGCGATCGGTCGGCTTCTCGAGGTAGTCGAACGCGCCTGCCTTCATCGCTTGCACGACGCTGTCGGTCGAGCCGTGCGCCGTCAGCACCACCACCTGGCTGCCGGGATAGGCGCCGCGCACTTTCGCGAGCAACTCCTCGCCCGACATCCCCGGCATCATGAGGTCGGTCAGCACGACGTCGAAACGCGACAGCGCCAGCAACTCGATCGCGCGCTTGCCGACCGCAGCCTCTTCGACGGCGAATCCCTCTTCGCGCAACGTGTCCGCGGTGATCTGGCGTTCGAGGTCGTTGTCTTCAACGACCAGCACTGAGGCCTGAGTCATGATTGTGTCCGTGTACCGCGCTTGGCGGGAAGGTGAAAGTTACTGTGGTTCCGGGTCCGCCCGCGTTGGGTCCGATATCGATTGTACCGCCGTGCGTCTCGACAATCGCCCTCGACAGGAACAGCCCGAGGCCAATTCCTTCGCGCTTGGTGGTGAAAAACGGCTCGAAGACGTGGTTCACAACTTCGGCCTCGATACCCGCGCCGGTATCCGAAAAAGTAATCACCATCGAGCCATCGACGCGCCGAAATGCAATACCCATCGTGCCGCCTTCGGGCATCGCCTGGATCGCGTTGGCGACCACGTTGATGAAGCAGGTGCGGAGTTTCTCGGCGTCCACGTTAAGCATGGGGGACGCCTCCTTGCATTCCTCGGCCAGCTCGATGCCCTGGCTTTTCATTTTCGACTCCGACAGCGCCACGACCTGGTCCACCAGGCGACGCACGTCGGTGGGCGCCGGGAATATCTCGATCGGCTTGCCGTAATGCAAAAAGCTTTGCACCAGCTCCGACAACCGCCGCATCTCGTCCTTCATGATCACGAGCTGACGCAGAAACGCTTCGCGATCGTTGGGCTGCTGCGGAGCATAGCGCGCGCGGAGCTGATCGAGTGCAAGGCTGATGAAGTTCAGCGGGTTCTTGATTTCATGCGCCAGGCCGCCGGCCAATTGCCCGAGCGCCGTGAATCGTTCGAGCCGGTTCAGTTCCTGCTCGCGCTCGCGCGCACGCCGGAGCTGGCCGACCATGTCGTTGAAGCTGCGCGTGAGCAAGCCGATCTCGTCGCGCCGATGCGCCTCCAGAACCGGCTCCAGGCCACGCGCCGCGATATTCTGCGCCGCGTTCGCGACCGCATGAATCGGCTTCACGTAGCGATCGGCGAGGATGTAAGCGAAGACCAGGCCGATTGCGAAAATGGCAAACGCGATCACCAGCTCACGGGTCCGGCTCTGCGCCAGCGGCTGCGCGAAGTCGCCAAAATTCGCCACCACCTGCACGTAGCCAAGCAGATGATCTTCGACCTCGACCGGAATCAGATAGACCGTGGTCTCCGGCGCGAGCGGACCGAGCTTGCCGGCCGGAATAGTCACCAGGTCATCGGGATGCTTGAGTTGCTCGGGGGTAAGCCACTCGGCCTGCTTGGGCCGCAGGGCAGCACCGATCAGATGCGGATTGGAGCTGTTGAGGATCAGATTTTCGCTCGACGCGATTGACACTTCGAGTCCTTTGGTGTGCAGGTCGCCCACGTAGGTGTGCAGCAGATCGCGATCGGTGCCGCCGACCGCGGTCAGCTCCTGCACGCTGATCTGGATCACGCGGGCCAGGTCCTTGACCCTCTCCTGGGTGGTCGCGACGATCGCCGCCTGCGTGCCCAGGCTCACCCACACCTCGGTGCCGAGCGTAAGCCCGAGCAGGCCCACCATCAGCACGATCAGTTTCGCTTTGAGGTTCAGCGCGGGAAAGTATGATTCCATTTTCGATATCGCCGGGCAGGCCGGCGCGGCCACGCAATAATAGAGAATTATATACTTGATTGCCTCGCGTGCATCGTGATGAGCGTACAATTCCCAGAGGGCGGTTGCCGCGACGTACAGGCAACGCTCAACGCAAGGGCAATCATGCTGGTTTGGCGCTCGCTTCTTCTACCATCGCGATCTCTTCGGCCGTCAGGCCGTACAGATCGTACACGAGCCGGTCAATCTCTGCGTCCGTCGCGTCGATCTGACGCTGGATAGTGGCCCTCCGCGCTTCTGATTTCGCGGCGGTAAGCTGATGGTGCAAAGCCAACATCCGTTCGACATTCCGAACAAGCTTGTTCTCATCGCAGTCGGCCAACGGGCAACCACGCAGATACGCAGGCTTGATCTCGTAATCAAAATAACGAGTGCTGAACAACCAATTAAAGAGAGTTGAGTTAAGGATCCCCAACAATCCCAAAAGGCTGTACCTCGGGCGTGCGATGATGTTTGTAAGTCTATTAAGGTTATAAGAGCCCGAACGATCTATGGTGGCAATAATTCGTCGTGGTAATGAGAGATTCCGAGTACGAACAACAAGAATCTTTTCTTGTTTAAAAAATCTCTCCGGAGGAAGCGATCGACCCAATTTCCCTCTGCGGCGTACATAATCGGGACTGTACATGATCCACCCGTCATTGCTCACGGCGCCATATCTGGCTATGCCACTGCCGGGGACCATCCGGTGATAGAACTCATTCTTTCGGGTGGGTGCCGTCAACTCCTCACGGATAAATCCGGTATTGATTCCGACCCCGAACTCGAAACCCCTTTCAATAGGTGGGAACCTGACGAAGAGTGCAGAGACAATCGCGGCAGTCCCTTCCGACAGTTTGTAGTCAAAGCTGAAGTTGGCGTTGTCGCCGAATCGCGACTGGCGTACATGGTACGGCGCTGTCGCACCAATTTCTATAGGGTTGGATGGTGTACAGATACGGACAAGGTGATGCTTTTTGGATTTCAGCTTTTTCGCGATAATAATCGAAGTGTCAACAGTCGCTCCCGTAAACACTCTCGGACCGAGTGGAGCCAGTTCAACGAGAGCCATTCGATCAAGAAGCAGTTTTCTAAGCTTCGAGAAAGTTGGTTGAACCAAGAAAGTCGCAGAGACAATGAAACCCACGATGCCTAGATCTCTTGTGAGTTCAGTGCTCCTTTCGAGGAAGAACTTATAGAGGTCGAAGTTTCCTTCGGTCGACAGGAAACGTGATACATAGTAGTCACGAAGTAAATCTTCGGTAGCATTTCGGTAAGAATACGGAGGATTTCCGATGATGGAGTCAAATCCCCCGGCCTTCATTGCCTGCGGGAACTCTTGCTTCCAGTCGAAGGCGTTGACCCGTTTCATTTCCTCGGGGTCCGGAAACATCTTGCCTATGAAATAGTCCGGTCCGACCAAGGAATTGCCGCACTTGATGTTATTGGCCAGGTTTGGCAGGGCGCGATCGCCGAAGGGAAGCTGGCTCAAAGAGAGACTTTGATCGGTTTCGCCTTCCAACACCTTCAGCAACAACGACAGCTTGGACACTTCCACGGCCTGGCGGTCGATGTCCACGCCGAAGATATGCGTCGTGAGGATTCGTTTCTTTTCCTCGATGGTCAACCTCCAGTGACCGTTGCGCGGGTCTTTATAAACGGCCTTCTTGAAGCTTTCCGGGTTATGTCCGATGTACCAATTCAAGCAGTAGTCCAGAAGACACTGGTAGGCACCCAACAAGAACGATCCACTTCCGCAAGCCATGTCCAAGACGCGGAAAGGCGCTCTGGCCGTGGCTCCGGCCAGTTGTGCGGGGCTTCGCCCTCCAATCTGCACGGCGACAGTGTGCTTGACGATGTACTCGACAATATAGGCCGGCGTGTAGTAAACGCCGCCCGCTTTGCGTACTTCGGGCTTGTCCTCAATTCTGGCTTGGTGGCCCGCCGTTAGGCGGATCACCTTGCCCAAGAACCGCTCGTATACGGTTCCAAGGATTTCGACGGGCAAGACGCCGAAGTGATAGGGCGAGCCGTGGGCGAAATATAGGTTTTCGAGGATCGGCTTGAAAACCTTGTCGTCCACCGCCAGCTTCGGCGTGATCCGGTCGGGGTCTTCAGATACCCCGCTTTCCTTCTCGAAATGAAACAGCCCGGAGTTGTATTTCTGATCAGCCTTGCGGCACATATCGCGGATGAAACGCGGATAAATGTTGGGCCGTTCGCACAGCTTCAGAAGTTGTTCGTAAGATTCCAGCCCTCGGTCTTCCGCCATGCGAAGGAAGACAACGCGGTCTATCGTCAGTTGCACAGCGGCATTCAGATCATCCAAAGATAGGTTTTTGTTCCGAAGGGCGATGTTCCCGGCCAGCGCGAGTCGCCAGCCCTCCATTTCCTTCAGAAACTCCGCATCTACTTCGGACGTACCGCGCTTCCGCTTGGATGCGGCGTACTGGTCAAATGCCCCGGACCAAACGGCCTCGCGGGAAAATACATCCCACAACTCGCTCCACCGGTCGGGGTATTCGTCGTAGCGGAAATACCGGATTCTGGCATAGCTCGCCTTATCGTTTGGGCGGGGACGGACGGTGCAATCGTAAACGGCGAGTTCCTCAAAGTCGGTGAGGATCGACAACGCGAGTTTGGCGCTCCATCCATAGCGGCGAAGTTGGAAGGCGGGAGCGGCGTCCGCACCGATGTTCACACCGCACTTCTTGGCTTCGACGTAAAACTTCGGCAGAGTGCCGACGCGGAAGGTGTAATCCGGGGCCTTCTGTTGGCCTTCCACCTCCAAACTGTCTTCGGGAATGATCTCCCGATACTGGGGGGCAATCATTGCCTTGTTGCCAACGTCCCAGCCTAGAGCTTCAAAGAGAGGGTCGATCAGCGATTGGCGGACGTGGGCTTCCTTGACGCCGGGGGCGAGAAACGCCGTGTGGTTAGTTGCGAAGTACCGGCAGAGCGCCGCAACTTCTTCTTTGCCTTGATCAATTGTCTTGCTCATCCCCGCCCCGCCCATCCCGCCCGTTCAGGATCTTTTATAATTCCCAAATAGTTCGACCTATCCGCTTTTGCTCACGGGCTCGTTGGTCTTGCGCAGCACCAGCATCCGGGTCACGTACACCGCGGCGCTCAGGATCGCCACGATCAGGATCAGCCGCTCGAAGCCGCCGATGTATCTGACCATCATCTCGATTTGCTTGCCGAAAATGTAGCCCAGGGTTACGACGATCGGCACCGATATCAGCGCTCCGAGCAGATCGTAGAGCAGAAACACCGCCGGGCGCACGCCGAAAGATCCCGCCGACAAATAGACCAAGGCGCGCAGACCGGCCAGGAACCGCGCGTAAAAGATCGCGCGAGCCCCATGCCGCCTCATGAAATGCTCGATACGCTCGATCTGATGCTGCCGGCCCGGCCACGCCAGCGCGAAGTAGCGCACCAGTCCGGTGCCGAAGCGCCGGCCCATAAAGAACAGCGAGTTGTCGCCCGCGACTACGCCCAGCAGCGAGACCACCAGCGTGATCGGGTAGCGCGTGATCCCGCGATGCGCCAAGTAGCCGCCCGCGAGCAGCGCCACGTCTTCCGGAATCGGCATTCCAAGTCCGCACAACATCAGAACAACGAACAATCCAAGATAGGTGAAGTGTTCGATGTACGCGGAGATCAGCCCGACCAAGCTCAGCTCCCGTGGGCGTAACGCGCGCGCAATGCGTCGCGGATTTGTTCGACCGGCATGCCCCGGCCGGCCATCGACTCCGCATCGTGAGCCTCGCCGATGCAGATCGCACACCTGCTGCCGTGCGTGTCACGGTAGCAATCGAGCAGGTTCTTGTGCCCGTCCGTCTTGTCGCATCCGCAGTAGCAATGCAATTGCGCCAGCAGCTTGGGATCGCGCTCGGCGATCTCATATGCCTCGCGCACATTGCCCTGGAAATTCTTCGGGTCCAGCGTAACCCGCAGCCGCGCCGCAGGATCGGAGGCCGCGGCGATCTGGTCCGCCGGCGGCTGCGCCTGAGTCGAGACATAGCCGCCGTAAGCGATTGCCACCACCACCGCGGCGGCCGTCAGTGCGACAATCCCTCTGGCTCCATTGAACATGAGTATCTCCGCAGCCGGAAATTATAGCATCTCGATGAATCTTAGGCTTTGATTGGCAAAACTGTATAGAGCGGCCGGCCGATGCGGTCCGCGCCGCGTATGCGGCAGGCGTTTGAGCAGGCCCATCGCGAGAATCCGCCGGCGGAAGTTTCGCCGATCGAGCGGGCGGCCCAGGATGAGCGAGTATAGTTCCTCGAACTCGGCGAAGGTGAATTCCCGCGGCAGCAACGCGTACGCGATATTGGTGTACTCGAGTTTCGACTTCAGCCGCTTGACCGCATACGCGGCCATCAGCGAATGATCGTACGCAAGCTGCGGCAGACGCGCGACTTCGTACCATCTGCCGGTCGCGTATTTGTCGCACGGCGCGCCGATGCCCTGCGGGTCGGGAATCAGCGCCATGTACGCGACCGATACCACGTGCGCACGCGGGTCGCGCGACGGATCTCCAAACGTGAACAGCTGCTCGAGATAAGCGCCGCGAAGTCCGGTCGAATCGTAAAGCTCGCGGCGGGCCGCGTCGTCGAGCAGTTCCCCCACTCGCACCAGCCCGCCCGGAAACGCCCACCGCCCGCGACCCGGTCCGCGCCGCAGCTCGACCAGGTAGGTCTGCAGGCGCCCGCCGTTGATCGCGAACAGCACGGTGTCCACCGCGACCATCGGCCGCGCCAGCCGCTGGCCGCGCGCCGCGCCGGCCGCGACGGCTTGTGCGTTCGCGCTCAGACGCTCAGCTCGAGCATGCGCTCCAGGGCCCGCTTCGCGCCCATGCGCACGTCCTCGGGAAGTTCGATTTCGTAGCGCAGATGGCGCAGCGAATCGAGCGTGCCCTCGAGCGTGATCATCTTCATGAACCGGCATAGCTTGCACACCTTGTAGAAGTGCTTGTCGGGAATTTCCATCAGCAGGCGGTCCGAGAGCCCGCATTCGGTCACCACCAGGAACTTGTCGGCGTCGCTGCCGCGCGCATAACCGATCATCGCGCTGGTGGACAACACCGCGTCGGCAATCGCGAGCACGTCGCGGCGGCACTCGGGATGCGCAATCACCTTGATGCCGGGAATCGCGTGCTTGACCTTGTTTATCTCGTCGGGAGTTATCTGGTGATGAACGTAGCAGTTACCGTCCCATGAAATTACCCGCTTGCGCGTCTGCCCCTGCACGTAGTTGGCGAGATTCTGATCGGGCACGAAGAAGATATTGTCCGAGTCGATGCGCTCGACGATCTTCGCCGCGTTGGATGACGTGCAGCACGCGTCCGACAGCGCTTTGACGTCGGCCGTGCAATTGACGTACGACACCACCTTCAGGTCGGGATAAATCTTGAGCAGTTCTTCCTTGCGATCCGCCAGCCGCTCGGCCGTCACGCTGTCCGCCAGCGAGCATCCGGCCTTCAGATCCGGCAGCAGCACCTTGCGATCGGGGTTGAAGACCTTGGCGGTCTCGGCCATGAAGTGAACGCCGCAAAAGACGATCACGTCGGCGTCGCGCACGTCGCGCGCGTTGCGCGCGAGTTCCAGCGAGTCGCCGATAAAGTCGGCGACCTCGAAAATCTCCGGCCGCTGATAGTTGTGCGCGAGTACCACCGCGCGCCGCGCTCTTTTCAGCTGCTTGATCTCCGCGATCATGTCCGCGTAGCGCTCGCACGTATCAGCCGTGTAGCTCTCATTGCCGAGCACCGCCAGCTTGTCGCGCAGCGCGATCCCGCTAACCGCAGTTTCAACCGATTGGTTCACCGTGAGTCCTCCTCACCGTTGCCGCCGCTACTTTGCGTCAATCTGACACTTACTCCAGAGCGGCTATCTTTGCAAGCCGCTCTGCCGATGGCGAAGAGGGGCGCCGCTCTGCTAAATCCAGTAGCAATTGCGCACGCGGGTAACGAAACGGCGCTTTCCCCCGGGAGTTAATGTGATGGATGAAGTATTGGCTGGCGGGATTCCCTGAGCGCCAGGTCATGAGCCGTCAAATCGCACTC
>Ga0187879_10000309_pt1 | contig 33126 bp, 28 predicted proteins | sample June2016WEW_19_1_FD_132423 | JGI IMG/M metagenome (GOLD analysis project Ga0187879, IMG submission 132423) | Peatland microbial communities from SPRUCE experiment site at the Marcell Experimental Forest, Minnesota, USA - June2016WEW_19_10 | ecosystem: Environmental > Terrestrial > Soil >... | reverse complement strand
GAGGCTGAAAGCCTCCGCCCAAAGAGGGAGCGGAGTGATACCGGAGCTTGACCCCCAGGCACTCGCAGCTGCCGACTACACCTTGGGTGGCCTTCGACCGTTCCCGGTCGCGGTCACGACGAGCGTGGATGGTCGTTCCAATGGACTCATCTCACTCTCAGCCGGTTCGGCCGGGATCATCCACGAGGCACCTCGGGTCACCATCAGCCTCACCAAATACAACCTGACCCATGACATGGTGCTCGAATCGAGTTTGTTCGCCATGCACTTGCTCTGCAACGACCAAGACGTGATGGAGGAGTCACTCCGCATCCTCATGGTGCTCGGAGGCACTTCAGGGCGTGACAGGGACAAGATGAGTTCTTTGAGAACCAGGCCGGGCCTCAGCGGCGTTCCCCTACTCACCGACGCGCTCGCCTACGTCGAAGCACGCGTGTGCGGGACGCTGGACAATGACGAGAACACGATATTTGTCGGGGACGTGATTGCAAGTGAGCGCCTACGACCCAAGGGCGGGCGTCTCCACATCAGCGAAGCCTGGGGCAGGCTGCCCCGCGACTGGATCGAACAGTACGAGCACAACCATGTTGGCCAACTGGAGGACGCCAGACGCCGACGCGGACTTTCTGTGTGAAAGACGCCGACCACAAGGAGGACCCATGACCACCACCTGCAGCCGCGACGAGGTCGAGGAGGCCTTCCGGCACTATTTCCTGACTGGGCCGGTCCTCGAGGATTGGGTGGCGTGGTCGCAACTCTTTTCCGACGATGCGCTCTACTTCGACCATTTCTACGGTCGTTTCCGTGGTCCGGGAGAGATTCAGAAATTCCTCGAGTCGACGATGGGCTTCGCTCCGCAGGTGTACTCGCCGCTCGAGTGGTACAACCTCGATGGCAACCGCATCGTCTACAAGGTCTGGAACCGTGCCGACAATCCTGACCCAGCCGGGCCTCCGGCCGAGTTCCCATCTCTGCAGATCATTGAGTATGCCGGAGACGGCAAGTGGTCCTCCGAGGAGGATTGGTGGCTTGTGAAGGAGATGAAGCAGTTCAACACCGACTACGAAGCCATGTGTCAGGCGGCGGGGAAACCGGACTTCAAGAACGAGATGTCGCGCCGCGACTGGGGCACCATCCCATGGGCCCGGCCACCGGCGGGCGCCCGCGCCAAACCGTCATGGCAGAGCGGTGCGACGGAGCTCGTCGCCAGCGTTCGAGAGATGACGTTTGGCGAACGGGTATGAGCACAATCCCCCACCACCCAGCCCCGTTGTGGTCGCGTCGAAGCGGCGGAACTTGGTCGCTCCCTCCATCGGAGGATTAATTGTGACGGTCCGCTTGCCGACGGGTGCTGGTCCTTGGCGCGATCGGGACTCGATCAGACGAATAACGTTCGCATGACCGCGGGCCGCTCCGTGGCGGGCGACCGGCGGGCGCCGAGGTTGCTCGGAAGCTATGTGCTCCCCGGGGGGATCAGCGATCCGCGGCCGGTCGTGGAGCAAGCGCGCCGCGCCGAAGCGCTGGGGCTGGGTACCGCCTGGATCGGCGAGCGCTATGACACGAAGGATCTCCCCTCGCTCGCCGGAGCGGTCACGCAGACGACTACTGCCTTGCGCATCGGCGCTGCGATCACGCACACCCAGCTTCGGCACCCCATGGTGCTCGCCTCCATGGGCCAGACGCTCCAGGCTCTTTCCAACGGACGCTTCCTGCTCGGATTCGGTCGCTCGGCGGCGTGGCGATGGCGCGACTATGGCGAGCCGATGCCCACGCTGGCATCGCTTGGCGATGTCGCTCAGATCCTCCATCGTCTCTGGGCCGGCGAGACGGTGGACTACGAAGGCCCGGCGGGGCGGTTCCCACGACTCCGCCTGCCCCAACGACCTGACATCGATCCGCCACCGGTACTCCTGGCCGCGGTTGGACCGAGGACTCTGGCGCTCGCCGGGGCACGTTTCGATGGAGTGATACTTCACCCCTTTCTGACCACCGACGCTGTCGCCGCTTCAGTCCGGGCAGTCAGAATGGCCGCCGCAGAGGCAGGGCGCGACGTCACTCGGGTCCGCTGCTACGCCACGGTCGTCGTTGCTCCGGACCGAAGTTCTGACGAAAACGAAACGGCCGTCAATGCCCGCGGCGCTGGCTACTTCCACGTCGCTGGTCTTGGAGACGCCCTCGTCGTTGCCAACGGCTGGGATGTCGCCGAACTCGCCCGCTACCGCAGCCACCCGTTACTGATCTCCCTCGGGGACCGGCAGGCCGACAAGGCGCTCTCGCGCGCGGAGCTGATCGAGGTCAGCCGCAGCCTTCCCGACCACTGGCTGGCCTCCGCGTCGGCGACGGGCACTGCCGCGCAATGTGCCACTCGCCTGACCGAGTACCTCGACGCCGGCGCTGACGAGCTGATCCTGCACGGCACGACGGCCGAGCACCTCGGTCCGCTCGTCGAGTCATTCGCTTCGCTGCCATGACGATGGCCATTGAGGACCTCGCGGGAGCCCTGGCGTCGTGGTTGGCACAACGGATGGGGACGCACCACGTGACCGTCTCCGAATTCGCGCGTCCGGCCGCCGGTCAGTCAAGCGAGACTGTTCTGTTCAGCGCATCGGCCGACGGCCGTGTCGAGCATCTGGTCCTCCGCAGGCAGGTGGAGGGAACCACGATCTTTCGCGATCCCGACGTGTCCAGAGAGGCCCGCGTATTGCGGGGGCTGTCGGCGGCTGGGGTGCGGGTCCCGAATGTCCGGTGGAGCGAGCCGGATTCTTCCGTCCTCGGTACGCCGTTCTTCGTCATGGAGCGCGTGGAGGGGCGGGTCCCGCTCGGCAAACCCTCCATCCACACCACGGGTTGGCTCCCGACCCTCACGCGGGCCGAACGAGAGCGACTTTGGTCATCGGCACTCGACGTCCTCGTCTCGGTCCACGCGGTACCTTGGCGCTCGACCCACGACTTCCTGCTCGATGGCGATCCGAAGGCAGCCACAGTCGGCGCCCACGTGGCCGCCCTGGCTGACTGGTACCGGTGGAGCACAGCGGAACGCGCGTACCCGATCACGGACGCTGCGCTCGAGTACCTCGAACAGCACCTCGCCGGGGTCGACCCCGGCGAGCCCGTTCTGCTCTGGGGCGATCCACGTGTTGGCAACATGCTCTTCGCGGACGACAACACCGTCGCGGCGGCCATCGACTGGGAGACCGCAAGCATCGGCCCTGCGGGTCGCGACGTCGCTCACTGGCTGTTCTTCGACGAGTTCCAGACCGAGGCGGTCGGCATCGAGAGGCTGTCGGGGTGGCCCGATCGGGAGACGACCGTCGCGTGCTACGAAGCGAGATCGGATCGTCGCCTCGGCCATCTCGCGTTCTTCGATGTCATGGAGACGCTTTTCATGGCCACCACCCTGATCCGACAGGCCGACCGCCGGGTGGCGATGGGGCTTGCGCCACCACGGACCCGGATGGGACACGACAACACGGTCACTCAGATGCTCGCCAGGAAGCTCGGCCTCCCAGTCCCTCCCCTGTCTGCCGACTACGCGGCACACCGGCACGGGGCCGCCGAGAAGGACCAAACATGACCGAGACCGGAAGGTGCCAGCCGCCTCGCAGAGCAACCACGCCACGGCGGAGTGCCCATGCACGAGGCCGCCAGATCCCGTCACGGGGCGACCAGACGTGTATCGCACGACCACAACGACCGATCTGATCTGCGATGCTGTCGCGCATGCTGCTCGAAGGAAAGGCCGCGATCGTCACAGGAGCCGGCTCTGGGATCGGCCGGTCGAGCGCCATGCGCTTCGCGGCCGAGGGTGCGGCCGTTGTAGTCGCCGATGTGCGCGGTGACGCCGCGAGAAGAGTGGCCAACCTGGTCACCGCCGCGGGTGGACGGGCCGTGCCGTGCGAGACCGACGTGGGCGATGCCGCCCAAGTTGAGGCAATGGTGGCCACCGCCCTCAGCGAACTGGGTCGCCTCGACGTCGTCTTCAACAACGCCGCCTTGTCGCGCCCCGGTACGGCAATCGATCTGCTCCCGGAGACCTGGGACCTCATGTGGCGGACGAACGTCTCGTCTCTGTTCCATACGGCGAAGCACGCCATCCCGTTTATGGCCGAACACGGCGGGGGATCGATCATTGCTACTGCGTCGATCTCGGGGCTCTTTGCCGATGCCAACACGGTTGGCTACGCCACCACGAAGGCGGCCGTGTTCGGCCTGGTCAAGGCTCTCGCCATTGACCATGCTCGCCAGGGGATCCGCGTCAATTGCCTCTGTCCGGGCGTCACGGCCACACCACCCATGCTCAAGGCCCTCGGTGGGGGCTCGGGCCCGCTGCACGATGCCCTCGTAGAGTCCCAGCCGCTTGGTCGGCTTGGGCGACCTGAGGAATTGGCAGCTGTCGCCGTGTGGCTGGCTAGCGACGAGGCCTCATATGTGACCGGCCAGACCATCATTGCCGATGGCGGCCTCACCTCCGAGTCCCAGTTCTCGAGACTCCTCCGGATGACCTAAGAGGAGCGACCGTCCTTAGGTGCAGCGTTCGCACCGGCAACCCGAAGTTGTCGGTTCACATCCTCTGGATCAAAGTACTCGCGCCAGGCCGCGATACGTCCATCGTCTGAGATGTCGAACACGGCAACCAGGTGATGATCGATCTGGACGCCTTGCGAGGTAAATCGGTCCAGTCTTTCCGTGAACACCTGTCGATCGTTCGAGACCACCGCAAATGGGCCGCACCGCATATGCGTCGCGAAACCCAACTGGCGCCTGATGTCGGCCCTGATCGCGTCCCGCCCACGCAGTGTGGGCCCTCCCGGCACCCAGAGCTGCCAAACGGCATCCTCGGTAAACATCGACAGGATGGTGTCGACATCGGGTTCGGCCTGCGTGCCATCCCCCCATGCAGACATAAACGCGGATACAACCGCCTCTTCGGCCGCGCCCATCAGAGCATGGTGGGTGTGGAAGCGGCACCGTGGACCTCCGCTCGGACGCTTTTGGCCACGCCTCATCCTATCGAAGAGCCTTCTCAGCCGGGGTAATGGACAGTGCTTTCGGGGACGGGTGTCGTGGCGGGGTGGTGGTGGTCAGGGCGGAAGGATGAGCTTCCGATGTCCACAAAGGCGCCCACGGGAATTTCACACCGAAGAGGATTCGGTCAGAGAAAATGAGCATTTACGTCGGCACCGAACCGGAGGAGTCCCCAACTCACAGGACTCCACTACGCGGGTGCACATGGAAAGGCTCGCTCCGGACACGCCAGGGGGGGTCAAGGCCGGCGCCAGCCGAGGGGCAGACGTGTGGCCCCCCCCTGAGGGCCCCGGTCACAAACCGGGACACAATGGGTGAGGCCGGCCGGAACCGGCCGGCCTGGATGCGCCTTGTCACTTCCTCGGCGCTGCGCCCGTCGCCCTGAAGGGAATCCGGGAGGGTGACGGGGCGGCCATGCACGGCAAAAGGTGTGACTCTCGATTGTGGACATGTAGGGACCCGAAACGGCTCGGGCGCGGATCCGCATACCGCGTGCTACTGGGTATCGTCCGGTCCCGCTCGCTTGTCCACCGGCTCCCTCTCGGCGCGCAACTGGGCGCGGAGGAGATGTTTGGCGACCTTCATTGATGCGTTGCGGGGCAGAGACTCGACGATTCGGATCTCTCGGGGCATTTTGTACGCAGCAAGCGACCCCTTCGCGCTGGCGAGCAGAGCCTCGGTGTCGATGGAGGTGCCAGGCCGCGGCACGACGAAGGCGATGCCTATCTCTCCCATGCGCTCGTCGGGTGCGGCCACCACGGCGACCTCGCCCACGTTGTCGTCCAGAAGCAGGACTCGCTCGACCTCTGCCGGAGAGACGTTGAAGCCACCGGTGATGATCATGTCCTTCTTGCGATCGGTGATCTTCAGGTATCCGAGCTCGTTGAGGATGCCGATGTCGCCGGTGTGGAGCCAGCCTTCCGCGTCGATGACCTCGGCGGTCGCCTCTGGGTCGTCGTAGTACTCGGTCATCAGGTTGTAACCCCGCACCAGGACCTCACCCTGATCGTTGGCGCCCAGCTCGACCACATTGTCATCGACGATCTTGACCTCGCACCCCTCGAGCGGAGGTCCCGCGAAGTTCGCCACCAACTCTGGATCGTCGCCGGGATGGCACATCGACACCGCGCCATGGGCCTCGGTGAGCCCATAGGCATTGAGCACGACATCGAAGCCGAGCTCGCTCGAGAGCCGCCTGACGAGCTCGACCGGCACCGAGGCTGCCGACGGGCACGAGACCCGCAAGGAGCTGTAGTCGATCTGCTGCAGCCGCGGGCTGTGCAGGATGTCCGTGAAGATCGTCGGCGGACCGAGGATCACGCTGACCTTGTCCTTCTCGATCCGGTCGAGTACCTTTTCGACCTCGAAGACCTTTTGGGGGATCATCGTCACCCCCTTGAGCAGGCAGGCCATCCAGCCCGCCTTGTAGCCGAAACAGTGGAAGAACGGCGGGATGATCAGATAGACGTCGCCTGGTCGGAGCGTCTCGAGATCGGCCAGCGAGTTGTAGAGCTGGAGAGACGTTCCGTGGCGCAAGACAACGCCCTTGGGGCGCCCGGTCGTGCCAGAGGTGAACATGACGTCACTCGGGTCCTCGGGGCTGAGCCCGGCGATCGATGCCTCGACCCGCCGGCGTGAGATGTCTCCACCCAGTGAGCAGAACTCGCCGAAAGTGCTGCCGCCCGCGACCTCACCCTCGAGGGTCACCACGGTGTCGGTCGCCCGCAGCGATGGCCAAGCGGTCCGAAGCGAGCCGACCTGATCGAGGCCGAGGAAGCCCTGAGAGACGAAGAGGGCCGAGGCATCCGCCTTCTCAAGGGCATAGCCGATCTCCTCGCCGCTCCAGCGAGTGTTGAGGGGGACCAGGACGCCACCGGCGCCGAGGATGCCTAGAGCCGCGAAGATCCATTCCGATGTATTGGGGCCCCAGAGGCCGACTCGATCACCCTTCTCGATGCCCAGGGCGATCGCAGCCGCGATCGCCCCTCGAACGGTCTCGCCGAACTCGGTATATGTCCACCGCCGCCCCCCATCGATCAGAGCCGCGAGGGGTCCAAATCTCTCGGCGCTCGCAAGCGCCATCGCCGGGATGTTGGCCGCGGGAAGCGGTGGGGCCTCAGGCACCGCGCCATTATTCTCCTTGCCGAGACACGGCGCCGAGCCTCACCCTGGGCAGTCGAGTGCAGGAGATGGTGCGGAGTTACTCTTCGCATCGGTACTGGGAGCCTGGCAGTTCGGAGGGGGGGCGGCGCGTCGAACTGCCTACGTTGATATCTGACTCTGGCCTGGAAACACCGGTGCGTAGGTCACTACCGCATGGGGGATGAGCTCCTCCCGCTCGGCGCGCCGGATCAGCGTGTCGACCACAGACGATCTCCTTCCGAACCGCAGAAGCTTGCCCTCCACGAACAAGACGCCGACCGGCGCAGGCGTCAGAAATTCCATCGATATGGAGGCGGTGTATGCCTGCGAGCCCCGCGGCGAGCGGGACATGGTGACGAAGTAGGCCATTGCGTCGGCCAACGTGAACAAGTTCGGCCCGGAGACCATCCCTCCTGGGCGAGTGTGATCGTGCTCGAATCGGGCGCGCACGACAATCCTGTGCACGGAATACTCGTCCATCTCCAGTGCCGCGACGGGGTGACCCCTCATGGCGTTGTAGTAGTGAGTGAGGAGCTCCTCGGGCGTGTGGGTGAGTACCTCGACCCCCTCCAAGCCACGCTGATCCTTCATTTGGCTCCCCTTTGATGGCTCTGATTCCTTGGCCGCTACTGGCTAGTTGGGATTCGGGAATCGATCAAACCTGACTTGATCTCTCTGGGTCTCCTGAACCCTCGCGGCCAGCCTCGACATGCGGATCCTCGGCTCCGACGGCTCGCCACTACGTCACCCGACCGCGGAGGAATTCGAAGAACTTCACTCAACCCATCCCACGCCGCATTGCGATGAACGCGGTCCATGGAGGATCGGATGTCGTGATGGTGACGCGGATGCTGTCGCCCGCCGGCACCTCGAAGGAGCACAAAAAGGATACTTATACCGGCCTCCGGAGTCGTCGACGCGGGTTCAAGCCTCCAGGGCGTCACCCATGTCCACGCCTGAGGAAGCCTCCACCTGAGTAAAGTATGCTTCTCGCGAGAAGAACATCAAAACTGTTTTTGATAGCTACGGCTGTTCTACAACGTCGAAAGACCGAGGGAGCGATGTACTTTCAGCTCCTGCGGTGCTGTAGCAACGGTCAGCCGGTTCCGGGGAGGACGCTGTGGAAGCTGAGTTCGTTCGCTACACGGTCGACAACGACGTTGCCGTCATCGCCATTGATCGCCCACAGGCAGCAAACGCCCAGAATCCACAAATGCTCCAGGAACTCGATGAGGCCTGGAGCCTCTCAGACCGTGATCCTGAGGTCAGAGTCGTGGTGCTACGCAGCGAGGGGAAGCACTTCTCGGCCGGTCACGACATGCAGGGAGGTGGCGACCCCTCTCTGGGCCCACAGCGCGTCGACGGAGCATTGACCGTTGATACCTACTTCGATTGGGAAGAACGCGGGTACCTGCATTACGCCAAGCGGTGGCGCGATCTGGTCAAACCCTCGATTGCCGCCGTGCAGGGGAAGTGCATCGCCGCTGGTCTCATGCTCTGCTGGCCCTGTGATCTCATCATCGCGGCGGACAACGCGCAGTTCTCCGACCCCGTCGGGCTGATGGGCATGCCGGGAGTGGAGTTCTTCGCCCACCCCTGGGAATTCGGTCCCCGACGAGCGAAGCAGATCCTGTTCACCGCGTCCTCGCTCTCGGCGGAGCAAGCCCGGGAGTGCGGCATGGTGAACGAGGTCGTGCCACTCGACACGCTGCAGGAACGGACCTTGAGCCTGGCCGCCGAGGTCGCCGCAATGGACCCGTGGGCCGTCCGGCTCGCCAAGCGCGCGATCAACAGCGCGGTGGACGCGATGGGGTTCTCGCAGACGATCGCGACCAACTTCGACATCCATCACCTCGGTCATGCCCGCGCTATCGCCCACGCCAACGGGACGACATCGGTCATGGCCGATCTCGCTGCTATGAAGGCCCGCTCCACATGACAGACGGACTGCGTGGCCGGCGAGTGCGTGTGGACGCTTTGGCCGACTCCGCTCGCTCAGCTTTCTAATCAAGGCGGGCGCTATGTCGACGTACCAGCGGGACGGCTTAGATCTCCACTACAAGGTTCGAGGGACCGGTCCCCCGGTGCTCTGTGTGCACGGTGCAACCGGAACGGGTGCCTATGACTGGTCCAAAGTGGCTGACGCACTCGAGGACCACTACCGGTTCATCATCCCCGACCTGCGAGGACACGGCGCGTCGGACTATCAGGCTGGGGAGATGAGCATCGAGGCGGTTAACGCTGACCTGCTGGCGCTGATCGCCCATGAGCATCTCGAGCCACCACATGTACTCGCGTTCTCCTTCGGTGCCGAGGCGGCGCTCGATTTGGAGTTGGTGTATCCGGGTACTGCGGCCAGCCTGATCCTGGTGAGCCCGGGTCTGGGCGACCCAAAGTCGAGTGTGCCCACGCGCGCGCAGCTGGAGTCGCGCTGGCCTGGCACGCTCCGCGCACTCCATGCGGAGCGACACGGCAACGACCATTGGCTGGACGTGATGCTCGAGCTCTGCGATCGGGCGGCGAAACGGCCGAAAGCGGATCTGGACGCCATCGGAAGGATCGGCTGTCCCGTGCTTCTCGTGCTTGGTAGCGAGGACGACCGCCGTCGCCTGCGGCAGGCGGAGGTCATGCGAGGTGCACACGACCGAACCGAGATCGTCGTCGTCGAGGGCGGCCGGCATGCCGTTCACAAGGACCACATGTCGGAAGTCGTCGCCGCCATGGATACGTTCCTCGCCCGAGTGGCGGAGGGCGCCCCGAAGTCGCGGACGTGAGGCATGCTCAGAGCGCTGCAATGCGCACAGTAGGATCGGAAACGAGATATCCGCTGGGGAAAAACCACGATTGGCGGAAACTCCTCGTCGGCACATCCGGAGGATGTAGGTGAGATGGCAGCTGTCAAGGTGACCAAGCCGGTCGAGGAGTTCGACGGCGACGACGCCATGCCCGAATGGAAGCGCCTGAGCATCGAGCGCTCCCTGCAAGGCCCACGCGCCAGGGCGCAGGAGCGGACCGATCGTTTTGTCGGCGCCGCCATGGAGCTGATGGCCGAGCGCGGCAGCATCGATTTCACGGTGCAGGACGTCGTCGACCGCTCCAAGATGTCGATCCGGACGTTCTACAACTTCTTCGCCAGCAAGGACGACCTTCTCGTCGCCGTGCACGAGACGATCCTGGCTACCGAGGTCGTGCCGCGCATGCGGGCCAAGTGCGAGGCTCTGAGCGACCCGATTGACCGGGTCAAGGCCTACGTCCTCGGGATCTACGAGCTGACGTCGAATCCCGGACCCGCGTCACGGGCCCTCACGACCTACAGCAACCGGCTTCTCGAGACCCGGCCCGAGGACCTGGAACGAGCCTTCAAGCCGCAGATCGACCTTGTGGTCGAGCTCATCGGGGACGCCAAGGCGTCCGGTCGCCTGCATCCCTCCCTCAGCACAGAGGCGGCGGCACATCTGTTGCACCACACCGTTTTGGCGACCGTCCACGCGCGGATCCTCGGCGCCGAAGGGGAGGATCGCATCAGCGCTGCTGATCTGTGGACATTCTGCTCCTCGGGCATCGGCGTCACGGAAGACTGAGCCGCCGCTCCACCAAGTGAGTCAGGGCACGCGCCCACTGGAGTCGGCGAACCAGCTCTCGAGCTCGGTCCGCACGACCTTCCCCATGGCGTTGCGGGGCAAGGTCCCGAGCCTCCAAAAGTCGGGCACCTTGTAGCGCGCCAACTGTGACGTGCAATGGCTCGACAAGGTGTCGATGTCGAGTGCGCATCCCTCGTCGGTCTCGACCGCTACCGCCACGCGCTGTCCGAGCCGCTCATCTGGTACGCCCACCACCGACGCACCCCGCACCCCCGGTACCTCGAGCAGGACCCGCTCGATCTCGGCCGGGTAGACGTTGGCCCCACCGCGGAGGATCAGCGCGTTCCTCCGGTCTCGCACGAACAGTCGTTTCACGGGATCGACGTACCCGACGTCTCCCGTGTAGAGGACGCCATCTTGGACCGTCTCGGCCGTCGACTCCGGATGGCCCAAGTAGCCGAGCATGGGTTGATACAGCTCGGCCCACGGGCCATCCCCCTGGGCGCGGACGGTGATCTCGCCCGTCTCACCCACAGGCAGTACCTTCTCGCCATCGCGAATCTCCACGACGAGGTGCGGAAGTGGCGTGCCGCTACATCCGGGTATTCGCACCTCCCGGCGGTCTTCGATGGTGACCACCGTTGGCGCTTCGGTGAGCCCGTAGGTCGCCGACACCCGACAACCGAAGCGCCCTTCGAAGGCATCGCGTACCGACTCGGGCAGGTACGTCCCGCCCGTCCACACGTCGGTCAGGGAGCGCAGGTCCTCGACGGCCACCTCCTCCGAGCTGGCGAGGCCCTGCAGGATCGTGGGAACACCAAACCACGAGTTCACCGCTTCGCCTCTTACCCAGTCTGCGACACCGACCGGGTCGACCCGGTCCATCACGACCTGCGTGCCGCCGGCCTGGGCCACGAGGAGTGTGCTCGTGACCTGCATGTTGAGAATGGTCAGCGCCGCGCAGTCACCCTTCCTCAGGTCGGGGCCGAAACCCCGTGCGGTCACCAGCATCGCCCCCGGAAGGAGAAGGTTCCGATGGGAGTGCACGACGCCCTTGGGCCGACCGGTGGTGCCACTCGTGTAGGCGATCCCCGCCGGGTCGGTGGCTCGCCGGATCGGCCGGTGGTAGCTGGGCTGGCTGCTGTCGACCAAGTCCCGCCAGGAACCGGTGCCATCTCCGACCACGATGGTCGGCGGCGGCGGATGGCCATCAGGATCGTGACCGAGCCCATCCGCGACCTCGGGAGAGGCCAGGAGGAGGCGCGCCTTGGCGTCGCGAAGGATGAAGCGCTTCTCGGGAGGCGCCAGGTTGCGATTGAGGCCCAACCAGATCGCGCCCAGCCGCGCCACCGCGTGAAACGTGATGACAACGTCGCTCGCATTGGGCAGGCTGACGGCGACCACGTCGTCCTTTCTGATGCCCAAGGCTGCCAGCGCGCCGGCCGCTCGTTCCGCACCCCGGTCGAGCTCCTCGTACGTCAGCCGGGCGTCGGCACAGACCAGGGCCTCGTGGGCGGAATCGCGCTCGAGCGCCCGCTCCAGCACATTGCCGACTGACGTCGAAATGAGACCCGGCGCCAGCGCAGGCACTGACCGTACTCCCATGCCCCCACCCCTCAGAGAAGATGAATGTCGATATGGTAGGACATCACTTTCCTGAAAGAAAAGCCATGACTACGGGAGCAGTCAGCGTCATCAGCGGTGGGTCGGACGGCATCGGACTGGCCGTAGCGGAGTGCCTCGCCGCCGGAGGTGGACGGATCGCCGTCCTCGGACGAGACCGCGAGAACCTTGAGTTGGCGAAGGGGGCGGTCGAGGAAGCCGGGGCGGACGCGGTCTTGGCCCTCAGCGCCGATGTGACCAAGGACGACGAGGTCGCCGCCGCGTTCCGGGAGATCGACACGACGTGGGGCAAAGTCCACGCGCTGATCAACGCAGTCGGGCCCTCCGGGGCGGGACGGTTCGAGGATCTGTCCGACGAGGCTTGGGTGCGCGCGTTCGACCAGGGTGCGCTCACGGCGGTCCGCTGCATCCGCCACGCCCTCCCGCTCCTGCGCCGGGCGGAATGGGGTCGGATCGTCAACATCACCGCGGTCTCCGTGCAGCACCAGAGCACCGGCCTGATCGGGTACACCGCGAGCAAAGCGGCACTGGCCAGCATCACGAAGAACCTGGCCCGCAGCCTGGCCGCCGACGGGATCCTCGTGAACGCAGTCGCGCCGGGCCCGGTCCTCACCGGCCCGATCAAGGCCGCGGTACGGGCGGCGCACGGTGACCCCGACGACGTGCACGACGCCTACCGTGTCATGGCAGAGCACTTTGGCTCCGCGGTGGACCTCGGACGGGTCGCCGGTCCAGCCGAGATCGCCGAGGTGGTGGCCTTCTGCGCCTCGGCTGCGAACACCTACATGACCGGGGCGCATCTCAACGTGGACGGGGGTTCCGATTTCACGTGAGCGGCTGGCCGGGGTCTCCGGTGTCGTAACCCAAAAGAGCTCAGCCATGGCATCGTCGATGACGTTCCAAGGAGGGACATGACCACAGACACAGGTGCCGTCGTCATCACCGGCGCCGCGGGCGGCATGGGACTCGCTGTGGCGCGTGCAATGGCGGGCACCGGCGACCTCGTCTTGGCCGACCTACGCGCGCCGCAACTCGAGGACGCTCGGCAGTCGCTTGCCGCGACGGGACAGCAGGCGCGGACGATCCCGTGCGATGTCACTTCCGCTGGCGACGTGGCCCGCATGGCGGCCCTGGTGGCAGAGCTGGGCGGCCTGCGGGCGCTGGTGCACACCGCTGGCGTCTCGCCCAAGATGGCCGAGGGTCGTCGGGTGCTCGAGGTGGATCTCGTCGGGACAGCACGGGTCCTCGAAGCACTCCTGCCGCTCGCGCTAGGCGGCAGCGCCGCCGTCTGCATCGGATCGATCGCCGGCTACGCCGACGTCGCGGCTGACGTTGAGCCCTTGCTGGACGACCCCCTCCATCCGGATTTTCTCGATCTGGTGGAGGCGCAACTCGCGCAACCGCTCGATGGAGCGACTGGGTACGTGCTGGCCAAGCGAGGGGTGATGCGGGCGTGCGAACGTATGTCGGGGGCGTGGGCGGAGCGCGGCGGAAGGATCGTGTCGATCGCCCCGGGCTTGATCGACACCGACATGGGACGAATGGAGATGGAGGGTGACGAGTTGATTGCCCTCATGATCGCCGCCACACCTGTCAAGCGGGCCGGTCATACACCGCTCCCGGGAAGCCCCGAGGACATCGCCGCGTTGGTGGCGTTTCTCTGCTCCGAAGAGGCGTCGTTCATCTCCGGGTGTGACATCCGGATCGATGGCGGCCTCATGGGCAACGGACGACATCTCGGCCAGCCGGGCTGAAGCGGCGCTGGTGCGGTGCGGCGGGCGTCCCTAGTTGATTAGTGCAGCGAGCGTGTCCCCCATGAAGTCACTGACTTCCTGATCGCTCAACCCGGCGAGATGGTCGACGTAGGACACAGGGTCGGCCAGCCCCTCGGGGTGCGGGTAATCGGACCCGAAGACGATGTGATCAGGCGGGAGGTGCTTCCCGAGGTTCTGAATGTCGTCCTCCCAGAAGGGGCTGATGTAGAGGCTGCGGTGGATGGCCTCGATCGGGTCCTCGGGAAAGAGCTGAGGCATCTTCTTGTGCACGTTCGCCAATTGAGAGAGGAGACCGGGAACCCAGTCGCTCCCGTTCTCCACCGACATGATCTTGAGGTCGGGGAAGCGGGTCAACGCCCCGTGACACGTCAGTGCCGCCACGGCGTCCGCCATGGGTTGATGGGCCAAGTTCCAGTAGGACCGCAGCGGCGCCACCTGGAACGGCGTGTACTCGCTGACCCCCTCCCACTCGCCAACCTGACGGCTGTAACCACTGTCGGAGGCGTGCATGGTGACGAGAACGTTCTCGCTCTGTGCCAGCTCCCAGAAGGGATCGAACTCGGGGAGCCCGAAGGAACGAGGTCCCTTGAATCCGGGAACGGGCGCTGGGCGGATGAGAATGGCACGCGCCCCACGTTCGAGGACCCACTCCAATTCCTCCATAGCCGACTTGACGATGGGCAGTGTGATGATTGGGGTCGTGTAGATGCGATCCTGGTAGTTGAACGACCAGACCTCGTCCAGCCAGCGGTTCAGGGCATGGACCACCGCATGCGTTGCCTCCGGGTCGTCGCGGAAGCGCTCCTCGACGAGGCTGGCGAGGGTGGGGAACATGAGCGTCCGATCGAGCCCCTGCTCGTCCATCAGTTCGAGCCTGGGTCCCGGCTGTCGAAACGCCGGCCGACAATCGATGGCAGCGCCCATGACCTCGCGGTGCGATCGGCCCTCAGGGTTCCCGTGGCGGAAGTAGTCCTCCTGAGCGCCCGGCGCGGCGACGCGCTCGAAGGTCGGGTTGGGGATGTAGTCGCTGATCTGCCCCCGAACGGCGATCTTGGTGCGCCCGTCGACCTCGACGTACTTGACCGCCCCCCGGTAGGCGTCGGGCAGGAACTGGGTCAACGCTTCCTTCGGCTCGTACATGTGGTTGTCGGCGTCGAAGACACGGCCCCGGAGCAGTCGGCGATCCATGGTTCCCCCGATACGAGAATGAGATGATCCTCTGAATGCAATAGTATGCACCCTTTGCTGGAGCCAGCCGGGTGGGGCGCAATCACGGGGTCCGCGTCGGATCGAGGGGTGGACGATGAGCGGCATCGAAGAAGTCGGGGATTTCGGAACCGGCTCGACGGCTGCGTTCCGCGACGCGCTCGTGGCATGGATCGACGACCGACGATCAGAGCTGGAGCCGCCCTATCGTGATCACGGGGCCACCGAGGAGCTCCTGTCCCATCAGCGGCGGGTGCAGCGACTTCTCTTCGACCACGGCTTCATGCGCTGGGGCTGGCCCCCCGAGGTGGGGGGCCTTGGCGGGAGCCCCCTGTTCCGCGCCGTCCTGGGTGAGGAGCTCACGGGCCGCGGGCTGGTGCACAGCGCCGCCTTCTCCATGACGGAGGTCCTGGGCCCGGCGGTAATCGAATTCGCCGACGCCACGCTCGCGGCGGAGGTGGTGCCGCCCATGCTCCGCGGCGACGAGACATGGTGCCAGGGGTTCTCCGAGCCGGAGGCAGGAAGTGATCTCGGCTCACTCCGAACGACTGCCGTCAGGGACGGCGGCGCGTGGGTGCTGCAGGGGCAGAAGCTCTGGACGAGCTGGGCCCACCACGCCGCCCGGTGCATCGTGCTGGCGCGTACGGAGGGACCCGGAACGGGCTCTCGCGGGATCAGCGCGTTCTTCGTGGACATGGACAGCCCCGGCATCGACGTCCACCCGCTCGACACGATGGCCGGCGTCGACGAGTTCTGTGAGACCTTCTTCGACGAGGTACGCGTCCCCGCCGACCGATTGCTTGGCGGCCAGGGGCAAGGCTGGCAGGTCGCGCAGCACATCCTGGCCTGCGAACGCGGACCGATCTTCTGGCAGCGGGCCAGTTGGCTGCTCCACCACCTCGGAGAGATCGCCGACATGGCCGATGCCGCCGACGTCGCGGCGAACCGCCTGATCGGGCTCGCCTTCGCCGAGGTGTCCGCACTGCGGGCGCGCTCACGATCCACCCAGCGGCAGGTGGCTGCAGGCGACCTGCGCGCAGCCGAATCCTCCATCGACAAGATCCTCATTGCGGCCGCCGACCAGGCGGTGTTCGACGCCGCCCGGTACGTCCTTCCCGGCGTGGTCGAGCTGGACGACTCCCCTCTCGCCGATCGCTACCGCAAGGAGTGGGCCTATTCGCGCGCCGCCACGATTTACGGTGGCACCAGTGAGATCCAGAGGGACATTGTGGCCTCCCGACTGTTGAACCTGCCCAAAGTGCTCTGATGGACGCAGACGAGTTGAAGCTGCTCAACGAGACACTGCTCGGCCTGGCTACATCAGAACGAGACGGGCAGCTCACAGCAGCGTTGGACGCATTCGGGTGGCGCGACGTGCTCGCCGCCCATCCCGAAGAGGCCGTATCCGCGCTCTTCGACGCACAGGGACGGACTGGGACGTGGTCGGCGGCGCTGCACGATGTGCTGGCCGCCGATGTGCAGGCACTCGGCATCGCCGGCCCGGTCAGCGTCATCCTGCCCCGGCCGGGCAGCACTCGCCCGGGCGCGCTCCAGGACGGAAAGGTAACGGTCGACGGCATCCTCCTCGGGCCGCGCGACGAGACCGCCATGCTCGTGGTCGCCGCGGGCTCCCCTCATCGAGAAAGGCTCGCCGTCGCCGTGGAACCCCAGGACCTTCAGATCGAGCGGCGACAAGGGCTCGATCCCGGCCTCGGTGCATACGCCGTGTTTGGGACCACGGGCCAGATGAGGGTGCTCGCCAAAGGCGACGGAGCGGATGGGTGGTGGGAGGCGGCGCAAGCGCGAGGGCGACTGGCCCTGTGCCGCCAGATCGTGGCTGCTCTCTCCGTCATGATTGAGCAGGCGCGCTCACACGTCTCCGAGCGAGCGCAGTTCGGCCGGCTGGTCGGGACCTTCCAGGCCGTGCGCCACAAACTGGTCGAGGCCCATGTCGCGACGACCGCCGCCGCCTGCAGCACGACCACCGCCTGGGAGAGCGACGACCTACCCCTGGCCGCGGCAACCGCCAAGGTGGTGACCGGCCAGGCCGTCGGGGTGACGGCGGCCAACACCCAACAGCTCCTGGCCGGGGTCGGGTTCACGGCGGAACACCCGTTCCACCGCTTCATGAAGCGCGCTGTCGTGCTCGAACGAATGCTCGGCAGTGGGGCGGAGCTGGCGCCTGAGTTGGGCCGGCGACTGGTCGAACGGGGTGAGGCGCCCCGGCTGGTGCAGCTGTGAACGAGCCAGGCACCGACGACGCCATCCTTCGGAGCGAGGGGTCCCGGGTCCGGGTCCTCACCCTGAACCGACCGGCCAGCCGCAACGCCCTCGACGGTCCCCTGCACGCGGCGATGCTGTCGGCCGTGCGCACGGTAGCCGCCGAGCCCGAGGTCCGCGCCGTCGTCCTCACCGGAGCGGGTGACGCCTTCAGCGCCGGAGGCGACTTCGGTCTCATTGAGCAGATGCAGGAGGACGCCGACCTTCGTCGGGCCACCCTCAACCGAAGCCGAACCCTCTTCTGGTCGCTGGTCGCACTCGAGGTCCCGGTCATCGCGGCGGTGAACGGCCCGGCGGTCGGCGCCGGGGCCACCCTGGCCCTGCTCTGTGACATCGTGCTCATGGCGGAGCAGGCCTACCTGGCTGAACCCAGGGTGAGCATCGGCCTGGTGCCCGGAGATGGCAGCGCTATCGTCTGGCCTTTGCTTGCCGGTGTTCCAGCGGCGCGCGCCTATCTGCTCACCGGCGATCGCATGCCGGCAGCTGAGGCCTACCGCCTGGGCCTGATCCACCGAGTGGTGGAGCGCGACGCCCTGCTGGCGGAGGCGATGACGCTGGCCGATCGCTTGGCCGGGCTCTCCCCCCATTCTGTCCGTTCCACGAAACGCGCCCTCAACCTCCAAGTGGAGTCGGCCGCCCGGGCCGGCTTCGAGTTCGCCCTCGACGCAGAGTCCCAGAGCTTCGAGACCCCGGAGCTGCAAGCAACAGTCCAACAGCACTCCGAACGCGCTGCGGGCGAACGGGATGTCTGACGCGAGCACGCGCGTCGCGGTGGTCACCGGAGGCACGCGCGGGCTCGGTGCGGCCATTGCCACTCGTCTGGCCGCCGAGGGGACGATCGTTGCCGCGGCCTACCACGAGGACGACGCAGCCGCCGAGCGCTTCGTGGCGCAACACCGGTCGGCCGGCGTCGTGACCACGCATCGTGTCGACGTGGGTGATCCCGACTCCTGTCGCGAGCTCATCGCTGACGTGGTCGCGAAGAATGGGCGGGTCGACTACCTCGTCAACAACGCCGGGGCGTTGCACGAGCACAAGTTGGCCGATCTCAGTGGCAAGGACTGGGACGACACGCTGCGTGTCAATCTCACGGGAGCATTCCACTTGTCGCAGGCTGCCATCGTCCCCATGCGGCAGGAACGGTTCGGCAGGATCGTCAACATCGGATCGGTGACGGCCGTCATGGGAAGCCCGTTCCAGATCGACTACGCCGCCGCCAAAGCGGGACTCGTTGGCCTCACCCGCTCGCTCGCCCGCTCGGTGGCGCGGGCAGGCATCACCGTCAACTGCGTCATCCCCGGCGGCTTCTCAACCGACCTTCTGATCGAGCTGACCTTGACCGATGCGAAAGCCGTCGAGCGCAGCGTGCCGGTCGGACGGTACGGCCGGCCCGAGGAGTTGGCGCATGTCGTCGCCTCCCTCGTGCACGATGACGCGTCCTACGTCACCGGCGCGGTGATCGCCGTCGATGGCGGGCTCGGCATGGGCCTGTAGATGCTCACGCCTCCTTGAAGAGAGCGCGCAGGGATGCCAGGTCGACTTTCCCAGTCGGGAGCTTCGGGAGATCCTTTTCCTCGACAATGCGCAGGTGCCTCGGGATCTTGTAACTCGAGAGCACGTCCCGGAGCGAAGTGCTCAGCGCGGCAGTCTCCACGGCATCGGGACTCTGGGGAACCACCACGGCAGCCACATCCTCGCCGCGCTCCCCCGCCGGAATCCCGAACACGAACGCCTCGCGCACAGCCGGCAGCTCCATCAACGCCGTCTCGACCTCGGCCGGCGCCACATTGGACCCACCCGTCTTGATCATGGCCGTCCGGCGGCCAGAAAAGCGGAGATGGCCGTCCGCACCGAACCACCCCAGGTCGCCGGTGGCGTACCACCCGTCTGGCGTGAACGTCTCGTGGCGCTCCCGCTTGTAGAACCCGTCCATCAGGAAGGCCCCCCGAAGCAACAGCTCGCCCTTCTCGCCGGCCGGCAATTCCGCACCGGTGCCGGCGTCGACGACGACGTGCTCCATCCCCGACAGGGAGCGGCCAATCGTCCCCCGCAGCGATTCGGGCAGCGCGGCGTCGCCGTCGTCGGGACCCGTGTGCGGTCCCCCAGTCTCCGTCATGCCCAGCACGTTCGGCGTACGGTCGCCCGTGGGCGGGCGGTACTCGGGTGGCAACGCCTCGACGAGCGTGCCGCCGCGCACCGAGCGCAGGTCCCGCCGCGCGAAGGTCGGGTGGTCGGCCATCTGACGCGACGCGTTGGGCCAGCACGACACCTGTGTCACCCGCTCCTGCTCAATCAGGTCGAGCGCCTCCCCCGGCTCGAAGCGCTCCTGCACGACGGAGGCCGCCCCCGAAACCAGGGCGGCGAGCAGCACCATGGTGAGGCCTCCGACCCAAAAGAAGGGCATCGGTGAATAGATGCGGTCCTCGCTGGTCAGCCCCCGCCGTTCTGCCAAGAGCGCAGCGTGACGGACCAGCGACCCATGCGTGTGCACGACGGACTTCGGGGCAGCTGTCGCACCCGAGGTGTTGATGATGGCCAAGGCATCGGCGGGAGTGACCTCTGATTCGGCCGCGCGCACCAGTGGTGCCGTGAGCGGGGCTGGGAGGGCGCGCGACCAACTGGGGGGCTCCCCTTCGACATGGACCCAGCGCAGGAACGGTGCCTCCTCAAGCTGCAGATCGGCAGGGCTCCGGGCCAATCCGGTCAAGCCCGACTCGAGGCGGGTCGTCATGCGCTCGCTTGCGAACGTTGCGCCCATCAACAGCGCATGGATGTCGGTCTGGCGTAACATCCGGGCCAGTTCGGCCCCCGGAGCGAACGTGGAAAGGGGAACGCTGAGGGCGCCGATACGAGCCAGGGCGAGCCAGGTCACCGCCCACGCCGGTCCGTTCGCAAAGAGCAGTCCCACCCGAGTTCCCTTGCCGATGCCGCTAGCCAGCAGCCGGCCGGCCAACTCGGCACTTTGGGAGTCCGCCTCCGCAAAGGTCAATCGGAAGTCGACGCCGACGACGAAGGGATCGGCTCCGTTCCCGAGACGCCGCTGCAAGGCCGCGGGTACGGACGCGGGGAGATTTTCCAACCCGGGGGGCAGGCCATACCGGCGCAGCGGATCAGTCATGGACGCCATCGGTGCCGCCGGACTACGGAACAACCACCGGGACGTTGGAGTACCCGGCGACATTCGCCATGTTGACCCTTCGCAACCCATCGTGCTGCACCTCGAAGTGTGGCCAACGTGCACGGATGCCCTCGAAAGCAAGGTTGGACTCCAGCCGGGCGAGCCAGGCACCGAGGCAGCCATGCACGCCGTAGCCGAAGGCCAGCGTGGTACGGCCACCCCGTCCGATGTCGAAGGTGTCGGGTCGCTCGTAGGCCCGGGGATCGCGCGTTGCCGCGCCGGTCAAGAGGATCACGGGAGAATCTGCGGGGATCGTACCTCCGTCGAATTCCACCGGAGCCGTCGCGAACCGACCCTGGTACTGAGAAGGTGGGTGCATCCGGAGTATCTCTTCGACGGCGTGGGGTATCAGCCCCTTGTCGGCCTGCACGAGCTCCCATTGTGCGGGATGCTCGTCGAAGAGGACGACTCCACTTCCGATCAGCTTGGTCACGGTCTCGCTCCCCGCACCAGCAATGAGCACGGAGAAGGCCGCAACGTCCTCGTCACTCAGTCGCTGCTCCCGCCCGTCGTCGTCGAGCAGGACCGCCTTGATGAGCTTGCTGATCAAGAGACCATCGGGTTTGCGACGCTTGACGCGGACCAGATCCAGGAAGTACCCCGCCGTGTGCAACGTGGCCTCCATCCCCTCTTGGGTCGTGTTGGGATTGCCCTCCTCGCGGTGCAAGAACATGTCGACCCAGAGACGCACCTGCTGACGTTCGCCCTCGGGTACACCGAGGATGGTCGACATGACCTCAACCGGGAACAGTGCTGCGAATTCCGCCACCAGGTCGAATTCGTTCCGATCGGCGAGGGCGTCCAGGTATCCCGCGATCACCTCGGCGATGAGCGGCTCGAGGCTTCCGATCGCATTGCGACTGAACGCCTGGCTCACGAGCTTTCTCATCTGGGTGTGCTCTGGGGGATCCATCACGATCATCATGTTGGTGTTCATGGGCTGCTTCTGGAGCAGCAGCTCGAGGGTCACGCCGTACGAGCTGACGAACCGGACCGGATCGCCGTGCGCCGCCACCACGTCGGCGTGGCGGGACAGCGCGTAGAAGCCGTACTTCTCGTTGAAGTAGACGGGGGCCTCGTCGCGCAGCCGCGCGTAGGTCGCAGAAGGATCGTCGAAGAAGGTGTCGGAGAACGGATCGAACTCGATGCTGCCGTGCGACACGGAACCCCCACTCGAGACTGGTCACGTCTCCGTGCATACGGCACAGCGTAAAGAGCGCAGTCTTGACTTTTCTAAAAGTAGAAGCTTATTCTCGCACCCTGAAGGCGTCAAGGAACGGAACTGCTGTGAGGAGGGGATTGCTCGCGTGAACCTCGCGCTGACTGAGGAACAGCAGTTCGTCCGGCAGACGTTTTCCGCCCTCTTCGGCAAGGAAGCGGATCCGGCCCGGGTGCGCGCCGCCGAGCCGTTGGGCCATGACCCCGACCTCTGGGCCCACCTGATCGCCACCGGCGCACTGGGGGTGGGCATCCCCGAAGACATCGGGGGGGGCGGCGGCGGCCTCCTCGAGCTCGCGCTGATTGCCGAAGAAGCCGGTCGTCGCGTCGCCCCCATCCCCTTCGTCGAGCCGGCCGCGGCGGCTCGCCTGCTGGCCGCCTACGGCGCGAGGAGCCTGCTCGACGATGCACTGGGGGGAACCCGCATCGTCTCGCTCGCCACTCGTCCCGGCCCCTTGGAACGCCAGCTCCTGACCGATGGGGCCGTTGCCGATGTCGTCGTCGCGTTGCAGGGCCATCGGGTCGTTGCCGTGCACCGGCCACCGGAGGTGCGCCCCACCTCCAACATGGGCGCCCTGCCGTTGGCCCGCTGGAGCGATGTCGGCGAGGTCGAGGTCTTGGCGGAAGGCGATCAGGCCCGCCAATCGTTCTCCGCCGCCCTCAATGAGGTACGGATCCTGCGCGCCGCCGCACTGGTCGGACTGGCCAGCGAGGCGATCGAGATCGGTGCGGCGTACGCGCGTCAGCGCGAGGCGTTCGGCGTCCGGATCGGCACCTACCAGGCTGTTGCCCACCCCTTGGCGGACGCGTTGGTGGCCAAGGACGGAGCGCAGCTCTTGACCTGGAAGGCGTGCTGGGCTCTCGACGAGGGCCTCCCCGCCGCGCCGGCGCTCGCCTCCATGGCGTTCGTCTTCGCCGCCGAGACGGCGTACGCAGCCACACAGCACAGTCTCCACATTCACGGCGGCTACGGCTTTACGGTCGAATGCGACATTCAGCTCTACTACCGACGGGCTAAGGCCTGGGTCACCACGTTCGCCGATCCGGAGCGTGAGCTCGACGTGATGGCCGACGAGATGTACGCGCCCGCTCGGCCCGGGCGGCAGGGCGCAGTCAGCGCCGCCAACCCGGGGGGTGGTTGATGGATTTTCATGCGCCACCTCATCTCGAGGCGATCCAGGCCGAGGCTGAGGCGTTTGCGGCCGAGCACGTCACGGCCGACATCGTCGAGGAGGAGCTCCGTACGGGCGACGGCGTGAGCCGCCCGCTGCTTCGGGCGATGGGCGCCAAGGGCTGGGTGGCCCCTCTGTGGCCGCCCGAGGAAGGCGGGGCGGGGCTCGATCCCTTCGAGACCTCCGCCATGCTGAACGCCATCCGCGCCGCGGGCGGGCCCACCGTCGGCCCGGGCACCACGATGCTTACCGCCAACGCGATCAGAGCATTGGGTTCTCCGGAACTTCGGGCCAGAATCCTTCCTGGCATCGCCGCCGGCGAGACGCTGATCTGCTTGGGGTACACCGAACCCGAAGGCGGATCCGATGTCTTTGCCTGCAAGACCCGTTCCGTCCGCGACGGCGACGAATGGGTCATCAACGGCCAGAAAATGTTCACGACGTTCGCCCACAGGGCCGACTATTGCTTCCTCTTGACCCGTAGTGACCCGGCGTCGCGGGGGCCTCGGGGATTGACGATGTTCCTCGTTCCCATGGGGACATCAGGCATTGAGATCCAAGCGGTGCGGACCATGGGCTACGAGCGCACAAACATTGTGTTCTACAACGACGTCCGAGTGAGCGACGACCTCCTGGTCGGTGAACCCGAACAGGGACTCCATGTGATGCGGGCGGCGCTGGAGGCTGAGCAGAATGTGGCTCCGTCGTCACGGACGTCCCAGCTGTACGAGGCCGCGGTGGTCTGGGCCCGGGAGACGCCCGCTCCGGACGGCGACACCACCATGCTGGACAATCCGTCCGTGCGCCGGCGCCTGGCCCGCATGGCGATCGATGCCGAGGTGGCGGACCTGCTGGGCACTCGGGTCGGGTTCCTCGAGCAGCTGGGCGCCAAGCCGGGGCCCCACGCCGCGCTCTTCGGCCCCGAGACCTACGTCCATTGGTCCAAGGAGATCATGGACATGGTCGGCCCGGCGGCCATGGCCGACTGGACCGACCCCGACGCCGTCGTCGGGGGGACTTTCGAGTACCACTTCCGGTGCTCGGTGGCGAGCACGATCTACGGCGGTTCGAGTGAGGTCCTGCGCAGCTTGATCGCGGAGCAGTTACTGGGGCTGCCCCGTAGCCGGCCCAAGACGTAGTGGCCTACCCGCCGATTTGGCGAAAGCGCCAAGGGGAGGAATAGACGTGGCACACGCAGCAGAGGCCCGAGAGTGGGCACCGGGAGCCCTGCGGGGGATGATCGACTCGTTGTACACCCCGTTCAGCGGACCCGGAGGTGAGGAGGTGGACGAGCAGGCGCTGCGTGCCCTCGTAGCCCACTGCATCGGAGCCCTGGACCACGACGGGATCTGGGTGGGCGGACTCGTCGGGGAGTACTGGGCGCTATCGACGTCGGAGCGCAAGCGACTGTTGGAAGTGGCGGTCGAAGAGGTTCGGGCCATCAAGCCGGGCGCACTTATCGAGGCCTGCCCGGCCAGCACGAACGTCCTAGAGACGGTCGAACTGGCCCAGCACGCGGCGGCGACAGGGGCGGACATCTGCTTCTTGATCCCGCCCTACTTCGAGGCCCGGGGTTACGAGTCGACGAGGGAGTTGCTGCGTTACGTCTCGGACCGGACGGATATCGCGCTCGGTCTGTTCAACACCCACGCCGCCGGCTGGATACTGACACCGGACGAATGCGCTCGACTGATCGACGAATTCCCCGCCATCTGCGCTGTCAAGAACGGGATGTTCCGTCCGAGCCACTCCGCCGCGCTGCATCGCCTCGTGCCGGAGCTGGTGATCTGGGAATGCGACATGCTCGCCTACCGCGGTGGCTTCCTGCGTCGCGGGATCACGGCGCCCGGGATCCTTGGCGGCTCGGGTTACCTGTACGAACTCCCCGACAACCGTATCTACAGCGCGCAGTGGGACTTGCTGGTGTCCGACAAGTTGTCAGAAGCCATCGATCATTGGTACGAGTCCGGCCTCGACGATCTGGTGGCCCGGCTCCATGGCGCGTTCGGTGCCTCCAATGTCGAAGCCGTCTACACGCACTGGGGCTCCGCCTTCAAGGCCGCCGCGCACGAACTCGGTCTTCCCGTGGGCAGCTACGCCCGGTCGCGCCCGCCCCAGCCGCCGTTGCCCGAGGGACAGAGGGCGGCTATCCGAGCTGCCTACGCAGCCATCGGGCTGGTGTCGGTGGCGTCGTGACAAAGGAGCGTCCTCGACCCACTCGGTCTTCGGTGCGCGTGCACGGCGGCACGCTGGGCGCCAGAGAGCGGATGTTGCGGAGGCCTGGGCCTGGGTAGTCACCAACGAGCAAGCCGAACGAAGTTGGCCGTCCGCTGACGGCGCCGGTCGTGAGGATCCGGTCGGGTGATCCATTTGGTTTGAAGCGATACGGGGTACTCAGTCTCCGAGCAAGGCCGCTGGCGTCTCGGCGCTCGGCCGGGGCTACGGCGAGCTCGCCGTCGAGGTCCCCGGGATGTCCATCCCGCAGACCGGCTGCGACGACACGGGGACGAAGCCATTCTTCTGTGCCTGCATGACCCACGAGCATTGACGTGGCAGGTCGTGCCCAAAGATCGTGGAGTAGTTGATGGGCTCCGCGAGAAGCCCGTTCGCCGTGTAGGACTTCAGACCCCGGAGATCCTTGATGACGGCGGCGCGCGTCGGATTCTTGCCCGCCAGTTCCAATCCTTTGATCATGAGGTCGGCCCCCGCCCACGCCTCGTACTGCCCGAAGCTGGGGAAGTCGCTCTTGGTGAAGTGCGCGTACTTCTCCATTGCGGCTTGCATCTGCTCTGTGCCCGCGTTCGGAAGGACCCAAGGACGGTACAGAGAGACGAAGTAGTCACCCTGCAGGGCGCTCCAGGCCGGAGAGTGGATCACGTCCGGCTGGTACCCGGTGGCGAAGACCACCGCCTTCAGCTTCACTCCGGCTTGCTTCAACGCTTCGGCGAGAGCGTAGTTGGAATTGTTGTCGAGCGATGGGACGAGCGCGTTCACGTGGTCCTGCTTGGCAACGAGGGCGTCGGTCGTGAAGTCGACGCCTCCCAAGGGAACAGTGGTGTTGAGCACGCCCACCTTGAACCCCAGGTGAGTCGCGGCTTGCGCGTCACCCTCTGCGGCCCGAGTGGAGGTCGGCGAAATGCCATACCCGTAGGCCCCGAGCACCGTACCGCCGTGAGCCTTCAGGATGGAGTCGATCGTCGTGTTGGCCGGATACTTCGGGTCCACACTGCCTTCGTCGGAAGCGAACATGTTCGTGTAGGGCTGCGTACCCCATTCGGGGCCATCGGTGTAGGCGCCCGTCACCGGCATCCCTGCCTGCTGCGGGTATTTGGCCGCGAGAAACATCAAGACGCTCTCGGAGACGATGCCAAACGCCCCCTTCGAAATGGCATCCTGCACGGCAGTCGTGATCTCGGAAGGATTCGTCTGGTCGTCAATGACAAGGGGTACGAGCTTGTGCCCATTCACACCACCTTCCGCGTTCTGGAGGTCGAGCCGGGCCTCGAATGCCGCCGGCGATGTCCCGTTCTCGGCCGCGGCCTGGCCCGTCACGTTGGTGATGTACGCAATGGTGATCGGTGCCGGCGACGCCGCCGCTATCGTTGCCGCCGCCCCGAATGAGACGAAGGGCAGGCTGGCAATGGCCGCCAGTAGTGAAGCGCGCACTGCGCGGTGTAGGTGCATCTTTCCTCCGCAGTTCTGCTGTAGGTAGGTCTTCACTCGACTCAACCGGCCAGGAGCCGCACGGGTAGGTCTTGATGACGTCTGACCAACAGGCTCTGAATCCAACGCGGCGGATGATCGGGGTCGAGGGAAATATGGCTGGTGCGATCGAGCAGCACGGAGAGCACGTTGCGTGCCTCGATTCTGGCGAGAGGTGCGCCGACGCAGTGGTGGATCCCCCGCCCGAACGCCACATGGCGACGCGGGACCCGCCGGCTCAGGTCAACCTCGTCGGGATGCTCGAATTCCCGCTCGTCACGGTTGCCGGCGGCCCAGAGCAACAATACGGTGGCCCCGGCGCGAATCTCGACGCCGCCGAGCGACGTGTCCGCCGGGACGGTCCGCATCATGTAGCGAAAGGGGGACTCGAGCCGGAGGGCCTCCTCCACGAAGAGCGGCACCAGATCGAGGTTCCGGCGGAGATGGTCCTGAAGCTCCGGATCCTCGGCGAGCATGCGCACCGCGTTCCCGAGCAGACTCGTGGTGGATTCCCCGCCCGCGCTCAACAAGATCGTCAAGATGCCGGTTGCCTCGGACGCAGTGAGAATCCCGTCAACGATGCTGCGAGCAACGGCGCCGAGCAGGTCCTCGCTCGGTTCCTTGACGGCTGCATCGACCTGGTCGGCGATCCAGGCTTGGACTTCGTCACCACCGGCCGCGTAATTCACGAGCTCGTCGAGAGTCAGTGTCGACCCAACCAACCTGGTCATGTGCACTGCTGAGCGCCAGAGCTCGTCGAGGTTGCTGCCGCGAAACCCGATGAGTCGGCTGATCATCGTGATGGGCACGACGTTGCCAATGGCGCTCATGAACTCGATCGTCCCCCTCTGTAACGAACGGGTCACGAGCCCGTCTGCGAGGTCGCGGATCTCCGGATCGAGCGCCTCCATGCGTTTCGTCATGAGTTCGGGAAAGACGGCCCGGCGATGGATCTCGTGCAAGGGCGGATCCGCGGTAGCCAGCACCTGACCGCCGGCGTCCCCGAATGTGAACCGGCCAGGCAATCCGGCGTCGTCGCGATAGAGCAGGCACTTCATATTCGACGAGAAATCCGCGACTCGAGCACTTGCCTCGACCAAGAGCTCGAACGTGCTGACGATGAAGACCTCGGTCCCGGCTATCTCCCAAACCGGGGCGTGTTCCCGCAGCCGCCTGTAGAGGGGGTACGGGTCACCAAGCACCTCTGGATCCAGCAGCAGCGTTCCGGGGATCTCCTCGTCCACCTGGTCCTTTCTTCCGCCAACCCTTCGGCGGGAGCGTCCGATTCGCTTCCAGAGTCCGACGCGGGTGTTATTGTCGTACGGCATACTAGAAATAACCGGCGAGGCAAGCAAGCGGTGACGGGTAACCATCCCCCCAGCACCCGCTCACGCTCTGCGGCGAATGACAGACCTCGCTCGAGGGGGCGACCGCCGTCCCTGAGTACGCATCAGGTCGTCGAGGCGGCCCTTCGGGTGACGCGCGAGGTCGGCCTCGACAACCTCTCGATGCGAGCGCTGGCCCGAGAGCTCGGCGTCCCGCCGATGACGATCTATCACTACGCGCCGAGCCGGGAATACCTCCATGCGCTGGTCGTCGACGACATACTGAGCGAGATTCGCGTTTCGAGAGCCGATGAGGGCGACTGGGAGCAACGGCTGCGGAAGCTCCACGCCGACGCCCGCAGGGTGTTCGCAGAGCACCCCGGGGTGTCGGCACACCTTGGGGACGGAGGTTCAAGTGAGGGCGCTCGACTTGCGGACGGCGTGCTCACGATCCTCGCCGAAGGCGGATTCGACCCGGAGGCCGCTGTCGTGTGCTTCGCGACGCTGTTCACGTTCATGACGGGTCAGATCGACCTCGACGCAATGGCGCACTTCGTCGCACACGGCACATCGACGGCAACGTTGGACAACGTGACCCGCTCCGCGCGGTTCTCACGCGAGGAGCTCTTCGAACTCGGTTACGACGCTGTCATGGAGGGGCTGAAGCGCAAATTTCTGCAGTCGTGAAGAAACGGATGCGGATAGCCACGGGGGCCCAGGCGACCACGGTTCAGGTCATTCGGGTCGGCAACCTAGGAGGTGACGTGCACGCACATGACATGACGTTCGATTGGGCCGATCTCTCAGCAGTCCCCGAGGCGATCAGCTCGTGGGCTCACAACGGGATCGTCGTTACAGGTGCCGGGGAGTTGATTGGATTTCATGCTGGGCAACTGGTGAGGTTCGACCAGAGCGGTCATGTCTCGAGGTTGGTCAGGCCCGGTCTCACCGAGGGACACGGCATCACTCTGGTGCGAGAGGGTGACAACGAGTTCCTGTGGGTGAGCGACCCCGGCTTCGTCTTCGAGGTCGGCCTCGATGATGGCGACGAGGAGTGGGCGCCCGTCTTCGGTCGGGGCGTCCATGTGGAATCGCGTCCGCCCAGAGTCGTCAAGATGAACCTCGGCGGTGAGATCCTGGCCGAGCTCCCCATCCCGCGACGAGAACCTGGATCGCCGGCGGGCATGATGGGCGACTACTGCCCGTGTGGCACGGCCGTGGACGAAGAAAGGTTCGGAGGTGCCGGCGACATCTGGGTCGCGGACGGGTACGGATCCAGCTTGGTGCATCTCTTCGACAAGCACGGCAACCATCGATTGACCCTGACCGGTGAGGAAGGGGGCGGACGGTTCTTGTGCCCGCACGCCGTGTTCATCGACCGGCGGGGCGACAAGACACCGGAGCTCTACATCGCCGACCGCGAAAACAAGCGCGTCCAGGTGTATGACCTGAAAGGTCGTTACGTGCGAACCTTCGGAAGTACGTTCCTGAACAGCCCAAGTGGCTTCGCGGTCTCGGACGACCTGCTCGTCGTCGCCGAGCTGTACTCACGGCTCGCGGTCGTCGATGCTGTGGACAGCTTCGTTGGCTACATCGGTGCCAGTGAGAGCGCCTATGCAGGCGTCGGTTGGCCTGAACGTCCAGGATGGCCGAATGCATTGAGCGACGACGCACGAGTCGAGCGAGCGCACTTGCCCGTTCCGAATGAGTTCAACTCGCCGCACTCACTGGCCACAGATGCGGACGGCAATCTCTATGTCTCGGAATGGCTTATCGGCGGGCGCTACACCAAGCTCAAGATCCGCGGGTAGCCGAGGCCCTGCTTCAGCATTCGAGCCCTTCGCGGGTAAAGTCCTCCGGGGCGAATTTCGATCGAACTGTCGGCCCGTTTGGCAATCCGATTGGCAATCGAACAGGTCTAACCGAGGAGATGGTCACGAACTACGTGGACTGAAGGCCCTGCTCAGGAGCACTGCAGAAGACGGCCTGGAGCAGATGGACAAACCGAATGGCCCTCCGGAGCCGGTAGCGCAGGTTTGAGTCCATATGCTCATGGACGCCACGTTGGGCTGTGGACGTCCCCAAAAACGTCCACAGAAACGTCCACAGCTGGAAATTCTTGAATTTGTGGCCTGCTCCCTGACGACCAGGGCGGTCAAGGGCGGCGAAGCCGAGGCGCCCGACGTGTCGGCGCCGTCCCTTGAGGGCCCGGGGCCTCACGCCCTGATCACAATGGAGGTGGCCGGCCGGGCACCGGCCGGCCTGGACGCCGATTTCAGGCCTGGCGACCGGTCGCTCCCCCGCCTGTAGGGCGGCGGCAGGCCACGGCGGTGCGGCACCAACACGTGCATGTGTGTGTCTCTGTGCATCAATCCTTTGTCATGAGGGTTGGAGTCATCACTTAGGAGCTCCATCAGATGACGGTCGACGGCCACGTTGTCCGTCCTTCGGTTGGTGAGGAGGGCAGCGGAAGTCAGAGCGAGCAAGTCCTACCGCAGGATTCTGGAGAACAGCACTCCGGTAACTTTGCCCAATGGAAATGCCAGGGCCGCCGGAGCTTGGCCGTGGTGTCGTCGTGTTGCCCGGAGTGGCCCCGCCCGAGCCCTGGAAGGAGTGCCCCAGGCTTCTCATAGAACGCGAGAGCCTGACCGACCCGGTTGCCGCGCTGGAGACCCTTCATCGGGCTTGGTTTGAGCGCCAGCCGGTGGTCGTGGAGTTGGCCGTTGACCCGAAGACGCTGCGTGATCCTGAGGTGTGTCACCGGTCGGTGTATGACCTCACTCCCCGTTTCGAATTCTCGCGGGAGCGCCTTCAATTCCTCGTCTGGGCGAACAACTATGACGCCCGGAGCGAAGACCCGATCTGGTGGCACGGACGCAAGGTCGCCAGAAGCTTTCCTGATGACGGCGTCGTGGAAGGGGGCCCCGCTGACATCGTGCTGAGTGACGGCAGACCCCTGTACGTCGATGGGGGGCCGTTCGCTCCCCCACCTCTCCCCTCTGGCATCGGCGTCGTGCATCGCTGGAACACGGAGGCGGGATCCCTGTCAGCTGTCGCCAACCACCCGCCTGAGGCCGAGCTCGCCTCGGACCAGCTGGCGGCTGTTGGTCATGCAACGGGTGGCGCAAGAGTAATTGCCCCGGCGGGTTCGGGGAAGACTCGAGTCCTTACCGAGCGCCTTCGCCACATGATCGAGGACCGTGGCGTGGACCCGACCACGGTGACCGCTCTCGCATTCAATACGAGGGCAGCTGGCGAACTGCGCGACCGATGCGGCAGGCTCTTGACGGCCAGGGGACCCCACATCCGGACGCTCAACAGCGTGGGCCTCTGGATCTGCAACGAGTACGGGGGCCAAGGGCGGCTGAGCGTCTATGAGGAACCCCAAGTGAGGGACCTTGTGCAGCTCGTCTTCGAGATCCCTCGCCAGGCGAACACCGACACCGTCCTTCCGTACATTGACGCGCTTTCCGCCGTTCGGCTCGGCCTTAATTCGCCAGCGATAGTCGAAGACCTGGTTCCAGACGCCCGTGGCCTCGCTTCCGGGTTCGATGGGTATCGAAAGGCACTAGCCGAGGCGGGCGCCCTCGATTTCGACGAACAGATCTACCGGTCGATCGAGATCCTGCTGTCTGACCCAGAAGCCCGGGCATCCGCGCAGAGCCGCTGCCGACACCTCCTCGTGGACGAGTTCCAAGACCTCAACCCCGCCCACATGCTGCTGATCCGGCTCATGAGCGCCCCGGCCTACAACTGTTTTGGTGTTGGCGACGACGACCAGGTCATCTACGGGTACACCGGAGCAACGCCCGAGTACCTGATCAACTTCCGGGAGTACTTCCCCGGGTCGCACGAGTACGCACTGGAAGTCAACTACCGGTGTCCGTCGGAAGTCGTCACCGCGGCGAACAATGTGCTGTCCTACAACCACCAGCGGATCCCAAAGACGATCACGACGCCCGCCGGGCGCAGCGATACGCTTGCTGACTTCGACCCACCCGTTCAAGGGCGAGGGTCAGTTTCGGTGGTGAGTTCGCCAACTGAGCAACTCCCGCAGAGCGCCGTCGCCGCGATCTCGGCGTGGAGGGCTGGCGGGATCGAGGTTCAAGAGATCGCTGTTCTGTCGAGAGTCAATTCGTCGCTGCTCCCAGTCCAGATCGCTCTCACGGAGGCGGGAATTCCCTGCACTGCGCCCCTCGGCCCGAATGTGCTCCAGCGAACTGGTATTCGGACTGCCCTCGCATATCTGCGGATCGGCCTGGCTCCAGGAGAGATCCGCCGCGAGGACCTCGTTCAGACCATCCGGCGACCTTCTCGAGGGATCGCACCCAATGTGGTCAACATGCTCTCTGAGCGAAGCGTGATGTCCGTTGCCGAAATCCGACGTCTGGCGAACCGCCTGTCGGGACGGGACGTTCCCAAGCTGTCCGACTACGCAGACTCAGTCGAATCCGTCGTCGTGGCGTGTCGGAGGTCCGCGGCGGCTGCATTGCGGGCCATCCGTGTGCAGGTGGGCCTGGGAGAGACGATGGACGTGTTGGACTCGTCCCGGCGAGAAGCAGATAGATCGACCCATGCCGACGACCTCCTCGCCCTCGAGTCAGTGGCGGCCCTCCATCCAGACGTTGCCACCTTCGAGACGTGGCTCCGGGGTGTTCTTGAGCGGCGACCAGCTGAAGGGCCAGCTGTACTCCTCTCAACAATCCACAAGATCAAAGGTCGAGAGTGGGAGCACGTTGTTCTCTACGGTGCGTCTCAGGGACTTCTCCCTCACCGTCTGAGCGAAGACGAGGAGGGGGAACGGCGCGTCTTCCATGTCGCGCTGACTCGAGCGATCCGCCAGGTACTCATTCTGGCTGACGCCGATGAGCCGTCGCCCTTCGTGGCCGAACTCGATGG
>Ga0187879_10000301_pt1 | contig 33822 bp, 23 predicted proteins | sample June2016WEW_19_1_FD_132423 | JGI IMG/M metagenome (GOLD analysis project Ga0187879, IMG submission 132423) | Peatland microbial communities from SPRUCE experiment site at the Marcell Experimental Forest, Minnesota, USA - June2016WEW_19_10 | ecosystem: Environmental > Terrestrial > Soil >... | reverse complement strand
CTTACTTCGACCGACACGCCCCATCCCATCTGCGCCTGCATTTTTCCGACCTCGACCCGGCGGCCCAGCTCGTCGCTCACGCGCGCCAGTATTCGGCTCTCATTGCCGGCGACGATCGAACTCAAATTGAAGAATGCGTAAGCGGTAAGCGCAGCCGCGATCAGCACCACCGCGCCAATTACGACTCCGGAGATGAGCAGTATCCTGCGCAACGCCGTCTCAGGAATTCATCCGGGCGAAATGATCGGCGATCACTTTCGCCACGCAGCAAGTCACCTTCTTCGCGGTCGGGATGTGGAGAAACTCGTTGGGCCCGTGGGCATTGGCGTGAGGTCCCAGCACCCCGGTGATCAAAAATTGCGCCTGTGGGAACCGCTCGCCCAGCATCCCCATGAATGGAATGGTTCCGCCTTCGCCCATGTAGGCAACCGGATTGCCGAAGTAGTCGGTCGAGGCCGCCTCGAGGCTGCGCTCCAGCCACGGCGATAGCGCGGGAGCATCCCATCCGCTGGCGCCCCAGTTCGCCTGGAAACTCACTTTGCATCCGTACGGTGGATCTTTCTCCAAAATGGTTTTCAGCTTCTGCGACGCGATCTTTGCATCCACCGTCGGCGGCAGTCGGAGCGACAAACTCACCGCCGTGCCCGCGCGCAGCACGTTGCCGGCGTTGCCGGTCGGCGGCATCCCGTCCGCGCCGATGATCGACAGAGCAGGCCGCCACGCGCGGTTGAGGATGAGCTCCGTCGTATCGTTGCTTACCGGACGCGCGCGCTCGACGAACGGAAACTTCGCGCGGATGTCGTCGCCGAGCACCACGGCCGTGGCGGCCGCCTGCTTGAGGCGCGCCTCGGGAATCGACGCGTAAAATTCCGCGCCGAGTACCTTGCCCGTCGCCTCATCCTCGACGCGGCTTAACAACTGGCGCACGATGCGGAAGCTGTCGGGCACGACTCCGCCGGCGTCGCCCGAATGCACGCCCTCGGTGAGCACGTCGACCTGGAGTTTCCCGCCGACCAGGCCGCGCAGCGAGGTAGTCAGCCAGAGTTGATCGTAGTTGCCGCATCCCGAGTCCAACGCGATGCACAGGCTCGGCTGGCCGATGCGGGGCGCCAGATGCTCGATGTAGTGCGGGAGATCGAAGCTGCCGCTTTCTTCGCAAGCCTCGATGATCACCACGCATCGCGCGTGTCGAATCGAGTTCGCCTGCAGCGCGCCGATCGCGCCCAGGCACGCAAACATCGCGTACCCGTCATCGGCACTGCCGCGGCCGTACAAACGCTCGCCGTCGAGCACCGGCTGCCACGCGCCCAGCCCTTCGCGCCATCCCGACATCTCGGGCTGCTTGTCCATGTGCCCGTACAGCAGCACGCAATCCTTCGAGTCGCCGGGGATTTCGATGAACAGCAGCGGGGTGCGCCCCTCGAGCCGCACGACCTCCAACTTCATGGCGCGGATCGGCTGGCGGCGCGCCCAATCCTCGAAGCGCGCGACGACGCGGTCCATGTGCCCGTGCGCTTTCCAGTCGCGATCGAACGCAACCGACTTGTTGGGGATACGAATGTACTCGGTCAGTTCGGCGACGATGGATTCATCCCAAAGCCGCGCGACGTGAGTTCGGATCGATGCCTTGTCCATGACGAAAGCCTACGCCGGAAAATTTCGATGCGGTGCAAGCTTATCGCGCGGCGCATCCGTCGAGGAAGATCGACGTGACGATCTCGACCGCGCGCTCGGGCGTTGTGTACTCGCGTGCGTAGCGGTTGATCCCGCGCATCATGCCCAGCAGCGACTCGGCCGCGATCCGAGTGTCGATACCCGGCCTTATCGCACCGCGCTTGACGCCGTCGTCGAGAACTCCGCTGATCAATCGCGACAAGTCATTGCGCTGCGCTTGATACTGGCGCTCCTGCGAGGGGCGCAACGCCTTGGGATCGCGCAGCAGGGCGAAGAACTGGCGGCGGCTCCAGAAGAATCTCAGAGAATGACCCACGATCGTCGCGATTTGCTCGCGCATCGACGTGCATCCGGCCAGCGCCGAGCGAATTTCGCGCCGCAGTTCGGTGAACCCGTTGATTACCGCGGCCGCGTAAAGCTCTTCTTTCGATTTGAATTGACGGTAAACGCTGCCCTTGCCAACCCCGGCGTGAGCAGCGACCTCGTCGATCAGGACCACGTCGAACTCGCTTTCGGCAAAGAGTTCCGCGGCACTCAGGAGGATTCTCTCGCGCAGGAACGGCGTGGACGGCCTGCCACGGCCTTCCTTGCGGCGAATCGGCGGCGAAACCGGTCGGCGCTTGGCGCTCACGATTGGAAACCTGCAATCATCGAATTCGTAGATTGGTAGCCGCCCTTCGGTATCCCCAGTTGAAATATGGACTGGCGGGTCCAAAATTGCAAGAATAAATCTGGTAGCAGTATTGCCTGCTTGGAAACGAGTGCCACGGAGAACATGATGGATTCAGACGCCCCCGCGACCGGAAAACCTAACGCCTCGCGATTCATACAGGATGCTGAAGTGCGCACTTGGCTTGACAAAGCTATGCAACGATGGCGGCTGTGGCTGGTCGTTTTGGCCGTCGCGGTAGTTGGCCTTTACCTTTTTATTGGCCGCAGCGGCCCTGATTCTTCCACACAGGCGCTTCCAGGCGTATCGCACACGATCGTTCCGGTCGCAGCGGTGCCGGCGAAGGTCGGCGATTTGAACCAGTACATATCCGCGATCGGAACAGTGACGGCATACAACACGGTCACCATCAAAAGCCGGGTGGATGGCGCGCTCGACAAGGTAAACTTTACCGAGGGGCAATTAGTAAAGGCCGGCGATCTGCTGGCTGAGATCGATCCGCGTCCGTACCAGGTGCAGCTCGAGCAGGCCGAGGGCACGCTCGCGAAGGATGTGGCGTCGCTCCAAAACGCCAAGGTTACATTCGCGCGCGACCAGGAACTGTTCAGGCAAAATGCGCTCGCGCGTCAGGATCTCGACAACCAGGAAACGGCGGTCGGACAGTACGCCGGTTCGATCCAGAGCGATAAGGGCGCCGTGGACAACGCCAAGCTTCAGCTGACCTACAGCCGCATCACGTCGCCGATCACGGGCCGGGTCGGGCTGCGTTTGGTGGACGTGGGCAATATCATTCATGCGACCGACACGACCGGTCTGGCGGTGATCACGCAGTTGCAGCCGATCGCGGTCGATTTCAGTATTCCCGAGGACGATTTGCCGAGCCTCGAGACCGCGATGAAGGCTGATCCCCAGTTGCCGGTCGCGGCTTACGATCGTGACTTCAAGCACCAACTCGCGGCTGGAAAGCTGCTCACTACCGACAACCAGATCGATCAGACCACCGGCACGATCAAGCTCAAGGCGTCCTTTCCCAATGCAGACAACGTGTTGTTTCCAAATCAATTCGTCAACGCGAAGCTGCTCGTCAGTACCATCCACAACGCGATTCTGATTCCGGCGGCCGGTCTCCAGCGCAGCCAGCAGGGTTCGTTTGTATATGTCGTCAAGCCTGACCAGACCGTCGAGATGCGCAGTGTGACCGTGGGCGCAACCCAGGGCGACGTGATCGCCGTAGACAAGGGACTTGCGGCCGGCGACCTGGTCGTCACCGACGGCGTGGACAAACTGCAGCAAGGGTCGCACGTGAGTGTGCAGACGGCGGCTATCCCGCCCGGGAGCACGGCTCCGTGAGTCTTTCGCGCCCGTTCATACTCCGGCCGGTCGCGACTTCTCTGTTGATGGTCGGACTGATGCTGGCCGGCCTCGTCGCCTATGGGCAGCTGCCCGTGTCGGCGCTGCCGCAGGTGGACTATCCGACCATCCAGGTCATGACTTTCTATCCGGGCGGAAGTCCGGACGTGATGGCGTCTTCGGTAACGGCGCCGCTCGAGCGGCAATTCGGAGAGGTGCCGGGGCTTACCCAGATGACCTCGAACAGCTCGTTCGGCAGCTCGGTCATCACGCTGCAGTTCGACCTCAACTTGAATATCGACGTTGCCGAGCAGGAGGTGCAGGCGGCGATCAACGCGGCCGCGACTTACCTGCCGACGGATCTCCCGAACCCGCCGGTTTACAGCAAGACCAATCCCGCCGACACGCCGATTCTCACGCTGGCGCTGACCTCGAAGGAACTGCCGCTGGACCAGGTCGAGGATCTGGCCGACACGCGGCTGGGCGAGAAGATCTCACAGCTGCCCGGGGTGGGCTTGGTGAGCATCGGCGGCGGCCAGAAGCCTTCGGTTCGCGTGCAGGCCAATCCGACCGCGCTTGCGTCGTATGGATTGACGCTCGAGGACCTGCGGATGGCGATCGCGAGCGCCAACGTCGACGAGGCCAAGGGCAACTTCGACGGCAAGCACCAGGCGTACACGATCGGCGCCAACGACCAGTTGCTGAAAGCCAAGGACTACATGCCGCTGATTGTCTCATATCACAACGGCGCGCCGGTCAAGCTTTCCGATGTCGCGGTTGCGATAGACGACGCCGAGAACGTCAAGGCCGCGGCGTGGATGAACCTCACGCCGGCGGTGATCCTCAACGTTCAGCGTCAGCCCGGCGCCAACATCATCGCCGTCGTGGACCGCATCAAGGCCCTGATGCCGCGCTTGCAGGCCTCGCTGCCCTCGTCGGTGAAGATCGAGATCCTCACCGATCGCACCACCTCGATTCGCGCGTCCGTACAGGACGTGCAGTTCGAGTTGATGCTGACGGTGGCGCTGGTCGTGATGGTCATTTTCCTGTTCCTGCGCAGCCTGTCGGCGACGATCATTCCCAGCATCGCAGTTCCGCTCTCGCTGATCGGAACGCTCGGCGTGATGTACCTGCTGGGCTACAGCCTCGACAACCTGTCGCTGATGGCGCTCACGATATCGACCGGCTTCGTCGTCGACGACGCGATCGTGATGATCGAAAACATCTCGCGCTTTATCGAGGAAGGCGACAAGCCGCTGGACGCCGCGCTCAAAGGCGCCTCGCAGATCGGCTTCACGATTCTATCGCTGACCATCTCGCTGATCGCGGTGCTGATTCCGCTGCTGTTCATGGGCGACATCGTCGGCCGGTTGTTCCGCGAGTTCGCGGTCACGCTGGCGGTGACGATCCTGATGTCCGCGGTCGTCTCGCTGACGCTGACCCCAATGATGAGCGCGAAGCTGCTCAAGCATACGCCCAAGGATCAGCAGACCTGGTTCTATCGCAAGTCGGAAAAGGTGTTCGAAGACACCATCGCATTTTACGGCCGCACGCTCGAATGGGTTCTTGAGCACGAATTCGGAACCCTCATGATCGCGATCTCCACGCTGGTCCTGACGATCGTGCTCTACATCGTCGTGGCCAAGGGCTTCTTTCCGGTGCAGGACACCGGGGTTATCCAGGGCGTTTCCGAAGCGCCGCAGAATGTGTCGTTCGCCGCGATGGTGCGCGGCCAGCAGGCTTTGGCGCGGGTCATTTTGCAGGACCCGGCGGTGGAGAGCCTGTCCTCGTTTGTCGGGATCGACGGGACCAACATCACCGTCAACAGCGGACGAATACTGATCAATCTCAAGCCGCTCGATGTGCGCAAGGTCGACATCTCCACGGTGATCAGGCGCCTGGCGCCGAAGCTGGCGGCCGTCAACGGGATAACGCTGTACTTGCAGCCGGTGCAGGACCTGACCGTCGAAGACCGCGTGAGCCGGACCCAGTATCAATACAGCCTCGAAGATCCCAGCGCCGACGAATTGAATCTGTGGACCGGGAAGCTCGTCGCCAAGCTCAAGACGCTGCCCGCGCTGCGCGACGTCGCGACCGACCAGCAGAACGAGGGCTGGGAGGAGCATGTCGTCATCGATCGGCAGACGGCTTCGCGCCTGGGTATCACGCCAAATCTAATCGACCAAACCTTGTACGACGCCTTCGGACAGCGGCAGGTGTCGACGATTTTCACACAGCTGAACCAGTATCACGTGGTGCTCGAAGTCGCGCCGGATCTGCAGCGCAGTCCGCACGCGCTTGACGAGATCTATATTCGCTCGAGCGGGGGCGGTGAGGTGCCGCTGAGTGCCTTTACCCACTTCGAACCGGGCTCGGCGCCACTCGCCGTCAACCATGAGGGCCAGTTTCCCGCGGTAACAATCTCGTTCGATCTCGAATCGGGCTACTCGCTGGGTGACGCGGTCTCCGCCATCGAGCAGGCGCGCGAGGAAATCGGGATGCCCGCAAGCATCGAGGCTTCGTTCCAGGGCACCGCCGCGGCGTTCCGGGCGTCGTTGAAGAACGAGCCGCTGCTAATCCTTGCGGCGCTGGTCACCGTGTATATCGTGCTCGGAATTCTTTACGAAAGTTACATCCATCCGATCACGATTATCTCGACCCTGCCCTCGGCGGGCGTCGGCGCGATCCTGGCTCTGATGATCTGCGGTCAGGATCTCAACGTGATCGCGCTCATCGGCATCATCCTGCTGATAGGTATCGTAAAGAAGAACGCGATCATGATGATCGATTTCGCGCTCGAAGCTCAGCGCGGCGAAGGCAAGCCGCCGCGCGAGGCAATCTACCAGGCCTGCCTGCTGCGCTTCCGGCCGATCATGATGACCACGATGGCGGCGTTGCTCGGCGCATTGCCGCTCGCGTTGGGAACCGGAGTCGGCTCCGAGTTGCGCCGCCCGCTGGGCATCGCGATCGTCGGCGGCTTGCTCGTGAGCCAGGTGCTCACGCTTTACACGACGCCGGTGATTTTCCTGACCTTCGATCGCATGGCGGCGCGATTCGCCAGGTGGCGGGCGGGGAATGCCGTTGCGGAAACGATTCCGGCTCAAGCGTCATGAGCATTTCCGAACCATTCATACGCAGACCGGTCGCCACCACGCTGCTGACTATCGCGCTGGCGCTCGCGGGCGGGATCGCATTCCGGCTGCTGCCGGTTGCGCCGTTGCCGCAGGTCGAGTTTCCAACCATTCAGGTTCAGGCGACGTTGCCCGGCGCGAGCCCGGAAACGATGGCCTCGTCGGTGGCGACTCCGCTCGAGCGCCAATTCGGCCGTATCGCGGGTCTGACGGAACTGACTTCGACCAGCTACCTGGGCGCCACCAGCATAGTTTTGCAGTTCGACTTGAACCGCAATATCGACGCCGCCGCGCGCGACACGCAGGCCGCCATCAACGCCGCGGCCGGACAACTGCCGACGACTCTGCCGAGCAAGCCGACCTATCGAAAGGTCAATCCCGCCGATGCGCCGATCATGATTCTCGGCCTGACCTCGGACGCGGTGCGCCCGGGAATGATGTACGACGCGGCTGATTCAATCCTCGAGCAGAAGCTCTCGCAGATAGATGGCGTCGGCCAGGTGATGGTCGGCGGAAGCGCGCTGCCCGGTGTCCGCGTCGAACTGAATCCAACGCAGATGAGCAACCTCGGCGTCGGTCTCGAGGATGTGCGAACGGCGCTGGCCGCCGCCAATGCGAACCGGCCCAAGGGCGAAGTGGCCAACGATAACCAGACCTGGGGGCTGAGCACGACCGATCAGCTGCTCAAGGCCGAGGACTACCAGCCGCTGATCGTGCGCTACCGCAATGGCTCTGCGGTTCAGCTTTCCGATATCGCAACGGTAAGGGACTCGGTCGAGAACGTCCGCGCCGCCGGGATGGTCGACGGCAAGGGCGCCGTCCTGGTCGTCGTTTTCCGGCAGCCCGGCGCGAACATCATCGATACGGTCGATCGAGTCTACGCGGCGTTGCCCCAGTTGCGCGCCTCGATCTCGCCCGCGATCAACCTCTCCGTAGTCCTGGACCGTACCACCACCATCCGCGCCTCGGTGCACGACGTCGGGATCACGATGTGCATCTCGATCGCACTTGTGATCCTGGTGGTGTTCCTGTTCCTGCGTAACCTGCGCGCCACGTTGATTCCGGGAGTCGTCGTTCCGCTCTCCTTGGTCGGAACATTCGGCATCATGTACCTGCTCGGGTACAGCCTCGACAACCTCTCGCTGATGGCGCTTACGATTTGCACCGGCTTTGTGGTTGACGACGCGATTGTCGTCATCGAAAACATTTCCCGCTACCGCGAACAGGGAATGCCGCCGCTGGAGGCCGCGATCAAGGGCGCTGCCGGCATCGGCTTCACCGTGATATCGATCAGCATCTCGCTGGTCGCGGTCTTTATCCCGATTTTGCTGATGGCCGGAATCGTCGGCCGGCTGTTCCGCGAGTTCGCGGTAACTCTGTCGGCTGCGGTCCTCGTTTCGTTGGTTATTTCGCTCACCACGACGCCGATGATGAGCGCGATGCTGCTCAAGCCGCACGGCCAGGAGAAACATAACCGCTGGTACCTGGCTAGCGAGCGATTTTTCAAGGGGATGCTTGACCATTACGAGAGCAGCCTGTTGTGGGTTCTGGACCATCAGCCGTTTACCCTGATGGTTGCGCTCGCGACGCTTGGGCTCAGCATTTTTCTGTTCAGGGTCGTGCCCAAGGGATTCTTCCCGCAGCAGGATACGGGACGCCTGATGGGCGCGGTGCAGGCCGACCAGGACACTTCATTCCAGGCGATGAAGGATCGGCTTACCGAACTGATAGCCGCCATTCGTAGCGACCCGGCCGTGTACAATGTTATCGCATTCACCGGCGGCAATGGCGCAACCAATACCGCGAACATATATATCGGCCTCAAGCCGTTGAGCGAGCGCAAGCTCAGCGCCGACCTGGTTATCGCGCGCATCCGCAAGGAGGTCGCCCACGTCCCCGGCGTCAATCTCTATATGCAGGCGGTTCAGGATTTGCGAATCGGCGGCAGAAGCAGCAACGCGCAATACCAGTTCACGCTGCAGAGCGACGACCTCAACGAGCTAAACGAATGGGCGCCGAAAGTGCTCAAGAAATTGCGCACCGTTCACATTCTCACCGACGTCAGCAGCGATCAGCAAAATAGCGGGCTTGAATCCAACGTCGTCGTTGACCGCGACACCGCTTCGCGGCTGGGACTCACCCAGCAGGCGATCGACGATACGCTCTACGACGCGTTCGGCCAGCGGCAAGTCTCCACGATGTACACGCCGCTGAATCAGTACCATGTCGTGATGGAGGTCGCGCCGCAGTTCTGGCAGAACCCCGAGTCGCTCGACCAGATCCACGCGATGTCCAGCACCGGGCAGCTCGTCAAGCTCAACGCCTTCACTCATTTCGCGTCCGACACGACCGCACTCGCGGTTAATCACCAGGGTCAATTCCCTTCCGTGACGATCTCGTTCAATCTCGCGCCGGGCGTCGCGCTTGGCGATGCGGTTGACGCGATCACGCAGGCCGAGGCGGAAATTAAACTGCCCGCCGGCATTCGCGGAACATTCCAGGGCACTGCGCAGGCGTTCCAGGACTCGCTCAAGAACGAGGGCTTCCTCATCTTGTTCGCGCTCTTCGCCGTGTACATCGTGCTCGGCATTCTCTACGAAAGTTACATCCATCCGATCACGATTCTCTCGACGCTCCCCTCGGCCGGCGTCGGCGCGCTGCTCGCGCTGCTCCTGTTCCACATCGATCTCAGCGTGATTGCGCTGATCGGAATCATCTTGCTGATCGGCATCGTCAAGAAAAACGCGATCATGATGATCGACTTCGCGCTCGAGGCTCAGCGCAGCGAAGGCAAGTCGCCGCACGACGCGATCTACGAAGCGTGCGTTCTGCGCTTTCGCCCGATCATGATGACCACGATGGCTGCGCTGCTCGGCGGCTTGCCGCTCGCGCTGGGCACCGGCACCGGCTCCGAGATGCGCCGCCCGCTTGGCATCGCGATCGTCGGCGGACTGCTCGTGAGCCAGGTCCTGACGCTCTACACGACGCCGGTGATCTATCTGTACATGGATCGGCTCAGCGCTGGATGGTCGAAGTTGTGGCGGCGGGCCATCGGCCGCCCGGCAACGGCGCCGGCCGCCGACACGCGCGCCTGATCCCGCAAGCCGCGTTACGGTTTCGTAGTGCGCGTGACTCGATTGATGACGAATACGCCGCTCGGATTCTTCACATGGTAGTAAAGCGAAAGGTCATCGGGCGAAATCGAGGGCGCCTCGGCAAACCCCGTGATCGCGTGTATTTTCTTCGGCTTGCCGAACGGCTTCGACGTTGACTTGCGGGTAGCCATGTATATGGCCGGACCTATCTTGAGATTGGTTCGCGTGAAGAAAAACTCGAGCTCGTCAGCTGACGTGTCCGCCGCGTAATTCAAGTACTGGTCGTTGATCGTCTTCATGATTTTGGCGCTGTTCGGGTCAACGACGAAGCTGCCGCCCTGAAGGGTCGCGACCATCATCGTAGTGCTCGTCAGATTGCCGGTGGCGTAATCACCTTGTGTAAAGTACAGCGTATTGCCGTCGGCGCTGATTTCTTCGTCGAAGTTGACCAGCCCGATCTTCGGCGCGGCGACGCCCGGAACCGGATTCACCGGCGTTGCGGCGCCACTCGCGAACGGACCGGAATAGATAGTCGACAAATACCCCGGACTGCCGGTGCTTTTATAACTTCGGGTGGTGATAAAGTAAAAGTTGCCGTTCGAGTCCATCGACGCGACCGCATCGAGCGGACCGCTGCTGTTGACCTCACCTCCGATCTCGCCCTGGTACTGAAACGTCACGTCATCGATGCGAGTTGCCCAGAATAGGTTGGTCGTGGGAGCGGCGTTCGAGTTGTTGAAGAACAGGAAGTCCCCGTCGCGGCTGATGAATGGCTCCATCGCGTCATTGCTGTTCCCCTTGTTGTCGTCGTAGCCAAGAATTTGCACCATCTCCGGATTACTGAATTCGGTTAACGCAGGCGGCCGCGCCTTTGAGTCATGCGCCGGACCAGCCTGGGCGCCACCGGCGCTCATCAAAAGCCCGATGAGGATCGTCGCCGCAACGAGAGCAAGATTTAGCCTGGTGGTCATCTCGCGATTCCTGGATTCAACTTAGCTTAGTAATGGCGGCGGACGCTATTTCGTTTTGATCTCGCAATTCTGCGCTACGTCCCATCCAATCTCGGCCATCAGCCTCGCCCTGGCGCCGCGCTCGGCCGCATTGGCGCCGCTTGCGTTGCCCAGCTTCGCGCGCATCGCGATTCCCTGTGCGATCGCGGCTCCACGAAAAAACGAGAACGCCACAAAGAACATCAGATCGGGGACGTTGGTTCGGCCGGCGCGCCTGCTGTATGCGGCGACAAATTCCTCCTCGCTCGGAATTCCAGCCGCCTTCAGATCCATCCCTTGAAAACTCAACACGCCGTCGATGCCGGGCGGGCAATGGTAGGCACGGCAGGCCCACGCCAGGTCGCCCAGCGGATGCCCGAGCGTCGAGAGCTCCCAGTCCAGCACCGCGGCCACGCGCGGCTCGGCGGGATGGAAGACGATGTTCTCCATGCGATAGTCGCCGTGCGCGATCGTCGTCTCGTCAGCCGCGGGGATATGGCGCCCAAGCCATTCGATCAGGCGATCCATCTCCGGGATCTCGTCGATTTTCGAGGCTTCGTACTGCTTGGACCAGCGCGCAACCTGGCGCGCGACGTATGCATCCGGCCGGCCGTAGTCGCCAAGCCCCACCGCGCGAAAGTCAACCTTGTGCAACCGCGCGAGCACCTCGTTCATCGAGTCGTAGCAGGCCCCGCGCTCGTGTGCGCTCGCGCCGGGCATCAGCGGATCGCGCATGACGCGCCCCTGGACAAAATCCATCACGAAGAATGCGGTGCCGATGACGCCGGCGTCCTCGCACAGGAGGTGCACGCCCGGCACCGGCACATCCGTTGCCGCCAGCGCCTTGATGATTCGAAATTCGCGCTCGACCTGATGCGCCGACTGGAGCAGCGTCCCCGGCGGTTTCTTGCGCATGACGAAGCGCGCGTCCGGAGTCTCGAGCAGGTAAGTGGGATTGGATTGCCCGCCGACGAACTGCCGAACTTCCAGCGGACCGCGAAAATTTTGCATCCGCCCGCTCAGATAGTGTTCGAGACGGGCTTCATCGAAACGATGATTCGCGCGGACCGCCGAGACGTCATCCTCGATCGGCATTATTTCGCGCTCCCGATCTGAGGCTCCAGCACGCAACTCTGGATCTCGGTCTGCGCCACATCAGTGTCAACCGGATTGAGATGCGGCGTTGCGGTCAGGAGGCCCCATCCCAGTTCCTCTCTTACGTAGTAGGAGCGCCGCTCGGTTTGGAATTCGACTTCGTCGGCGGTGTCGGTCTGGATGCTGCAAACGACCTTGTCTCCGGCGGGAACGATGAAAGCATGATAGCCGCCCGGACCGATCCGCGCCGTGTCCTCGCCGCATGTAACCGCGGGGCGAAGCGCCGACGACCCGTAGCTGTAAGGCCGGTACACGTAAATCACCGCGTTGCCTGGAGGTGACGGGATTTTTTCAAATGGTTGGCCCTGGACCGCGCATCCGATTGCGAAGATGCCGGCGACGCCGGCCGAAAGTACCAGCAGCCGGCGATTCATTGGCCAACGGGAGCAGTTGGAGATTTGCCCGTGCGGGCGGCCGCATCCGCCAGCCTGGCCTCATCGCTGTAAAGTTTTTGATCGATCCTGCTGCGGACCGCGGCGCGAGCAGCGTCGTCCACTTCCTTGTGGGTGGGATGCGAGTACATGTTGTACGATTTCGAGACGTGCTCCTTGGCGGTGTAGTCGCCGAGAATCCGGTCGCCGTCGCTGATCGACAAAGACGCAAACGCGGTCGTCCCGATATCGCCCAGCGGAGCACCGACCAGGTTGGCCGGGTCCAGCGCGGAAACGATCAGCGGGACGTGATAGTCATCATGCGTCAATTCCTCGCGATAGGTGAACGTCACGGTTGAATTGCCCGACAAGGACATCGCAACCGCTGGCGGAAGTTCAGTCGGGTCGCCGGCGACCAACCGGCCCTTGAATGGCAACGGATGCGCCGGCTCGTCGCTCACCTTGGGCGCGATTACAAGTTGCGAATCCGATTGAGACGCGCCTGTCGACTGCGGTTGCGACTGCGATTGACTCGGTTGCTGAGCGCCGCATCCCAACGCGGCGGTCGCAGCAAAAACAAACGCCGCGAGAGCTAGTGTATGTCTCATGACATCGCGGCGTCGCGAGCCGGGTGCTCGGGATTGACTGATTCGATCCCTCGCAACGCCATATCGCCATACTATCAGAAAATTCGGGCCAGCCCTTACACGAGACGATCGCGGGGCTACGGCTCAGCCGGCAAGGACAATCTCTTCACACGGGCACCAGCTCCACGAGCGGAATATCGCGCGAGGTCTTTTGCTGGTAGTCATTGTAGGTCGGGTAGATCGCGACGAGCTTGGGCCAGGTCTTTTTCTTTTCCTCCGCGGTAAGCGTCCGAGCCCGGTAAGTGCCGCGCGATGAGCCGATTTCCACCTTTACTTCGGGATTCGCCACTAGATTTAGGTACCATGCTGGCGGGCGGTCATTTCCGCCATACGATGCAACGACGAAAACGCGCTCGTTCTGTTGATAGTAAAGGAGCGGCTTCGAGATTTCCCGGCCGGTCTTCCGGCCGCGGGTTGTCAGGATCAACGTATTGCGATTGAGAGGAGTCGCGCCGCCCCACATCCGGTAGAAACCCAAATGCATCCAGCTTACCCATCGCACAAACTCGCGCGTCACGGGGTCGATCTTCACGGCACACCTCGACTGGTTATTGTAATCGTCTAATCCATTGCTGACTCGGCCCTATCTTTATCCGGGGACGACGCCGCTGACGATATAGACGGTGCCGCCCAGCATCTGCTCCAACTTAAGCTCCGACACCAGCGGCTCGAGATGGCTCCACGGACGCCCGAGGCCCTCGAGCGTGCTCGTCGATCGCATCGCGGCGTTCCACACCACGATATTCAGCGGCATCGCCAGGATCGGCGCCCACTTGAGTCCGGACGCCACGATCCGTGCGCCCGGCTTGAGATGGCGGCATACGTTGGCGAGCGCGTTGGGCGTGCGCATTATGTCGTGCGTGAAATGAAACAACGCCGCGTCGGCCGCCCGCGGCATAGCGGCTTCCTCGACCGACGCCGAGATGAGCGTGACGTTCTTCCAGCCGTTCTCGGCCGCCCGCGCGCGCGCCCGCTCGAGCATCTCGGGGCTCTGCTCGATTCCGACGATCGAGCCTGCGTGGCCGATCAGACCCTCCAGCATCGAGAAACTCAGCCCGGTGCCGCAGCCCACATCCAAAACCCGGTCGCCGGGTTGCAGATGCAGCAGATCGATAGCGCGTTGCCGAATCGGCTCGAACAATGCGAGCTCCAGATCGTAGATGCGGGCGCGCGAGCGATATTGGCGAAGCGCGGCGGATCGGCTGGGCGTCAACCAGCGCGTGAGCCACTGAAATGGTTGCGAGCGGTCGTCGGGAGGAGCGTCCACCTTCGATGCCTCGTATTACCGAGTATCACGAAGGCGGGCTGGAATCCTGCTTGCGGCCCAGGCGCAGGCGGCGGCCTGCCAGCCGGTTGCCGGTGTTCTCGTCAACTACCAGCGGGCGGACTTCGCGGCCGGTTTCATTGTCCACCAGAATCACCGGCGGACCGTTTTCGCCCCACAGCCAATCGCTTCCCCATCGCCACATCGCGGCCAGCACGTCCCAGAACGCGCGACCCTTGTCCGTCAGGCGGTATTCGTAGCGGGGCGGATGCTCTTCGTAAGCAACTTTTTTCAGCAGGCCTTCATCGACCAATCGATCGAGCCGCCGGGCGAGCACCGCGCGCGGAACTTTGAGCGCGCGTTGGAAATCCTCGAAGCGGCGGCGGCCCGCGAATGCCTCGCGCATCACCAGCGGCGTCCACCAATCGCCAACCAGGTCGGCGGTGCGTGCGATTGGGCACGGCCACTGGTCGAAGCGAGTTCTCCGCATCAGGCTACCACCTCGATTCGCGCCGGCACGTGCTTGTGGAATGGAGTGCCCGCGAACCAATCGCGATCCTCGGTCGTCGTAAGCTCGTTGGGCGCGACGCCATTCTGAAATTCCTGGCCTTCGCGGTCGGGGTACCACAGTCCCGTCCCGTTCGGCAGCGCGACGTGACCGGGCAGCATCGTATCGGTCAGCACGACCACACTCTCGGCGCTCGCACGCTTCGTTATGATGCGTACGCGGCCACCGCTTTGCACTCCAAGTGCCGAGCCGTCCGCCGGGTTCATCCAGAGCGCGCCCGCCGGATCCTTTGGGCGCCATTGCGGATCTCGGACTATGGTGTTCGCGGTGGAGGAGCGCCGCTGACCTGCTGAGAGAACGAACGGGAACTCCGGGTCGCTTGACGGATACTCGTCGCGCAGTGACTTCAGTTCGGGTATCAACTCGGGGATTGTAAGATTGATCCGATCTCCATGAATTCTTCGCCAGGTTTCCTCATATGGATCGATGCTGACCACGACTCCTGAACGATTGCTTAAAATCGCGTCGAACAAGGCCTCGCCGAGCTCGCCGCCTTCGCCGCTGAAGCCGGCGCGGCGCATCGACTCCGGATACCTGCGCGCGAAATTGTGCGCGACACCCCAGACCGATGCGGCATTTTCGTTACCCGCTCCAAGCGTCGGTCCCAGCGTCTCATACAGAAGCACGGTCATTAGCTCCGCCAAATGAGGCCGCTCCGAAACGACTCGCATCAGCTCATTCGCATAGGCTGCCCTTCCTTTGGCCGCGGCCGCATGCAGAGGCGCGACGTCGTCATCGGTCATCGCGCCCATTGCGCGAACCAGCCGGCGATGAATTTCCCCCTCAGCCAGCGTTCCGGGGATCGGATCGAGAATCGGAGCGCGGAGTGTGAACGTGTTCGCGAATTGCGTCTCGGTATGGAAAGCCGCGCCGAAGAAGGTCGCTTCCCACTTCTCGTACTGCGACGACGCCGGCAAGACATAGTGCGCCTCACGCGCGCTCTCGGTCATCGCAACGTCGATTACGACGACGAATTCCAACGCTCGCAATGCTTCGCGCATCCGGGTGCTGTCGGCAATCGAGTGCGCGGGATTTTCGCTTTCAATCAGCATCGCGCGGAAACGCTTGGGATGGTCGGTCAGGATTTCATCAGGGATAACGTTGGCCGGGATCATCCCGCCGATGATGCGATGACCGCCGACCGGACTCGTCCGGGAAGAAAGCACGCCGCCGAACATCCCGGTCAGACTTGTCCCCGCATTCATGCCGCCGCGCTTCCCGATATTCCCGGTCAGGACGAAGAGAAGTTTTTCGAGGTAGGAGTTGAGCGTGCTGTGGAGCGACTGCTCGATGCCGAGGTCTTCGTTGACCGAAACGCTCGAAGCGCGGGCGATTCGGCGCGCCACGTCGCGAACCAAAGCCTCGGTGATGCCTGCGCGCCCGCAGAAATCCGCGACCGGAACGTCGTTTAGCGCCGCTAACAGCTCATCGCTATTTTGAGTGCGGTCTCGAATGAAGCCTCGATCGATCAGATCCTCTTGTACGAGGACCCCGAGAATCGCTGCGAGGCAGAAAGCGTCGGTCCCCGGACGTACCCGTAAATGATAATCCGCCATATCCGCCGTTTCCGTGCGACGCGGATCGATCACAATGAGCGCACGGTTCGGGTCGGCCGCAATGTCGCGGAGGATCGGACGGGCGCGCTGAAAGCCATGGGACTGCCACGGGTTCTTGCCGACGAATACCGCGACCTCCGCCTGCTGGTAGCTGCCGCTGAGGCCCGTCCCAAAAAGCTTATGGTCCACCCAGAACTCGCCGGTCTTTTCCTGGGCCAACGCGTTGGAGCTGAAGACCGAGCCGAGCGCGTGTCGCGTCGATGCTCCGTAGCTGCCGCACAGATGATTGCCCTGTCCGCCGCCGCCGTAATAGAAAATGCTCGCGCCGCCATAAGTGTCGCGCACCTGAGCGAAGCGCTCGGCGACCTCGCGGATCGCGATGTCCCAACTGATTTCCTCGAAGCTGCCGTCGGGGCGGCGCCGAAGCGGCGAGGTCAGCCGATCCTTGCCGTTCTGGTAGTAGTCAATGCGCTGCGCCTTCTCGCAGGCGTACCCGCGCGACGCGACGTGCTCGCGATTCCCGCGTACCCGGGTGATATGACGCCCGTCGAGCTGCACTTCGATTCCGCAGTTGACACTGCACAGGATGCAGATGGTCTTTTGCCAGTCGTCACTCATGGCGAGTCTCCTAAGTTCATCTACCGAACTACATAGTTCAACAAGAGAATGAACTATAACTCAGCGGGAAGCAATCGGAACTGTACTGCACGTCGCGAAGGCAGAATCCTGAATCGCACGCGAAATAAAATCGCACTGCACAAGGAGAACGCGCCCCAACGTCCCGCGCCGGCCCATAGCGCGAATCGACACTAGCGTGTCGTTTTGCTACTTAAAACGACTCGTTCGTGCAGCGCGCGTGAATATATACTGGGTGCTGCAAAATGGCGCAGTCCTTGCACCTATTCTGGTATTGTTGAGGCACCGGCGGATCTGATTTATGAGCAAGCGGATTTGGATCGTAGCAATCGTTCTGGCGATCGGTGGGATGGCTGTCGGCATCATCCCGATCTCAGCGCGGGCGCTTTCCGAAGCGACCTCCGCGCCGGCTCAGATTACCGACCCGATTAACGACAATGACGTTGTCTCGATCCCGGGTAATATCCGTCCCGAGGCTGCCGCCGCCAATGATCGCGGGCGGGTGGCCGACAATTTTCCGCTCGACCACCTGATGCTTCTGCTGCGCCGCTCGCCACAACGGGAGCGCGCACTGGATCAATTGCTTGGCGAGCTCGAAGATCCCAAATCGCCAAACTACCACCATTGGCTGACCGCGAATGAGTTAGGACAGCGTTTCGGCGCAACCACGCGGGACATTGACACGATTGCCGGATGGCTTCGAGCGCACGGGTTCCGGGTGAATTACATTTATCCGAGCGCAATGCTGATCGATTTTTCGGGGACTGCGGGATCGGTACTCGACGCTTTCCACACCGAGATTCATTCGCTGTCGGTAAAGGGTCAAAGTCATTTTGCCAATATGAGCGATCCCGGCATCCCGGCCGCGCTGGCGCCAGCCGTTGTCGGAGTCGTGTCGCTGAACAACTTCATGCCGCATCCGATGAACAAGCCGCGCAGCAACTACACTCCTGGCGGCTATGTTTGCGGACCCCTGAGCATCCCCTGTGATTTGGTCGTGCCTGCGGACCTGGCCACCATCTACGACTTCAATCCGCTATTCGCCGCGGGATATACGGGAACCGGACAGACGATCGTGGTGGTCGAAGACAGCGATACGTACAACAACACCCCGGCTAACTGTAACTCCACGACCTGCACCGGCAACACGGACTGGAATAACTTCCGCTCGACGCTTGGCCTCAGTTCCTATACCGGCGGCTCTTTCACGCAGGTCCATCCGACCGGCACCGGTGGCACCTGCTCTGATCCCGGAGTCAACGGCGACGATGGCGAAGCGGCAATCGATGTGCAGTGGGCCAGCGCGGCGGCGCCCAACGCGGCGATCGAGGTGGCATCGTGCGCGAACACGACAAACTTCGGCGGATTCATCGCGCTGGCTAATCTGCTCAGCGAATCCGACACGCCGCCGGCGATCGTGAGCATCAGCTACGGAGAGGCCGAGGCGGAGCTGGGCGCAACCATGAACAAGTCCATCAACGCACTCTATAAGCAGGCGGTGGCCGAGGGCGTGTCCGTATTCGTGTCGTCGGGCGACGAGGGCGCGGCAAGCGCCGACGCGGACCTATCGGTGGCGACGCACGGCATAGCAGTGAGCGGATTTACCTCGACACCGTATAACGTCTCGGTGGGCGGCACCGATTTCGGCGATACTTACGCGGGCACGACAAGTAGCTATTGGGCATCGACGAACAGCTCGACCTACGGATCGGCGCTCTCCTATGTTCCGGAAATTCCCTGGAATGACTCCTGCGCCAGTGAATTGCTTTCCACGTTTGAAGGCTATTCATCGCCGTTGGGAACCAGTGGGTTCTGCAACAGCTCGGCGGGAAAGTCATTTATAACCACCGCGTCGGGAAGCGGAGGACCGAGCGGCTGCGCTTCCGGGGCGCCATCCACCAGCGATGTCGTGAGCGGAAGCTGCGCCGGTTACAGCAAGCCCCCGTGGCAATCGGTTTTCGGCAATCCCGCCGATGGAGTGAGAGACATTCCCGACGTCGCGATGTTCGCCGCCAACGGCGTGTGGGGACACTACTACGTGGTCTGTTATTCGGATACGAAAAATGGGGGCGTCTCGTGCTCGGGAGCGCCTGTCACCTGGGCCGGATACGGTGGAACGTCAGTTGCCTCGCCGATAATGGCGGGGGTCCAGGCGCTCATCAATCAGCGTACCGGGAGCCGCCAGGGAACGCCGAATCCAACTTACTATTCGCTCGCTGCGGCAGAGTACGGTGCCGGCGGCAATTCGGCCTGCAATTCGACTTCGGGGAACGCCGCCAATCCTTCGTGCATTTTTTATGACGTCACGCTCGGCGACATGGATGTCGATTGCACGGGCACTCATAGCTGCTACACGCCGTCGGGCAAATACGGAGGCCTGTCAACATCCAATTCCGCGCTCGAGGCTGCGTACGCAGCCGGGGTCGGCTGGGACTTTGCGACCGGTATCGGCACCGTCAATGCGTATAATCTGGTGATGGCATTTGGATCGCCGGCAGCCACCCCAACCCCGACCGCAAGCGCAACGCCGACAGCAACGTCCACTGCGACGCATACCGCAACCGCAACGCCGACCGTCTCAGCGACGCCCACTGTCACGGCGACCTCGACGCGCACCGCGACCGCAACCGCCACCGCGACAGCGACGCCGACGGCCACTCAGACCGCAACTTCGACCGTGACGCCCACTGCGACACCTACGGCCACCGCAACGCAAACCGCGACCGCAACGCCGACCGTCACAGCGACGGCCACCGCAACTTCAACCGCAACCGCAACGCCGACCGTCACAGCGACGCCCACCGCAACTTCAACCGCAACCGCAACGCCGACCGTCACAGCGACGCCCACCGCAACTGCAACGCCAACAGTGACGGCCACTGCGACTCAGACTGCGACATCGACCCCGACCGCAACTTCAACCGCAACCGCGACGCAAACCGCAACGCCAACAGTGACGGCGACCGCGACCGCAACCGCAACGCCAACAGTGACCGCCACTGCGACTCAAACTGCGACTGCCACGCCGACTGCGACCCCGACGACCTCCATGACCGTGACTGCTTCGATCGCATTCGGCAACGTTGCCGTGGGCCAGACGGTCGCCAAGAATCTGACGGTCCATAACACCGGCAAGACCCATTCGCTGGTCATCTCGAGCGCGACATCGTCCGACTCTGAGTATGCCCTGAGCGGCACCGGGACATGCGGTCCGATTCCCGTCACGGTCGCGCCCAAGGCGTCGTGCACGCTCGCAGTCGCATTCGCGCCCAACGCGACCGGCGCGCACAAAGCAACGCTACAGGTCTTCGATAACGCCGCCACGAACCCCCAGACCGTGGCGCTCAGCGGCACCGGCATTGCGGGTCTGACCACCTCGAAGAGCAGCCTGGTATTCGGGAGCGTGAAGTTCGGCGCTAAGCAGGTGAAGTCCTTCAGTGTGACGAATCATCAAACTCAGCCGGTGGCGCTGAGCGAAAGTATCGGCGGGATCAACGCCGCCGATTTCTCGATTACCGGCGGTTCCTGCGCTGCGACTCTGGCCGCCAGGACGGAGTGCGCGATAATCGTGACGTTCACCCCGGGCGCTCTGGGAACGGAATCGGCGACGCTGATGGTCTCTGACAGTCCCGATCCGCTCAGTCCCTACACCGTCACGCTCAGCACCGGACCGACGATCCCGGCAAGGGTCACGCCGGTCACGCTTGGGTATGGCACGCTGACAAAAAAGAGACTCTCGAAGACCAGGACCGTGACGATCGGCGACCTGCCGCGATCCCCGCTAGCCTTAGGCGCAACTATCACCGGCGCAAATGGCGACTTCAAAGTGACCGGCGGTACCTGCGGCGCGACGCAAACGGCAGGCTCATCGTGCACGATCGCGGTGACGTTTAGACCCACGGGCGGCGGATCGGCCGAGAGCGCCAGCATGGCGGTGAACCTCAGCGGTGACCCCACCAGCCCGCACGCGGTGACCTTGACGGGCACCGGCACGTAGCTCACTCGTCCCCCCCGCCAAATCTCAAAGCTTAGGCCGACACCCTGCTGCGCGGGGCGCACTGTTGCAGAAATGTGCCATTGCGGATGTATCGGGGCTGCTACGCGGCCATCCGGCGTAGTGATTCTCAGCACAATTTCACGGCATAAGAGTTGCTCCTACACTGTTTGGCCTAATTTTGCACACTTTCGCCTAAGTCGTTGTATTCAGAAACGTCGGTTTATTTATTGTCTGCTTAGGGATGGATTTGCGATGAACCGCATGCGTGGCCATGAATGTGGTCAAGTCCCAGCGTTAACCGCCGCTTTCCCAGGGGAATCGTAATGCCTAAATCTGCACTTTGGAAACTCACAGCGCCGTGCCTGCTGATCATCGCCGCCGCCCTGGCGACTGCGTCCGTCACGGGCGACAACGCCAACATTGTGCTCGGCCAGGGCAACTTCACATATAACACCGCCAATCCTCCCGACGCGCACAAACTTTCTTCTCCTCAGGGGGTTGCGGTCGATGCCAGTGGCCACCTTTATATCGCAGACACCGCCAACTCGAGGGTGCTGGGCTGGAGGGACGAGACGGCTTTCACCAATGGTTCTTCGGCCGACTTGGTTATTGGTCAGCCGGACTTTTTCTCGTTTGCCTCCAACAATGGCGGTGTGAGCGCGAGCAGCCTCAGCGATCCTTCTGGGGTTGCGGTGGACGGGTCGGGCAACCTCTACGTTGCCGACAAACAGAACAACCGCGTGCTCGAATACAACACGCCATTCGGCGGTTCGTTCCCCTCCGCTGGGGGCTCCGCCAGCCTGGTGTTCGGCCAGGCAGACAGCTTTGCTTCGAATACCGCCAATAATGGCGGGCTGAGCGCGAACAGCCTCAACTATCCCACTGGGGTTGCGGTGGACGCATACGGCCACCTCTACGTCGCCGACTGGATCAACCACCGCGTGCTCGGATACACCTCTCCGCTTGCCGACACCACCGCCAACCTGGTGTTCGGGCAGGGCGGCAGCTTTACTTCGAATTCCGCGAATAACGGCGGCCTGAGCGCGAACAGCCTGAACTATCCCGTTGGGGTTGCGGTGGACTCAAGCGGCGACCTCTACGTCGCGGACAGCCAGAATGACCGCGTCCTCGAATACAACACCCCGGTTATCAGCGGCGCCACTGCCGCCAATGCCGTGTTCGGGCAGGGTGGCAGCTTCACTTCGTCGGGCTGCGGCGCGGCGACCGAGAGCAGCCTCTGCCTCCCCTATGGGGTTGCGGTGGACGGCTCGGGAGACCTCTACGTCGCCGACGAGGACAACAACCGGGTGCTTGAATACAACGCCCCGCTTGCGAACGGTGCCAGCGCTAATTTGGTGTTTGGGCAGGGCGGCAGCTCCACCTCGCGTGCCTGCAATTACGACACCGGCGTCCTCGTTCCCAGCGCCATCGACCTGTGCGGCCCCTTTGGCATCGCAGTTGATCCTACCGGCAACCTCTTGGTCGCCGACACCGACAACCACCGCGTGCTCGAATACGATACTCCGCTTGCGCCCAATGCCACTGCCGATGCTGTGCTGGGGCAGCCTGACTTCTCCCACAAGCAATCAAACTTCGTTGACCTATACTCCCTTTCCAGCCCATACGCGGTCGCGATCGACACAAGCGCAACGCCAAACCACCTTTATGTAGCCGACTACTCCAACTCCAGGGTGCTGGCCTGGAACGACGTGGCGACGTTCACCAACGGCACTGCGGCCGACCTGGTCATTGGTCAGCCGGACCCTTACTCGATTCTCTGCAACGACGGCACCGCACCCGGTGATGTAATTGGACTTGGCGCTGACAGCCTGTGCTACCCATATGGGGTTGCGGTGGACTCAAGCGGCAACCTCTACGTGGCAGATGGCGGCAACAACCGCGTGCTCGAATACATCACCCCATTCGCCGGTTCGTTCCCCTCCGCTGGAGGGTCCGCCAGCTTGGTGTTCGGGCAGGGCGGCAGCTTCATCTCGGGTTTGTGCGATTACGACACCACCGATGGCAGCTCCACCGCCAACGACCTGTGTTATCCCTATGGCGTCGCAGTTGATACTGCCGGCGACCTCTACGTCGCCGACAACGGCAACAGCCGCGTGCTCGAATACAGCGCCCCGCTTACCAATGGCGCCGCCGCCAATCTGGTGATCGGGCAGGGCGGCAACTTCGCCTCGGATTCGTGCGATTACGACACCGGCGGCGGCACCTCCACCGCCATCGACCTATGCGCCCCCTCTGGGGTCGCAGTGGACGCAAACGCCGACCTCTACGTCGCCGACAACGGCAACAACCGCGTGCTCGAATACAGCGCCCCGCTTACCAATGGCGCCGCCGCCAATCTGGTGTTCGGACAGGGCGGCGACTTCGCCTCGGATTCGTGCAATTACGACACCGGCGGCGGCACCTCCACCGCCATCGACCTGTGCGCCCCCTCTGGGGTTACGCTGGACTCAACCGGCAACCTCTGGGTCGCCGACCAGTCCAACAGCCGCGTGCTCGAGTACAATACGCCGCTCGCCCCCAACACCACCGCCAATACCGTCATCGGGCAGGATGCTTTTACTGACAACGACTGCAACCTCGGTGCGGCGAGCGCCAGCGCGGGTAGCCTGTGCTATCCAAGTGGCGCCGCGCTGGGCTCCGCCGGCCACCTCTACGTCGCCGACACGTCGAACAACCGGGTGCTCGAATACAACGAGCCGCTGAGTACACCATCACCAACCGCCACGCCGACCGCCACGCCGACGCCGGCGCCGCCTACCATCACGGTAGCTCCTACTTCGCTCTCATTCGGCAAGGTTCCGATAAGCAACTCGGTTACGAAGACTCTGACGGTCCATAACACCGGCAAGACCACTTCGCTGGTCATCTCGAGTGCGACCTCGTCCGCCTCTGAATATACCCTAAGCGGCACAGGGACATGCGGTTCGATTCCCGTGACGGTCGCGCCCAAGTCGTCGTGCACGCTCGCAGTCACATTCACGCCCAACGAGATCGGGGCGCCCGGCGCAACGCTGATGCTCCACGACAACGCCACCGGCAGCCCACAGACCGTCACGCTCAGCGGCTCAGGCGTGGCCACGATGGCCGTCTCGCCCACCAGCTACGCATTTCCCAGCGAGAAGGACGGCTCCCGCAAGATCAAGTCGATCACGGTGCACAACTATCAGAGCACCTCGGTTTCGCTCAGCGAAAGCATGAGCGGGGCCAACGCTGGCGACTTCCAGGTCACAGGCGGCACCTGCAGCTCATCGCTGGGCTCCAAGGCGGTCTGTACGCTGATTGTCACTTACTCTCCAACCGCGACGGGTACGGAATCGGCGACCATGACGGTTACCGACAGCCCCGACCCGCTGGGTCCATACACGGTTTCATTCACCACGGCGGAAACGATTCCGGATTCCATCTCCGCGAAGAAGTTGAACTTCGGCAACGTCGCTCAGACCGCGTCCAGGACACTGACCATCACGGTGACCAACCTCGCCACCGAGGCGCCGATCACGCTCACCACCCCGACCTTTGGCGGTACCAATCCCTCCGACTTCTCGATCTCGAGTAGTAGCGCCACCACCTGCACAGGGTCGCTGGCGGCGGCGTCGAGCTGTACCTACGGGGTGATATTTACACCCAACACCGAAGGCGCCTTGAGCGGCACGCTTTCAATCGGGGTTGCGCAAGACCCCAATGGCGGTCCGCCCGCGGTCAGCCTGAGCGGAACCGGACTCATACCGATCAAGGTGAATCCGTCGAGTCTCTCCTTCGGCACGGTCAAGCAAGGCAAGAAACCGGCCAAGACGGTCACCGTGACCAACAACGGCGGCGCGGCGGTTTCGCTGAGCAAAAGCATCACCACCGATACCGGTAATCCCGACTTCTCGGTGACGGGCGGGAATTGCGCAGCGTCTCTGGCGGGCGGCGGCACTTCGTGCACCTACACGGTGACGTTTGCGCCAAGTCAGACTGGATCGGAAAGTGCCACGCTTGGGGTCAGCGCGGGCGGCGATGGGGCCAGCCCGCATAACGTCAACCTTTCGGGGACTGGCGGTTCCTGAGCGCCACGGTGCAGGGGCCCCCGGTCCCTGCACCTGAATGAGGATAAGAATCGGCGCCGCCATGTGATTTGCGCCAGGTGCGGGCGATTCTCGATTCGGCGTTTATCGCGCGCCCATGGACGAGCGCCCCAAAGGCCTTCTACTTCCTGAAATCGATCGGCTGCGGGCAGGCCGAACCGCCGGCGTTGTAGCCGTAAACCATCTCGCCGCCGAGGTCCGCGCCCGCCGTTATCAAACCCATGACTGCGATCAGACCGGCGAGAAACACGTACCGTCCCCGCGCCGGCATCGGCCGCGTCAAAAGCGCCCACACCGTCAGCACGCCCGTCACCACCGACGCCGCGACCATCAGATGCTTATGATGCCGCAGCAGGTCGTGGCGGACCGATACCGAAACCATCAGGCCGGGCGCCGCATAGAGACCGCTGGCAACCGACGCCGCCGCGCCCAGCGCGCCCAGCACCAGCATCCAGAGCGCGGTCCATTTGAGCCCTTCGCTCCCGCTAATCGACGCGAGGAAATAAAGCAGCGCCGCGCCATAGAGAAACGCGATCGGAAAATGCACCAGGAGGGGATGGATATTCTGCAGCTGCGATGCGCCCGGCGCGATGCGCTCTAGCACGGCGAGGCCTGCCCGCGGCTACTTCACTGACTCGACGACGATGTATTCCGTGCCGTTCTTATTGTATTCCTTGCCGGTCACCGTCACCTCGTCTTCCATATGCTTGATAACGCTGTCGGGAAGCGGCGCCGCATTCTTGTTTGGCAACACGATGTAGGATTTCTCGGTTCCTTTTTCGATAAGTACCACCGGCGTCCCGCTGGATGCGCATTTGATCGCGCACGCCTTGTGGCCCGCGCCCTTCGCACCCATCGTGCCGTAACAGTAGGCGTCTTCGAGATTGCCGGTGACCGATTTCTCGCCGCCGTCAGCCGCCAGCACCAGCGGCGCGGTCGCTGCGCCCGCCACTCCGATAGCAACCACGAGTCCCAGTCCGAATTTCGCGAGTCGATTCATCATTCACCCCCTCAAAGCGATCAACGCCCGACGATGTGAAGCGAGCAGCGCGCTCCCATCCCGTGGCTGCCGCCGGAGCAACACGACGCGCTCGGGCAGCATGACTCCTTCTTCTGGCAGCATTCGGGTGTATCCGACGCACGCCTGCCGGTCGTGGAGGACATTCCAAATGGCGCAACCATCACGGTTGCGAGCAAAGCCATCAGCGCGAGCTTCTTCATGATGAAATCCTCCTGAATATTCTGGCCACCGGCAAACCCGGGCTTCACAATCGGCGAAATGCAATTCTAGCGGCGATACCAACGTGCTTCAACCGCCGCGCCGCCGTCGCCCCCCGCTGCTGCCGCCGCCACAGGGATAAGGCGCGGCGCAGAGCGGAGCGGATTTCGGTGATGAGACAGGAGGGAAAGGGCTAAGTGTCTGAAAACTCGCTTGGAAAAGGGTCAGTTTCGGGTGTCTTATGCCAACGCGAGGCAGAACTGGTCCGTCGCGGCGCGCTGGAAAGCTCTTTGGACTTAAAACCGGGCTCGAACTCTGCGTTTGCGAAGCGCCCGCTGTCGGTGCTAATCCGATTCAGGATTGAAGATAGAAATTCCGGATGAATTCCTCGACCGCCATTTCGAGAACGGTCGCGGGTCAAGGCTCATCTCTCATTTCATGCGGGGCTCGCGGGCTATGCGACCTCAAATTTGAGGCGCATGTAATGCATACGGCAAAAGTCTATCGCGTGGTCGCCGAGGAAATTATCGACAAGTTACTCGCCGAGCGCGCGCCATTGCAGGAAGAGAAACCGTGAGCCGCCGAAAAGCCCTCGTCCTGATCCTCATCTGTTATGTGATCTCGCGCCTGGTTTTCTTCTGGCTGGGCGTCACGTTCTGGGGATACTCCATTGGCGATATGCAGGTGCTTGAGCCGATACTGCTCAAACAGCATCTCGTACAAAGTCTATGGTATCTGCATATGCAGCCGCCGCTTATGAATCTGGCGCTTGGCATATGGATGAAGTTTTTGCCGGACTACGCACCGGCGCTCTGCTTCAAGGTGCTCGGCCTCGGTATCAACCTGTGCATCTTGTCGGTCATGCTGGACTTGCGCGTGCCGACGCCGTTGGCCCTGTCCGCGACCATCCTTTTCATGCTGAGTCCCGAACAGATCGTCTATGAGAACTGGCTGTTCAATTCGTGGCCAACTATGTTCCTGCTGACGTTGGCCGCCTGTTGCCTGGCCCGCTTTTTTGTCACGGAGCGCAAGCCATGGGGCGTCGGATGTATCGTTTCGTTCGGGCTGCTGGTATTCCTCAACACGACGTACCAGATAGTCTGGTTCGGCGCGCTGGTCGGCGCGCTGGTCGGCGCGCTGTATTACTGCGCGCCGGAGTTCAGGCGGCTGCGCCCCGCGATAGGCTGGACAGGCGGCGCGATCCTGGCGCTCTACCTCAAGAATTTCTTGCTGTTTGGCACATTCGCGACTAGCAGTTGGTTCGGGATTAACCTGGCGGGCATGACGACCAGTGCGCTGATGGATCAGGATAGGCTCGTGGCGGCTGGCAAGCTACCTGCCTATTCGCTGGGTAGCGAGCTGGAGCCGCCCAAGGATTACTACGGCGCGGCTGGCCCGGCCACCGGCATACCCGCGCTTGACCGGCGCTTCAAGGAAAACGGCGCTTCTAATTACAACCACCTGGACTGGGTCGGCATCGCACGGGAGCGCGCTATCGGCGCGCGGTGGGTATGGCGGCACCGACCTGTGGTCTATCTGCACGCGGTTTGGATGGCGTTTCGCGTTCATCTCAGACCCGCGACGTGGTACGGCTATGTGGGAACCATCGCGGATCGCATGCCTTGGTGGCGCGTGTTTTATGAACGACTGATCTTGGCACCCGCCAGCCGCGAAATTCCGCTAGACCGCGTGCCGGTGCCGTTGGCGTTCGCGGTCGGGTTCCCGCTGATCTGGCTCGTCTCCGGCGTATGGCTATGGAGAGCCAGCGGGCCGGAGCGTCCGGTGGTGCTGGCTATGTGGCTGACGGTGCTGTACGTCACGGCGACGATTGTGCTTTTCAATGATCGTGAGAATAACCGGCTGCGCACGCCGATCGATCCCTACTACATCATCCTGGCGGTATTCTTCGCTAATCTGTGCTTCAACGGCATCAAACACACCTGCACTGGTCCCGGCGGTCCCCTTGCGAAATCTAATTCGCGCGAGCGCGAATGCACCGGAGAATGCCAATAGCCGCGGCTGACGGCCTGTGGCGATCGCCTCGACGATCCTGGGCGCCAGAAACGCCAGTCGCATCTCAACGCCGCTTCATCCGCATCGGGACGAATCGAGCTAGCGCAAGTTCGTTCGGAGTCGCGGCATCACGCCCTTCATCAATTAGTGAACGCGAGACTGGCGGCGATACCAACGTGCTTCAACCGCCGCGCCGCCGTCGCCCCCGCCGCTGATGCGCTCGCATACGTCGATCGAGTCGATTTCCTTTGGCTCGATTTGATTTCGTCACATGGCACACGGCCCGACGCATAGGCGCGGTTTCTCCTGTGAGAATAACCGAGCGGCCGTCGCGCTCCCGCGCGTCGAAAAATGCGCTGCATGACGTGCGCGCGCGTAATCTGTTTGGTCAGCACCTTCGCCGAACATCAATGATCGACTGACTTTTCGGACTCGATGAGTGGCCTCGGCTATGAGCGCGATCCAAAATTCGGCAAAATTATACTTGCCGTAGCAAGAGCAGGGCGCTAGCACGAGTTGCCGCCGAGGGATTCAGCCCGGGAAAGCTTTGGAGCCTCTGGGATATGATAACCGCAAACGTTGGGGAGCTTTTCGAGTCATTTAATGTCCTGTCTTCGTTCGCGCAAATATTTATCCTATTTTTAATGGCGTCGACGCCTGATCAATAGCGTGGACGCACGGTCTACCGGCAGTTTGCACTCCCTACTCGGCGACTATCCGGGCCTTCCGCCCGCACCAAAGTGGGGAAGGATTGGGCGTGATGCGGTCTCGTGATCCAGGTTATCGATCAGGCTCTATCCGTCGACGCCCGGGAGTGGAATCTGCGGCGCTTCGACATGCAGACCATATGAGAGCCAGGTCCAGAACAGCACCAAACCGTCTTGGCTCGCGGCCGTGCGCGGGTAGGTCAGCAAAAGCGGATTGCCGGCCAAGTCGGTTCCCGCCATCCACAGATAGGTTAGGACGCTTCTGTCTGGCTGGTTCGGGAAGTTCGGCGGCGCCAGCGGAAATTCTGGTGTCAGCGGGAATTGCGCCGAGTCGCCCTGCTGGGAATCGCCGTAGGCGCAGTCATACATCAAGGCGAGCCCGAACGGCGCCAAGGGCAGGACGCCATTGGCCTGAGGCCGCTCCAGGATGAACTCGGCCGTGCGGCCGGTGAACCCCTGGCTGCTCAGACCGCCCAGGGTCACAGCAGCCGCGGGAAGCGTGAACATCTGCATTTGTCCGGTCGCTTGGTTGCCGAACACGAACCACACGAAAGTGTTGCCGTTGCCGAGCCCGCCCCAGGTGCCATCGCCCGGCCCCGCAGCGAAATGGGTCTCGCCGTACTCGTCGGCGACGAAAATATCGAGGCTGATGGTGTCCTCGGGCGAGACCGGGAAGTTTGGAAGCGACCAAGCCGCGAAGGGCAGGCTCTCGATCCACGTGTAGTAGGTGGAAAAGCTGAACGGTACTTCGACGGCGTCGGCGAAGTCGCCCGTGTTTTCATCATTAGGACCCTCGATGATCGTCCAGCTCGACCAGCATTGGGAATTGGTCCCTGCTTGGTAAAGATCATTGCCGCTGGCGTCCAAGCCCAGCCACATCGCCGCTTCGGCTCGGTTTGGCGCGGTGGGTTGATAAAAGACCATCGGCACGGGCCATTGCGCCTGGATATAGTAGAACTGCTTTGCCGGATTGGTCAGCTGGGCGCCGCTCCATATGCCGGAGTTTGCGATGCCGAAGTTTGCCGGGCCGCCGTCCGGAAAGACCGGCTTTTGCTGGACCTCTTCCAGTCGTAGCGTTTGGCCCTCCGGGATTGAGGGGCCTCGCTCGCGCACAACCTTCCGAGGGGGCGCAAGCACGAAATCGCGGGAGACGGCGCGAAGCCATCGTGCGTGACGTCGCGGAGATCGCGTCGGGTCGGGCCGCGGCGGATAGCCTCGAGCGATCAACTCCGAATTGGGGAGGGCCAGGTCAGCGCCGGTCAGCGCGGGGATCTTCCGCCCGACCGGCTCCCGCTTGGGCGCCGCGGTGGGCGGCGACGAAGGATCGCACGTGAGAAGCACCGTATGAGCTTCCACGGCGCCGTCTTCGTCGATGCAAGTGAGCCCCAGTTTGATCGGCCGCACGCCTGGCGGCAGGCGAGTATGAAACCGCACGATTCCAGCGTCGTCCGCGTCGAGCCGGAACTCCCGATCAGGCGCCCCTGGTTCATGCAGATAGCAGGTGGATCTGGCGCGCACCTGGAGCGAAACGGTCGTCTCCACGTGCGGGGAGAGGTTGTAGTCGAAGCGTTTTCCCGGCGAATGAGTTGTGGGCTCTGACATGCGGTCCCTCCCTTGTGGTTGCGGAATCGGGGCTAACACCCCCGGTCGACCCGAACTCCACAATTAGTGAACGCGAGACTAGCGGCGATACGAGCGTGCTTCAACCGTCGAGCCGACGTCGCCCCCGCCGAACAGCTCGCGCCATCCCTTGCGCCGCCGCGCCCCGGGCAATCGCGCGCCCAGACGCTGCAGGTGCAGCTCGAGAATTTGCTTGAGTTCGTCGTTGAGCCGCTCGATTTCGATTTCCTCGGGCATCTTGGGCCGCGGCTGCCCTTCGGTAATTGCGCCGCGGCGCCGGCCGTAAAGCTGCTGCAAGCGCAACTCCGCCTTCGCGAACATCGCTTTGTACTTGTAGTCGAGCCGGCTGAGCGCGTCGGTCATCGCCGCCAGCGTCACGAACCTGCGCCGCATCCGCCACCATTCGAACAGCGTCAGCAGCGTCGCGCCGAGCATGAACAGCGCAAAGAATCCCAGGCTGATGGCGGTTGCACGCCACCACGGCAGCAGCTTGGCGCCAAGCTGCAAGTCCTGGTTGTCGCCGGTCAGCTCCTGGACCTGCGCCTGCAGCGATTTGACCTGCTCCTGCGCCGAATCGGCCTTCTGCTCCGCGGTTTGCTGCTGCGCGCTCAACGTCTCGATCTGTGACTTGAGCGTATTGACCTCGGTGGTGAAAGGATGCGGAACCTTCAACACCTCGTCCACCTGCAGTTCCTCGTCAGGATGAATCCGGTTGGCGTGGGCGAGTTCATCGGCGGTGATCCCGAACATCTGCGCAATTGCGCCGACCGAATCGCCCGGGCGAACCGTGTAAGGAATGATGTTCGCGGGATGACTCGGCTTGACGACGGGGCTTGCCGCCGATTGGTCGGCGGGCTGCTGCGTGTCGCGAGCCTCAGACGGTTCGGCCTCGCTCGGCGGACTCACGACTCGCGAGGGCGGCGCAGAGGGCGGAATCGTGCTCTCGTTGAAATCGGATTGAGCGAACGCAAGTCCACCGCCGGCAACGACAAACGTCGCCGCGAGGGCCAGTCTGGATAAAGTCGAACTGAACCGTCGCGCGCTCATGATGGATCCTTTGCCTGCCAACCCATTCCAGTATCCATCAGATCCCGCCAAGGGTCTAGGATGCGCCAAACATGCTACGATCGCGTCGCTGGATGCAGCGCCGCGTAGGCAGCCCCCCCCACACCGCCTCGCGGACCCAGTGCCGCACGCACGATCTTCGCCTGCGATACGATCGCCGTGAAGGCCCGCTCGCGCACCTGCGCCATCATGGCTTTGCGCATGTATGGCATCGCGCCGGCGACGCCACCCCCGATCACAACCAGCTCGGGATTGAATATGTCAAGAAAAGACGCAATCGCAATTCCGAGGTAATGGCCGGCCGTGGCGAACGCCTCGAGCGCGAGTCTGTCGCCGCCGCGAGCCTGGGCCGACAGTCCGCGCACCGAGAAATTTCCTTCCGAATCGACGATTTGCGCGGGCAACGGCGCACCCGGCGACAGTCCCAGGCGCTGTTCGACCAGGCCGCGCAGCCCCGACGCCGATGCGTATGACTCAAGGCATCCGTTCGCTCCGCAGTCGCATCGCGGACCGTCCGGATTGACCGTGACATGCCCCAATTCGCCCGCCATCCCGCTTCGCCCGTGAACCAGTTTGCCGCCGACGATCAGTCCGCCACCGACTCCGGTGCCGAGCGTCAGCAGCACGACGTCGCGCCGCCCGCGCGCCGCGCCGCGCCAGCATTCGCCGAGCGCCCACGCGTTGGCGTCGTTCTCGACGACGACGTTGCGGCCGATCAGCGCTTCGAGCTTGCGACGCAGCGGGTATGCGCGCCATGCGGCGACGTGCGGCGCCTGCATCACGGTTCCCGAGTACACGTTCAGCGGTCCGGGCACCGCGACTCCGATCGCTCGCGGCGATCCAAGTCCGCGCCGGCGCGCGGTGTCCAATAGATGAGTGAGCTGCGCGGCGATATTTTCAGCGACGGCTGCGGCGTGGCGCGATGCGTGCGAAGGCCCGTGCTCCATCAGGATCACATCGCCGCCACTGGCAGACACGGCTGCGCACCGGATATTGGTGCCACCCATATCCAACCCGACCGCCCATGCGCGCGTCATTTTCCGGATTGGCCGGGGAATTTCATCAGCGCGAGATATTCGCGATTTCCGGCCGCGCCTTCAATCGGCGATTCGATTGTGCCGACCACGTCGAGGCCGATACTCTCCGCGAACCCGACGATTCCCGCGACCGCTTCGCGCCGGAGTTTTTCGTCCCTGACGATGCCGCCCTTGCCGACCTTGCCCTTGCCGACTTCGAACTGCGGCTTGATCAGCGCGACGATCTCGGCGCGCGGCGCGACCAGCACCAGTACCGCCGGAATCACCAGCCGCAGTGAGATAAAACTGGTGTCGATCGTCACCAGCTCGGGCGCGTGGGGCAAGTCGTCGGGCGAAGCGAGCCGGATGTTCATGCGATCGAGCACGGTGACGCGTGGATCCTCGCGCAGCTTCAGCGCCAGCTGCCCGTAGCCGACATCCATCGCGATCACGGCCTTGGCGCCGCGGCGCAGCAGCACGTCGGTAAAGCCGCCGGTCGATGCGCCCACGTCCATCGTGAGCTTGCCATCGACCGAGATGCCGAAATGCTCGAGCGCGGCGATCAGCTTGTACGCTCCGCGCGAGGCGAACTGCGGCGCACCGGCCATGAGCGCGATGGGAGTTTCAGAATCGACCTTGAGGTCGGCTTTGTAGGCGGGCCGCGAGTTGACGCGCACGCGCCCGGCCATTATCAGGCGCTGGGCGAGTTCGCGGCTGTCGGCCAGACCGCGGCGGGCCATTTCGGCGTCGAGCCTGAAGCGGACCAGCGGCGCCGCAGCGCGCCGCGGCTTGGGCTTGGGCTTGGCGCCGGGACCATTGCTAGAAGGGTGTTTCGTCGTCGTCCTTTGCGCCGGCGTGGTGCTCGTCCTCAGACGATGCTTCAAAGGGCGCCGTGCGCAGTTCGCCGCCGGCGCTCCGCGTTAGCAGTTCGACCTTGCGCTCGACTTCGTCGAGTTTCCCATTGAGCGCCTTCACCAGCATGACGCCGCGT
>Ga0187879_10000298_pt1 | contig 34021 bp, 33 predicted proteins | sample June2016WEW_19_1_FD_132423 | JGI IMG/M metagenome (GOLD analysis project Ga0187879, IMG submission 132423) | Peatland microbial communities from SPRUCE experiment site at the Marcell Experimental Forest, Minnesota, USA - June2016WEW_19_10 | ecosystem: Environmental > Terrestrial > Soil >... | reverse complement strand
CTGCCCGGCCTCGCCGGCCCCTGGCTGCCCGCCGGCCCCTGGCTGCCCGGCCCCTGGCTGCCCGGCCCCTGGCTGCCCGGCCCCTGGCTGCCCGCCGGCCCCTGGCTGCCCGGCCCCTGGCTGCCCGGCCCCTGGCTGCCCGGCCCCTGGCTGCCCGGCCTCCGGCCCGCCGGCCGCCGCCGGGCGCTCCGCCCCGTTACCCGGGGCGGCGCCTGCGGGGTCCTCGTGAACGTGCACACCCCTCCGCTCCGGCGCGGCCAACTGGCCGGGGTCCGGCTAAACCTCAAGCAGCTCGGTTTCCTTGTGCCTGAGCAGCTCGTCAACCTGCCCGACGTATGAGTGCGTGAGGTCGTCGAGTTCCCGCTCGGCCCGCCGGCCGTCGTCTTCGCCTGCGTCGCCGTTCTTGACCAGCTTGTCGAGCGAGTCCTTGGCGTGCCGGCGGATGTTGCGGATGGAGACCCGGCTGTCTTCCGCCTTATGCCGCGCGATCTTGATGAATTCCCGCCTGCGCTCCTCGGAGAGCTCAGGGAGGATAACCCGGATGAGCGCACCGTCGTTGGACGGGTTCACCCCGAGGTCTGAGTTCCTTATCGCCTTCTCAATCGCTTGCAGCGACGACTTGTCGAATGGCTGGATGACCACCATCCGCGGCTCCGGCATGTGGAAGGAGGCAAGCTGGTTCACCGGCGTCTGCGTCCCGTAGTACTCCGCCGTGATCTTGTTGAACATCGCAGGATGCGCACGGCCAGTGCGGATGCCGCCGAACTCCTCCTTGGCGACCACTACGGCCTTCTCCATCTTCTCCTCGGCCTCGAGGAGGGTATCGTCAATCACTGCGGCTCCTGTGGTCCGATATGCGTCCCTGGGGCGCGCTCTCGGGCCCGCCCGCATGCTTCCATGGTGCTCCCAATCCGCGCAGTCATGCCAAACCGCGTCTCATTTAGCGGCCGAACCGGCTCACCAGGGTACCGATCCGCTCACCACGCACCACGCGGGCGACGTTACCCTCGCCCATCAGGTCAAAGACCACAATCGGCAGGTTATTGTCCATGCACAGGCTCACCGCGGTGGCGTCCATCACCCCCAGCTCGCGCTGGAGGACCTCACTGTAATCCAGCCGGTGGAAGCGCCGCGCGCCCGGGATCTGGTGCGGATCGGCATCGTAGACCCCGTCAACCTTGGTTCCCTTGAGCACCGCCTGGGCTCCGATCTCCAGGGCACGCTGCGCGGCGCAGGTGTCCGTGGAGAAGAAAGGTGCGCCCAGGCCGGCGCCGAAGATCACCACGCGGCCCTTCTCCAGGTGCCTGATCGCCTTCCGCGGTATGTAGGGCTCGGCGACCTGGCCCATGGTGATAGCTGTCTGCACCCGGGTCTCGACGCCCAGCTTCTCCAGCACATCCTGGAGCGCCAGGCAGTTGATGACAGTGCCCAGCATGCCCATGTAGTCGGCCCGGGCCCGGTCGATGCCGCGCTCGGCCATCACCTTGCCGCGGAACATGTTGCCGCCGCCGACTACGGCCGCGACCTCGACCCCCTCGGCAACTGCCGACACGATCTCCTTGGCGATGTGATACACCACGTCGGGCGAGATGCCGAGGGGCTCATCCCCGGAGAACGCCTCACCGGATAGCTTGACCACCACGCGGTGCCAGGGGGGATGGGCATCATCAGCTCCGTCGAGCCGATCCGCCGTGCTGAGGCCGTTGGCGGTACCAGAGCCGTTTGCAGGGCCGCGGTCCTGGCCCGTGGTGCGGTCCTGCACAGGGCGCTTCCTCTCCTTTGATCCGCTCCTTGATTTCCGCTCCGGCTCAGCCGGCCTGGCCGATCTGGAACCGGGCAAACCCGCGCACGCTGGCACCATGGTCGGCAAGCAGCTGCCTCACGGCCTTCTTCTGATCCCTGACGGAGGCCTGGTCGACCAGCACGATGTCCTTAAGGAACGCGTTCACGCGGCCTTCGACGATCTTGCCGATGGCCTGCTCAGGCTTGCCCTCGTCGCGGGTGATCTGCTCGGCGATCCTGCGCTCGTTGGCTAGCACATCCTCAGGGACCTCGTCCCTGGTGACGTAGCGCGGCCGCATGGCAGCGACCTGGTGCGCGATGTCCTGCGCGACGTCCGGGGCGTCCTTGTCGAGCTGGACGAGCACGCCGAGAGTCGGCGGCAGGGCGGGGTCTGACTTGTGCAGGTAGCTCGTCACATAGCCGCCTTCGAACCTGGCGAACCGGCCGAGTTCCAGCTTCTCCTTTAGCGACGAGCTGGCCTCCTCGATCAGCGCCGTCGCGGTCTGGCCGGGCCGCACCTCCAGGCCGAGCACGGTGAGCCGGTCCGCCGCGCCCGCAGCCAGTGCCGAACTTGCGATGTCGGCGGCTACCTGCTGGAAAAGGTCCGTCTTGGCGACAAAGTCAGTCTCGCAGTTGAGCTCGACGAGCACGCCGGAGCTATTGCCGTGCACCTCGGCGGTGACCAGGCCGTTCGCAGCGGTCCGGCCGGCCCGCTTGCCGACGTCCTTGGCGCCCTTGCGGCGCAGTAGCTCCATGGCGGCCTCGAAATCATCGGCCTCCACCAGGGCGTTCTTACAGTCAAGCATGCCGGCGCCGGACACCTCACGAAGCCGCTTCACGTCCGCAGCGCTGTAGTCCATGTCCTCATCTCTCGTTATCTCGTCACGGGCAGCGGCCGGCTTCACCTGGCCGAGCCGCCTGCCGGCCGGGCCGGTCAGGCCGGCTCCGGCGCCGCCTCGCCGTCAGCCTGAGCGGGCGCAGCGTCGGGCGGAGTCGCCGTATCGCCTGCCTGCGCGGTGCCAGTCGCAGCTGCGGGGTCCACCGGCGCCGCAATCTCCGCCGGCGCCGCCACGTCCGCCGGCGCCGCCACGTCCGCCGGTGCCGCCACGTCCGCCTGATCCGCCTGCGTGACATCATCCGCCGGCGCCGCGCTCGGCGTAGGTGCGGAATCCGCAGGTGCGGCCGAAGCGCCGCCGGCCGCAGGCTCAGGAGCCGCGCCGTTTGCAGCTGCTGCCGGGCCGACCCCTGCATCCGCGGCACCGTCGGTAGCCGTCCGCTCGAGCAGCGCCCGCTCCCACTCGGCGAGCGGCTCCTCGGTACCCAGCATTCCGTCAGCTGCCGCGGCGGGCTTCTCCTCGCCGGCGGCTGCGCCCGCGCGGGCGATCAGGCCGTCCGCGACTGCGTCAGCGACCACCCGGGTGAGCAGTGCGACGCTGCGGATCGCGTCGTCGTTGCCCGGCACCGGATAGGTCACCTCGTCCGGATCACAGTTGGTGTCCAGGATCGCAATCACCGGAATGCCCAGCTTGCGGGCCTCGGAGACCGCGATGTGTTCCTTTTTGGTGTCGACCACCCAGAGCGCGCTCGGCACCCGGGCCATGTCCCTGATCCCGCCCAGCGACCGCTCCAGCTTGTCCCGCTCACGCCTCAGGTGCAGGAGCTCCTTCTTGGTGAGGCCGGAGTTGGCCACGTCATCGAAATCGATCTCTTCCAGTTCCTTGAGCCGCTGCAGCCGCTTGTAGACCGTCGCGAAGTTGGTCAGCATCCCGCCCAGCCAGCGCTGGTTCACGAACGGCATCCCGACCCTGCGAGCCTGCTCGGCGATGGCCTCCTGGGCCTGCTTCTTGGTACCGACGTACAGGACAGAGCCGCCGTGCGCGACCGTCTCCTTGATGAACTCATACGCCCGGTCGATGAAGTCCAGCGACTGCTGGAGATCGATGATGTAGATCCCGTTGCGCTCAGTCAGGATGAACCGCTTCATCTTCGGGTTCCAGCGCCGGGTCTGATGGCCGAAATGAACGCCGCTCTCCAGCAGCTGCCGCATGGTGACGACCGGTGCCATACCGGTGTCCCCTTCCTCTCATGCGCCCCCGTGATCGGGGGGCGCTTCCGGTTATTCCCTGGCGCCCGAACGCGCTCACCGCGGGATGAGATCCCGCGGACCGGTGAGCTGCGTTCCGCTGAGAGCCATGACGGCCTCCCGTGTGGCACGCGGACGCGCGAATTTTGCCGCCGTCGGGTCCGGGCTTCCCCGAACGCCGTGGCGGCCTTGCGTAGTCTACATGCCCGTGCCTGTTTGATGCCGGCTCCGCTACGGGCAGCTGCCGCTCCCGGGGCTACGCCGCATGACCCGCTCGCATTGTCACGCCCGCGGGTGCGCTTGGCGGTAGGCGGACAGCAGTCGCTCCACCGATACGTGGGTGTAGATCTGGGTTGTCGCAAGCGAGGCGTGACCGAGGATCTCCTGCACGCTCCTGAGATCGGCGCCGCCCTCCAGCAGATGGGTGGCGGCGGTATGGCGCAGCCCGTGCGGGCCAGTATCGGGGACCGACCCGGCGGCGGCGATGCTGGCGTGCACGACCCGGCGCGCGGTGCGCGGATCAAGGCGGCCGCCGCGCGCGCCGACGAATAGCGCGGCACCGGACCGCGCGGTAACGAGCATCGGGCGCCCGGCCTGGTACCACCGCCGGAGGGCCCGGACAGCAGGAATGCCCATTGGCACGACCCGTTCCCTGCCGCCCTTGCCGAGCACCCGGACGCTGCGCCGCTCGCCATCGACATCACCAATGTCGAGCCCGCACAGCTCGCTGACCCTGATGCCGGATGCGTACAGCAGCTCCATGATCGCCGCGTCCCGCCAGGCGATCACCTCCGCGACCTCGTCCTCGCCAAAGCCCCGGCGCACGTGCGAGCTCGCGCCGTCGGCGCTCACGGCTGGGGCGGGCGCGGCACTGTCAGCGGCGGCGCCGTCACCCGCAGCGCCGTCGCCCGCAGCGCCGTCGCCCGCAGCGCCGTCGCCCGCTGCGCTGTGATCCGTGGCGCTGCCGTGCGCGCTGCCATGCGCGGCACCCTCGCTGGCGGCGCTCAAGGCGGCTGCCCTCAGGTCAGCTGCGGACGCTGCTGCTGCGGACGCGGTAGCCGCAACGGCCAGCACGGCGTTCATCTGCTCGGGGGCCAGCACCTGCGGAAGGTGACGGCCGGCCTTGGGGCTTTTCAGAAGCGAGCCGGGATCGGCGGCGAGCCAGCCCCGGGAGCAGCCGAATGCGGTAAACGCCCGGGCCGCCGCCGCCCGGCGGGCCAGGGTGGCACGGGCCCGCCCGCCAGCGTGCTGAGCTGCGAGCCAGGACCTGATCACGGCGATGTCCAGCGCCGCGAGCTCGCTGAGGCCATTCCGGCATGCGTGCTCAAGCAAGGATCCAACGTCGCCGACATAGGCGCGCACGGTGTGCGGGGACATGCCGCGCCCGGCCGCCAGGTGCCGCTGGAACTCCGCTAGCCGCTGCTCGAGCCATCCAGGCAGCACGCCGGCAGGCTCCGGGGCCGTTCCCGGCTCGATGGCCGAGGCATCCATGCACTCAGTTTCTGCCATCTGCGCGGCCTGCGGCGGCGCGACACGCGTCGCACCCGGCGGCGGCGCGGCAAGGCGCCGCTCCCGATTGCGGCGTGGCACGGCGCCGCCGGGCCGCAGGATGGGGCGGCGGACTTCCGAGCGGGCGGCCAGGGCCACGGCAGAGCGGAGCCGAACAGCTACCTCCGCAGCCGGTCGAGCGCCTGGCGGGCATGGTGCTGCGCGGTTCTTGCCTGGCGGGCGCTGAGCCTGGCATCGGCTAGGCGGTGCCTGGCATCGGCAAGCCGCTCTTCCAGGGACTGGACGGCATCCTCCTGCTCCTGCTCGGCCTTGGCCGCGGCGCCGAGGGCGCAGTCTGCCTCGGCAACTGTCCGTTCAGCCTCAGTGATGGCCTGACGGCGGCGTTGCCGTTCCGCCTTCGCTCGCGCGGCTGCCAGTTCGGCCGCCTTCGTCGGCCGGGCCGGGGTCGTCGTCGCACCCTCAACGGCCGGCGAAGCCGCCGCGCTGTTGCTGGCCCGGGCAGGCAGCGCGCCCGTCACGGCCCGGGCGCGGCGCCCGGCCGAAGACGGCGGCACGAGGGCGAGGATCGGGGCCCCGGCGTTGCCGAAGCCGTCGCTGCGGGCCGGCCGGTCCAGGGTTCCTGCCTGCACCCGCTCCGCGACCTGCGGATCGGCCAGTGCCGCGCCGAGGGTAGCGGCCACCTCTTCCCTGAGCGCGGCAGGCGGTGAGTGCTGATCGGAAACTTTGAACGCCTGACGGGTCAGGGCGTCGATCAGCTGGCGCCGCCGCAGCGACAGGTCCCTGATGGCCGCGCCGTCCAGGGACTTTTGCGCTGCCCGAAGCTGCTCGCCCAGCTCAGCCAGCTGGGCGGTAACCCCGGGCACCGCACGCACCAGCTGGTTGACGGTCCAGGCCGACCGGGTCGGCTTCCGCAGGCCGGAGATCTGCTTCGCCGCCGTGGGCACCCCGGCCTCGCGGGCGTGGGCAGCGAGAAGGCCACGTCGCCTGATGAACTCGTCAGGGTCGGACGAATACAGCTCAGCGACCGCTTCTGGCAGCAGGTCGTCATCGCTCACCCGACCCATCCTGCCCCAGGATCATCACTTAGTTCAGAATGCCACTCAGGCCGGTCCGCCCCAGTTATCCGGACCTGGCTGGTTTACTGACCTGGCTGACCCGGGCCAGAGCTGGCGGCCATCGGGCCCGCGACGACGTGAGCCGCCGCCGCCGTCGCGCTTCAGCCGCCGGACGTGCCCGGATCGAGACGGCGAGGCGGACTGCGAGGTTCGCGCGGCTGAGACGTTAGCGGCTGGCGCCGAGTTCACGTGAGCGCACAGGCCGCCTCTATACGGTTAACGTATAAATACTGCATAGATCATCTGCCGAACGACGCATCTCTGCTAAACGTGATTTACGCGAAGCAGCTTGACACTCCAAATCGCGTGGCGGATAAACTGTGCGCAGGGTATCTTCCGGCAGGGAATCCGGGAACAACCACGATATAAAAAAGGGCCGGCCTCCTTGTCCCGCCTCATTACTCCGCACCTGAAGGAGTCACTCAAATTATACGCGCATTTATCTCAAGAACCAGCTTGCGCCGCCGGACCCTGGTCCTGGCGTCAGCCGGCGTCGCGGCTGCGGCCGGCATCCTGGCGGTTGTGGGAACCGCCAGCGCAGCCGCCCACCCGGCGGCCCGCACGAGTTCCTCGTGCAGCAAGGCGACCCTGAAGGGCGCGTACATCTTCTACAACGATGGCTGGTTGGTCGCCGGCGGCAAGAGCAAGCCGTTTTCCATCGCGGGCATAGATCACTTCAACGGCGCGGGCACCGGCCACGGCGTGAGTACCTTCGACGTCAACGGCAAGGTCGTTAACGCCAACTCCCCCAATGCCTCGACCTATACCATCAAGGCAGACTGCATCGGGAAGATCGTGTACGACACAGCCGGGAGCATTGGGCACTTTAACATGTACGTGAGCCCGTCCGGACATTTCTTCAGCCTGGTCGAGACCGACCCGGGCAGCGTCGGCGGCGGCCTCGAATACCGCGCGGCCAGATAACGTGCAGGAGTTCGCCGTCGGCCAGCCTGCGCCACCCGCTCGGGAGCGCCCACGACGGCGGGAGATCTCACGCATGCCGCATCTTCCCTGCACTAGGCGGGATGTCGCGCAAGGAGCGCTCCTCGGGCGTCGCTTTCGGAGCAGTCAGCGGCGGGTGGATCAGGCGTGGTCGGCGATGACAAAGTCGATGATCTGGCGTGGGCTGTGCCGCCATCCGAACCGGCGGGCCGCGGCGTGCGCGTCGCCACCTCCTTCCTTTTCTATGCCGATAGTGATGAGCGCCTTCCAGAGCGCCCAGCCGCGGCCGCGAGCCCAGGTCGCATCGTCGAAGTGCAGGCCGCGGCGGAATGCCGTGACGCTGTCACCGGCGAAGAACGTCCATGCCATGACCAGGTCGCAGGCTGGATCGCCAACGGCAGCGCACCCGAAGTCGATGACCGCGTGCAGTGCCCCGGCTGAGACGAGCAAGTTCGATGCGGTCACGTCCCCGTGCACCCACACGGGCGCCTGCTCCCACGTGCCGGCCAGGGCCGTATCCCACACCTTGGTGGCGGCCTTGGCGTCGATGTCATCTGCCAGCAGGCGGATCGACTGCCGGGTCTGCTCATCCCACGTGGCAAGCGGACCGCCGCGAGAGGCGCTGTGCACCCCGGGTGGCGGCCCGCCGCTGGTGTCGATGGCGTAGAGCGCCGCCAGGAAACCTGCGAGATCAGAAGCGAACCCTGCGGGGTCGGCGATCCGGCCCGCGCACGCGGGCTCGCCCTCGATCCAGCGGTAGATCGACCACGGCCTGGGAAACTCTTCGTCGGGTCGCCCCACGGCCACCGGCTCCGGGATCGGCAAGGGCAGGTGGCGAGCAAGGACCGGCAGCCACCGATGCTCCTTGCCGACCTGCGCCACGTAGCCGTGAGCGCTCGGAAGGCGTATGGACAACTCGTCACCGAGCCGGAACGTGGTGTTGTCCCACCCATTGAGCCCGACCGGCACGACAGGCAGGTCCGCCCACTGCGGAAACTGCCCGGCTACCAGCCGTGCGGCAACGTCCGCGGTGATCTCGCCCCTGCACATGACGACGATCATTCCTCGATGGTCGCCGGGGAGCATCTCGATTTTGGCCGGCGTAGCCCAAGCAGGCATGCGCAAGCTATCCGATCGCCCCACGGCGGCCTGCCGCGGCGACGTGACCCGCCCGATCGGCTGACCGGGCGGCGGTCACTGTTTCCGCAGTATCCGCCAGCCGGTGTCCGACCGCTCAATGAAGCCGGCCGCGGCGAGCAGCCCGAGGCAGCGCATCACGGCGTCCAGGCCGACCCCGGCCGCCACGGCGATCTCCGCGGGCCCGCGGCCGCCCCGCGCCGGAACCGCCTCCAGGACTGCCGCCGATTCCAGGTCCAGCGCATCGCGCGGGACCGCCGGGCCACTTCTTGGCTCTGCCAGTCCGTCGCCCGCGGGCGAGATGAGCTCGACGACATCCTGCGCGTCGGTGACGAGGACCGCTCCCCGGTTCCTGATGATCTCGTGACAGCCCGCTGACAACATTGAGGTCACCGGCCCGGGCACCGCCATCAGCGGCCGGCAGAGGTCGAAGGCGTGCTTCGCCGTACTCAGCGCCCCGCTGCGCAGTGCGGCCTCGACCACCACGGTGCCGCGGCTGGCCGCCGCGATCAGGCGGTTGCGGATCAGGAACCCCGGCCTGGTCGGGGCCCGGTCGGGCGGCCATTCACTGATCAGCGCGCCGCTGCCTGCGATGGCGGTAAACAGCTCACTGTGCCCTCGCGGGTACCCGTAGCTGAGCCCGCTGGCCAGCACCGCGATGGTGGTGCCGCGGGCGGCAAGCGCGGCTCGGTGCGCGCTGCTGTCAATGCCGTAGGCGCCGCCGGAGATGATCGTCCAGCCGCGCTCGGCCAGCGCCGCCGCCATCTCTGCGCACACATGTGAGCCGTAACTGGTGGCCGCCCGCGCCCCGACCACCGACACCGAGCGCAGGCACGCGTAGCGCAGGTCGGTGCTGCCCTTGACCCAGAGCAGGACGGGACGGACGTCGCCGAGCTCGTCGAGCTGGGTCGGCCATTCGGGATCTCCGGGACAGACGATCCGGATGCCGTTGCGGTGCCATGCGGTGATTCTGGATTCGGTTGGGACGTAGCCCAGCCGGGCCGCCCACCGTTCCAGCGCGCGGGAAAGGCTGCGCATTGCATGCTCCTGCTCCCGCCAGGGGGCCGTAAGGGACTGCGGCGCCTGCCCGGCGCAGATGGCGGCGAGCACGTCAGCGGGACTGCAGGCGCGCAGCAGCGCGCCGAGCACCGGATCGCCTGGATCCGTCACGCAGCTCAGCGCGGTCCGCGCGAATCGCTCGTCGTCGCGAGGGACTGTCACCTGGCCACCCCCAGCCACAGCCCGAGCGCATAGCTCACCTCGGCGGTCGCCGGCCGGCTGACGCCAGCGAGATCGGCGACAGTCCAGGCCAGCCGGATCACCCGGTCAACCCCCCGCGCGCTGATCTCTCCGATGTCCATGGCGCGTTCAAGCGGAGCAAGCGCGCCCGGAGCGGGGCGGTAGCTGCGCCGCAGCTCGCTGCCGGGAATCTGGGCGTTCAGCCGCCAGCAGGTGCCTTTCAGCCGGACCGCGGCCCGCTGCCTGGCCAGGGCGACCCGCTCGGCCACTACGGAGCTCGGCTCGGTGAAGTGGCGGTCACTGAGCAGCTCGGCCCGCCCGACCGGCAGGAATTCCACCTTGACGTCCACCCGGTCAAGCAGCGGCCCGGACAGCCTGGCCAGGTACCTGCGGCGCACCCAGGGCGTGCACTCGCAGGACGACCGGACTGACGAGGCCCGGCCGCACGGGCACGGGTTGGCTGCCAGCACCAGGGTGAACCTGGCCGGGAACCGCGCCGTCAGCCCGGATCTGGCCACCACCACTTCACCGGACTCCAGCGGCTGGCGGAGCGCATCAAGGACGTCCCCTGAGAACTCGGGCGCCTCATCGAGGAACAGGCAGCCGTGGTGCGCGAGCGAGGCGGCGCCAGGCCTGATGGTCCCGCTGCCTCCGCCCACCATCGCCGCCTTGGTCGCGGTGTGATGCGGGGCGCAGAACGGCGGCTCGGTCACCAGCGGCCGGCCATCAGGCAGCGTTCCCGCGACCGAGTGGATCGCGGTGACCTCCAGCGCAGCGGCGGGCTCCAGCCGGGGCAGCACCGTGGGCAGGCGCTCGGCGAGCATCGTCTTGCCAGCCCCCGGCGGCCCGACCAGCAGCAGGTGGTGACCGCCTGCCGCGCAGATCTCCGCGGCCCGCCTGGCCGTCGGCTGCCCGACGACCTCGGCCAGGTCTCGGTGGTGGCCCTGGTCAGCCCCGGACGTCGCGCCCGGCCGGGCGGGCTGCGCGGTCCCGCCCGTTTCGACCTCCACCTGCGCAGTCCCGTCCGGCGGGGGCTGGCCGCGCAGCCAGGCCAGCAGCGAACGCAGGCTGGGCACCGCAAGGACCCGCAGGCCGGGGACGAGCAGCGCCTCCGGCGCGTTCTGGGCCGGCACAGCGACCGTCAGGAAGCCGGCTGCGGCGGCGGCTGCCGCCGCAGGCAGCACACCAGGCACCGGCCGCGCACGGCCATCGAGCCCGAGCTCGCCGACGAATACCACGTCCTGCAGGCCCGCCGCCGGAGCGGCGCCCGCGGCGCACAGGATGGCCACCGCGATACCCAGGTCGAATCCGCTGCCGCGCTTGGGCAGGCTGGCGGGCGACAGGCCCACGGTGATCCGGCGCTGCGGCCAGCGCTCCTGGCTGTTGACGATCGCCGATCGGATCCTGTCGCGTGCCTCGCGCAGCGCCGTGTCAGGCAGCCCCACCAGCATGAGCCCGACCAGCCCGTTCTCGATGTCCGCCTCGATCTCGACCGGATGGCCCTGCACGCCGACCAGCGCGATGGCGTGGGTGCGGGCCAGCGACATCTAGCCCACCCCCCGGACATGCTCGATCGTGAAGCCGCCCGACGGGCTCGCCAGCACGCCGATGACGTCGATGCGCACCTCGTCGAAGAGCACGCCGTGCGCAATCACCCAGCGGACGGCCAGCCGCCGGAGCCGGCTCCTCTTCTGCCTGGTGATCGCCTCGAGCGGGCTCCCGAATCTGGTTCCCGAGCGGGTCTTCACCTCGCAGATCACCAAGACCCTGCGCTGCGCGGCCACGATGTCTAACTCGCCGTCGGCGCACCGCCAGTTGCGGTCCAGGATCCGGAAGCCGACTCGCTGCAGGTGCTCCGCGGCAGCCTGCTCGCCCTGCCTGCCCAGGACATCCTTGGCATTCAACCTCACCACCTCCGCCTCTGAGGCTGGCCGAGGAGGCGGCTGGCCCGCCGACCCGTTTCGGCGGCTGTGCGGCGAGTTGCGCGGGGCAGCCGTGAATGTGAACGACGTGCCCGAATTGTCAGTACCGTGTGATTTCATGGCCCGGCGGCGAGCGCCGCCCCGCCGGACTGGCGAGCGCCGCCGGGCAGCGCCGCGGGCGACAAGCCCCGCAGGGTGACCGCAAGCCCGCCGGCGGTCCGGACGGGGAGCCGGCCCGGGCGACAGAGCTCGCCCGGGCGAGCTAGCCGGCCCGCGCGACAGAGGCGACCCGCGCGGCCTAGGGCTCCTAGGCCTCCCGCTAGCCGGAGAAGCCCTGCTGCTTGTCGTCAGGAACCTGCAGGTCGCTCTTGGCTAGTTCCTCGACGTTGACGTCCTTGAATGTGACCACCCTGACGTTCTTAACAAACCGGGCGGGCCGGTACATGTCCCACACCCAGGCATCTTGCATGATCACCTCGAAGAACACCTCGCCGTTGTCGGCCGTGCGAACGTTCAGCTCGACTGCGTTGGTGAGGTAGAACCTGCGCTCGGTCTCGACCACATGGCTGAACAGCCCGACCACATCGCGGTACTCGCGATAGAGCTGCAGCTCCATCTCAGTCTCGTACTTCTCGAGATCCTCAGCGCTCATGTGCTCCCCTCCGCTCCGGCGTCGCCTTCTAGCGGCGGCGGCCAGCGGCCGCCACCGCCTCCGGCGCTCGCCAGGCGCCGACGGGGCCGGCTCATGCCCCGCCAGACGGTCCGAATGAGGTCAACGATAGGACCATTCTGCGGCTCAGCTGCCCGGCCCGGCACTGACCAGCGCCTCAGCCCGCTCATCTGGAGGTACCTCGGCATCGGACGGCGGTATCTGCAGCTCTACGCCAGGCGGGAGTTCCAGGTCCCCGCGCGCTATCCCGATCACGTTGGCAAACGACATCCGGTGCTCAGGGCACGGACCGTGTTCGGTCAGCGCCCGCATGTGGCCGCGGGTGGAATATCCCTTATGCCGGGCGAAACCATACTGAGGGTAACCGGCGTGCAGGCCTTTCATGATCCGGTCCCTGGTCACCTTGGCGACGACGGAGGCGGCGGCGACGCAGGCGGCCACCTGATCCCCCTTCCACATGGCCAGCGCCGGAACGGCAAGGCCGCGCACCGGGAACCCGTCGGTCAGCACGTAACCCGGCGTGGCGCCGAGCCCGGCCAGCGCGCGGCGCATCCCAGTCACATTGCAGACGTGCAAGCCGATCCGGTCGATGTCGCCTGGCGGGATCACGACGACATTCCAGGCCAGAGCGGACTCCAGGACCTGCTGATACGCCGTCTCGCGGACCGGCGCGGTCAGCATCTTCGAATCGGCCAGCTCGGTGCAGCGCGATACCCGGCGCGGATCGAGCGCAACGGCCGCCACGACCAGCGGTCCCGCGCACGCGCCGCGGCCTGCCTCGTCGATCCCGGCTACCGGCGCCAGCCCGGCCCTGGCCAGGACGCGCTCGTAACCGGACAGGCCTGCGGTCCGCCGGGGGGTGTAACCCGGATGCCGCCATGCGGGCATCTGCACAGCGTCACCGGTGCCTCAGCCGCCGGCGCAGCCTGCGCTGCAGCCAGGTCAGCGGCACAGCTCCGACGAATCCGGCCCCGAGCGGGAGATAGGGCGCGGCGGGCCCGGCGGGGCTCAGCGCGGCGCCCCGGGGCTGGTCAACACCGGGCTGGGAGAAGGTAGCAGGGATCGGCAGGATCCGCCATCGGCTGGGCGGCCAGACAATCATGAAGGCACGCCCGATCACCTGGCTCTCCGGGACGGTCCCGCCGCCCGGATCGCCCAGATGACACCTGGAGTCACACGATACGCCGCGGTGGTCACCCATGACCCACAGCCGGCCAGGCGGTACGGTAACGCTGAAAGTAGAGCTTGACGGGACGTTGCCTGGAAAGAGGTAGCCGCTTTCCCGCAGCGCGACGCCGTTGACGGTCACCTGGCCGTGAGCGTTGCAGCAGGCGACGTGGTCGCCTGGGACCCCGATCACGCGCTTGATGTAGTCATGCTGGCCCGGGGCGGTGCCGAACAGCTCGACAATCGAATGGAACAGCGGGACGAGAGTCGCGTCGTAGAGGCGGGCTATCGGGTTGGAGCTTGCAGCCGCAGGGGCAGCGGCTTGATCCCACGAGCCAGACCCGTTGAACACGACGATGTCCCCGGGCTCGATGCTGCGGAAATGATAGACGAGCTTGTTCACGAGGACCTTGTCGCCGATGTCGAGCGTGTTCTCCATCGATGACGACGGTATGTAGAACGCCTGGACGACGAATGACTTGATCACCAGCGCGATCACCAGCGCGACCACGATCAGGACCGGCAGCTCGCGCCAGAACGACCTGGACTTCTCCGGCCGCTTCTGAGCGATATCCTCTTCCGCCGAGCCCGCTGCCTCGTCCTGCGCGGCCGTGCCTGCCATCGGCGAGCCTTCCCGTTCCTGGCCCGGCTCCGTGGCACCGGGTTCGCCTGGCCGGCCTGGCTCGCGCGCGTCAGCCAGAGCGCGCTCGTGGGCAAGGCGGTCGTCAGTCATCAGATTCGAGCCTAGCGCCGGACGCTGCCCGGTTACTGATTGGCGCGGTCACGCCAAGGTAACTCGGGGCATCCCCCGGCACGGCCCTCTTGCCAGCCAGCGCGGATCCGGCCATCGCAGCGCCGTCCCGGCTAGCGGGTCGACTGCTCGCGGCGCTCCTTGATCCGGGCTGCGCGGCCGCGAAGCGCGCGGAGATAGTAGAGCTTGGCCCGGCGGACCTGGCCCCTGGTCACTACCTCGATCCGGTCCAGCGAGGGGCTGTGCACGGGGAACGTCCGCTCCACGCCGACGCCGTAGCTGACCTTGCGGACCGTGAAGGTCTCGCGTGCGCCGCCGCCCTGGCGCCGGATGGCCACGCCCTGGAAGACCTGGATCCTGGACCGGCTGCCTTCCACGACGCGCACGTGCACCTTCAGCGTGTCACCCGGCCGGAAATCCGGGATGTCGGATCGGATCTGCGCCTGCTCCAGCTCGGCAATCGCGGTGTGCATCGCTGTGGTTTCCTCGATGGTCTTTACGCGCACGCCTGCGGACGCGCTGATTCGGTCACTTTGGCGCCGGGAGGGGCCCGGCTACGCCCCTGCAGACTGGGTCTCGCGGGTGGGGCAACGGCTTTTAGTGTGCCACATCTTCGGCACTGACCGGAAAGCCAGTCTCGGACAGCACCTGCCGGTCACGCTCGTCGAGCTGCGCCGCAGCCGCCTGCCCGGCCGCCGGCAGCGCCCCGCCGCCGCCGGCGGCCAGCCTGGCCGCCAGGTCCGGGCGGTTCGCCGCGGTTGTGCGGAGCGCGGCATCACGGCGCCACCTCGCGATCGCCGCGTGGTCGCCGGACAGCAGAACGGGTGGCACCTCCCGGCCGCGCCAGACCCGGGGCCTGGTGTATGAAGGTCCCTCGAGGAGGCCGGGTCCGGTGCCGTCGCCGAAAGAGTCGTCGGCCGACGAGTCAGCATTTCCGATGACGCCAGGCAGCAGCCTGCAGACCGCCTCGATTATCACGAGCACGGCGGCCTCGGCACCGGCGAGCACGTAGTCACCAATGCTCACCTCGTCGACAGCGATCCTGGAACGCGCGTCCTGCGCCACCCGCGCATCGATCCCCTCATACCGGCCGCAGGCGAAGATCAGCTGGTCCTGCGCCGCATACCGGACCGCCGTCGCCTGAGTAAACGGGACCCCGGCCGGGCTCGGGATCACCAGCCGCCCTGATTCTCGCGCCGGGAGCACCGCGTCAAGCGCCTCGCCCCACGGCTCGGGCTTCATGATCATGCCAGGGCCGCCGCCGAACGGCGCGTCATCAACCGAGTGGTGCACATCGTGAGTCCATGTCCGCAGGTCGTGCACTCCGAACGAGATCGCGCCGCGCTGCGCCGCCTTGCCGATCAGGGACACGGCCAGCGGGGCAAAGTACTCAGGAAAAATGGTGATGATGTCGATGCGCAAGGCGCGGCCTCCTGCCTAGCCGGACGGATCGAGCAGGCCGCCCGGCGGGTCGATCACCAGGCGCCCGGCCGCCACGTCGATCTCAGGCACGATGGCCGCCACGAAAGGGACGAGTATCTCGCCGGTGTCCGCCCTGTCCTCCGGCGGCCGGATCACCAGCAGGTCCTGGCCATGGTGGAGCACGTCGGCGACGACGCCGACCCGCTCGCCGGCGACGGTCCAGGCGCCTAGCCCGATCAGCTGGCAGTCGTGGAACTCGTCCGGGTCCTCAGGCGCGTCGAGCTCGGCCGAGTCCATCACGAGCAGAGTGCCGCGCAGCGCTTCCGCTGCCGTCCGGTCGTGGTACCCGGCGAAGGAAATGAGCAGCCGTCCCGAATGCCAGCGCGATGAGGCAACCGTCAGCGGGCCTTGCGCTGCGGGCTCCGTCGCGAGTACGGAGCCCGCAGCGAACCTGACGTCCGGGTCGTCGGTGCGCACGTCCACGGTCAGCTCACCGCGGATCCCGTGCGGCCTGCCGACGCGGCCGACCACCAGCTGCATGCCTAGCGGATCTCGTCGGTGTCCAGCAGGTCGACCCTGACGTAGGCGCTTCCCGCCAGGGAGCCGATGACGGTCCGCAGCGCCTTGGCGGTCCGGCCGCCCCGGCCGATGACCTTGCCGAGATCCTCGGGGTGTACGCGCACTTCGAGGACTCGTCCTCTGCGCAGGCCCCGGCTGTCCACCCGGACATCGTCCGGATACTCCACGATGCCCCGGACTAGATGCTCAAGGGCCTCTTCCAGCACGTCAGGCTCCGCTCTCCGGAGCCGCGGCAGCAGCGGCGACGTCAGGCTCAGCAGCCGTCGCGTCGGCCTCCCGGCCGGCGGACTCAGCATCGGCAGGCCCGGCGTTCGCCTGCGCGTCGGGCGCCGCAGCACCCGGCTCGGCCTTCGCCTGCGCCTCGGGCCCGGCAGCACCCGGCTCGGCCTTGGCGTCGCCCGCCTCAGCGTCGACCGCCTTGCCGTCGGCGTCGGCGTCGGCGTCGGCCACATCCTTGGCTTTCCCGCGCGCGGGCTTCGCCTGGCCTGCGGCTGCCCTGCCCGCTTTGCCGCCCGCGCCGTCGGAGTCCTTGGCCGCGTCGGCGGACCTGGCCCTGGCCCGTCCCTTCGGGGCAGCGCCGCCATCCGCCAGCGTCTCTGAGACCGCCGCGGCGAAGATCTCCTTCCTGTCCTGCTTCGGGGCCGCCGTCTGCAGCGTGCCCTCCGTGCCGGCCAGGCCCTTGAACTTCTGCCAGTCGCCAGTGATCTCCAGGATCTTCCTGACCGGATCGGTGGGCTGCGCTCCAACGGACAGCCAGTGCTGTGCGCGCTCCGAGTTGACCTCAATGAACGAGGGCTCGGCTTTCGGGTGGTACTTCCCGATCTCCTCGATCGCGCGCCCATCCCGCTTGGTGCGGGCGTCGGCGACGACGATCCGGTAGTAGGGCGCCCGGATCTTGCCCAGGCGCTTCAGCTTGATCTTTACAGCCACGGCTGTGGTCTTCTCCCAGCGGATTCGGGTGCGGGCCAGCGCCGCGCCGGGTGGGGACCGGCGGCGCTGCCCGGATGGATCCGGCTCAGCGAGTGGTAGAGGGCCACGCGGAGCCGACGGTAGCGGTCACATTCTGCCAGACGTCCGCCGCAGGGGCGTAATCGCTGGCACCCGCGCGCCGGATCGGCGCCCGCGGAGCGCACGGACCCGCCCCGCGCAGCGCACCGGACCTGCGCGCGCAGCGCACCGGACCTGAGCGCGGAGCGCACCGGACTTGCGCCGCGCAGCGCACCGGACTTGCGGCGCGGAGCGCACCGGACTTGCGCCGCGGAGCGCACCGGACTTGCGCCGCGCAGCGCACCGGACTTGCGGCGCGCGCGGACCCCGCCGTGTCACCGGCCCTTCTTGCCTGGCCTGCCGCGCCGGTTCGGCGGCGCCCCGCGTAGCCCGGGCGGCAGGTTCGGCGGCGGAGTTGGCCACCCTGGGCCCCGGCCGGCCGGAATCGGCAGCGAACCGTCCATGCCGCCCGGCAGGCCGGGCGGCATGGATCCTGGCACCGGGCCCTGGCCGAATCCGGCCGGCAGCCCGGCCGGGCCGCGGCCGCCGCCCTGGGCGCCGTCGGGCTGGCCGCCCGCGCCAGCCGAACCGCCAGGTGCCCGGCCGCTCGCGGAGCCGCCGGGCCGGCCGCCCTTCGCCTTCTTCTTCGCTTTGCCCCGCGCGCCCTTCTGCCCGGTGCGCCGCATTCCCGGCATGCCGCCCATCATCTGGCGCATCATCTTCTGGCCCTCGAGGAACCGGACGATGAGGGAACCGACTTCGCCGACCGTCACGCCCGAGCCAGCCGCGATCCGCGCTCGCCGCGAGCCGTTGATCATCTTCGGGTTACGGCGCTCCTCGGGGGTCATGGAGTTCACGATCGCCGCGGCACGGTCGAGGTCACGATCGCTGACCTGGCTGAGCAGCTCCCGGTTCTGCGCGGCGCCGGGCAGCATCCCGAGCAGGTTGCCGATCGGCCCCAGCTTGCGGACCATGGCCAGCTGCTCGACGAAATCCTCGAGGGTGAAGCCCTCGCCAGAGGCGAGCTTCCCGGCCATCTCGGCCGCCTGATCGGCGTCGAAGGTCCGCTCGGCCTGCTCGATGAGAGTCAGGACGTCACCCAGGTCGAGGATGCGGGAGGCCATCCGGTCCGGGTGGAAGAGGTCGAAGTCTTCGAGTTTCTCGCCGGATGAGGCGAACATCACCGGCCTGCCGGTGATCTGGGCGACCGACAGCGCCGCGCCGCCCCTGGCGTCGCCGTCCAGCTTGGCCAGCACCACGCCGTCGAATCCGACGCCGTCAAGGAACGCCTGTGCGGTCGTCACCGCATCCTGGCCGATCATCGCGTCGACCACGAAAAGGATCTCGTCCGGGTCGACAGCGTCCCTGATGGCGGCGGCCTGCGCCATCATCTCCTCATCGATGCCCAGCCGGCCGGCGGTGTCGATGATGACGGTGTTGTGCAGGCGGTGGCGTGCCTCGTCGATGGACTGCCTGGCGACCGCCACCGGATCGCCGACGCCGCCGCCGGGCGAGGGCGCGAACACCGGAACCCCGGCCTTCTCGCCGAGCACCTGCAACTGCTGCACGGCGTTCGGGCGCTGCAGGTCCGCCGCGACAAGCAGCGGGGTGTTGCCCTGCTCGCGCAGCCACAGGCCGAGCTTGGCCGCCAGCGTCGTCTTACCCGAGCCCTGGAGGCCGGCCAGCATGATCACGGTCGGGGCGACCTTAGCGAAACGCAGCCGCCGCGCCTCGCCGCCCAGGATCGCGATCAGTTCCTCATTAACGATCTTGATGACCTGCTGCGCCGGGTTGAGCGCGGCGGATACCTCTTCGCCGGACGCCCGCTCCTTGACGCGCGCAATGAACTGCCTGACCACGGGGAGCGCGACATCCGCTTCCAGCAGCGCGATCCTGATCTCGCGGCAGGTAGCGTCGATGTCCGCGGCGGACAGCCGTCCGTGGCCGCGCAGCGCGGAGAAAACCTGGGTCAGTCGGTCGGAAAGTGTCTCGAACACGTGTGGCTGCCGTCCTCGCAGATGGGCTAGGGCCGCTATGGGCAAGCGCGGATGCCGCGCCCCGCCCAAGGTTATCCGGTCTGGACCGCGCCGGGCCTGCCGCTCACGGAGCGTGATCGCGACGGCCACGCGGCCAGGTCGCCCGAAGCGCAAATCATGCCGATGCGCCATCGTCGCGGCAAAAGTCAATTAATCAGCACAGATCGCGGCGAGCTGGTGCGTAAGGCGGGTTTTTGTTTGATCTAGAGCTGATCCGCGGCGAAGTCAGGGCTTGTATCGTCCAGCCCGACCCGCTATACACCAAACCATGACGACGCAAACAAGCCTGTATGAACGCCTCGGCGGCTCGGCGGCCATTGATGCGGCTACCGAGCTCTTTTACCGGAAGGTACTCGCCGACCCGCTCTTAGCGGCGTACTTCGATGATGTCGATATGGACCGCCAAATCGCTAAGCAGGCCGCGTTCCTGACCATGGCACTCGGCGGCCCGAACGCGTACACCGGGCGGGACCTGCGCGCCGCTCACGCCGCCCTGGAAGGGATCCGCGACGAGCACGTGGACCGCGTGCTCGTGCACCTGGCGCAGGCCCTGCGCGACCTCGGCGTCGCCGAAGCGGACATTGCCGCGGCGGGCGCTGTCGCCGACAGCGTCCGGGACGACGTGCTGAACCGCTGACCTTCCGCGTGCGCCTGAGGTTCAGCGGCGGGGCCTTCGAGCTCGATCCGGGTGAATCCGTCCTTGACGGCCTGGCCCGGCACGGAGTCCGGCTGCCCGCCGCCTGTCGGGCCGGAGCCTGCCACGGGTGCCTGGTAAGGGCCGTGCACGGACTGCCGGGGCCGCCAAGCCAGGCGGGGCTGAAAAACAGCTGGCGGGCCGATGGGTACTTTCTCGCCTGCCTGGCCCGCCCGGTTACCGATCTGACCATCGCGCTGGCCGGTGACGAGCTGCCGGCCGGTGACGAGATGCTGGCCGAGGCGGCGGTCGCTTCGGTGCGGCCGCTCGGCACCGGGGTGCTCAAGGTGGCGATCAGGCCGCAGCAGCCGGTGGCCTTCCGGGCTGGCCAGCATCTGGCGTTACGCAGGGATGGCGGCGTCGTCAGGGTGTACTCCATCGCCAACACGCCAGCCGAGGCGGCGCGCGACGGGATCGAGTTTCACGTCCGCGTCTATCAGGGCGGGGCCATGAGCAGCTGGCTGGCGGCCGCCGCGCCCGGGGCCCAGATCAGCATCGGCCAGCCCAACGGTGACTGCTGCTACCTGCCCGGCCAGCCGGATGGCCCGCTCCTGCTGGCCGGCACGGGTACTGGCATCGCGCCGCTTGCGGCAGTGCTGCGGGATGCGATCCGGCACGGGCATGCCGGTCCCGCGGTGCTCATTCACGGTGCGGCGGATCCGTCCGGCCTCTACCTCGGAGCCGGCCCGCCGGCCTGCTGCGGGCCGGCCACGCCGGGATCGGTGCGCTGGCGCACCTGCGTGCGGTCAGGCGGCGAGGACATCGCGGAGGTGGTCTGCCGGGAGCTGACGCCGCTTGGCGATCCCGCGGCCGTCCACGCCTACCTGTGCGGCGGGCGCCGCGCGGTGTCCCGGATGCGGCGGTCTCTTTTCCTGGCCGGGATGACCCTCAGGAACATCTGCGCCGACGAGTTCAGGCAGGCCAGCAGCTGACTTACGGTAGCTGCCGGTGAATCGGCAGCTTGGCTCTGGCGGTGGCGATGGACGACTTCTCCGCGCGCTCCCACTCCTCGACGTTGCGCAGCAGCGCGTCCAGGTAGGCACGCAGGTGCGTCCGGTAGACGTCGCAGAACGTCCGCAAGTACGCCAGCTCGCCTTCCAGTTCCGTGCGGTCGGCCGGGGGCTGGGCCGGGGGCTCGGACATCGCCGCCGCGGCGGCCTGGCTGGCCTCCGAGTGCGCCTCCTCGAGCATGACGGCGGCATGGGAGCGCGCCTCGGCCAGTATCTCGTCCCTGTGCCGCCTGGCGTCCTGGGCCAGCTGCCTGCTGTAGTCCTGGGCGTCGGCGACGTAATTGTCGGCCGTCTGCTGCGCCTTGGACAGGATGCGGACCGCCTGGATGTGCGCGTCCTCCCTGCGGTACCCGGCCCCGTCCTCCTCGCTGGCGATCCCGAGTACCCGCCGGCGTAGCCGCTGGACCTCCTCGTCAAGGGCGGTCTTCTCGTTCAGCAACCGCACGAGTTCTGCCTCGACCTGATCGCAGAACGCGCGGACGTGCTCTTCGTCAAACCCCCGCCGGCCCAGCCGGACGGAGGGAAAGGTGACCGCCTGGACCGCATCAGGGGTCAGCCGGCGGCTCGTGCTTGAGGTCACGGTCATGGCTCACTCCAACCGAAATCTTCGACGTGGATCCGGTCCCGCGGGACGCCCAGCCGCTCCAGCAGCGCTGTGGTAGCCACCGCCAGCTGCGAGGGCCCCGCGATGTAGACGTCGTGGCCGGCCCAGACGCCGAGGCGCGCCACGACGTCAGGCAGCGTCCCGCGCTCACCGGCGTAGTCGGCGTCGTCGGAAACGCAGGGAACAACGGTCAGCCATGGCGCCGCAGCGCTCATCTTCTCCAGGTCCTGCAGGTCGTAAAGGCCTCCGGCATCGCGCGCCCCGAAGAACAGCGTTGTCCTCGGCGGCGCGGGCAGCCCGCTGATCTGCTCGGCAATTGCCTTGACCGGGGCCAGTCCGGTGCTGCCTGCCACCAGCAGGACGTCACGGCCGGACCAGCTGTCGTAGACGAGCGTGCCGACCGGGGGGCCGAGCCGCAGCCTGGCACCAGGCACGAGCGAGCGCGCCAGGGCCATGCTGAGCGTTCCGCCGTCGATCACGCGCACGTGAAACTCCAGCGTTCCGTTGTCGCGCGGCGCGTTGGCCATCGAGTAGAACCGCCACACCCTGGGCCGCAGTTCCGATGAGATCGCGACGGACTGGCCCGGCAGGTAGTCCAGCCGTTGCAGCGTGGCGACCTTGAACACCGCGACGTCAAACGACCGCATCTGGACCGACAGCACGGTCGCATCCCAGCAGGCCGGATTCAGCTTCTCGTCCGCCTCGGCCGCCTCGATCATGACCTGCGCGACGAGCCCGTAGGCGGCGGTCCAGTCCGCGGCTAACTCATCCGACCAGTCAGCCCCGCTGAAATGGGCGAGTGTGGCCAGCAGGCTCGCACCGACCGGCTCATAGTGGTCGGCGACGGTCCCGAACTTCCGGTGGTCGCGGCCCAGCTCCTGGAGGAAGTCGGTGAGCTCTGGCAGGTTCTCCACATCGGCGACAATCCGGGCCAGCGCGCCCAGCAGGTGATCACGCTGCGCGGCCATCGAGACCGGGAACATATCCCGTGTCTCTGGATGCCTGAGAAAGAGATCGGAGTAGAAGAACAGCGCCACGTCATCACCATGCATGGCGACTCGCGCGAAATTCTCCTTGAGGCGCGCAACGTCCAACGAGTTCCCTCCCCGGGCGGGGTAGGCAGAGGGAAATGGCGGGTGGTGACAGCAGGATATAGGAGCAGCCACGGATATTCATACCGGTTCCGCATAAAGTAAAAGCCGAACAGCGGCTTACCGGGAAATAGTAGCTCAGAGCGGCACAAGTGCGTCCCGCACAGGGAAATCCCGTTAACCGCCGATGACCCGAAGGCCCGTTAACCGCCGATGACCAAAGGCGAGTTAGCCGCCGATGACCGGGAACCCGTCAGCCGCCGATGATCGCGTCGACAAACGCTTCGGGCTCAAACGGCGCCAGGTCGTCCGCCCCCTCACCGAGCCCGACCAGCTTCACCGGCACGCCGAGTTCGCGCTGCACCGCGATCACGATCCCGCCCTTGGCCGTTCCGTCGAGCTTGGTAAGGATAATCCCGGTAACGTCCACGACCTCAGCGAAAACTCTGGCCTGCCGCAGGCCGTTCTGGCCGGTGGTGGCGTCGAGCACGAGCAGCACCTCGTCGACGGCCCCGTACCTGGAGATCACCCGCTTGATCTTGCCAAGCTCGTCCATCAGGCCGGCCTTGGTATGCAGCCGCCCCGCGGTGTCCACGATGACCGTGTCCACACCGCGCTCGATGCCCTCGGCGACCGCCTCGAACGCGACGCTCGCCGGGTCTGCTCCGTCCCGGTCGGACCTGACGGTCTCGGCACCCACTCGCTGTCCCCAGGTCTGAAGCTGATCGGCAGCGGCCGCCCTGAATGTGTCAGCCGCGCCGAGCAGCACGGTCTGCCCGTCACCGACGAGCACCCGGGCGAGCTTGCCGACCGATGTTGTCTTCCCGGTCCCGTTCACCCCGACCACCAGCACCAGGGCCGGCCGGTCACCATGCCGCCCGGTGTGCAGCGACCTGTCCATGTCCGGGCCGACCTGCTTCAGCAGCTCCTCCTTCAGCAGCAACGTGACCGCCTGCGGATCGGCGGCGCCCGCCACCCTGACCCGGGTGCGCAGGTCGGCGACCAGGTCTCTGGCCGGGCTGACCCCCATGTCCGCCATGATCAGGGTGTCCTCGATCTCCTCCCACGTCGCCTCGTCCAGGCGGTCCCGCGAGAGCAGGCCGAGCAGCACGCCGCCGAACGCCGACTGGGACCTGGCCAGCCTGGAACGCAGCCGGACCAGCCGGCCAGCCGAGGGCGGCGGCAGCTCGATCGCGGGCGGGGCTGCCGCCTCGGCCGCCAGGCCAGCGTCGGTCACCCCGGCCGGTGCAGCGCGGCCGGCCTCCGGCTCGGCCACCGCGGTCCCTGCGGCGCTGCCGGTACCGGCGTCGGTACCGGGTGCGCGGGTGCCGGTGCCCGCTTCGGGTCCGCCCGGATGGGCCTGGCCGCGGCGCCGGAGCAGCACCGCTGCGCTGCCGCCTCCGCCTACGACCACGACAACTGCGGCAATGATTATCAGCTCTTCCATGACCGCCCTAGTCTGACAGACCGGGCCAGCCGCCAGCGTCCGAGGCGGATCTCAGGCGCTTTCCCGCTCCCTGAGCCGCTGGCTGATCACTGCTGAAACCCCGTCGCCCCGCATGCTGACCCCGTAGAGCGAGTCAGCTACCTCCATGGTCCTCTTCTGGTGCGTAACAATGATCAGCTGCGAGCTCTCCCTGAGCTCCTCGAAGATCTCCAGCAGCCGCTGCAAGTTGACGTCGTCCAGCGCCGCCTCGACCTCGTCGAGGACGTAGAACGGCGATGGCCGGGCCTTGAAGATCGCCACCAGGAACGCGATCGCGGTAAGCGCACGCTCGCCGCCGGACAGCAGCGACAGCCGCTTGACCTTCTTGCCTGGCGGCCGCGCCTCGAAGTCGATCCCGGTCGCCAGCATGTCGTCGGGCTCGGTCAGCAGCAGCCTCCCTTCGCCGCCGGGGAAGAGCCGGCCGAAGATCCGCTCGAACTCCCGCGCGGTGTCCTCGAACGCCGCGGCGAACACCTGCTGGACCCGGTCGTCGACCTCCTTGATCACGGTCAGCAGGTCTCGCCTGGTCTTCTTCAGGTCCTCGAGCTGAGTGACCAGGAACGCGTGCCGCTCTTCGAGCGCCGCGAACTCTTCGAGCGCCAGCGGGTTGACCTTGCCGAGCTGATCAAGCAGGCGCTGCGCCTGCTGCGCGCGCCGCTCCTGGACAGCCCGGTCGTAGGGAGCCGGCGCGGCGTCGTCGTCAGGGCCGGGAACCAGCAGCTGAGGACCGTACTCGGCGATCAGCGCGGCCGGGTCCACGCCGAACTCTTCGGCCGCCCGCCCGGCGATCTGGTCGAGCCGCATCTGCTGGCCGGCCCGGGCAATCTCGGCACCGTGCGCGCTGTCCACCACGTTGTCGAGCTCGTCGGAGAATTCCCTGATCCGCACCCGGATCGCCGCGAGCTCGCCGCCGCGCTCCCGGCTGGCGAGCTCGGCCGCCTGGCGCTGCTCATCAGCGGCCGACCTGGAGTCCTCGATCTTCGTCAGCGCGAACGCGGCCGCCGTCGCGACAGCGCTGGCCACCGCCGCTTCCCGCGCGGCCCGCTGGCGGCGGGCGACGGCGCGCGCGATGGCCTGCCGCTCCGCTACGGCCGCTGCCGCCAATGCCTCACCGCGGCCCGCGATAGCGCGCAGCCGCTCCTCGACAGTCCGCACCTCAAGCCGGGCGTCCATCTCGGCGTTGCGCGCGGCCACGGCATTCTCGGCGAGGACGCTCTTGTCGTCACCTGGCTCGCGGCCTGCCGCCGTCTCCGGCTCAGCCTCCTGCTTGGCCAGCCTGGCCTGGGCGTCAGCCAGCTTCGCCAGGTCCCGCTCGCGCGCCTGCTCGGCTGCCGCTATCGCCGCTGCCATCCGGCCCGCCTCGTCCCTGGCCGCCCGCGCCGCGCCGGCCAGCGAGCCGAGCCTGCCCGATGTCTCCGCCGCGGCGGCATCGGCCTCATGCAGGCCAGCCAGCGCCTCGGCCAGTCCGCGGCGGGCCGCCTGCTCTTCCTCGATCGCGTCCGTCAGGTCACGCTCGGCCCGCTGGCACCGGCTCTCGGCCTCGCCGAGGCGGCCTTCGGCTTCCTGCGCGGCCGCCCGGAGCCCGAGCAGGCTCGGCGCGCCCGCCGACCCGCCGCGCGCCCAGTGCGCGCCGATCAGGTCACCGTCCCTGGTCACGATCCGCAGCTCAGGATCGGCCCGGACCGCCTCAAGGCCCTCGGCCAAGTCGCCAGCGACGAATATCCCGTCCAGCAGCTGCTCGACCGCATGCGCGAGCTCGGCAGGGGCTTTCACAAGATCAAGGGCGCGGATAACGGCTCGTCCGCCCCGGTCGCCCGCATCGCCGCCGGCCGCTCCCGAGCCGGCCGCAGGAGCCCCGGATCCGCCCCGGCCGCCCGCATCGCCGCCGGCCGTTCCCGAGCCGGCCGCAGAAGCCCTGCATCCGGACTGGCCGCCGGGGTCGCCATCGCCGGAGTTGGCGCCGGCCGCCGGGCGCCCGGTTCGCGGCGGCTCGCACGCGATCACCAGGTCGGCCCGCCCGGCACTGTCGCGCTTCAGCGCGGCCAGGATGTCCGCGGCCGCGTCGAGCCCGTCAACGGCTACCGCGCCTGCCGCCGCACCGAGCGCGGCCGCGATCGGGTCGGCTGCCCCGTCCTCCACGGTGAGCAGGGCGGCCAGCGAGCCAAGCACCCCGGTGAACCTGCCCGGCTCGGCGAGCAGCGCGCCGGAAGCATCGACCCCGCGCCTGACCGCCTCGTGCAGTGCCTCGCTGCGCGCCCGCAATGCCGCATGGGTGCCGCTGGCCTGTCGCTCGGCCGCCCGTAGGTCGGCGACGCGCGCGGACGCCTGGGTGAGCGCGGCGGCGGCGCGCTCATGCGCGGTGGCGAGGTCGGCGCGGCCCTCTTCCCGGCCAGAGACGAGATCCTGCAATTCGCCATAGTCGTGCTGGGCACGCTCGGCCCGCGCTCGTGCCTGGGCGAACGCCCTGGCCAGCCGCCCGGCCTCCTCCTGGGCGGCAGTCAGCCTGCTCTGCGCGGCGCCGACCTGGCTGCGCAGTTGGGCCAGCCGCTCGGCACGCTGCGCGGCGGCGCGGGCATCGGCCGCCAGCCGCCGCTCGGTCTCGGCCAGCGCAGCCTCGGCGGCGGTCCGGCCGGCCACTGCGGCAGCCAGCTGTTCGCGCGCGGCGGCCAGCCGCACGCTGAGCGCGGCCTCCTCGCCGCGCAGCCGCGCGGCTTCCTGGTCGAGCTCGTCAGGGTCCCGGCCGGGCCGCTGCGGCTCCGGCGGGGCCGTCAGGTGCTTGTGGCGCTCCCTGGCCAGGCTGGCCACGCCGCGAAGCCGCTCGGCAAGCCCGGAGAGCGCGAAGTATGCCTCCTGCGCAGCGGCCAGTCGCGGCGCATGCAGATGCTCGGCGGCGTCCAGCTCGGCCTCGATCACGCGGGCGGCGGCGAGCTCGGTCTCCACCGCCGTGCGCCTGGCGGCGCTGGCCGCCTCGTCGGTCTGGCTGCGCTCGAGCTCGGCAGCGAGCGTGGTGTAGTCATCGGCGTGCAAGCGCAGCCTGGCATCGCGCAGGTCGGCCTGGATGACCGCGGCCTTGCGGGCAATCTGTGCCTGCCTGCCGAGCGGCTTGAGGCGGCGGCCGAGCTCGGTGGTCAGGTCAACCAGCCTGGTCAGGTTGGCCTGCATCGCCTCCAGCTTGCGGAGGGCTTTCTCCTTGCGCTTGCGGTGCTTGAGGACCCCGGCGGCCTCCTCGATCAGCGCCCGCCGCGCCTCGGGGCCGGCGTTCAGCACCTCGTCCAGGTGGCCCTGGCTCACGATCACGTGCATCTCGCGGCCGAGGCCGGTGTCGGAGAGCAGTTCCTGGACATCCAGCAGCCTGCACTGGTCACCGTTGATCGCGTACTCGCTCTGGCCTGACCGGAACAGCAGCCGGCTGATCGTGACCTCGGCGTAGTCGATCGGCAGCGTACCGTCGCTGTTGTCGATGGTCAGCGAGACCTCGGCGCGGCCAAGCGGCGGCCGGCCCGCCGTGCCGGCGAAGACGACGTCCTCCATCTTGCCGCCGCGCAGCGGCTTGACGCCCTGCTCGCCCATCACCCAGGAGAACGCGTCCACCACGTTGGACTTGCCTGACCCGTTGGGCCCGACAACGCAGGTGATGCCCGGCTCGAAACGAAGCGAGGTCGCTGACGCGAAGGACTTGAACCCGCGCAGGGTGAGGGTTTTCAGGTACACCCGCCGGATCTCCTCCTCAGCCACTGGCATGGTGGCACTGTCCGCCCAGCACTGCTTCGCGGGACCGGCTGCGGCTGCCCGCCGCTCCGGGGCCTCCCCTTGCTGCGCTTCGCTGCGCCGCTTCGCTGCGCCGTACCCGCCAGGACCGACGCGCGTTTCATGATCACGGTCGGATAGCGGGGGTCCTGGCCCCCCTAACCATCATGATCATGAAGTACAGCTGCTCCACCCGACGGGGCGCCGGAGCCGGGCTGACCGCCCCCTCCGCCCGCCTCCTCCGCACCTTACCGCGCGCTACAGTCACCGCTGTGGATCCGCGCGGACCGGCAACGCCTCTCCCGTGTCATTCTGTCATGATCTGTACTGATGCGTAGTATTTCGCGCCGACGCTTGCTCGTCGCCGGGCTCGGCTTGCCTGCGGCGCGGCGGCTGCGGCCGCAGCCGCTTACGGGCTCGTGGAAGAGGGCGTTCTGCCGGGAAAGTACCGGATCGCGGGGCGTGCTGCGCCCACGCTGCAGCGGCCGGCCGGGCTGTAGCACCCGCCGATGCCGCAGCTACCGGACGAACTGCCGGTTGCTGGGCAGGGTTAAACCGCCGAGCGAGCAGACGCCGGGCAAGCCGGACCGCGACAGACGAAGAGGGACGCCCGGTGTGAGACGCCCCTCCGCTTCGTCGTGGCCAGCCCTTGCTCGCTAGGCGAGCGCAGGCACGCGTACCGGGATCAGCAGGTCCTGGCCGACTTCGGCAGCGAGCACGTCGTTCTCCTCCTGAAGCCTGACAAGCTCGGCTTCCAGGTCACGCACACGTTGCTGAAGACGACGCATCTCAGAGACCATGCGGGGATCCGGCCCGCCGACGTGGCCGTACAGAGCCTTCGCCATTGTTTAAGGTCCTCCACACTGAGTGACCAGAGTGGGCGCGCATGCATATGCGAAAAGAAAGCGCAGCCCTGCGCGCAAGTAACTCCTACATGGTCCCACCGCGCGGGGTATCCGGTCAAGTTGACCGATCGTGCAGGTCACGCGGGTGTCTGGAGACCCGCGCCAGCAAGCAGTAACCCAATACGCGGCCACCGCTAGCCGAACAAAAATGCCGGTCAACGCTCGGTAAAACCGCTGATGCCGCCGCCGGGTTCGTCCCATCGATGCGTTACCCGGCGCACCCAGCCCGGGGTCCGCCCGCTTGACAGCAGGGCCAGCAGCTCGCTGCAGCCATCTGCCGGGCCTTCCGCCATCACCTTGACCCGGCCGTCGACAAGATTTTCCGCAAAGCCGGCCAGCCCGCGCTCAACTGCCCTGGCACGGACCCACCATCGGAAGCCGACACCCTGGACACGGCCGTCCACCCAGGCGGTGAGCCGGGCCGGCTGGCTGCTCACCAGCGTCCTCTGCGGGGGCGGGGCTGGCACTTCGGACAGCTGAACGAGGACCTGTTCATGAACGGATCGCGCCGCACCGCAGTACCGCACCTGCGGCATGGCTGGCCGGCCCGTCCGTATACGGCCAGCGACCGGTCGAAGTAACCGCTCTCCCCGTTGACATTCACATACAGGCTGTCGAAGGAGGTGCCGCCGACCGCCAGCGCGGAGGCGAAGATCTCCTGGGCCGATTTGATCACCAGCGCGACCTCGCTGCGCCTAAGCGTGTCAGCCGGGCGCGCCCAGTGCAGCCGCGCCCGCCAGAGTGCCTCGTCGGCGTAGATGTTGCCGATCCCGCTGACCAGCGACTGATCGAGCAGCGCTCGCTTGATGCCGCTGCGGCGGCCCCGCAGCCTGGCAGTGAGAGCTGCCAGGTCGAAGCCAGGCTCGAGCGGATCGGGAGCGATATGCGCGATGACCCCGGGCAGCACGGCGCCGCCAGGGCAGAAGCAGAGGTGGCCAAAGGTTCGCTGGTCAGTGAAGCGCAGGTCGGGACCGGCGTCGGCAAAGGTGAACCGGGCGCGGTCGTGCGGCGAAAGCGGTCGCGCCGGATCGCCGACAGTCAGCTGTCCGCTCATGCCCAGATGGGCAAGCAGCGCGTCCTCGCCCATCGGCAGCCACAGGTACTTACCCCGCCGCCGCGCGCCGGTGATGGTGCGGCCCGCCACCACGGCGGCGAAGTCATGCTGGCCAGCCGCGTAGCGCCGGGCAACTCGCGGGTGCAGGAGCTCGACCTGATCAATCGTCCGGCCGGCTACCTGGCTCTGCAGGCCGCGGCGGACAACCTCGACCTCCGGCAGCTCTGGCACGAGCTAGTCCCGGTCCTCGCTGGCGGTACGGCCCTCCCCGCTGGCGGCACGGCCCTCGCCGTTGCCATTCGGTGCGGCCTGAGCGCGGTTCCCGCCATTGTCGGCCTGCGGCGCGCCTCCCCCGCCGTCGGCAGGCTTGGCACCGCCGCTGCCGTTCCCGGCCCGCGCGGCGCCGCCGCCGTTAGCAGGCTGGGCACCGCCCTCGCTGATCGAGGTCCACGCGGCCTCGGCGGCCTGCTGCTCGGCCTCCTTCTTGGAATGTCCCTCGCCCTCACCGTACGTGCGGCCGCCGATCCGGACCCACGCCCGGAACGATTTCTGGTGGTCGGGGCCGCTCTCGTCGACGTGGTACTCCGGCACGCCGAGTATCTCGGCGGCGGTCAGCTCCTGCAGCGACGTCTTCCAGTCCAGGCCCGCGCCCAGCCTGGCCGAGCGCGCGATGACGGGATCGAAGAGCCGGTGCACGAGGGCGTCGGCCGCTGCGAGGCCGCGGTCGAGGTAGACGGCGCCGAGCACGGCTTCGAGCGTGTCGGCCAGGATCGATGACTTGTCCCTGCCCCCGGTGCCTTCCTCGCCTTTGCCGAGCCGGACATAGCTGCCGAGGCGCAAGCCGCGGGCCACTCCGGCCAGCGCGCGCATGTTAACCACGGCCGCGCGCAGCTTTGCGAGCTGCCCCTCAGGCAGGTCGGGGTACTCGCGGAACAGCGTGTCGGTCACGATGAGGCCGAGCACTGAATCGCCGAGGAACTCGAGCCGCTCGTTGGTCGGCAAGCCGCCGTTCTCGTACGCGAAAGACCGGTGCGTCAGGGCGCGCTCAAGCAATTCGGCGCCGAGCGGCACCTCAAGGGCACGCAGCAGGTCGGCGGCGTCAGCCTCGGGGGCTCCGCCGCGACTCGATGCGCTCGGCACGGCCTCCTCCTCTCCGCAGCGCACGCCGCACCGGCCGCGCACCAAGAGCGCGGTCAGGAAGGAGTGACCACCTGGCGGCGGTTGTAGGTACCGCAGGTTGGGCACGCCCGATGAGGCAGCTTCGGGTCACGGCACTGCGGGCAGGTCACGAGCTGGGGTGCCGCGGCCTTCCACTGGGACCGGCGCGACCTGGTGTTGCTGCGCGACATTCTCCGCTTGGGGACCGCCACCTCAGCGCTCCTTCCTTCTCCCCGGCCCGGGTGACCCGGCCGGGGTATCATCCAGCAGCAATTCGCTGCCGGTACCGAATTCCCCGCCAGTATCGGCATCGATATCTGGCTGGGCATGTCCATGACCAGGGCCCGCCTCGGCCAGCCGCACGCCGCATTCGACGCAGAGCCCAGCGCAGTCATCGGCGCACAGCGGCGCGAGCGGCAGCTCCAGCACCAGCGCGTCGCGCAGGGCAGGCTCCAGATCGAGCAGGTCTCCGTTCAGAAGATACCCGCCTTCCTCGCTCGCCTCGTAGCCGAACAACTCACGGAACCCGACCTCAGTCGTCGACGAGACCGGCTCCAGGCACCGCGCGCACTCTCCGGCCAGCGGTGCCCGGACGGTTACGGTGGCGAGTACGCCCTCGGAGACGCCCTCGAGCTGGACGTCAAGCGCCAGCTCCGAACCCTCGGGAATGCTGGCAAGCTCGACCGCCAGATCGCCCGGGGCGGGCGCGGTACGGGCATACCGGACCGCAGAACCAGGGCCGAGCGCGCGCGTATCAAAGACGAGCGGGTGACCCAGGCGCTTCGAATGCTTGGAGTTCACAGGTGGCATGGCAGGCTGACGTGGTGGCGGGTACTGGGCGGCCCAGCTTACCTGGCAGCCTGGCCGAACCCCAAGTTAGTCCCGCCGGGCAGCCAGCCGGTCGCGTCAGGAGCCCCCTATGCCCTCGAGAAGGCGGTGGAGCACCGGCTTGGGCACCAGGGTCGCGACATTGCCGCCGAACTTTGCGAATTCCTTGACCAGGCTCGATGACAGGAACGCATACAGCGGGTTGGTGGTCATGAACAGGGTCTCGACGCCGGCCTGGCTGTAGTTCATCTGGGCCATCTGCAGCTCGTAATCAAAATCGCTGACCGCGCGCAGGCCTTTCACGATCGCCGAGACGTCGTTGGCCTTGCAGAAGTCGACGATCAGGCCGTCGAAGCTGGCCACCCGTACGTTGCTGAAGTCAGCGGTGACCTCGCGAAGCATGTCCAGCCGGTCTTCGACCGTGAACAGCGAGGTCTTGGAGAGGTTGAGCAGCACCGCGACGATCACCTCGTCGTAGAGGCGTGACGCGCGGGCGACTATGTCAAGGTGCCCGTTGGTCACCGGATCGAACGAGCCTGGATAGACGACACTACGCACGCGCGCTCACACTCCTGTCAGCGATCCGGCGCCAAACTGGGCGCTTTCGGCGAGACCGTACCAGAGCGTGGCCTCACCGTATCTCCGGGACCTGTCCTGTTGGTATCCGCGCGGCCAGGATGGCGGGCCTGACCTGGTGGCGCGCTCCACGACCACCAGGGCCCCTGGTGCCAGCCAGCCACGGCCGAGCAGCAGCTCAAGGACATGCGTCACCTCGTCGGCGGTGGTCGCGTATGGCGGGTCGGCAAAGACGAAGTCGCGTCGCCCTCCGTCGGCTGGCCCGCGGGCGAGCACCCACTCGACGCGTCCGGCCTGCAGCCGGGCGCCTGGCAGCCGCACCGTTTCGATGTTGCTGCGGATCACCCTGGCGGCTGCCCGGTCCGCCTCGACGAGGAGCACGTCCGCGGCGCCCCGTGACAGCGCCTCAAGCCCCACCGCGCCTGATCCCGCGTACAGGTCAGCCACCCGCACACCGTTCAGCGTGCCGAGGCTGGCGGCAGCACTGGCCAGCAGCCCCTCGCGGGCGCGCTCGCTGGTCGGGCGGGCTCCTGCCGGTACCGCGAGCCGCCTGCCCTTGGCCACCCCCGCGACGATGCGCGTCATCGTCAGATCAGGCCTTCTCCAGGAATTCGGCCCGCTCCTGGTCGAGCAGCAATCCGACGGCAGCAGCCAGGGCCAGGTGACCGGCCAGCGCGGGATCTGCGGCAACCAGCCCGGTTGCCTCCTGCCTGGCCTTCCCGATCAGGTCCTCGTCGGAGAGCAGGGTCAGCAGCTTCAGGCTCGACTTACGTCCGGCCTGCGCCGCGCCGAGTACGTCGCCCTCTCTGCGCTGCTCCAGGTCGAGCCTGGACAGGGTGAATCCGTCCAGCGTCGCAGCAACCGCGTTAAGGCGATCGCGCGACTTGGCCTCCTGCGGCGCCTCGGTCACCAGGAGGCACAGCCCTTCGTGACTGCCGCGGCCGACCCGTCCCCTGAGCTGGTGCAGCTGCGACACGCCGAACCTGTCCGCATCCATGATCACCATGGCGGTCGCGTTAGGCACATCGACGCCCACCTCGACGACAGTGGTCGTGACCAGCACGTCGACCGACCCGTCCGCGAACGACCGCATCACGCGATCCTTCTCCTCGGCGGCCAGCCGGCCGTGCAGGATGGCCACCCGCAGTCCGGCCAGCGGGCCCTGCTCCAGCGCGGGTGCCAGGTCGAGCACGGCGACTGGCGGCCGGGCATCCGGCTCCTCCGGCCCGCCGTCTGGCCCGGACCTGCTGCCGTCCGCTTCGAACAGCGCACCGTCCTCGGCGAGGCCGTCCGCCTCGAATGATGCGTCACCCTGAGCCAGCCCGCCGTCCCCGGCGAGCCCGCCGTCCTCAGCCAGCCCGCCGTCCCCGGCGAGCCCGCCGTCCTCAGCCAGCCCGCCGTCCTCAGCCAGCCCGCCGTCCCCGAAAAGCGCGCCGTCGTCCGCGAGGCCGCCGTCCCCGAAGAGCGCGCCATCTCCGGCCAGGCCCCCGCGCCCGGCCGATTCGTCGCCGGGTCGCCGACCACCGT
>Ga0187879_10000297_pt1 | contig 34035 bp, 20 predicted proteins | sample June2016WEW_19_1_FD_132423 | JGI IMG/M metagenome (GOLD analysis project Ga0187879, IMG submission 132423) | Peatland microbial communities from SPRUCE experiment site at the Marcell Experimental Forest, Minnesota, USA - June2016WEW_19_10 | ecosystem: Environmental > Terrestrial > Soil >... | reverse complement strand
CTCCCAGCGGTTAAGCCACCAACCGCCACTGGAGAAATCGGGCTCGTCTCGCGCTTACTCGACGTGTCTTTCCGCACCTCAAAATCTGATCTCGCACCTCGATAACTACTCCAGAATCAGTCCCCATTACCAGCCGAGGTCTTCCCCTTGTCGCATATGATCTCGCTCTCTCCGGAAACCTGCACAAACGCTTCGCTGGGTTACCCTTCATGAATAAGGCGGGCTAGGCAAAACCAATTGACGAATTCCTCTGCCAGGAGCTCTTCCGTAGGCGGCCACATTTCGCGATAACGGGAAATAAAAGACTGGCAAAACCAAGCAATTTCGTGTTTTGCGTCATTTTTTATGATTTCCATTTTAATTAAGCGCCTTTTAACAGTTTTCGCTCGGTTAATTTCTCGTACATTTCCACAATAAAGCGTTTGGTCTCCAGGTTGACGTGCGTTCCCTTTAACCGTGTTCCCTGATTGAACGTCGGATCAGTCCTGACGTGCTCGTAAGCTTCTTCAACTTGTCTGCGTTTTGCGGTTTCCGCTGAATCCTCTTCCAAATGCCCCGCTGCAATTAAAAGATCCCGGTGTGGCACGTCGTAGACCTTGGCGAGCCGCTTCAGAATCTCGGGCTGTGGGGGTTTTCGCAATCCCCGCTCGACCTGGGAAATGTAGGCGTTGGATACTTTGGCCTGGGTTTCGACCTGTTTGAGCGTCAGCCCCCTGGCTTTCCGCAACCGTCGCATGTAGGTTCCGAAGTTTTCCATAGTGGGATCACTATAGGCCATTCTGTTAACAATTGCAAGAATGTTCTTTCCCGGTTGACAGTCCATCGGTTGCCGGAGGACAATACGTATAGTTGTGAGAATACATTAACAGAAAGACTATCTATGTCCCCAGTATTGTCGTTGAACCCTGATTTCTTCCCCTGCCCCCTTTGTCTCGCCCCTCTCGATGTGCGGCAATCCAAGAAAAAGAAGCCTTACGTGATCTGTGACACGTGTGGAGTCCAGATGTTCGTGCGAAGTAAGGCCGGGGTGCAAACGTTTGAGCGCATGGTGGGAGATGGTGGAAAGCGCAATGTCTGGAAACGACTGGAGGACTTGGCAGCCAGATATCGGCTCAAGTGCCCGGAATGCGAAAAGAGCTTTTGGATCGTCCCCGATCAGCTCAAGACGAGTTGGCTGGACGGCAAATTCCAGGGTTATCAATGCCCCGAGCGCGGTTGCCACGGAGTCGTCGAGTGGAAGAAGGAAACCAAATGAAAATTACATTGCTCGTAGCGCGGACACTTTCGCAACGGAGCTGGGGTTGGAAGTGATTCCGGACTCAGGTACACTGCCCGAGATTGATTCGACGGCACGGAATGGAGAATCCGTGTCACGAAGACGTTTTCAAAGAGGCAGCGTGTACTTGAACAAAACCAAGACCCTGTGGCTGGGGATGTATTCCGAGTACATTCTAGATAGCTACGGGGTTGAGAAACGGGCGCGTAGACAAGTGGTCCTGTCACCGGCCACAATGACGAAGCGCAAAGCACGGAGCCTCTTGCAGCCACATCTTGACCGCGTTAACTCTTCCCTTTCCCAAGCGGCACGCGAACGGAAAAGCGCAACGGTGGACGCCTTTCTAAGTATTTGGGAACGAGATTATCTATCCATCACAAAACCCTCTACTCAAAGCAGCGTTAAGTCTCACCTCAAACGATTGAAAGCCGCGTGGGGCGGCCGTGACATCCGGCAGGTTGATGCTGGAGACTTACAGCGGCTCGTCTCTACGGCGAACCAAGAGTTATCACCGAAAAGCGTTAGCAATCTGTGGGGGACGATAAACCTCGTTTGGCAAGCCGCTTTTGCACAGAAATATGTGGAAGCAACTTTGCCTAAACCGAAACTTCCACCCAGGCCGAAAAGGAGAGCGCGATTCTTCACTCTCGCCGATGTTGGAAAGATCGTTGCGGCTTCGGTGGAAGAACATGCGGTTTTTTATTGGCTTGCTGCTGAGTCAGGGTTACGTGCCGGGGAGTTGGCGGGGGCCAAGCTCACCGACGTAACGAGTGACCGCATTACCGTGAACCAATCCATTTGGCACGGTAAAGAGCAATCACCGAAAACGGCAAACTCGCTGCGGGCCCTTGCGCTGTCTCCGCAGCTCACCGCGCTATTGTGGGAACAAATGGCCCGTCAGAAAACGAAGGGCCATGAGTTTCTATTTTCAACGTCCTCGGGAAGCCCTTGGGACATGAACGCCTACCGGAAGCGCAAGCTATTGCCGCTGTTAACGGCTCTGGGGATCAAGCAGGCGGGCTTTCATGCCTTCCGGCACTTCAACGTTTCTTTCCTCGACTCTCTCCGCGTCCCGCTGAAGACCATTCAAGAAAGAGCGGGACACGCGCTGACAGGCTCTTTCACCCTCGATGTTTATGGCGGTCAACCGGAGTGGAGTCGAAACGTTGAAGCTGCCGAAAAAGCAGGGGCAGAGTTAGCGCGCGTGGTAGAAGAAGCGAAGAATTCTGTCAGCTTAACCGCAATCAAAGAAATCGGCCTCCCATCTCCGAACCGGGAAGCCGCTGCATAGAAAGAAGTTGTTTGGTTGCGGGGGGTGGATTTGAACCACCGACCTTTGGGTTATGAGTGCCACCATCAACGGAATCTAAAGACAATGCGCGGCGCAAAGAGGAATGCATTGTTCTTAAGAAGAGCAAACTGTAATCGTGCCTGCCCCTGTGTTGCCCTCGTTCCATACCCCTTGACCGTCGTCCTGCGCGATGCGGGGATATGGTAGAGCGCAGCCTTTTCAGAACCGTGGTTTTGAGTACTTTCAACGCCTTACTAGCCGCCGAGGACTGCCTTAGTACGTCGTACCTCCTGTAAAACGGAACCACCACAGGTGTAGACCACAGGTGTGAAATGCATGCGCGTTCCAGAAAACTGGTCACGGCCCGATACTTCCGCTAGAACCGGCGCCAGATTTTCGTAGCATACTGCCCCTAGACCCACCCACTCTGCCGCTCAGATGCCAAGAGAGGAATGATCGTTCTCGGTGGGACCCGTAACCAGTGCGCACCCGGACTCGACGTAGAGAGGGCGCGCCGGGAGAATGCGCCGACGCCAAAAAAGGAAGACCACGCCCGGTTAATGTTGCGCGACTCTTAACTTGATCTCAGGTGGCGCAACCAGGATTGGGCCATTGAAGCATTCGCGATGTATGCGGGACAGTCGCTGGTGCCCCCGCACGTGCGTGCGGTTCCGGTCCAAAAGTCGAGCGGTCGAAAAGCGTAGCGGTAATTGCGTTGCTGAGTACGGCTCTGTTTTGATTGGCGTGTCGAATCAAAGAACTTGACAGCGTCCGCAAACTTCAAGACCGCACCAAATCTCAAAACGAACTGACTACAACGAACACCGAATTTTCGCTTTCCGTCACCAGCATGAGAGGCGTGCGTGCGCGCCCTGAAGGGCGGCTCTCCATCACGGCAGATCGGACCCAATTATATTTACGTGGGTAAGATTGCCCGCTTGGGGTGTGGGGAACGCGCCCAAAGCCCAGCTGCCTCGCACCGAGCCTCCATTGATGAGCACGTCCGGCGCGTTGGTTCCACCGGCTCTCAATTGGACCGCGGCCTGCCCAAGACCCGGAGCGGCTCCTACTTGCAGATTTGTGAACTGGTAGCCTGGTGAATTGGAAGCGGTGGCGATGATGCCGTACTGCACATTCTCGAGATCAATGTTGTTTCCCCTTCCCCAGCCACAGCGAGGATTGAGCGTAGTGTCGGGCGAATCGGTCAGAAGCATCCCGGCGAAACGGGAGAACACGAAGAAATCGTGTACCTCAAGGCTATCCATGCGGCCCACCACCAGTGCCGTCCCGTTGCTCAGCACCCAACTGTCGATCGCGGTCGGATAAGAAGCGTTTTCCACCTCATCCCAGAACACGCCATTGTGGATATTGTGCAGCGTGGTGAAGTCTTCATCGTTGTCGATGTGGATACCGATATTGAAGGCGCCGATGTACAGATCCTGGGCCATTTTTCGGCCAAGTTCCATGTCCAGGAAGTTGTAGGCATTGGTCACCGTGGAACGAACCACCTTCCCGGCCGCGGCGGTCAGCACTATGGTGTAGGGATAAACCGTGGGAGCCGCGGCGCTGCTCTTGACCTGGTTCGGGTAATGGAAGAGCAGGTCGGTCACTCCGGTGCCGAGTCCTTGTAGGGTTAGAAAAGGAGCACCGGTATTGGTGACCAGGAGCGTGGGTGCGATCGCGGTAGTGGCGGGATTAACTCCAGCCACATCGAAGGGCCCCTCCACCGCTCCGCTTAGGACAACACCTGTAGGCACAACAAAAGTACCCGTCGTGTAGTAGCGGGCCACCTTGAAGACAACCGAACCACCCCCGGCCGCAGCCGCAGCGTTGATCGCGTTTTGAATGGCCGTGGTGTCATCCGTCTGACCATCCCCCTTGGCTCCGAACATCTCCACCGGGAATGCGTCGGCCAGGGCGCCGACGTTGATGGGATTCGAACTTCCCGCGAGGGAAGAGGTGGCGTTGTCGGTCGCAGTGATGGTTTGGTTGCCGGCGGTCGTGAGTGTGGCCGAGAAGGCTTTGGCCCCGGATACCAACGTCGAATCGGGGGGAAGTTGCGCGTTGGGATCGGTGCTGGTGAAGTGCACCGTCCCGGGATAATCTGTCACCGGGTTATTCGAGGCATCGAGTGCGGTCACCGTGAAGTTGAACGATATTGCTGAGGGAATGTTGGCTGGACCGCGGACGGAAAAATGAGTGGCCGGTTGAGGAGTCGTAGTCGTGCCGCCGCCACCTCCACAGGCAGCGAGGAAGCCCAAACTCGAAGCGAGGAACAGCAACCGCGACGATCTCTTCATGGTGTTCCCTTCGAAGGCAACGACCTTCACGCGGGAAAGTCCTAGCGTTAGGGCAGATCGTGCCCAATTATGTTGATCGCCTTGAGATGGCCAGCCGCGGGCGTGGGGAACGGGCCCAAAGCCCAACCGCCAGCCACCACCGAACCTCCGTTGATGAGCACGTCGGGCGGCAAAGAGCCGCCGCTCGTCAATTGGACCGCCGCCTGACCGACACCAAAGGTGTTTACGCGCAGGTTCGAGAACTCATAGCCTGGCACATTGGACGCGGTGACGATGAAGCCGTACTGCATGGTATCGAGATCGATGTCGCTCCCGGTTCCAAATCCACACCGCGGATTTTGTGTGGTGTCCGGAGAATCGGTCAGGAGCATCCCGGCATAGCGGAAGAACACGCTGAAGTCGTGCACCTCGAAACTGTCCGCGCGGTTCACGACCAAGGCGATCCCGTGGCTAATCACCCAGTTGTCGATCGTGGTGGGGGGACTAGATGGGTTTCCCATCACGTCCCAGAACACGGTGCTGAGCAGGTTGCGCAGCGTCACGTGGTCGTGCGCGTGGTCGATGTTGACACCGATATTAAACGCCCCAATGTATAGATCCTGGGCGAGGACCCGGCCGCTCTCGATGTCCAGGAAATCGTAGGCGTTGGTTACCGTGGAACGGACCACCTTCGTGCCGTAAGAAGTGACCAGAATGGTGTAGGGGTAGACGTTGGGAGCGGACGCGTTGATGCCAACCTGGTTCGGGTAGTGGAAGAGCAGATCGGTTACTCCGGCACCGAGTCCTTGCAGGGTTATAAAAGGACCGCTGGTGCTGGTGACCAAGAGCGTGGGTGCGACCGCGGTCACCGCCGGACTGGCTCCTTCGACATCGAAGGGCCCTTCGATCGCTCCACAAAGGATTACCCCGGCAGGCACTTGAAACGTTCCGGTCGTGAAATAGCGAGCCACGTTGAACACCACCGACCCGCCGCCGGCCGCAGCGGCAGCGTTAATCGCCTTTTGAATCGCCACCGTGTCGTCGGTGGCACCGTCGCCTCTAGCACCATACGCTGCGACCGATGTGCCGGCACACACGGCTCGCGCGACCGTTCCGGCGCAAAGAATCCAAAACAAAACGATTGCGAGCGTGGTCTTCACTGTCGTCCTCCTCGGCAAAGTGGTGCCGGCGACCTTGAGATACGTGGAATATACGATGGCCGAATCAATAACATCAAGGTCGCAACCCGGCTGTGTTCCGTGCTCCCGTTTGCCCGGGGTGAAGGCCGGGCCGTCCCCTGAAAGGACGGTCCGTGTGCGGAGTTGTCGTCATTGGTCCATGCATACCCGGGGCCGGAACCTCACGGGCTGCTTCGGCCGCGTCCACCAGACCATAGTCGCAGCCCTCGACGCCGGGATGATTCCCGTCGCAGGGGATCAGCAGAAAAGCATGCTGGTTGCCGCTGGCATCCACGCCCGTGCCGGCGATCTCGCCACGGTCATTGACGGTATCGGCGTTCAGCAGGTAGAGAGCGGAACCGGGCGGGACTAGAGCATTCAGGTCGAAGATCGCGCCGTCCTCCCACAGGAAACCACGCGTAGAATCTCCGTTGCTAAGACACCCGGAGTGCGAGATCGAGCCACCGACGACCTGGCCTTTCGCGTTAATATCGCTCGCGTAGGTGCATCCATCGGCTTCAATGGTTCCGAGATCGGTGATCTGCCCAACCTGCCTCCAAAGAGCTGCGTGGAACAAGGTATCTCCGGCAAGGTAAGCGAAGCCGACGACTTGCCCGGCATCGTTGACCGCATCGGCCCCTGTATAGTTGCTTCCCAGCGAGCCGCCCAAATCCTGAATGGAACCGTGCTCCGACAGGAAGGCGCGCTCGAATGTGTCTCCCGTCGTGAACGAATAGCCGACGACCTGTCCTCGGTTATTGAGATCCTCAGCCACGGTGCAGGTACCACCAAGGCTGCCGACGTTCGTCATCCCTTTCTCTTTTTCCCAAATGAAGGAGCCGAGAGCGAAGGGGGAGCATGCTCCGCTCTGCGTTGTGCTGGTGTAGGACCACCCCACGACCTGTCCGGGCTCGTTGATGAGGGCAGCCAGGGCGTCGGTCCCGCCCAAAGTACCCAAATCCTGCATCCCGTTCTCTTCGTCCCATAGAAATGCACGTACCTGGGTTGATGGGGGCAAATAGTTAATGAAGAAGGTCAAAGAGTTGGAATCGGGAATTGTATTCGTGGCATACCCCACGACCTGGCCGCGGCTGTTGACAGCATTAGCCGCGCTCTCGTATCCGCCCTCGGGCAAGGTTCCCAAATCGGTGATGACGCCGTTCTTCCAAAGCACAGCATGAAGTTCCGGAAAGCCAAAACCAATCAGGGGATCGAACTCGCCGTTTTGAGAGAATCCCGCGATCAGTCCGCTTGCGCTGATCCCGACCGGGAGGCTGCTCCAGCCGCTGACAAGTGAGCCGAGGTCGGTCATCCCGCCGTTTTGCCGTTGAAATGCGTAAGAGACAAAACAATCCGGGTTGAAACAAGCGGCTGGGACAGGATCGGGCGTTGAAGTATCCGCAAAACCGGTGAGCACGCCGCTGTCGTTCAAATCCGTGCCCGGACGAGTTATTCCGGTGTCGACGAGGTAACTTTGGGGCCCGCCGAACGTGCCCATGTCCACGAACTGGTAATGATGGGGCTGGTGAGGGTGATGTTGTTTATTCTGCGCGGTCAATTGGATTGGGATGGCCAGCGCTGCGAGTAAGGTGAGCGCAGTGATGTTCGTGCCCAGCTTCTTTTTCATGACTTCCTCCTTCGATTCTTTTGTCGTCCTGTGCCCGGGTCGGTTCACTGGCTGCGTCATATCCCGGACTGCCGCTATGTCTGTTACTTTCAAGCCAGGGCGGTTGTTATCCCCGAGCTGCGCGACTCCGCTTCAGAGGGATGACCGCACCTGGCTGCCCACGGGCGAAGAACTAGGGCAATCGCTGTGTCCGCCGAAATATGTTCAGCTTGTAGTTAGCATTGAATGGTGAATGCTCTACACTGCGACCGAGTGTGTGCGCACTCGTGGAGGCATGTGGAGAAGGATTTAGCGCATTTGCAGCCGCAATCTCATCCGCACTGGCCGGGACCAGCAAGACAGCATGTACGTCGCCGTTTGGCAATTGTCCGACCGCCGCAATCTCGCCTTGGTCGTTCATGTCCCACGCCTCAAAGACCTGAATGTCAGATCCGGGGAGAATCAAAGCAGTCAAGTCATGTATGGCACCGTTCTGCCACAAGAACATGTGTTTGGTGTTATTCATGCAGTCTGTCGACTTGCCCATTGCCTGTCCCCTAGAATTGCTGGTGAGCCCGTCACTGCACAGATCGCCGGGCACGACGCCCACATCGGTCATCACTCCGTCCTGCCACACAAACGCATGATGTGTCCCATCTGCGAGGTCCGCAGTTCCAACAGCCAGGCCGGAATCGCTGATATCTAAAGCCTCTCCCGTAGGGCCTCCCAGGGTGCCCATGTCTACCAGCCCCCGGTTGCGATCCCAGTAAAAAGGATGGGGGATTTGATTACCTGCCAAGTAGGAAGTTCCAACGACTTGGCCGCGGTTGTTGAGCCGATTGGGCACGCCGCAGGTGCCGCCCAGGGTTCCGATGTCGGTCATCTTCCCGTTTTCCCAGAAAAAAGGATCTTGGGTCGGAACATCCGGTGGACAGCCGGAGCCGTTGTCGATGTTTGCAGTCGAGTTGAGGTAAGACTGCCCGGTAATTTGACCTAGCTCATTGATGGTGAGCGACACAGTGTCGGGTCCGCCCAAAGTTCCGATATCTTGCTTGTACCCGTCTTGCCAGAGGAAGGTCCTCGTCTGAGTTCCCCAACCAAACATCGAATAAGGATCAGTCACGGTATTGTTCGACCCTGCGATAACTTGCCCGAAACTGTTGACGGCGAAGCCAAAGCTCTCGGTGCCTCCACGCAGTGTTCCGAGATCGTGAATGCGTCCATCGGGAGTCCAAATGACGGCACGAGTCTCCGTTTCTGCGCCAGTCAGCGGATCGACTACTCCGTTATCGGAAACCCCGATGATGAATTGGCCATTGGCACTTATCCAATTGGCCTCACTACTAAGATTGACACCCGGGAGCGCGTCCAATTCGATCACGCTACCGTTTCGCCACACCTGCCCGTACTGAACAAGACAATCTGGGCTTTGGCAGTTGGGGGAGTACGGATCGGGAATGTCTGTCTCTGCTTCGCCGGCGTAAGTCCCGTTGTGGCTCAAATCCTGGGTGCCCGGTCCGTCAACGAAAGAATTGGGACCGCCGAACGTACCTAAATCAATCAGTTTGTATCGCGGCAGCTTCTGCGCGGCCAGTTGGACCGGCACGGTGAACACACCGAGTAAGGTCAGCGTAGTGACGTACATTGCCAGATTCTTTTTCATGACTTCCTCCTTAATCCTCTCTACCTACTCGTGCGCGAAACAGGGCGGGAATCGATCATCTGGCATGGTTTTCTTTTCAAAGGCGGCGGGAAGGACGGGTAAACCGGCAGAGTAAAAGGCGGTGTATAATCCGGGCGCGAACGGCGGAAGTTCAGCATTATCAACATGCGAGCCCTGACTGACACGCACGAAGTGACCCGACTGCTCGCCGAGTGGGCGAAGGGAAATCAGCAGGCCCTGGAGGACCTCACGCCGCTGGTCTACCGGGAGCTCAGGCAATTGGCCGCCAGCTACCTGCGGAAGGAATCCCCAGGTCACACGTTGCAACCAACCGCGCTCGTACACGAGGCCTACTTGCGGCTGGTTGATCAGAAAAACCCAGACTGGCAGGGACGGTCGCACTTCTTCGGAGTGGCTGCGCGCCTGATGCGGCAGATCCTTGTGGACCACGCGCGCCGGAGGCAAGCCGGCAAGCGCGCGGTGCGCAAAGTGTCCCTGGAAGAGGCGGTGAGCTTTCAGCCTGAGCGGAGCCGCAACCTCGTGGCTTTAGACAGTGGCCTCAAAGCACTCGAGAAACTCGACCCGAGGAAATGCAAGGCGGTTGAACTCCGCTATTTCGGCGGGCTCTCCACAGATGAGATCGCGCAAACGCTGGAGGTCTCCCCGATTACAGTCCGGCGCGACTTGAGGATGGCGGAAGCGTGGCTTCACCACGAAATGCGGAACGCGTAGGTGTCACTTGACCCCTGAACGCTGGGCGCAGATCGAAGAGTTGTTCCATCGCGCCGCGGAGTGCGGCCCGGAGGAGCGCGCCTTACTGCTGGACGGGGCTTGCAGCAATGATCCGGAGTTACGGCGAGAAGTAGAAGTGCTGCTTTCCTGCGACGGAAGCGCTGGCAATTACGTGCAGGCGGCCGTGCGCGCCGAGGTCGATACCGTCGGGTTTCCCCTGGCGGGTGAGACCATCTCCCATTACCGAATCCTGGATGGACTCGGCGGCGGCGGCATGGGCTTGGTGTACCGGGCGCAGGACATCAAGTTAGGCCGTCAAGTCGCTCTCAAGTTCCTGCCTGAAGAGTCAGCCAATGATCCTCGGTCGCTGGCGCGCTTCGAGCGCGAAGCTCGGTCGGCCTCGGCGCTGGAACATCCCAACATTTGCCCTATCTATGAATTCGGCGAGCACGAAGGCCGGACGTTCCTCGTAATGCAGTTGTTGGAAGGACAGACATTGCGCGAATTGATCGCCGCAGCGAGTCCGAAGAAGCCGCCATTCGCAATCGAGAAGATGCTTGATCTTGCCATTCAGATTGCGGATGGATTGGCGGCGGCGCATCAGAAAGGAATCATCCATCGCGACATCAAGCCAGCAAACATCTTCGTTACCACTCAGGGTCAAGCCAAGATTCTGGATTTTGGTTTGGCGAAACTCGCGTCCGCCTCGACGGTCGACGGCGAGGAGTTGGAACAGGGCCCTCGCGAGGGCCGCGACGTGAATCTTCTCCTCAGCCGAACCGGCGTAGCGATGGGGACTGCGGGCTACATGTCGCCGGAGCAAGTGCGCGGCAAAAAATTGGACGCGCGAACGGACCTGTTTTCTTTTGGCCTCGTGCTTTATGAGATGGCGACTGGGCATCGCGCGTTTGAAGGCGACACTGGGCCGGCGCTCCACAATGCCATCCTCACGCAAACCCCCGTTCCGGCGAGGCAACTGAACCCCAAACTTCCCGCCAAGCTCGGGCAGATCATCAGCAAAGCGCTCGAAAAGAATCGCGACGCGCGCTACCAGACTGTGTCGGACATGCGCACCGACCTGGAGATTTTGAAACGCGGGACGGGGCGGCGAAATCCGGTCCGCCGGTGGATGCTGGCTTTTGCTCTGGTCTTGGCGCTATTGATCGTCAGCGCATCTTTGTGGTTTGCGAAACGCCAGCCACCGTCCACCCAAGTTCCACTGGACATCAGATTTCGGCAACTCACACTCAATTCCGCAGAAAATCCTGTAAGCAACGGGTCGATCTCGCCCAACGGCAAATACCTCACATACGTCGACAAGCTGGGAATGCACGTCAAAGATCTTGAAACTGGCTCGATCCAGGATGTTGCGCAGCCGCGAGATCTGAAGAAGGATAGTGTCAATTGGGAGGTTAATTCCGCCAGCTGGTTCCCGGATAATGCGCGGTTTCTTGCCAATGCCTATCCAGCAAGCGAACCCACAGAGAGCTGGTCCTCCCGAACAGCCGACATTTGGGTTTTTTCCAAGACAGACCACGCGCCGCGGAAGCTTCGCGAACACGCCATCGCGTGGGGCGTTTCTCGTGATGGCGCCCTGATTGCGTTCGGGACAAACAACAGCAGACTTGGCGAGCGTGAAATTTGGCTGATGGACTCGGAGGGTAAGCAAGCTCGCAAACTCTTTGATACCGAGGAGAACAGTGCTCTTATCGGATTCTATTGGTCGGCCGATGACCAACGCGGGCTCTACTTCAGAGCCGATGCCTCCGGCGAGACATTACTGAGCCGCGACTTGCAGGGGGGACCTCCTGTCGCGTTGCTTACGCCTGCCGAGACGAAGCAAATACGAGGCGACATTTCGTGGTTGCCCGATGGACGTTTGATCTACCAACTTGGTGAGCACTTTTCTCAACCCGGACCCTTCGCATCTCCTCAAGACACGTGCAACTTCTGGACGCTGCAACTGGATGTGCATACTGGCAAGCCCATCGAGAAAGCCAAGCGGCTGACGAACTGGACTGGATTTTGCAACGACCAATATGCGAACGCCACCGCGGACGGCAAGCGGCTCGCGTTCCTCCGGAGGGCAGTCGCGTGGACGGTCTATGTGGCTGATCTTGAGGCCGGAGGGACACGCATAAGCAACTTGCGGCATTTCACTTTGAATGAGAGCACCGACTTCCCACGGGACTGGACCAACGATAGTAAGCAGGTTGTCTTCATATCCGATCGCACGGGTCAGTTCGCGCTTTATAAGCAGTCGCTGGACGAGGACACGCCGGAACGCATTTCCACTGGAACGGGTGGCTCTGTTGCCACCTTCGCCACCGTCGTGAGCCCGGATGGCAAGTGGCTGTTGAGCAATCCTGGGGCCTGGCCCGGAAACCCAAAGGACGCGAAACTCATGCGGATTTCCCTCGCCGGAGGATCGCCGGAATTCGTGGCCACCACCACCACAGTCTGGGCGAGCGGAATTTCCTGCGCTAGACCACCGTCTCGCCTGTGCGTGTTGGGCGAGAGGACCGACGATCGCAAACACTTGATCTTTACATCTATAGATCCCATTAAGGGCCGAGGCCCGGAGCTTGCCCGCTTTGATCTCGACCCAGGGATCGAATATTTGGATTTCAGCATTTCTATGGATGGGTCGCGCTTGGCCGTGAGCGGAAACCCGCACGGGCCAATTCATGTTCTCTCCCTGCGCGGGAGCGCGGATCAGGTGATTCCAGCGAAATTCACTAATTCGGGGGGGGACTTTTTTTGGACAGCGGCTGGCAAGGGGCTATATGTCGCCGATCAAACCAAGCGCGGAACGGAGATGTCTTACCTCGATCTCCACGGCAACAAAAGCGTCCTATGGGTAAATCCCAGCGGCTGGAACACCTCGGCAAGGCCATCGCCGGACGGCCGTCATCTGGCAATTCAAAGCCCAAGCGCCGCCAGCAACATTTGGATGATGGAGAACTTTTGAGTCTCGCCACGTCGAGGCCAAGGAATTTGTGCTGGCCGCCAAGGGTGTAATCAAAATCGGAGCTGCGCCTTCACCTGAATCATCCGGCCCGAAACATTCGCGTTGAATCCCGATCCCAGAACGCTCGTGGGGGGCTGCTCCTCATACATAATCCGGCCAAAGGTTGCATCCTCGGTCCCCGTGTCGGGAAATGCAAAATTGGCATGATTAAAGAGATTGAAAAATTGAAAGCCGATGGTAAACGCGCCATTTTCCCACTGGGGAATGCGCGTGCTTTTCATTATCGCCAAGTCGGTGGTGACATAGCCCGGTCCGCGAAAACGGTTGCGGCCTTGCGCAAAGGTCACGCTCGGACCGCTGCAGGGACCGTTAGGGCCGGGCAAATTCCCGGTGTTGAATCCCGTCTCGCAACCCGTTTGCACGAAAAGCGCGTTTGGATTCGGCGTTGTCGAACCATCGGTTTGTACAGAAAACTGCGGCGGCAGGCAAGGAACCGGGGCAACAGGGGTCGCCGCACCTTTGCCGCAGGGTCCCGTTGGGCCAAGCGGAGCAACTGGCACGGAATAAATCGGCCCAAAGATATCGTCGGTCGCCAAATAGCCCATTTCCGCAAAGTCAATCGCCGTGTACGGGAGGCCGGTCCGCGCAAAAACTGTCCCGGAAACCTGCCATCCTTTCACCAGCCAATCCGGGCCGTGAGCGCGTAACGCTTCTTTGAACGGGACTTCCCAAGTGTAGTTCCCATTCATCGAATGCCGGACGTCGTAATCCGCTGCTCCATAGCTTCCACGAAGGTTGTTGGCATCCTGTGGGTTGATGGAACCACCGAAGGTAAAAAAACCAAGACCCCCATTCGACACCTCGTCGAGCGCATGTCCGTAGGTATAGTTGACCCGGAGCATGCCGCTGCCCCACCGGATGAACCGCTGTTCGAACGAAGCGACCATGCCGTTGTAGTTGGAAATGGCGTTGCTCTGATACTGCGCAAACTGGGCAAATCGCGAGTCATAACAAGGCGCAACCGGTGGACTGCCGCACGGCCCCGCGGGATAGGACCCGAATCCGTGCGCGTTCGCATTTAGATTGTCGACGAATTCGTGGATACCGTGATTCCCAAAATAGCCGATCGTCAAGGATGTCGAAACGCCAAAATTTTGCTGCGCTTGCAGGCTCCATTTTTGATATTGCGGCGAGTGCAACGCATTTGGTGGATTCCCAAAGTAGGGGGGAGTAAAGCTTGGATCGGCTGCCTGGATCTGCGCAAGAGTCTGCCCGGAGGCGAAGCCGTTCACATATGCGGTATTGGAAGCGGTAGCATTCTGCCACAGACTATTTGTTTCGCCGGGGGCGAGGTTGTAGCCGGTCACGTTGAAATTGTTCCACAGCGGCGAGTTGTAAACTAAACCTTGCCCGATATTGCCGGGAACCGGATCATAAAAAATTCCGACGCCGCCGCGCAACACCGAATTGTGGGAGGGGCCTAGAGGCTGCCAGGCAAAACTGAACCGCGGCGACCAGACGATGCTGTCCGTATTCAGGAAAGCTTGTTTCTGATTCACCAAAATCGCTTGATTGTAGGGTTGACTCGGATCATGGCTGATGGAATCGAATGGACCAGTAAGCCGTGCGAAACAGCGATTTTCACAAGTAGGATTGGATTGGTGATTGGCACGCAACGCGAAAGTAAGCGTCAAATTGGCGCGGGCATGCCACTCGTCCTGTCCATACAGGCCCAGGCTATAGAAATTGAAACGGTTCCATTTTACGAGAGGGAAGGTCTGGTTAAGAGTCGTAAAGTCGCTCTTATTCGAGGGGTCTACTCCACCGTAGAAAAACGCATCGATCGTTTGGGGAATAAGTTGCCCAATGCCGTCCCAATCGTAACCGTTCGCTGTGAAATAAGTCCGCAGGAAGCTGATTCCAACCCCAAGTTTGTGCTTGCCCCGGATCGTCACCAGGTCGTCGGATATCTGGTACGAAGCAGTTTTGGAGCCGGCGGGCATCGCATAGTAATAGTCCGCGCCGCCCAATATGGTGAACCCATTGCCCACGTTAGTCCAGGTCAATACCGTTGGAAAAACCGCCTGTGTCTGCGAAGGATTTGCCACACTCGTCGTCTGATTGATGTACGTCCCTGCTAGCAGGAATTGGTTCGCCGCGGTGGCGCTAATCGCATGTGTCTCGCTGAGTTGACCTTGCCACCAAGGCTGATTGGTATAGGCATTGAATACGGAACTGATCGGATCGAGGTTAACGGCGCGCTGGCTGTGGTCGTACTGCGCCAGCAAGAACATGCGGTCGTTCGCCCCCATGTTCCAATCCACTCGACCCGACAGCATTGATTCGCTGGCCGGATGGAACAAATTTTCAAAAAAATGCACCGCGCAGTCTTCCTCGGTGCCCAGCCCCTGCGGGCCCGTCCAACCGCCGCAGCCTGTATCTCCAAGATTAAAGTTGCCAGGGATCGCCGTACTCGCTCCTGGAGTGTTGTTATATACGTTGAAGATCTGCTGGTAAAACTCGTGCGAAGCCGATGTCGGTCCAAAGATCGAATCAATATTCGTCATGGTTGCAAATTCAAAGGCTGCGCTGGGCAGGACGACATAAGTAGGGGACGGCAAGACGAGGTGCATACCCTCTGTATCAAAAAAGAAGAACAGCTTACCCTTGATGATGGGGCCACCCAGAGATCCTGCCCACTGATTCGCAATGTCGAACGGGCGTGGATTTCCTTCCGCATTGTCAATCCAGTCGTTGGCATTCAGCACGCTTCCATTCCAGTAGTACGCCGCATTTCCGTGAAACTTATTTCCTCCCGATTTTGTCAGGAAGTTGACGTTCGAGCCGGCAGCCCCGCCGAATTGCGCGGAATATCCGTTGCTGACGATACTCGCTTCTTGCACCTCGTTCTGGCCCAACATCATCCCTAGAGCCCCGCTATTGTTCGTGTTCAGTTGAATATTGTTGTTATTCATGCCGTTGAGAGTGAACAAATTGGAAGTGCCGGGCATCCCCAAAATGGAAACATTCCCCAGGTAATTGTTGCCGTTGTTCATTGTGTCCGTGTTCATGATCGCGCCCGGGGCGGTCTGCGCAACGTAAGTGAGGTCGTTCCCGGGATTCGGAACCTCGCGGACCTGCTTTTCGTTCATCGTCGTCGAAACGTCGCCATTTTCGGCCTGGAGCAGCGGCGCCTCTCCCGTCACCGTTATCGCGGTGCTTCCGGTCATAAGTTCTAGATCTATGTTCACGGTGCCAGGAGGGCCGAGCAACACCCTCACAGTTCGGCTCAGTTTGCGAAACCCGTCATGGCTGACGGTCAAGGTGTAGCTGCTCGGCGCCAAAAAGAAGAAGCGGTATACCCCTTCACGATCTGTCTTCGCACTCTGCACCGTCCCCTTGGCGGTGTCCCTGATCTCCACAAACGCATCGGGAACGACCGCGTGGCTTGGATCAGTTACGACGCCGGTCAGCCCACCAGAGGTGGTTGTTTGAGCATTCAGCTTATTTGCGGGGGAGGCCGCGACAAGAAGAACAGCGAGAAGCAATACCGATATCGGCCACAATCGCATCGAACCACCCACGAGATTCGATCAGGCAAAGCCCGAGACAAGGCAGGGTGGCATGATACCCCTATTCGCCATCTCACGCACGGTCTAAAAATTGTCAGGTGGTGGGGTTAAGTTCGTTGCGTCGGAACGTTCAAGTAGTCGGCGGCGGATTCGAGCGCTAGCTCGGCATCATGGTGAGAAACAAATCCGGTGTCATCATAAAGGGCCATATTGCGCTTCCGTTGGAGACACCTCCGAGCCAAAGAAGTGTGTGCTGGCCCCTGCTGGTGCATTCAAAATCTGAGTTGCGCCTTCAGCTGAATCATTCTCGCGGAAACGTCGCCCGCAAAGAAGCCGCCCAGGATGCTGGTCGGTGGCTGCTCCGGGTTCACGATCTGGCCGAAGGTTGGGTCAGCAATCCCATTATCTGGTGTTTGAAAATTGGTGTGGTTGAAGAGGTTGAAGAACTGGAAGCCGATCCCCAACACTGCATTTTCCCAACCAGGGACCTTCGTGTTCTTCATGATGGCAAGGTCGGTATTGAAGTAATTCGGTCCGCGGAAGCGATTGCGACCCTGAGCGAAAGTCACAGCGCGGCCGCCGCAGGGGCCGGACTGGCTGGGCAAGTTTCCGGTATTGAATCCGGTTTCGCAACCCGCCTGTACGAAATTTGCCTTCGGATTGGGCGTCCCATCCATCAAGACCTGCGGCGGTTGACAGGGATACAGACCCGGGGGAGTGGCAGCGCCGTCCCCGCACGATGCCTGCGGGCCCAGGGGTCCGACCGGTACGGCATAGAGGGCTGCGAAATAATTATTCTGCTGAAGAATACCCGCTTCTTCGAGGTCGAACACCGTGTAGGGAAATCCGGTGCGGGCAAAAATTGTTCCGGATATCTGCCATCCCTTCTCCAGAGAATCCGGGCCGTGCCCTCCTAAAGCCGCCTTCACCGGCAGCTCCCAAACGTAATTCGCATTCAAGGAATGGCGCACATCGTATTCCGCTGGTCCGTAGGCGCCGCGGAGATTGTTCGGGTCCTGCGGATAAACTGAACTGCCGGAGTTGAAGCTGAAATAACCGCCGTTTGAAACCTCATCGAGGGCATGGCCATACGTATAGTTGGCTTGAAACATGCCTTCAGTCCAACGCGTGAACCGATGCTGGAAAGATACAACCATGCCGTTGTAGTTAGACACCGCGGCCGAAGTGATCTCAGTAACCTGACTGAAGCGCGGATCCGGCACTGACAATGGAAGGTCAGAGGTGAAACCGAAGCATGGGTTGGCTCCGCCGTTTGGGAGAGTAGCGAGGGCCGGGTTGCAATAAGCATTCGCGGAATTATTGAACGCAAGCTCGTGGACTCCGTGATGGCCGAAGTAGCCGATGCTGACCGAAGTGCCAGCGCCAAAAGCCTGCTGCAATTGCAGGCTCCATCTCTGATATTGAGGCGACTGCATCCGCCTGGCAGCGACATTGATAGCGGGCGGAGAGAAATTGGGATCGTTCGCCTGGATCTTAGCGAGGGTTTGGCCGGTATTAAAGCCGCTGACGAACGCTGCATTCGAAGCTTTCGCATCCTTGAAAAGACTGGTTGTTTCGTTTGGCGTAAGGTTGTCTCCGACAATCGTGTACGAATTGAGCAGCGGAGGGTTGCCGGAAAAATCGAAGAGGCTTCCCGGTGAAGGGTCATAGAAGATGCCAATGCCGCCCCGGATCACCGTGTTGTGCGAGACGCCCAGGGGCTGCCAGGCAAAGCTCAACCTGGGTGACCACAGGATGTCTGCCCCGAGGACTGCTTGTTTCCGGTTGGTCAGAATCGCCTGATTGTACGGCTGGCCGGGATCATGGCTGACTGAATCAAACGCTCCAGGAAGCCGGGCGAAGCAGCTATTCAGACACACAGGATTGGGAAAATGTTCCGCTCGGTGCGCCAATGTCAGCGTCAGGTTAGGCCGAGCATGCCACTCGTCCTGGCCATACAGGCCAAAGTTGAGGAAGGAGAGCCGGATGGAGGTCTGAGACGTGAAGGACTGCGCCAGCGACGTGAAATCACTCTGTGGTGAGGCCGGGTCAAAGCCACCCTGATAAAAAGCGTCAAGCGTCTGGACAGTCAGCTGTCCAATTGCGTTGACCTTGTTGGGCAACTCGCTCCAGAGAATTCTTTGGAAGCTTGCACCAAACCCTAACTTCTGGTTACCCCAGGTTTTCTGGACATCTTCGGAAACCTGAAACTGCGTGTTGTACCTGCCATAACCAAAAGCGGCGAAGCCATCCGATCCTCCCAAGGGGGAAAATATGCTCGAGTTGAAATACAGTTCGGCGGGAAACGCCGATAGCGCCTGGGAAGGGTTCTGCGTTCGGTAAATGGGCGCAAAATAGGAACCGGCCACCAGGAATTGGCTCGCAGCCGATGCTCCAAACGTATGGGTCTCGATGACCTGGCCTTGCCACGATGGCTGGTCGAAATTATCGTCGAACAGCGGGCTGATGGGATCGGTAAAGACCGCGTTGCGCCCAGCATCGTACTGCAACCGTAAAAAAGCACGATCATTTCCATTCACGTTCCAATCCACTCGGCCAGCGGTTAGCGTATTTTGACTGGGGCGGTCGCGAGTCGGCAAGAAAGACGAGGCGCAGGGCACGGTAATCCCGAGTCCGCTTGCAGGATCCGAGAACCCGGCGCAGCCCAATCCGCCTCCAGGAACGCCAGCGATCGCCGAACTTGCCCCTGGTGCCGCGTTGTACAAACTGAACATCTTCCTGTAAAAGGCGTCCGTTGCGGAGTTCGGGCCAAACCTTAATTGTCCAGCGGAGCTCAATTCCGTATCAATGTTGGCGAGGGTCGCGCCTTCAAACTGGGGACTGGGGATCATCACATAGGAAAGGTTGGGAATCACCAGGTGCAGGCCTTCGGTATCGAAGAAGAAGAACAGTTTATCCCTCTTGATGGGGCCGCCGACGGAGCCAGCCCACTGATTGGCGATCTCGAAAAAGCGTGGTTTACCAATCGCCTTGAGGAACCAGTCGTTTGCGTTGAACGCGGTTCCGTTCCAGTAGTACTGCGCGTTGCCGTGGAACTCGTTGCTACCTGACTTGGTGATGTAATTGATGTTGCCGCCTGCGGCGCCGCCGAACTGACCAGAGTAGCCCGTGCTCACCACGGTTGCTTCTTGAATCTCGTTCTGGCCCAGGAGAAGGTTGAGAGTACCGGCCCGGCTTAGGTTGCTGCCGTTGTCGTTGTTGTTCATCCCGTCCATGGTGTAGAGGTAGGAAGTGCCTGGCATCCCCAGGATGGAAAAGTTAGCGCTGCCCTGAAGGTCCGTATTCATCACCACGCCCGGCGCGGTCTGCGCAACGTAGGTGAGATCATTCCCCGGATTCGGAACCTCGGAAATTTGTTTCGAGCTCATGGTTGTGGAGACGTCGCCATTCTCTGCCTGCAGGAGTGGCGCCTCCGCGATCACGTCTACTCCGGCGCTTACTTTCGCGACCTGCAGTGTGACATTCACGGAGACCGGAGGTCCCAGCAGAATGTTTATCGCCCGCTTCTCTTCTCCAAAGCCGGCATGCCTCACTGTCAACGTGTATCTCCCCGGCGTTAGAAAAGAAAACCGGTACACGCCCTCCCGATCGGTTTTCGTTGATTGGATGCTCCCCTGGGCATCGTTCTTGATCTCGATACCCGCATCGGGCACGACGGCATGGCTCGGATCGGTTACAACACCGGTCAACCCACCAGAGGTGGTTGTTTGAGCGTTCAGCTTGTTTGGGAGGGAGACCGTGACCAGAAGAACAGACAGAAGCAATACCGATATCGGCCGCAATCTCATCGAACCACCCCGCGAGATTCGATCAGGCAAAGCCCGAGACAAAACAGGTTGGCATCATACCCCTATTCGCTAGGTCGAGTACGGTCTAAAGCATCGTTAGGGTGCCGGACGATCTCGTAGTGGATGACAGATCGATTCCGCGGCGTCACGGCAGGATACTGACTATGATCGTGTCCGGGCCGTTCGGGGGGCATGCGCCGCTGGCCCAGTATCCCCGCTGCTCGCCTCCGTTGATCAGGATTTTCGGTGGTAGAGAACCTGTCCCCACCTGTACCGCCGCGATGCCGCCATATCCTGAACCTATGTTCGTGGTGGTGAATTTGTATCCCGGCGACTGGGACGCGTTGACAACGATGCCGCACTGCACAGTATCCAGATCGAAGTCACTTCCCGTTCCGTATCCGCACGTGGGATTCTGCGACTTGTCAGGCGAATCGGTCAGAAGTATGCCCGTGTAGCGCATGAACAGGAAGAAATCGTTCACCTCGAGGCTGTCCACCCGGCCCACGACCAGCGCCGTCCCGTTGTTCGACACCCAGGCGTCGATCGGGCTTGGGAAGGGCGCGCCCGCCACATCCCAGAACAATTCGTTGAAGAGATTACGCAGGGTGACATGGTCGTAGGCGTGGTCGATGTTGACGCCATAATGAAAAGCCCCGATGAACAAGTCCTCGGCTGTGACTCGGCCGGACTCGATGTCCAGGAAGTCATAGGCATTGGCCGCTGTGGAGCGGAGGACTTTTGCGCCGGGAGCGGTTACCAGAATCGTGTAGGGATAGACATTAGGAGCGGCCGCGGTGGGAGCCACCTGGTTGGGATACTGGAAGAGCAGATCTGTGGCTGCGGCACCGATTCCTTGCAAGGTCAGAAAGGGGCCGGTGGTGTTAGTGATCAATAGTGTAGGAGCGCTCGTGGTCACCGCCGGATTGAGTCCTATGGTATCGAAGGGACCTTCGACCGCTCCGCACAAGACCACACCCGCCGGGACAGTGAGTGTGCCGGCGGTGAAGTAGCGGGCCACATTGAGGACGACGGAGCCTCCGCCAGCCGCGCTGGCGGCGTTGATCGCCTTTTGAATTGCCCCGGTGTCGTCGGTCTGACCATCGCCCTCGGCCCCGAACGAAGCCACGGGAAATTCGCCGGCGACGGCCGTTACGCTGAGGGAACCCATCAGGGAAGTCGAAACCGTAGTCGCGGTAATGGTTTGAAAGCCGGCGTTCGTCAGCGTGGCCGAGAAGGTTCCAGTTCCACTCATCAGCGTGGAATCGTGAGGAAGCACGGCAGCGGGATCGCTACTTGTAAAGTGCACCATGCCGGAATAGCTCGTCGCCACGTTGTTCGCGGCATCGAGAGCGGTTACCGTGAAGGTGAAGGCTAACCCAGCGCCGCTGCTGGTCGGACCGCTGAGGGAGTACTGTGAAGCGACGGGTCCGCCGCCTCCGCCGGAGTTGCTACCACCACACCCAGCGAGGAGGCCCAAACTTGAAGCCAGGCAAACCAACTGCGAAAACCTCTTCATTCGTTTCCTCCGACCATCAGGGCCGTTCGCGCCGAAGGCTTCAAGGCAGGATATTTACGATGATCGTGTCGGGCGCTGACGGAGGATATGCCCCGAGGGCCCAAGTCCCCCGCTGCGAGCCTCCATTGATTTCGATTTTGCCACCGGTTGCCAGCTGCACTGCTGCCTGGCCGAGACCCGGCGCTGCCCCTATGTCCACATTGGTGAACATGGATCCCGGGATTGTTGCGCACGCCTCGGAGACGATGATGCCTTACTGCACGGTATCCAGATCGATGTCGCTTCCCAATGCAGTTCCGCAATTGCCAGCGCTGTTCAGCACGATGCCGGCGTAGCGCGAGAACGCGAAGAAATTGTGTACCTCGAGGTCGACCGCTCCCACCACCAGGGCCGACCCGTTCTCCAACACCCAGATGTCGATCGGGCGCGGATACGTTGCGTTCTCCAGTATGTCCCAGAACACCTGGTTGAGAAGATTGCGCAGGGAGACGTGGTCTCCCGCGACTGAGATGTTGACCCCCGTATGAAAAGCCCCGATGAACAAATCCTGCGCCATGGCCCGGCCGACCTCGATGTCCAGGAAGTTGTAGGCGTTGGTTACCGTGCAGCGGGCTATTTTCGCGGCTGGCGCGTTCACAACCGAAATTGTGTAGGGATAGACATTAGGAGCGGCAGCGCTGCTGCTGACCTGGTTGGGGTAGTGGAAGAGCAGGTCGGTGACTCCGGCGCCGATGCCTGGCAAGGTGATGAAGGGACCGCTGGCATTGGTGATCAATAGCGTGGGGGCGGTGGTAGTGAGCGCGGGATTGACTCCTGCGACATCGAAGGGACCTTGGACCGCTCCGCACAGGACCACGCCCCGCGGCACAAAGAACGTGCCGGTGGTGTAGTAGCGGGCCACATTGAACACGACCGACCCGCCTCCGGCGGAAGCGGCGGCGGTGATGGCGCTCTGAATCGCCGCTGTGTCGTCGGTGTGACCATCGCCTTTGGCCCCAAACGAATTCACCGATGGGCCAACACACACGGCTCGTGCTACGGAACTGGCGCAGAGACTCCAAAACAAAATGACTGCGAGTGTGGTCTTCACTGTCATCCTCCTCAGCGGAGCGTTACCGCTACCCCCGACATGCGTGGAGTATACGATGGGGTGCGATTGTACCGTCGGCATCACGTCCGCTGAAAGAGTTGTATCAAGAGCTGTTCTGCAAAGGACGCGGGGACGCTCGGGCGGCTATCGGAGCGTATCCGCGAGTCCCAATGATGAGCGCGCCCTGCTGTCATTTGCCCCAGCCGCGGGCTGACAGGATGAGCCGTCTGCTCCGGCGGTGCAGGTGAATCCAGAGCAACAGCCGGGAAGTGTCCCGCCACACTGCTGGCCTTGAACCGAGCAACTCAGGACGGAACTCGTCGCTTGGCAGTAACCGAAGTCGTCGCGGGAGGGTCCCAGGAAGCAGCGTGCTGATGTATCTAGGATGGCGGCCGCCCCATGGCAGTCGTGGACAAGAGTCGGGGCTGCTGCCGGCTTTCCAACGGGACAGTCGTGGTTGTTCGGGTTGTTCGTAAACGAACAGAGGTTGGGGCTGTCACCAGATAGGCCAACGCATACCCCGGTCAATGTGCTGGGCGTCACCGCCGTACCCTTGAGGGAAACCACCTGCGGGCTGTCGGCCGCGTTGTCGGTAAACGTGACGGTGCCTGTGAGGCTGCCGGTAGTGTTCGGCGCAAGCGTCACATTGATAGCGCAGTTCGCTCCGGCGGCGAGGGTTGAGCCACAGTTGTTGGTCTGTGCAAAGTTCGCGCTGGCCGCAATGCTCGTAATAATCAGCGGGGCCGTGCCGGTATTGGTAAGCGTGATGAGCAGGGGTTCGCTGGCCGAGCCTTCGACCTCGTCGCCAAAGGTCAGGCTACTCGCTGAGAAAGAGACGCTTGGTGATCCGCTGCCGCTTCCGCAACTGCTGAGTGCGCAGGACCCGAGAAGTACCAGGGCGATGATGTTTAGCGTATTGGAATTCATAGTTTCTCTCCTTAGCTTCTTGGCGCAGGCTCGCCGAGCTATCTGCCCGGTGCGTCCAGTCCAGGGATGTGGTACCGGTTCGTTCGCCGCGACTGAGACGGACGTTGCGTTCCGCTGGGAACATAGCGAGGTGCCGGACTTTGTATCGCGGTGGTCGCGTCCACCAAACTGTAGTCGCAGCCCTCGACGCCGGGATGATTCTCATCGCATGGGATCAGCAGACAGGAGTGCTCCTCTGTGTCGCCCGGATCCAAGCCAGCGCAGGCAATGTCGCCGCTATCGTTGATGAGCAGCGCAGCGGTAACGTAGGTACTCGAGGCAACAATCAGCGTGTTCAGGTCGACGAGGGGTCCGCCGTTCTCCCACAGGAATCCCCGCAGATCAACACCGTCGTTAGTGAACGTCTCGCCAGCCACCTGCCCCTGAGAATTGATGCCGACCGATTCACTCTGCGGGTCAGCTCCTAAGGTGCCTAAATCAGTCATTTTTCCGTTCCGCCAGAGAAACGCGTGGCCGGTTTGGTCGTTCGAAATCGTCGCGTATCCCACCACTTCTCCGGCGTCGTTGATCCAGTCTGGATGTCCGAAAGTCCCTCCCAGCGTTCCGAGATCTTTCATACCTTCCGACTTACTCCAGAGGAACGGGTGTTCCGTCGCGTCTCCGGGAAGATTCGAGGCTCCCGCGACCTGGCCGCCGTTGTTAATCCACGCTACAGATCCGTAGGTGCCTCCGAGACTGCCTAGGTCAATCATTCCATCCTCAGGACTCCAAAAGAAGGGGTCCACAGTCGGAACGCCGGTCGACGGATCGGCAACAAAACTGGTGAAAGACCAGCCCGCGACTTCTCCACGACCGTTGATCGCAAATGCGTTGCTGTCAGGGCCGCCAAGCGTGTGCAAGTCTCGCATGGTGCCGTTCTGCCAGAGAAAGGCGTGTGTCTCAGTCGTGGCGGGAAAGAAAATTGTGCTGAATGAGAATGTGCTACCGCCGCACAGTAGGCACGCGTTCAGCGGGCTATTCGCGAAAGGATCGGGACTAGCAGTGAGAGAGGCGCCAATCACTTGTCCAAGGTCATTGATAGCAGCCCCGACGCCCTGAGTCCCCCCGAGCGCGCCAAGATTGGCCACGCGGCCGTGCTTCCAAATTACGGCAGATGATTCCGGCCATCCCGTGGAGGGATCAACCGCACCGGTCTCGGACTGTCCAGCGATCCACCCCCAATCATTGATTGCAACACCGAAGGTGCTGAGGCCGGCAGCGCCTGGAAGGGGATCCAAGGGGATCACGAAGCCGTCTTGCACCAAGAAGCCGAGATCGACAAAACAAGGCGGCCCGAACGGATCGAAGAAGCAATCTGGGGCGAAAGGATCTGGTGCGGAGGTGTTCGATGCGCCAACGAGCATCCCCTTGTTGTTCAGGGCGGGCGAGGAAGGGCTTGAAATGCTACCTACAGGGCCGCCAAAGGTCCGTACATCGATGAGTTTGTAATGGTGGTGCTTTGGGGGTTCCTCTGCGGATAGTGGCAGTTGACTCGCGAGTGCGACCTCCAGGACCACTGCAATCGTTATCGCAAATCTCTTGAGATTCATATTTTTCCTCCTTACGGCCTGCTCCTATAGGCGCGAATTCGAGGAAAAAACTGGCATGTGGAGGCTGTTTCAGGCTGATGGACCCTGATGGGGCACCGGGGAAAGTTATGATAAGCTCACTGGGCAAAGTGCTAAGTTAAGGCGTCTGAATAAGTTGCATGACGACGCATTCCACACACGACGTGACCGTCCTTCTGCAGGCTTGGAGCCGGGGTGACGAAGAAGCCTTGCAGAAACTCATACCTCTGGTGTACCGGGACCTGCGCCAGGCAGCCCGGCGCTACATGGCCGGAGAGAGATCCGGTCATATTCTTCAAACCACTGCGCTCGTGAACGAAGCCTATCTACGTCTGGTCGATGTACAAAAAGTCAGTTGGAGGAATCGCGCTCACTTTCTCGCCATGTGCGCGCAGTTGATGCGCCGAATACTGACCGACTTCGCGCGCTCCCGCGGTTACCAGAAACGCAGCGGGAAAATGAATCGCGTGACCTTCACGGAAGCCCTTTGGGTTGCCCCGCAATCGGACACCGACTTGGCCGCACTCGACGCAGCGATGAAGAAGTTGGCGGCCGTTGATGAGAGGAAGAGCCGAGTGGTGGAAATGCGGTTCTTTGGCGGTCTCACGGTGCAGGAGTCGGCCGAGGTACTGAAGGTTTCGCAAGACACCGTCATGCGCGACTGGAAGTTCGCCAAGGTGTGGCTCTTGCGCGAGCTCAACGGGGAAAAACATGGTGGAGCCTGAACGCTTGCGCCGGGTCGAGGAGTTGTATCACTCCGCGTTGCGAATTGCAGCGGACCAGCGTGCCGGGTTTCTAAAGAACGCCTGTCAAGGCGATGCGAAGCTTTGCGAAGAGGTTGAGTCTCTCCTGGCATATGAAAGCTCGGCCGAGGAATTCATGGGGACGCCGGCATTCGAAGTTGCCGCAAAGCTCGTGGCCGCGGATCAAGCCAGTGAGAATCAGGCTGATCCTGTGCCCATTGGTGTGACACTCCAGCGTTTCCGTATTCTGGAGAAATTAGGCGGCGGCGGCATGGGAGTCGTATACAAGGCTGAAGACACACGGCTACTTCGCACCGTCGCCCTGAAGTTCTTGCCCAGGCAACTCGCGCGTGATCCAGCATCGCTCGAACGGTTTGAGAGAGAAGCTCGCGCCGCGTCGGCTCTAAACCACACCAACATCTGTACCGTTTATGACGTCAGTGACCACGAAGGGCAGCCCTTCATTGCCATGGAGTTGCTGGAGGGACAAGCTCTTGACCACCGAATCGGGGGGCACGCTCTGTCACTAGAGGACTGCCTCAGAATCGGCATCGAGATCACGGAGGGCCTGCACGCCGCACATCAGAAAGGCATTATCCATCGCGACATCAAACCAGCAAACATCTTCGTGACCAGTCAGGGTCAAGCGAAGATTCTGGATTTCGGATTGGCAAAGCTTGCGTCCCCTATGACGGTCGGGGGCGAGAAGCTGGAACAAGCTCGCGATGGCCGCAGCGTAAATGCAACTCCTCGGGCAACCGCTCCCCTGCCCACTCCTGATCTTCTCCTTAGCCGCACCGGAGTCGCGATGGGGACTGCGGGCTACATGTCGCCGGAGCAAGTGCGCGGCAAAAAATTGGACGCGCGAACCGACCTGTTTTCCTTTGGCCTGGTGCTGTATGAGATGGCGACCGGGCATCGCGCGTTTGAGGGCGACACCGGGCCAGCGCTCCACAGCGCCATCCTTACACAAACACCTGTTTCAGCGCGGCAACTGAATCCCCAACTTCCCGCCAAACTCGAGCAGATCATCGCCAAAGCACTCGAAAAGAATCGCGAAGCGAGATATCAGTCCGCTTCTGAGTTGCGCGATGATCTGCAGTCATTGCAACAGGAGATCGAGCCGAGCCGTCGCCCCCAGTGGAGGACCATGGCGGCCACAGGCGTCATCGTAGTACTCTTCGCGACTGCGATTTTCTGGTTCGCGCGACGACAGCTGCGGTCTCCTGCGGCCCTGCCGGAAATCAAGTTGCGGCAACTCACCACTAACTCCATTGAGAACAGCGTGAAGAGCGGTGGCATCTCGCCCGATGGGAAATACCTGGCGTACATCGATAGGGTGGGGATGCACCTCAAAGTCATCGAAACCGGCGAGACACGTACAATCCCTCAACCAGCCGAGCTCAAGAGCAATTTGGAGGACTTAAACGAGGTTGGCCCCTGGTTCCCAGACGGCCGGAGATTCCTCGCCAATAGCCATCCGCTAGGGCTCGACAACAACTTGGTGACATCCCAGGGCAGTAGCATTTGGATTATCTCCGTGTTGGGTGGGCCTCCACAGAAGCTTCGCGATGAGGCCATCGCCCGTTCCGTTTCGCCGGATGGCTCCCTAATTTCTTTTGAAACAAACCCGGGGAGGCTTGGCGATCGCGAAATCTGGGTGATGCGGCCTGACGGTGAACAGGCGCGGAGGGTTTTTGATGTCGATGAAAACGTTACGATAGGCGGGCTTACATGGTCGCAGGATGGAAAGCGGGTCATTTTCTTGCGGGCGGACTCCTTCGATAACTTCGTGCTCGAAAGCGGCGATCTGAACGGGGGACCTCTCACTACGATTCTTCCACCGGCCGACCCGAAAAGAATGTCTTCGCTTAGTTTTAATTGGATGCCCGATGGCCGGATGATTTACAGACTGGATGAACCGCAGGACCCGGACCGCAAAATGATTACCTGCAATCTCTGGCAGATACGCATGGACCCGGGACTTCATGAATTCATCGGAAAACCTCAGCGCCTCACAAACTTCGAGGAATTATGCGCGAATCCGGTGAACGCGACCTCGGACAGCAAACGGTTTCTAATCTATGAATGGAGACCCCATAGCAGGGCCTTTCTGGCCGATCTTCAAGCAGGCGGGACGCGCATCACCACTCCCGCCCCCCTTACGCTGGAGGAGACTTGGAACGATCCATTGGCATGGACCGCCGATAGCAAAGCAGTTTTTTTTGTTTCCAACCGTACGGGTGTCAGGGGGCTTTTCAAACAGTCTCTCGGCCAGGACACCGCCGAACTCCTCGTCACCCCAAGAAAGAAAGAAAACTTGGGAGGCGCCTGCGTAAGCCCGGAAGGTTCCTGGATTTTCTACGAGCTTCGCCGGGAAGAGGAAGGTCATCAGGAACCAAACCAGATCATGCGTTTTCCAATAACGGGAGGATCTCCGCAGTTAGTGCTGACGGCCAACACAGAAGGAGGGCCACGGTGCGCGAAGGCCCCGGCAACTTTGTGTGCCATCGCGGAAAGAAGTGCGGATCGCAAACAACTTGTCTTCACAGCGTTCGACCCCATGAAAGGGCGCGGGCGCGAAATCGCCAAGTCGGATACTGACGCCGCGGCTGACTATGGGTGGGACCTTTCGCCCGACGGTACGCGCATTGCCCTCCTCAAGAACCGTGACGGACGAGTCCAAATTCTTTCGATGAACGGCCGGGCGCCGCAGGAGATCACCGTGAAGGGATGGAATATCTTAACCAGCGCGGTTTGGACGGCGGATGGGAAGGGTCTGTTTGTCTCTAGTTACACGCCGCAAGGGGCCGACCTCGTGCACATGGATCTACAAGGCAACGGACGATCCCTGTGGGAGCAGCGGGGCGGCTTCGGCACTTACGGTGTGCCTTCCCCCGACGGCCGGCATTTGGCGATGCGCGGGTGGTACGTTGAAGCCAACCTGTGGATGATGGAAAACTTCTGAAGCGGTCTTGCGCCCCTTGTTGGCCGGAGCGCATCGGGCTATATTTCCGGGGTAGATCTCAAAGTTTGACCTGCAACGAATGGCGTTCTATGGGCAGCTCCAGGCCACTCGTCGTGATAGCAGCTTCGGCTGTTCTTCTTGCCTTGGCCTCGCCGAGCGCAGCGCAGTCCTCAAGCGCGTCTGTGAGTGGCACGATTGTTGATCCCAAAGGCGCCGTGGTTTCACAGGCGGAAGTGACCATCGAAAATCCCAACACCGGGTTTTCGCGGACGGTGAAGACCAACGATCATGGTGTTTATCAGTTTCTTGAGATCCCGCCAAGCACTTATAGCCTGATCGTCAAAGCGCCGGGGTTTGCTGCCGTCCGCATCGAGAGCGTTCGCCTGATGGTCAACACGCCAGCCACCATCGACGAAATGCTGAAAGTACAGGGTGGCACCACGATCATCCAGGTGATGGATGCCGCCCCTCTCGTGAACTCCCAGGATGCCACACAAGGTCACGCACTCGACGTCACGCAAGTCGAAACCCTGCCCTCCGAAGGCAGAAACCCGATCGCAATTCTCAGTCTGCAACCAGGCGTCGTATTTACCGGTAACAGCGACAGCATCGATCCCGATGTTGACAGCCGGAGCGGCGCGGTCAGTGGCGCGCGGAGCGACCAAACCAACGTGACCATTGATGGAATCGATGACAATGACCAGATCCGCGGCTACGCATTTCAAGGAGCACTGCGGGTGACCCTCGACTCGCTTCAGGAGTTCCGGGTTATTACCAGCAACGGCAATGCGGAAGCGGGTCGTTCCAGTGGAGCTCAAGTCGCGTTGGTGACCAAGAGTGGAACCAACAAGTTCCACGGCTCGCTATACGAATACAACCGGTCGAGTTTGGGCGAGGCCAATGACTGGTTCCTTAAGCAGGCAGAACTCCAAGCAGGTCAGCCGAACATTGCCGGCCATCTGGTGCGCAACACTTTCGGTACGGCTGTCGGCGGTCCGATTAAGAAAGATCGCCTGTTCTTTTTCGCAACTTACGAAGGCCAGCGGACGCGGGAGAACACGATCGTGGGGCGATACGTACCCAGCGCTAATCTTCGCCAGGGTGTCTTGAGCTATCAATGCACTCCGGGTACAAGCGGGTGTCCGCCAGGAGGAGTCTTTACCCTGAGCCGCGCCGATCTCGCGGCTCTCGATCCCAATTGCTCGAAAGCGGCGGGCTTTCCCGGCGGCACCTGCCCTCTGGGTCCCGGTGCGAACCCTGCACTATTGCCTATCTTTCAGAGCGATCCGTTGCCCAACTCGAACATCTTCGGTGATGGCCTAAATGCAGCAGCCTTCACCTTTTCCGCTCCCGCTCCCGCGAAGCTCGATACCTACATCGTTAAACTGGATTACCTCAGCAGCAACGGCAATCATCAACTGTTCCTTCGTGGCAATCTGCAGAACGATCATGCCGCCGGCTTACAGGGCACCGGCCCGCAATTCCCAGGAGACCCGCCCAATGTGGTCAACGTCGATAACAACAAGGGGATTGCTGCCGGCTACTCGGCTGTCCTGCGCAAAGACCTGATCAATGATTTTCGCTATGGATTTGTCCGGCAGGGACTGGGCAGGATTGGGCTTTACGACGCACCGCAGGTCAACATAGGTTTTGATGCTCCTCATACCAATTACTTTTCCACCACCAATACCATCATCCCGGTGCACAATTGGGTCGACAATCTCAGCTGGACGAAGGGAAAACACACTCTTCAATTTGGGACAAACATTCGCCGCATCGATGATGCCCGCCAATCGAATAGCCAGTCGTTTTTCTTTACCCAACCTAACTGGTCATGGCTGAACCTCGCCGGGATCGCCGGCACGGGTTCAAGCCTCGATCCAAGCGCGCCGCAGTTTTCCAATTTGGGGTTCCCAGCCGTTGCGCCTGGATTCCAAACTTCCTACGACGGGGCGGTAATGTCGCTTACCGGAATCCTTGCCCAAGTCGTGGCGGTTTACAACCAGACGAAGACACTCTCCCTGCTTCCGCAGGGGTCGTACGTTCCCCGCCATTTCAGAGCAACCGAAGCCGAGTGGTATGCACAGGATTCGTGGAGGGCCACGCCGAATCTCACCTTGACCTTTGGTGCTCGATACACGCTCTTGCAGCCTCCTTACGAAACGACTGGTACCCAAGTCGCTCCTACCTTCAGTCTCAACGAATTCTTCAAAAAGCGTGCGCAGGCCATGGTAAATGGTCAAAGCTACGGGCCGCTGATAAGCCTTAGCCTCGCGGGTCAAGCCAATGGCAAGCAGCCCTACTGGGCGTGGGACTACGGCAATATCGCACCCAGGTTTGCCTTCGCTTGGTCGCCGAAAGCCTCAAGTGGTTTTTGGAAGAAACTATGGGGCGGGTCGGGTAAGAGTTCTGTACGCGGCGGATATGGAATGTATTACGACCACTTCGGTGAAGGCGTGGTCAACAGCTTTGACCGCAATGGATCATTGGGACTGACGACCTACATCGGCAATCCAGGCAGCATATTGAGCGTTGACAACGCCCCCCGTTTCAGCAGCTTGAGCACCATCCCAGCTTTCGCCGCAGGAGGGTGTGCGACGCCTCCGTGTGCATTGTACGGGCCGCCGCCACAATCCTTCCCGGTCGCCCTGCCTATCGGAGAATTTGTGCTCTCTTGGGGCTTGGACGACAAGTTGAAAACCCCATACTCCCATGTAGTAAATTTCAGCGTTACTCGCCAGTTGCCTCACAACTTCGTGATCGAAGCAGCGTACGTTGGGCGTTTTGCGCATCGCTTGCTGCAAGAAGAAGATTTGGCACAGCCCTTGGACATTCGAGATCCGCAATCGGGCACATTCTACTTCGCAGCTGCCACCATGTTCACGAAATCTGCGGAAGCGCAGATTCCAATCCAGAACATGGCCCCGATTCCGTATTGGGAGCACTTCTTCCCGACGGCTGCGGGTCCCGGCAAGCTTCCAGCTCCACCGTGTTCGTTTCCGGGAATTGCGCCCCCTAATCCCACGGCGACGCAAAACATGTATGCCATGTATAGCTGCTGGGTTCACAACGAGACTTCAGCCCTGTTTCAGGCGGACGTGCTCTGCGCTCCAGCTTGCGCCACCATCAACGGAATCACTGCGCCGTACCAGTTTTACGATTCGCAATACGGTTCGTTGTACGCCTGGCGCTCGATTGGCAACAGCAGTTACAGCGGGGGACAGTTTAGCCTAAGGCATCGGATGGGGGGGGTGGAAACCGACATCAACTACACCTTCTCCAAGTCCGTAGACATTGGATCCGATGCCGAACGGATTAATGAGAACGAAGGGGAGGGTTTTGCCAGCCAGATCATCAATGCCTGGTCGCCAAACCAGTTGCGCGCGGTCTCTGATTTTGACACCCGTCATCAGATCAGCGCCGATTGGGTCTATGACTTACCTTTCGGCAAAGGCAGGCATTTTGCGAGTGAGTTGCACGGAATCACGAACGGCGTTGTAGATGGCTGGACCCTTTCGGGCCTGTTCCGCTGGACCAGCGGATTTCCGACAACGGTCGAACCGGGAACAAACTGGCCGACGAACTATAATCTTACTTCGGCCGCGGTACAGACCGGCCCCACGGGCCCCACCGGCGCCTTCATAGTCAACGGCGAGCCGAATCTATTCCAGAACCCCACGGCCGCCATCCAGGCCTTCCGTTTTGCCTATCCCGGCGAATCGGGCCAGCGAAACACGGTGCGGGGCCCCGGCTATTTCGGAATTGATCTCGGCCTTGGTAAGAGCTGGAAGATCGCCGATTCCCAGGCTGTAAAGTTCGGTTGGGAGACTTTCAATCTCACCAACACCCCACGCTTCGACGTAGGGACACTGCAAAACGGCGGAAACCAAGGCGGTGGTAATCTCCTCTTCACCAACAGTGTTTCATTCGGACAATTCACATCCACCCTGACTAAGCCCCGCGTCATGCAATTCGCGCTGCGCTACAGCTTTTGAACTAACCGGGCGCCGAACGGTCTGTCTCCTCGCAACCTTGCGGTCCGGCATTGCACGACAGGAGATCGTGACTGATAATTGGTGTCTTGGCGCACGCCTGCGACAACTCCCGAATCGTCGGCAATGCGGAAGTTAACCAGCCAGTTCGAAAGCCGTTTGCTTAAGGATGTGAATAGCAAATCCCTTGCCACGAGGCAGCGTTTTTCCGCCGGTCACGAACTGGGTCATTGGATGAGAGATCGTGGGCAGATCGCGTTTGGCTGTTCCCAAAGGCAAATAGAGTCTGAATGGACCACAATCAATCCGGAAACCAGAGCCAATCAGTTCGCAAGGCCTCAGTGATCACTTCAAAAGCGGCCAACGGTTATCACTTCAAAACCGGCCAACGGGATTGGCCGTCCAGGACTGAGAATGTTCTAACCCGCCGCCTCCTGTGGTGGCAAGTCGGTTTTGGTTCGCCAGCTCCGAGGGCCGCACTTGAGCACGTGTCCGTGGTGCAGTAAACGGTCGAGCATGGCGCTGACGGCGGCCGCGTCTCCCAGCAGTTTGCCCCAGTCTTCTACCGGCCGGTTCGAGGTTAGCATCGTGCTGGCGCGTTCGTAGCGGCGCATGATGATTTCCAGCAGTTCTTCGGCGGCGGTGAGCGGCAGCTTGCGCATGCCGAGATCGTCAACGATGAGCAGGGGCACGGTCACCAGGAACTCCATGTGCTCTTTGCGGGTGCCGTCGAGCGTGGCTTCGGCGAGATCATCGAGCAAGGCGTGGGTCTCGCGATAGAGCACGCGGTATCCCTGTTGGATAGCGGCTTG
>Ga0187879_10000296_pt1 | contig 34132 bp, 19 predicted proteins | sample June2016WEW_19_1_FD_132423 | JGI IMG/M metagenome (GOLD analysis project Ga0187879, IMG submission 132423) | Peatland microbial communities from SPRUCE experiment site at the Marcell Experimental Forest, Minnesota, USA - June2016WEW_19_10 | ecosystem: Environmental > Terrestrial > Soil >... | reverse complement strand
TTGACGGTGTCGATGCCGAGGTCGGCTTCGAGGTCGAGGTCGAGGTCGAGCAGTTCGGGCGGGTAGCCGGTCGTGTCGCTGACGATCCGCACGATCTGGCCGGTGACCGCGTCGCCAGCAGGCTCCGCTGGTGCGGCCGGCGGTGCCGCGGTGGCCGGCGGTGCCGCGGTGGCCGGCTGTGCCGCGGTGGCCGGCTGTGCCGCGGTGGCGGGCTGTGCTGCGGTGGCCGGCGGCTCCGCTAGAGCTGCGGGCTGTGCTGCGGTAGCTGGCGGCCCTGCCGTCGGCGGCGCTACGGCGGGCTGATACGCGGCGGGCTGGGGCCCAGCGTGTGGTGCCCGGTCGCGGACGAAACTCATGACGTGGGCGAGGGTGGGGAAGTCGCGGAGCCTGAGGTTCTCGTCGCGCGGGATGGCGAACCGCTCCCGCACCGCGGCGAACACCTCGGCCTGCTTCACCGTGTCGACGCCAAGGTCGGCTTCGAGGTCAAGGTCCGGCTCCAGCAGGTCTCGGGAATAGCCGGTGAGCCCTTCGACAATCTCCAGAACAGCCTGCGCGACCGGATCGGCTGAGGCAAGTGCGGACGGCCCGGGTGCAGGCGCCATCTGCGCTGGTACCGCTGCCGGCCCGGCCGGTGCTGACGGCGCAACCGGTGCTGACGGCGCAACCGGTGCTGACGGCAGTACGGCGGGCTGGGCCACGGGCATTGCGGCGGGCCGCGGCACGGGCATGACCGCTGGCCCGGCAGGAGCTGAGGGCGCCTGAGCCGGGCCGTCGTCGGTGACCCGCAGCGAGTGCTGTACAACCTCGAGCCTGGCATCCGGACGACCACTGACTCGCTCAAGCCACGAGCGCCATGTCGGCTCGTCCATGACGCGGTAGCCGAAGCCAAGGTCAGTGGGTGCCCGGCGGAGGCCGTCCGCAGGCGCGGTCCAGCGCAGCAGCATCATCGCGATCTGCGAGCCGAAGCCCGCGGCGAGGCGAAGAGCGTAGCTGACGGGGTATGCGCCGCCGCGGGACAGGTTCAGCCGACCTAGTTCGGGATCGATCTCGCGGAAGTTGGCGACCGGCGGGACGATTCCCGTTTCAAGTGCCTTTATGGCCACGACCTCTTCAATGCCCGCGCCCATCGCGTGACCGGTGAAGCCCTTCGTATTCGTGATGACGACCGAGTCGGCGGCTGGGCCGAAGACCCGCCGCAACGCGTTGACCTCAGCTGACGCGCTACCGCCCCGGGCCGGGGTGTAGGTCTCGTGAGAAACGAACACCGTCTGGCCCGCGATCGCACGGCGGTCGATTCCCAGGCGCTCCGCCTGCACGAGGAGGTTCTCCATGACCTGGCCGATGTGCTGGACGTCGAGCCGCGTGCCATGGAAGGCGCTATTGGCAGTGACCACCGCGAGCACCTCGCAGATGGGGCCGATGCCGCGCTCCCGTGCCGCCGCAGCGGACTCAACGACCAGGGCCGCGGCACCCGAACCGAGCAACATGCCGTGCCGCCGGCGATCGAACGGCAGAGCGGCGTCTTCAACGACATCGTCGGTGGCCGCCGCGCCGCTGGCGAGGAACCCCGATCCGGTCCAGGGCAGCAGCGTGTCCGAGGTGGCGTTATCCGCCGATACGATGATCACCCGGCGGCAGCGGCCGGCCCGGATCCAGTCCTCGGCGATCGACACCGCGACGCCGGTGCTCGCGCAAGCGGAGTTCACCTGCGTGTTGGGGCCGCGGGCGCCGATCAGCTCGGCGAACTGCGAGTGCCCCATGGCGAGCCACCGGAAAAGAGAGCGGCGGTCGAAGGCGAACGGGCGGGTCTTCACCGCGTGCCGCAGTCCGGCGATGCGCCGGTCCACTTCGGCGACCGCCTGGTCTGCCGGGTTCATCCGGGCCCGCAGGTCCTCGAGGGTGGCAAGTTCCGTCCGGCGCGCCCGGTCCTCCTGGTAACGGTTGATGTCCTGCGCGAACGACTCGTAGCCGGGGAATGCCGAGGCGAACACGACGCCGGTGTCGTCTCGCAGTTCGTCGGGCAAGCCCCAGGGTCCGGGCAGCTGGGTGCCCAGGGTGGTGGTGTGATACGTGCGGACCAGGGGGATTCCCGCGTCGCGCAGCGCCTCAATACCAGCGGCGATCGCCAGCCTCGTACAGGAGTCGAGCGCGGCGTCGCGGTCGGGGTCGATGCCGAACTCTGCCGCCGCGTCGAATGGGCTATAACGGCCGGCCAGCTTGATGACGTCTTTCTCGCCATCGATCGTGTCGAAGACCGGATCGCCGTGGTCGCTCTTGACCAGCCGGGTGATGTGCTTGTCGACCATTGCACGGCGTATCCGGCGCGGGATCACGTCAATGAACTGCTCGCCGGACAGAATCCGGGAGACGTTGTCGTCGTCGAAGACCTGGTCTACGCCGGGCAGCCCGAGCGCGGCCCCAGTTATGACGACCGGCTCCGTGACGCCCGGCGCTGGAGCGGCAGCTGCCGCTGGCGCCGGGGTACCGACGGGGTAGCCGAAGCCGGCCGCATACAAGCCGCATAGGGCCGCATTGAAGGAGCGCACGTCGCCGGTCTTCGGATGGTTGGTCGACAGCGTTAGGACGTCGTCGTGCGCCGAGCCGAGCACATCCTCAGCGAAGCCCTGTAGCGCCCGCTTCGGCCCGACCTCCACGAACATGCGCGCACCGGCGTCGTACAAGGTATGCAGGCCCTTGACGAACTGGACTGGCGATGCGACTTGGCGGCCCAGCACGTCGAGCATCCGCCCGGCCACGTCTGGGCCTTCGGTCAGGTAGAACTCGCCGTCGACGTTGGCCACGATCGGCAGCGTGGGCGCGTGCAGCTGCAGCCTGGCCAGCGTCTCGCGGAGCGGCCCGCTCGCCGGCGCCACGATCGAGGTGTGGAAGGCGTGGCTGACGGGGATGCGCATGGCCGTCCGCCCGGCCTCCTGGAACGCTGCTATCGCCTGCTCGACGGCCGCGGTGGCGCCGCCGATCACGGCCTGATGAGTGCTGTTCACGTTGGCGGTGACCACGTAGCCGTCGATTGAAGCGACGACCCGCCCGATTTCCTCAATCGGGGCCATGACGGCCGCCATCGCGCCGTTGTCGGCCACCTCCAGGCGGGCCATCTCGCGGCCACGGGCGCTGACGGCCTCCAGTGCCGCCCGGAAGGACAGCGCACCGGCCTCGACGAGCGCTCCGTACTCACCGAGGCTATGGCCCATCACCATGTCGGGCTTGACGCCATAGGCCGCCAGCAGCCTGGTGAGGGCAATGTCGGCGGCCAGCACCGCGGGCTGGGTAATTTCGGTTTGCAGCAACTGCTGCTCGAGTTGCGCGACCGCGGTGGCATCGTCGCCGTCGATGAAGATGTAATCGGTGAGCGGCTTGCCAAGCAACGGTGTCATCACCCGGTCGGCCTCAGCGAACGTCTGCGCCACGATCGGCTCTGTCGCGCGCAGCTCGCTGAGCATATTGACGTACTGCGAGCCCTGGCCGGTATAGAGGAAGGCAATCTTGGGCGCCGAACCGCGCCCGAAGAAGATGCCACGGGCCCGCAACATGGCGCGCATCTCGGCGGTCCCGCTGGTCAGCGCCTTTACTGCCATGGCCGCCTTGTCCGCAAGCTCGGCCGCGGTGCCGAAATCGATGGCGGCGCGAAAGTTGGCCCGGGCGATCGCAGGATCGGGTGGCTGCGGCGGCGGTGCCTGGCCGCCGGCGGCCCGCTCATGTATCTGCGCAAGCTGGGCGGCCACGTCCGCCTCGGTCGCGCCGCCAACGACGAGAGCGCCGCGCAGCGGAGCCTTGGCAACCGTGGTCACCGCCGTGGCCGAGGCCGTTGCGGAGGCCACGTCCGTGACTGCCTCCGCGGCGGTGTGCGAGGAACCACGCTCGCCCTGGCGCACGGTCGCCGGCACGTCGGCGGCGGGAGTCCCGCCGTCCGCTGTCGCCTGCACGTCGGCACCGGCAGGCAGCCGTGGCTCCGGGTCGTCGAACCGGCCGGGGACATACTCCTCGAGCACGGCATGGAAGTTGGTGCCGCCGAAGCCGAACGCGCTCACGCCGCCCCGCCGCACGCCCGATGGCGGCACCGGCCAATCACGAAGCTCGGTGTTGACCCGGAACGGTGACGTGGCCCACTCGACGTTCGGGTTGGGATCGCGGAAGTTCAGGCTTGGCGGCAGTACCTTGTCGTGCAGCGCCATGACCAGCTTGAACAGCCCAGCAGCGCCTGCCGCGCCCTTCAGGTGGCCGATGTTCGACTTCACCGAGCCGAGCGCGATGCTGCCCGGGGCGACGCCGGGTCCGCCGAAGACGGCGTTGAGGCTTTCCAGTTCGGACGCGTCGCCGACGCGGGTCGACGTGCCATGTGCTTCGATGCACGTCGCGGTCGACGGCGCCGCGCAGGCGTTGCGCCAGGCCCGCTCGACCGCCAGGCGCTGGCCGACCGGGTTCGGGGCGGTTATCCCCTTGCCCTTGCCGTCGCTCGACCCCGCGATACCCAGCAGCACCGCGTAGATCCGGTCGCCGTCGCGCTCGGCGTCGGCGAGCCGCTTGAGGACGAACAAAGCGGCGCCCTCACCCATGACGAAACCGTCCGCGCCGGCGTCGAACGGACGCGTCCCCGTCGCGGACAGCGCTCCGATCTTGCAGAACTTCACGAACGCGGCGACGTTATTGTTACGGTCGATACCGCCGGTGACCGCGGCGTCGAACTGCCCGTCGATGAGTCCCTGCGTGGCGGCGCTGACGGCGGCCAGCGCCGAAGCGCAGGCCGCGTCCGTGGTGAAGCTCGGCCCGCGGAAGTTGAAGAGGTTGGCGATGCGGCCGGCCAGGACGTTCGCGAGCTCGCCTGGCATCGTGTCCTCGGTTATCACCGGGAACAGGCCCCGGAACGAGGTCGAGGTCTGGCCGAGGATCGCCTCGCGGATGCTGGCCGGCAGCTCGGCGAAGGCGGGGGAGCGGGCGAGTTCCCTGGTGAACTCGGGAAGCTGGATGCGCAGACTGGTCGCGTAGTGCTTCTCGCCGCCAATAGCGTTGCCGATCACCACAGCGACCCGCTCCGGGTTCACGTTCCAGTCCGGCCAGCCCGCGTCGATGAGCGCAGCGCGGGCCGCGGAGACAGCCCACTTCTGGGTATCGTCCATCTGCTCGCCGACCTTCGGCGGGATCGGCAGCCGCCAGGCGATGGGATCCCAGGGAAACTCCTGAACCCAGCCGCCGATGCGCGAGTAGGTCTTGTCGGGCGCACGGGGATCCGGATCGTAGTAGAGATCAGGGTCCCACCGGTCCTTGGGGACATCGGCAATGGAGTACCGGCCCTCGGTGATATTGCTCCAGAAAGCCGCGGTGCTCGGGGCCCCCGGCATGATGGCGCCGACGCCGACGACGGCGACGGGCTGCGGCTGGCGCGGGGCTGGCTGGCTCTTGCTCATGACGATCGATCCTGTTCCGTGGACGGCGCTTGCCGCCCGTAGAGTGCATCCGCGACGCTGTCCATGTCGGCGAGCAGTCCGACCTGAGCGGCGCGCACGGCGTCCAGGCCGAGGCCGGCTTCGAACGTGGCGAGGTCGGTGTCCCGGCCGGCGCCGATCACCCAGCGCAGCCCGTCATGGGCCACCTTGTGCGCGGCCTCCCTGGCGAATACCCGGCTCATCGCCGCCAGTGCAGCGGCGTCGAACCGGTGGTCGGCCTTCTCAGGAAGGCTGCCGTCGAGTGCTGCCGCGGCGCGTGCCGCGAAGGTGCTGGCGGCCTCGGCATAGGCGATCAGCTCGCCAAGCCGCAGCAGGACGTGCTGGCTGCGGGTCAGGCGGCCGGCGCGGCAGGCTTCGAGCACGCTGGCGAGGGCATCGCCGGCGAGCGCCGCCGTGCCGGCGCCGACCTCGGCGTGCCTGGCGTGCAGCTCGCGAAGCCCGGCGGCGAACGCGGGGTAGTAGCGGCCGGCCGACTTCAGGTGCTGCTGCCAGCGGTCGCGCGCGATCGTCATCTCCATGATCTCCGATGTGCCTTCGTAGATCGTGGTGATGCGGACGTCGCGCCTGATCTTCTCGACCAGGTAGTCGCGGGTGTACCCGTAGCCGCCGTGGGCCTGGATGGCCGCGTCGGCCGCCAGGTTGCCCGCCTCGGTCGCGAGGTACTTGGCGATGGCGCCCTCGGTGTTGAGCGCCCCGTCCGTGCCCTCGCCTGAGTCGATCCGCGCCGCTGTGTACTCGATATAGGAGCGGGCGGCCTCCAGCAGGACGGCGTGCGGGACGATGAGCTTATGGGTGTAACCCTGCTTCTGTGACAGCGGTGCCCCGGCCTGGATGCGGGTGGTCGAGTACTCGATGGCGCGGTCGAGCGCGGACCAGCCCGCCCCGAGGCCGAAGGCCCCGACCGTCACGCGCGTATAGCCGAACACCTTCTGCGCCTGCCAGAGACCTTGTCCCTCGACGCCGCCGACCAGGTTGCCTGCGGGCACGACCGCGCCGTCGAGGAACAGCGCCGCGGTGTTGGACAGCCGGATGCCGTGCTTGTCCTCGGGCCGGTTCTGGGTGAAGCCATCCGTGCCACGGTCGAGGACGAACCACGACGGGCCGCCCGGCGCCTTGGCCAGGATGGTGTACTTGTCGGCGATGCCGCCGTTGCTGATCCACTGCTTGCGGCCGGTCAGCCGGTACCCGGTGACCCTGCCGTCTTCGAGGACGGGCGTCGCTGTGGTCTTCAGCGCGCCGAGGTCACTGCCTGCCTCAGGCTCGGTGGCACCGTAGGCGTAGAGGAGCCCGCGCTCGGCGATCTCGGTGAGCCAGGCGCGCTTCTGCTCGGCGGTGCCGCCGAAGGCGATCGGATCGCTGCCGAGGAACGTCGCGAACAGGCTGGTACCAAGGCCGAGGTCAAGGCGGGCCATCTGCTCGCAGATCCGGTAGTTGTCCATGGTGTCGCCGCCCATCCCGCCGTATTCCTCGGGGATGAACAGCAGATGCACGCCAAGCTCGTCGCTGCACATGGCCCGGACCAGGTCCTCCGGGCAGACATCATCGTGATCGAGCAGTAGCTGGCGCTCCTGGGGCAGGGCGTGGGTGACGTACTCCCGGATAGCGTCCAGCGTCATTTTCAGGGTCTCGGCGTCCAGGCCGGTCGGTAGCCCGGTCGTGGGCGGCTCGGTCAGCGGCACGGCACATTCACCTCTTGTCGTCCACCGTGCGGCCTAAGTAGCGAGAGAGCGAGGGCCATAGGTCCCGCGCCCGCTGGCGAGTGGCCCCGAGCGGGCCGGATAACCGTATGAGCATTGGCCCGCGGGCAGTCCGGCGGACGATGGCCAGGCCAAGATCGAGCGGGCGGCGGCTGGGGAGGCTAGTCGCGCCAGGTCCAGCCGGTGATCGCCGGGTCGTCCTCGCCATGCTCGCGCGTGTAGGCGCGGGCGTCGAGGCGGGCATCGGACATCCGCTGGCGCAGCGGCGCGGCCCGCGTGCCCAGGGACGGGACACGGTCGATGACGTCCATGACGAGATGGAACCGGTCCAGGTCGTTCAGCATGACCATGTCGAACGGCGTGGTGGTGGTACCTTCCTCCTTGTAGCCACGCACGTGCAGGTTGTGGTGGTTGTTACGGCGGTAGGTGAGCCGGTGGATGAGCCAGGGATAGCCGTGATAGGCGAAAATGACCGGCTTGTCCGGGGTGAACAGCGCATCGAAGTCGCGGTCGGGCAGCCCGTGCGGGTGCTCGGTGTCCGGCTCCAGGCGCATGATGTCCACGACGTTGATGACCCGGACCTTCAGCTCGGGCAGGTGGGTGCGGAGCAGGTCCGCGGCAGCGATGGTCTCCAGGGTGGGAACATCGCCGGCACAGGCAAGTACCACGTCAGGCTCACCGTTGGTATTGCTGGCCCACGGCCAGATGCCGAGTCCGCGGGTGCAGTGCGCGATCGCCTGCTCCATCGTCAGGTAGGTCAGCGCCGGCTGCTTGCCGGCTACGACGACATTGACGTAATCCCGGCTGCGCAAGCAGTGATCGGCGACCGACAACAGGGTGTTGGTGTCCGGCGGCAGGTAAACACGGACAATCTCGGCCTTCTTGTTGATCACGTGGTCGATGAAGCCCGGGTCCTGGTGGGAGAAGCCGTTATTGTCCTGGCGCCAGACGTGCGACGACAGCAGGTAGTTGAGTGAGGCGATCGGCGCCCGCCATGGGATGCCCCGGGCCGTCTTAAGCCACTTGGCGTGCTGGTTGAACATCGAGTCAATGATGTGGATAAACGCCTCGTAACAGTTGAAAAGGCCGTGCCGCCCGGTGAGCAGATACCCCTCCAGCCAGCCCTGGCATAGGTGCTCCGACAGGACTTCCATGACCCGGCCGTCCGGGGCGAGGTGATCGTCGCCGGGGACCGTCGTCGCCTCCCAGGCGCGGTTGGTCTCCTCGAAGACCGCCGTCAGCCGGTTGGACGCCGTCTCATCCGGGCCCATGAGGCGGAACCTGTCGGGGTTGCGGGCGATGATGTCGCGCAGGAAGGTGCCGAGTACCCGGGTGGCCTCGCTCACCGCGACGGCCGGGCGGTCCACCGGCACCGCGTAGCGGCGGAAGTCCGGCATGGCCAGGTCGCGAAGCAGCAGGCCGCCGTTGGCGTGCGGGTTGGCGCTCATCCGCCTCGACCCCCGCGGGGCAAGTGCCTGCAGCTGCGGCACCAGCTGTCCGGCGGCGTCGAACAGCTCCTCGGGCCGGTAACTGCGCATCCACTGCTCGAGCAGCTCGCGGTGCCTGGCGTTGGTGCGAGTTTCGGCAAGCGGTACCTGATGGGCGCGGAAGGTGCCCTCGACCTGAACGCCGTCAACCACCTTGGGCCCGGTCCAGCCCTTCGGGGTGCGCAGTACGATCATCGGCCAGGCGGGACGGGCCGCTCCGCTGCTCGTGCCGCCGGCTTGCTGGCCTGCTGCATCGCGGGCGTGCTCCTGGATGGCCGCGATGTCGTCCAGCACCTCGTCGAGCACGGCCGCGAGCTGCCGGTGGACCACCGCGGGATCATCGCCGGCCACGAAGTGCGGCTGGTAACCGTAGCCGCGCATCAGTGCGGCGAGCTCGTCGTCGGGGATGCGGGCCAGGATGGTCGGGTTGGCAATCTTGTAACCATTAAGGTGCAGCACCGGCAGCACCGCGCCGTCAGTCACCGGGTTGAGGAACTTGTTCGAATGCCAGCTGGCCGCCAGCGGCCCCGTTTCCGCCTCCCCGTCACCCACCACGCACATGACCAGCAGATCCGGGTTGTCAAATGCCGCGCCGTAGGCGTGCACGAGCGCGTATCCGAGTTCGCCGCCTTCGTGGATGGACCCGGGGGTTTCCGGCGCGACGTGACTTGGGATGCCACCGGGGAACGAGAACTGGCGGAACAGCGCCCGCAGACCGTCTTCATCCTGCCCGATGGAGGAGTAGACCTCGCTGTAGGTGCCTTCCAGGTACGCGTTGGCGACGATCCCCGGTCCGCCGTGACCAGGGCCGATCACGTAAATGGCGTTCAGGTCGCGTTCGTTGATGACCCGGTTCAGGTGCACGTACAGCAGGTTCAGCCCGGGCGTCGTCCCCCAGTGCCCGAGCAGCCGCGGCTTGACGTGCTCGGCTCGCAGCGGTTCCCTGAGCAGCGGGTTGTCCAGCAGGTAGATCTGCCCGACCGACAGGTAGTTCGCCGCACGCCAGTACGCGTCGATCAGCTCCAGGTCCGCCGCGCCATAGGTGCTGGCTGCCGTCGAGTCGGGCGGGCTGGGCATCATGTCCTCCAGCAGGAGTGGTGGCCAGGTAACAAGTGCACTTTAAAGGTGCTGCTGTGCATCGCTCACGACCCTGGCATGCGGCAGCGCGACATCGCAACCAGTGCCGGCGGCACCGCTCGGGTGGACGTGATCGACCCGTACACCTGCGCAGACCACCGCAGACCACCCCAGACGCTCACAGACCGCCGCAGGCCGTTAAGATCGCGGAGACGGTTGCAGGTCGTCGGCGCCCGCTACTGACACGCCGGGCCATGGACGCTTAGCATCTGGCCCGGCATGGGTATGAAAGCCTGGGCCTGTGCGGGTAAGTGCGGCCGCGCGGAATTACGTCATGGGATGCTTGGTGACCGGATTGGACGAAAACCCTAAAGCACACCAGGAGGGCTGGGGAAAATGGCTTTGTGGCGCAAGTTCGCAGCAGAGATGCTGGGCACCGCACTGCTTGTGTTCTTCGGGGTCGGTGCGGCGACCCTCATGTTCGGGTTCAAGTTCGATGGCGGCAGTATCGCCGCAGGCGTCGTGGCCACGGCGTTCACCTTCGGGCTCGTGCTGCTGGCGCTGGTTTACGTTATCGGGCCGGTATCGGGCTGCCACGTCAATCCGGCCGTGACCCTGGGCGCGCTGCTGGCGCGGCGCCTCCCGCTCGACGAGGCCGTCGGTTACTGGGTGGCCCAGTTCGTTGGCGGCATCCTGGGTGCGCTCGTGCTATGGGGCATGTTCAACACTTCGCCGTTGTACAGCACGTCCAAGACCGGGCTCGGGACGGACGGCTGGGGCGCGGCGTCTGACATTCACATCGGTGCGGGCGGCGCCTTCCTTGCGGAGGTCATCCTGACCGCGATGTTCGTCTTTGTCATCCTCGGGGTCACCAGCAAGATCGGGAACACCATCACCGCGGGCATGGTGATCGGCCTGGCCCTTACCGTGGCGCACCTGGTCGGGATAACGATCACCGGAACGTCGGTGAACCCAGCGCGCAGCCTCGGCCCGGCGCTGATCGTCGGCGGCACTGCGCTGAGCCAGGTATGGCTGTTCATCGTGGCGCCGCTGGTCGGCGGCGTCGTCGCCGCCGGGCTGCACTGGCTGGTCTATCCCAAGCCAGTACCTGCCGCGGTAGAGCCCACAGCGGTGCCCCTCGCCGAAGAGATCAGCAGATCGCCTGGTGATCCGGCAGGTCGCTGACCTTCGCGTCGATGCGGGCGCGGTAGCGCCGCGGATCCCCGGTGGCCGTGACATTCGCCGAACGGCGCCGCAACAATAATCTCGTCGCGCTCCTTGTGATAGCTACGGGTGCCCTTGACGCGATCAGCTTCCTTGGCCTCGGGGGCGTGTTCACCAGCGTCATGACCGCCAACATGGTCCTGCTGGGGCTTAGCGCAGGTCGGCACGACGCGGCATTGGCCCTGCACGCCGGAGTAGCGCTGGCGGGCTTTGTCACCGGGGGCTTGGCAGCAAGCCGGTTCGCCAGGCCGCCCGGTGAGCCGGCACCGGCCTGGCCGGGCCGGGTGACCGTGGCGCTCGTCGTAGAGGCTGCCGTACTTGTAGCCGTGACCGTGGGCTGGGAGACAGCGGCGGGCCTGCCAAGGGGAGCGGAACAGCTCATGCTCGTTGCCGCCGCTGCGGTCGCCATGGGCATCCAGAGCGCGGCGGTCCGCGCACTGGGAGTGCCAGGTCTTTCCACCACGTACCTGACAGGAATACTGACAGAGGCCCTTGGCGACCTGGCAGCCGTCAGGGCCTCGGCATCGCTGCGGCGGCGCCTTGGTCTCCTGGTCATGCTGGTCGCCGGGGCAGCGGTGAGCGGCGTTCTGGTCGCGGAGGCGCCGCTGCTGGCACCGCTCGTCCCGCTGGCGCTGCTGCTTGCGGTGATCGTGACCGCCGCCATCAGCTCGCCCTAGCCTGCGGCCCCGCGCAGCCTCCGCACTGGCGAAGGTGGACCCGCAGACGCAGGCCGCAGGCCCGCGAGCACGGCGGGCAACTCCCCGCTGTACACCACGCCCAGCCGCTGAGTAGCCCTGGTCAGCGCGACGTAGAGATCGCTAAGCCCACGAGGCGAGCAGGCCATGATCTGGCCAGGGTCGGCGACCACCACGGAGTCGAACTCCAGTCCCTTGGCCTGCGCCACGGACAGGACCACCACCGGGCTGCGGAGTTCAGGATCCTCGCCGACCGTTGCGCCAGGCACCGCCGCGGTCATCGCCGCGCCCAGCTCAGACAGGCGCGTTCCCGGGACGATCACGGCCAGCTGTCCGTCGTCCATCCGGGCAGCCTCGCGGCCGGCAATCTCAGCCAGGCGCCGGGCCAGCTCGGCTTCGGGTACCTGCTGGCGCCAGGGATGGACGCCGGTCTCGCGTACTGACCGCGGCGGCCGCAGGGCCGGATCGATCCCGGCCAGGACATCGGTGGCCACCGCCATGACCTCGGCAGGGGCACGGTAGTTGATGGTCAGCTCGGCCAGCCGCCACCTGTCGGCCAGGTGCGGTCCGAGTACCCGCTGCCAGGAAGACGTGCCCGCGAGGTCACCGGTCTGTGCGACGTCGCCTACCAGGGTCATGGATTTGGCCGGGCAGCGCCGCATCAGCATCCGCCACGCCATCTCAGAGAGCTCCTGTGCCTCATCCACGATCACGTGCCCGAAAGCCCAGGTCCGGTCGGCTGCCGCGCGCTGCGCCGCAGTCAGGTAGGGGTCCGCATAATGGCGCTCGGCAAAGGCGTCCGCGTCCAGCATGTCGACGCCCATCAGGAGCTCGGGATCCGCATCGTGGGCGTCCCTGGACATGATGTCAAGAACGCCCTGCGCGTAGGCTACGCGGCCGCGCCGCTCCATCTCGGCTTTGGCCCGCGCCGCCCGGTCGTCCTCGCCAAGCAGTTCCGCCGCCTCGTCGAGCAGCGGCACGTCAGCGGGGGTCCACCCACGACCCGGGTCACGGTGCAGCAGTGCGCGGTCCGCCTCGCCAAGCTCGCTGGCAGCAGCGGCCAGGCGGGCCGGCGAGGAGAACAGGTCATCCAGTAGCCGCTCCGGCGACAGCACCGGCCATAGCAGCCGGATGGCTCGCCGCACCTCGCTGTTCCTGCCCAGGTCGCCACGGATCGCCGCGACGTCGACCTCACCGAGAACGCTGCCCTGGCCGGGCGCGACGGCGTCGATCCGGCTCTCGATCTGCCTGGCGAGTGCCTCGATGATCTCCCGCACGAAGATCGCCCTGGCCTGGTTGTGCGGCCTGCGGGACTGCCGTGCGCGCGCCCTGGCCCGGACGCAGGTTCGCCGGTCCAACCGCAACCTCTCGCGGTCCACGGTGATCTCCAGGGCCCGGTCGGGCACCCATTGCCGGTCGCGCACCGCGGCGGCGATAACTCCCGCCATGGTCAGCCTGCCCTTGACCGCGGCGGCCGCAGGCTGCTCGGCCCGCCGCGCGATGATCCCCGGATACAGCTCCGCGATCGTCGACATGAGCACGCCGGTCTCGCCAAGCGAGGGAAGCACGTCGCTGATATACCGGATAAAGGTCGGATTCGGGCCGACGATCAGCACGCCCCGCTTGGCTAGCTGTTCCCGGTGCGTATAGAGCAGGAAGGCCGCGCGATGCAGTGCGACCGCTGTCTTCCCGGTGCCGGGACCCCCCTGCACAACGAGCACGCCAGGCAGGACGGACCGGATGATCTGATCTTGCTCTGCCTGGATGGTCTCCACGATGTCGCTCATCCGGCCGGTCCGGCTCGCGCTGACCGCGGCGAGCAGCGCGGCCTCGCCGGTGAGTCCCTGACGCTGGCGCGGATCGGCGGCGTCGAGGTCAAGTACCTCATCATCGAGGCCGGTCACGGTCCGGTTGCGGGTCTTGATATGCCGCCTGCGCCGCACCCCGTCGCGGGACGCCGCCGTCGCGAGGTAGAAGGGCCGCGCAGCGGGCGCACGCCAGTCCATCAGCAGCGGTTCGTAGTCGCCGGAGGCATCCCGGAGGCCGATCCGGCCGATATAGCGCGGCTGGCCGTCGTCGAAGTCGAGACGGCCGAAGCACAGGCCGTTCTCGGCCGCATCGAACTGGGCCAGCCGCCGGAAGTACATCTCAGTCATCGACTCGCGCTCGGACCGTGCCTGATGGGTCCCGCCATTTTCCAGCATGACCGTGGCAAGACGTGCCGAGGCTCGTTCGCGGTCGTTATCCAGGCGGCCATAGAGCATGGAAACGTATTCCTGCTCTGCGGCCAGCTCTATTGCCAATTCCTCGTCCGACAATTAGCCTCTCCTGCGCTACAATTTCGGCTAAAGAGTATTGCAAAATTTGCGGCTTATTGCAATCTGTACTTATTGCAAGCTGTGCTTATGGCACCAGCTTGGCTCCTGCCTAACCACAATAAATGTAGCGCGTATTTTGTTCCCCGAGGTGCGAGGCGGCCCTGGCGTCCCTGTCAGCCGGCGTCACCTCCGCCTCCGGCCTATTCCCGCGCCGGCCGGACAGCGATGACGATCTTGACTCGCACGTTGAGCGGCGATCCAGACAGCGGGACGAGGACCCTGCGTGCGTGGCTGGCCCCGAGCCCAGGGATTATGGGCGGATGCCAGAACGTCGCCGGCACGGTCCGCAACCGGCCCGGCCGGTGGGCTGGCCGCGGGGCTTCGGAATGCGGCGGGCATGACGCGGTCAGGGCCGAGACTGACGCCAGCGCTGCGCGGGCTGCTGGGGTTCGTATGTGCGCTCGTGCTGGTCGACACGATGTTCTTCACCGCACTGACCCCGCTGCTACCGCATTACGCCCAGGTCGCAGGGCTGTCGAAGGCCGGAGCCGGAGTCCTGGTCGCCGCTTATCCGCTCGGCACGCTGATCGGCGCGCTTCCTGGCGGCCTGCTGACCGCTCGGCTGGGGGACCGGCCGGTGGTGTTGCTCGGGCTGGCACTGATGAGCGTGTCGACGCTCGTTTTCGGCCTGGCATCTGGCGCGGGAATCCTCGATGCCGCGCGCTTCGTCCAGGGCCTGGCCGGAGCATGCACCTGGGCCGCGGGCCTGGCCTGGCTGGCCAGGGCCGCTCCGGCGCAGCGGCGCGGTGAACTGCTCGGCACCGCGCTGGGCGCGGCGGTCGGCGGGGCGCTGTTCGGCCCGGTGGTCGGAGCGGTCGCCGGTCAGGTCGGGACCGGGCCGGCCTTCGGTGCCGCTGCCGTGGCCGGAGCCGCCCTCATGGTCGTGGCCTTCATCGTGCCTGCTCCGCAAGGATCGGTTCCGCAGGGATTGCGCGCGGCCTGGCCAGCGGTTCGGGACCGCCAGGTAGGTACCGGCATGTGGCTGACAATGCTGGCCGGCCTGGCCTTCGGGGTGGTGGACGTACTTGCGCCGCTGCGGTTGAGCCAGCTCGGCGCGGTGACGCTGATTATCGGAGCGACGTTCCTGGCGTCGGCGGCGATCGAGGCAGCGCTCTCGCCCCTTGTCGGCCGGCTCTCGGACCGCCGTGGTGCCTTGCTGCCCATTCGGCTCTCACTGGCCGGGGGAGTGGTCGTCAGCTTGCTGGCGCCGCTACTGGCTTCCGCGCCGTGGCTCGTCGCTCTCCTGATCGTCGGCATGCCTGCCTTCGGCACGCTCTTCACCCCCGCGACTGCCCTACTCAGCGCCGGTGCGCATCGCCTTGGGCTGAACCAGGGACTTGCGTTCGGGCTGGGCAACCTCGCCTGGGCGGGCGGGCAGGCCTTCGCCGCTGCGGGCAGCGGGGTCGTCGCGCAGGCGACGTCGGATCTGGTCCCGTACGTCATGCTCGCCGGTGCTTTGCTGGCGACGCTGGCTGTGCTCAGGGCAAGCCGCCGGACCATCGGGTAGCCCGGGCCTGCCAGTCCGGGGCGTTGCCCTGCTGTCGGCGAGGGCCGGACCGCCCGGGTTGTCGTGCGCCGGGCGGCGTGACGACGTCCTGGCTGAGCGGTCTCCGTTAGCGGGCCGCTAGCACCTCGGCGATCTTCGCTGCCGCGCCTGGCGGATCCTCGGCGTCGTGCAGCACCTCGCCCCACGACCAGCGGTAGTACCAGCACAGGCGGCCATCGGGACCGGTGCCCGGTGTGCAATCGATGCTCTCCGCGAGCATCGATGCGCCGGGGATGAAGACGTGCAAGGTCGCCGGGTAGGTGGTCTTTACTGTTGCGTGGAATCCCTGCGTGTCGAGCGCCGTCGCCAGACGGTGCAGATGGTAGCTGCGTGCGTGGTCACGGGTGCCGTCCTGCATATCACCTGCCTTGCCAGGTCCGGCACATTCTCCGCGCGCGGAGGGGCACCTTGTCAAATCGCGGTAACAGTTGCGAGTTAGCGGCCAAGTGGCTCGTACCCCGACCGGCCGCCGTATCCATCCTGTACATAGCGGTCGTCCTGGCCGGCCGGGGCGGCTGGCGTGCTCGGGTAGCCGGGCGCGGGAAGATATACCTCCTGGCCCGGCTGTCGGGCTGGGTAGCTGCCGGACGGGTAGCCGCCGGACGGGTAGCCGCCGGACGGGTAGCCGCCGGACGGGTAGTAGTGGCCATCACCGTGCCTGCCACCACCCCGAGTCTCGAAGCCGACCCGGCCGGGCACGGTTCCCTCAGCGTCATCCCCGGTCAGCGGGCTGCCCGCGTGCTGCGGATACCATCCGCTGACGTGGCCGTCCAGGTCGCTGGTCGGCGGATACGGGGCGCCGCGGTAACCGTTCAGGTCCTGAGCCAGCGGATACGAGGCGCCGCGGTGGGCGTTCAGGTCCTGAGCCGGCCGGGCCGAGAAACCGCCGGTTGGCGGGGTGCCGACGTAGCTCCCGTACGGATTCCCGGACGGCAGCGGAGCCGTGCCCGCAGCCAATGGCGCGCTGCCACCGGCTGGAACAGCGCCCGACCGAGGGCGGGATGGCGAGCCAGGCCCATCCGGGTAGCTGTCAGTGCTGGCCGGTCCCGCTGTCCGAATACCGCTGTGGTTTCCGCTCGGAGCGGCTGCAGCGTCAGGGTAGGAAAGCGGATTGCCTCGCTCTCCCCCGATGGCCGCTGGTGCGCCGAACTGCACGGTCAGGCTGTCGTAGCTGGCGAACTGCTGTGTCGGCGCGCTTGGCGAGCCCGACGGGTAGCCGCCGGTCCGGCTGTTCCGGAATGACCTGCTGTCGTCAGCGCGCACCCGCGGGAAGGACGGGCTGGTCAGTGGGTCATCGTCGAGGCTGCCCTGAATGCGGCGGTGAACTCGTCCAGCCGCGCCTCCCTGGTCGATGGTGGGGTCGTCAGGCCCGTAACCGGCAGCTGCGAGCGGCCGCAAAGGCGAAGGCACCGGCGCTGCGGCGGCAACGGGCGCCGCGGGGGGAACAGGCGCCGCGTGGGGAACGGGTGCCGCGGCAAGTTGCGGGTGGCTCGGCGAGGGCAGGCCAGCGTCACCTCCGTGGCCAGGAATCGAGCCCGCAGCACCGGCCGGACCCGCAGCACCGGGACCCGGTCCAGTATTCGCGTCACGGTAGTGGCTGCCCTGACCATGGCGGGCAGGCGCCGCGGCCTGCGCGGTGGTGGTGGTCAGCGGCTTGCCTGAGGTCAGTTCCGCCCAGTAGTCGACGTCGGAGAGCTTGTCCCACTCGGTGCTTGGCCAGTCCGCGCTGTCGTCAGAGCGGTTGCCGCGGGCTTGCCGTGAGCGGGCTGCTGCGGGCGCGGGCGCCGCTGTCCGGCGGCGGTTAGCTGCGTCGTCGTCGCGGTGATCGGTCCCGCGGTCGCGCGGTACGCTGCCGCGTTGCCGGTCCCGGCGTGCCACGTGGCCGCGGGCCCCAGCGCCGTGGTGGCCGGGCCGCATACCTTGGCCTGCTGCTCCGTGGTCACCGGGGTGGTCCTCGCGGACATGGTCCCGGTCCCGGCCTCCGTCATTGGAGCGGCGCCCGGACTCGCGGCTGGGCCGCGGCCCAGAGCCCGGCTCACGATAGTCTCTCGTGCGGTCGTCCGGCACACTGACCCGGCGCTTGTCGTCATGACGACGATCGGAGCGGCTGCTGGCCGCACGCCTGGGCGGGCCATCCTGCCCCGGGCCAGGCCGATCATCGCGAGCTGGGCGCCGGACTGACCGGTCCGTGCTGTCGCCGTCGCGCCAGTCGCGCCGGTCGCTGCCGTTCTGGCTGCGGCTGCCGGAACGGTCCGCGAAGTCCTCCGGATCCTCCGCGCGCACGTTCCGAGCGGCCAAAATAACGATGACGAGGACAACAACGACAACTACCGCCAAGCCAATCACAAGCCTAGTCATCGCACCATCCAAAACGGCATGGCCTCACAGTGCGGTGCAAGCGAGACACACGCGGCCATCGACGCGGGCCTTACCCAGTAGCGCAGGCACCCTGATATTTTTCCGAGGCTGATCGCCTGAACAGTGATTCTGGCGGACCGCTATCACCCTTGTCACGGGATTCGAGAAGTTTACCCGGCTGTGTCGCCAGATGGCGGCCATGATATGGCTTCCGCCGGTGACTACCCTGGCCCGGGCCCGGTGACTACTTCCGCATGGCCGTTGCCGTCAGCCAACCGCGGGCAATCGCACGACTGGCTATGGCCATCCAGGCGGCCTTCAGCGGAGCGCCGTTGCCAAGGGGCAGGGAGGCATTGAGTGCGTACACCGTAAACCGGTACTGATGGGTTCGCCCTGCCGGGCACGGCGCCTTATACTTCGCCATCCCCGCGCTGTTCTCGGCCTGAACCGCCCCAGGCGGGATCATTCCGGGCTGGATCTCCGTGCCCGGGCTGATGTTGAAGACGATCCAGTAGACGTATGGGGTAATTGGGGTGGCGGAATCGTCAAGGACCAGCGCGAACGACTTGGTTCCCGGGGGGGCGCCCGACCAGAAGACCGGCGGGCTCTCGCCGACGCCGTAGCAGGTGAACTGACTGGGCATTACGTGCTCGTTGAAGAGCGGGCTGGTGACCGTCATCTGTGGGGTGTTCTGCAGTACCTTCGTGGTGCCGACCAGCGCGCAGCCACTCACCAGCGACATGAGGGCAACGACCACGGCAATCCGGCGGGCGGCTGTCCAGTGGGCGGCTGTCCAGTGGGCGGCCGGGCGCGCCCCGCGATCACACCGGCCCAAACCTCATCCCCTTGCCCGTCGACTCAGTCGTCTCGGTGCGAGATCCTACGCCGGGTCAGTCAGGCTGCCTGGAATTGCCGAGCATGATCTCGTCCCAGGACGGGACTGACGCCCGCCTCGATCTGCCACTGGCCGCCTTCTTGACCGGTCGTTCGCGGGCCGGGCTGTCTGGGCCATCCTGCCTGGCCGTGGCGTCCTGCCTGGCCGTGGCGTCCTGCCTGGCCGTGGCGTCCTGCCTGGCCGTGGCGTCCTGCCTGGCCGTGGCATGCTCCGTCACGGCAACCTGAGCTGCGTCAGTAGCCTGGTCGGCCAGTGGCGCGGCGGCCCGGCTCGGCTGGCGGTCTTGCTCGGGACGCGGCTCCTGGTGATGCGCATCGATCCGGCGGGCGATGGGGGTGACGGTCGCGCTGCCGGACCCGCGCGGCGTCAGCCTGAGCGCGGCGAGCTCTGCCTCGGCCAGGGAGAGCTTCGCGGCCTGATCATCATCTGGCGTCACATGCCTGCGCTGCGGATCGAAGATCCACTCAGCCAGCTGCGGCCGGCCGCCAGCGGTGAACATGAGCTGCACCTGCCAGTTGCCGTCTGCTCGTTTCCTTGAGTCCCAGCGTGCGTCCTCTGGGCTGGCACCGGCCTGGGCCAGCCGCTCGCCGGCGATCTCGCCGAGTCGGGGGCCTGGTCCCGAGTCGCCGGCGCTCCGGACAGTGGCTCGCTGTGCTTCCTGGGCGCGGTATTCACGTTCGGCAAGCACCGGGCCCTCGAAGCGGCGTACCCGCTCAATCGGGATCCCCGCCACATCTGCGATCTCATCTGCCGTCTCTCCGGCGCGGATCCGGTCCTGGATCTCCTTGGGTCGCAAGGGATTCTCCACTTCGATCTCGTACTGGGCGAGCCGGGAGAACTGGCCGCGGGCAACTGTCCTCAGCCGGTCGTCTATAGGCACCAAGAAACGGCCGCCCCGCCCTGGTACCGCGAGGATGGCGTAGCTCCCGTCCTCGCTGACTGCGACGAGGCGCAGCTCCTGCATCGGCGTCCCTTCTATGCTGCCCGGGCCGCGCAGGGGGCGGAACTCGGGCCACCCCCGTCACGAGTCTGACGGCTGCGACCCTTCCTGGCCAGCACCGCACTCGGCATGTCCCGCATCAGGATGGCGCACACCAAGGCCCGGCGTGGCGCCGCTGTCCATTGTCGGCGCTGGTCCGCAGGGTAATCACCCCGGCGTGGTCCGGCGCATGGAACCAAGATAATCGTCCCGGACGACGGCTTCCGCCAGGTGCCGCTGGCTTCGGTCGCCTGGCACCAGATATCTTCGGTTACAGACGCATCTTGACCGGCGCCCGCGGCCAGTCTTGACCGGCGCCCGCGGCCAGACGCGATCCGGCGCAACCCGCGCGCCCCTGGCTCGCAGTCGGGGTCGTGTGCTCCGGGGCCTTCATGGCGAGCTGGACGCGAGCCTCGTCACCGCTGGCCGGCGGCCGGCTGGCGTGAACTGGCCGGCAGCCGCTCGGCTGGCGTGAACTGGCCGATGGACCAATGCGCGGCCGATACGCTGGCCTTTGCAAGGACCTGGGCGCACGACGATCTATGACCTCACGGAGTCTGTCTCGCCATGCAGCTGGACGCGATATTTGGTGCCATCGGGCGCGTTGCCGTGCGATTCCGGTGGCTGGTGGTGCTGCTGTGGATAGCCGCGGCGTTCGCGGCGCTCACGCAGCTACCTGCGCTATCCGGGGTCACGCAGAACAACAATGCCAAATTCCTGCCCGCCAGCGCGCCGAGCGAGCACGCGGCGCAGCTTGCTGCCCCGTTCGGTACCGCCAACCTGCTGCCGATTCCGGTCGTGGCGGCTCGTACCGCAGCGCCGCTGACCCCCGCCGACATCACGGCGCTGGCGGTGCTGCCGGGCCGGCTGAAGTCGGTATCCGGCGTCAGCAAGGTTCTCGAACTGGGAACATCGGCCGACGGCCACGCCGAGCACCTGGTCGTCCTCGCGGTCCAGCCGGGAGGCAACCCGAACCAGCTAACCGACCTGATTGACGCGCTGCGAGCCAAGATCGTGCAGGCCGGGCTGCCCGCGGGGCTGCAGGCGCACCTGGCGGGCGACACGGCTGAGCAGGTCGATCAGCAGAAGGCATCGGGCAACACGGGCAACAAGGTGCAGGACTATGCCGCGGTGCTCATCATCGTCCTGCTCGTGCTGATCTTCCGCTCGCTGTCGCTCGCGCTGACTACCCTCGCTCCGGCCTTCGTCTCGGGGCTGATAGCCGGGCCGCTGGTCGCCGAGGCGGCCAAGCACGGGCTTCAGGTGTCTCCGCTTGCGCAGTATCTGATGATCGTCCTGGTGCTCGGTGCCGGTACCGACTACGGGCTCTTCCTGGTCTTCCGGGTTCGCGAGGAGTTGCGGGTCGGCGAGCATGGCCAGCAGGGCGACAGCTACCCAGGATCAACGAGCCTGGGCGGCAGCCTGCTCGGCGATCTGGTCCATCCCAGGCAGCAGGCCAGGGATGCGATCGTCAGGGCGGTGACCAAGGTCGGCGAGTCGATCACGTTCTCCGCCGCGACGGTGATCGCGGCCGTGCTCACGCTGCTGCTGGCCAGCTTCCCGTTCTACTCCGACCTCGGCGTGCCGTTCGCCATCGCCATCGGCGTCATCCTGATCGCTGGCCTGACTCTGCTGCCGGCCCTGTTGTCTATCCGCTTGTCGATACTGGCGATCAAGCGCAGGCTGTTCCGCGCGATCTTCGGCCGGCCGAAGCTGCTGCCGTGGAACATCCAGGGGGCGGGCAAGTCCGGGATGTGGGGCAGGATAGCCGGCCGGGTCGTGAGGCACCCGGTGCCGACGCTGCTGACCGGGGTCGTCGTGTTCGGAGGGCTGGCGCTGGCCGTATTCGGCTACACGGGCGCTGGGTTCGGCGGCAACACCACACCGCCGGCGGGCAGCGACTCGGCCGCCGGACAGGCGCTGCTCACCAGGTACTTCCCTCAGTCGGCGGCGAATCCGACCAGCCTGATCTTCACGTTCAACGTCCCGGTCTGGCAGGACCCGGCACCGCTCGCGACCGCGGCCGCCCAGATGCGGGCGAGTGGGCTCTTCACGCAGGTAACCGGTCCGCTGAATCCCACGGGCGTGTCCCTGACCCCGGCGCAGTACGCCTTGCTGCACAACGCCCTCGGCTCGGCCAAGGCGCTGCCTGCCGCGCCGCCGCCGGGCATCAAGGTGCCGCTGGCCGGCTACCAGATCTACCGGGCAACCTCGAACTACGTCAGCCCCGACGGCAGGACCGTGCAGTTCTCCACAGGGCTGAAGGCCGGGGACCCTGCTGGCACCCCGGCGATGAAGGCAGTGCCGTCGCTGCGGGCCACCACCACGGCGATAGGGAAGTCGATCGGCGCGGCCGATTCGGCAGTCGGCGGCCAGGCACCCGCCCTCTATGACATCAACATCATCTCCAACAGCGACCTCAAGCACGTGATCCCGATCGCGATCCTGGTGATCGGGCTGCTGCTGGCGGTGGTGCTGCGCAGCCTGATCGCGCCGCTGTACCTGATCGCCTCGGTCGGGCTTTCCTATCTCGCGGCGCTCGGGTTGTCCGTCCTGCTGTTTATCAAGATCGGCGGCAGCGGCGGGCTTGTCTTCTTCATGCCGTTCCTGATGTTCATTTTCCTGCTGGCTCTCGGCGAGGACTACAACATCCTGGTGATGACGCGGATCAGGGAGGAGGCGCACCGGCTTCCGCTACGCGAGGCCGTCGCGCGTGCGCTGAGCGTAACCGGGACGACAGTGACCTCCGCCGGGCTGGTGCTCGCTGGCACGTTCGTCGTCTTCGGGGTGGTTGCGGGCAGCGGCTCGGGCGGCAGCCAGTTCCGCGACATCGCCTTCGGCCTGGCGCTCGGCATCCTGATGGACACATTCCTTGTCCGCACGCTGCTCGTGCCGTCGACTGTGGTCTTGCTCGGCAGGTGGAACTGGTGGCCGTCCCGGATGAGCCGCGTCGACGCGGGCAAGGCGTGGCCGGTTCCAGCGTCAGCGCCTGCGCCGGCCGCCGCCCCCGATGACCGCGCCACAGCGCCCGGGGCCGCCGCGCAGCCAGATCCGCGGCGCTGACGGCTCGGTGCCGCGTGCCAGACTCGCCGCTGATCAGTGTCGTCATCCCGGTCTACCAGGTGCAGGACTACCTGGCTGAGTGCCTGGATTCGGTACTGGGGCAGAAGTTCGCCGATATCGAGGTGATCGCTGTCGACGGCGGCTCCACCGACGGCTCCGCGGCGATCCTCGATGACCGGGCCGCCCGCGACAGGCGGCTGCGAGTACTGCACCTGGGTCGGATCGGGCCGGGCGCGGCCAGGAACGAGGGCCTGCGGCACGCCCTGGGGGAGTATGTCTGGTTCGTCGACGGGGACGACGAGCTGGTCCCCGGCAGCCTGGAGGCGGTCGCAATCGACCTGCGCCAGCGGCGGCCTGACGTGCTGCTCATCGATTATGAGCACGTCTTTCCGGACGGCAGGATCAGTCCGAGCCACGGCGGGGCCGTGCTGCGCGGCCTGCCCGACGGGTGCTTCACGCTGGCGCAGCAGCCTGCGGTGATCAACCTGGCCATGACGGTCTGGAGCAAGATCATCCGCCGCGAGTTCCTGACCGGCCTCGGGCAGCCGTTCCCTGACGGGATTCACGAGGACGTGCCGGTGTCCTGCACGGCGCTGCTCAGTGCCTCGAAGATCAGCGCGGTAAAGGCCGGCGCGGCGGGCCGGATCTGCTACCGCTACCGGCAACACCGCCGCGGCTCATTCATGATCCAGACCACCGAAGCGCATTTCGATATATTCCGCTCCTACCGTCAGGTATTCGAACTGGTCGCCAAGCGCAAATCCGACGGCGACCCGATGATCACGGGCCCGGTGGTGGCGGCGCTGTTCGGGCGGGCTATCTTTCACTACACGACGATCCTGGGCAAGGGAGGCCGGGGGATCGGGCCGGTAGGCGCCGATGGCCTGGTACCGCGCCGCCTGCGGCACCGCTTCTTCGCGATGATGCACGCGGACTTCCTGACCTACCGGCCGGCCGGTTACCGGTTTCCCGGCGGCGCCCGGGGGGCGAAATTCCGCCTGATCGAGCGCGACGCGTACTGGACATACTCCGTGCTCGAGCCGCTTAACACGCTGCTGCGAACCCCTGTCAGGCGGGCGCTGTCGCCCAGTTAACGCAACCGGGGGCCTGCCGCACCCTCGGCTGTAACGCCGTTACAGCGGCATGCCAGGCGCTCGGCTTCGTGCTTGCCCGGACGCGGCCTGGACCGGCCGGGCAAGCTGACTGAGCGCACCAGCCTCGACACCATGGTCAGCGTCTGCGCTGGCGCGCTCGTCAGCGAGCTGGTCCCGGCTTAGCTGCCTGCCCCTGACAACTCTCAGCAGGCCGGGACGAACCGCTCGTTTGGCAACTCAGTGGGCCGGGATGAACTGCTCGCTCTCGGTGGAGCCCGCCAGCGCCGTAGTCGAGGAATCCGGACTGATCGCCGAGGTGACCAGGTCGAAGTAGCCGGTGCCGGCTTCGCGCTGATGCCTGGTGGCGGTGTAGCCGTCGGCCTCGGATGCGAACTCGGCGTCCTGCAGCCGGACGTAGGCCGGCATGCCCTCGGCCGCGTATCCGCGGGCCAGCTCGAACATCGAGTGGTTGAGCGCGTGGGACCCGGCGAGCGTGATGAACTGGAACTTGTACCCCATCTCGCCCAGCTCGCGCTGGAACTTCTCGATGGTCCCCTCGTCGAGGTGGGCGCGCCAGTTGAAGGACGGCGAGCAGTTGTAAGCGAGCATCTGGTCCGGGTAGACGTCCCTGATCGCCTCGGCGAACTCCCGTGCCACCTCCAGGTCCGGCTTGGACGTCTCCATCCACAGCAGGTCCGAGTGCGGCGCGTAGGCCAGGCCTCGCGCGATGCAGGCCTCGATGCCGTTGTGGACCCGGTAGAAGCCCTCCCCGGTCCGCTCGCCGGTCACGAAGCGCCGGTCCCGCTCGTCGACATCACTGGTAATCAAGGTCGCTGCCTGGGCGTCGGTACGGGCCACGATCAGTGAGGGCACGCCGCAGACGTCGGCAGCCAGCCGGGCCGCGTTCAGGGTCCTGATGTGCTGGCCAGTAGGAATGAGCACCTTCCCGCCGAGGTGGCCGCACTTCTTCTCGGACGCGAGCTGGTCCTCCCAGTGCACGCCTGAAGCGCCCGCCGCGATCATGGCCTTCATCAGCTCGAACGCGTTGAGCACGCCGCCAAATCCCGCCTCGGCATCGGCCACAATCGGCGCCAGCCAGTGGGGGTGCTCCGCGCCCGCCTTGCTCGCCGACTCGGACCAGGCAATCTGGTCCGCGCGCAGCAGGGCGTTGTTAATCCGCCGCACCACCTGGGGCACCGAGTTGGCCGGGTAGAGGCTCTGGTCAGGGTAGGTCTGGCCGGCCAGGTTGGCATCGGCGGCCACCTGCCAGCCGGACAGGTAGATGGCCCGCAGGCCGGCCTTGACCTGCTGCACCGCCTGGTTGCCCGTCAGGGCGCCCAGCGTATTGACGTAGCCATCCTCGTGCAGCATGGACCATAGCCGCTCGGAGCCGATCCGCGCGAGCGTGTTCTCCTCCTGGACCGAGCCCCGGAGCTGCACCACATCGGCTGCCGAGTACGTCCGCTCGACGCCTGCCCAGCGGGGATCGCTGGCCCATTGCCGCTGCAGTTCCGCTGCCAGCTCGTCAAACCTGCTGGCCTTGTGATGGCCATTGGCCCCTGCGGCGGCTGAGGGCTGACTGGTCGATGCGGCCTCACGGCGCTCGTTCACTGGAAACCTCCCGGGTCGTTACATCCAGTTTGCGGTAGGCAAACGGGCTAGCACCAGGGACCAACGTCCTGAAAAATTCTGTATCTTCGTCTAGAATAAACATGTGCCAGTATTCACTGATCAAAATTCATCATCCTTGGCTGAAACCATCGGCCTGGACCTCTGTCTATTCGGGCAGCGCCTCCGGCACGTACGGCGTGCCAGGGGGATGACCCTGGCCGAGCTCGGTGCGGAGGTAGGCCGCGCGCCCTCGGTGCTTTCGCTGATCGAAAACGGGCGCCGGGAGCCGAAGCTCTCGTTGATCGAGTCGCTCGCGAGCGCACTGGCTGTGTCCACCGACGAGCTGCTGAGGCGGCAGCCGCCCAGTCGGCGCGCACAGCTGGAGATCGCCCTGGCGGAGGCACAGCGCGACCCGGTCTACCGCAACCTTGGCCTGCCGCAGCTGCGAGTGGGCGCCAGGGTGCCGAACGACGTCATCGAGCACGTGGTCGCTCTCTATACCGAGCTGCGCAAACAGCGGGCCAAGCCAACGGCGACGCCAGAGGAGGCCAGGGCGGCCAACGCGGACCTGCGGGCGATGATGCGGGACCGAGGCAACTATTTCGCGAAGATCGAGCAGGCCGCCACGGCGGCAGTGACGAATGCCGGGTACACCGGCGGGGCCCTGTCCCAGGGGATGCTGCTCTCGGTAGTGAGTCAGCACGGTTTCTCCGTTAAATATGCTCGTGATCTTCCCAGGTCCGCGCGGTCGGTGACCGACCTGCGAAACCGGCGGATCTACCTGAAGCAGGAATCCATGGGCATGCACACGCCGCGGACCATCCTGCTCCAGACCCTCGGTCATTTCGTGCTCGGGCATTCCGCGCCTGCCGACTTCGCCGAGTTCCTGCGCCAGCGGGTGGAGGCCAACTACTTCGCGGCCGCCGTCCTGGTACCTGAGCGACCAGCGACGGCCTTCCTGCAGGAGGCGATGACGGCGCGGGACCTGTCCGTTGAGGACCTGCGGGACGTCTTCTCGGTGTCGTATGAGATGGCGGCGCACCGGTTCACCAACCTGGCCACCCACCATCTCGGGCTGCCATGCCATTTCGTCAAGAACGACGAAGGCGGCACCATCTACAAGGCTTACGAGAACGATGGCGTGGTGTTCCCCGCCGACGCGGCCGGCGCGATCGAGGGGCAGCGGATGTGCCGCGAGTGGTCTGGGCGGCAGGTTTTCCAGGCCAGTGACCGGTATAGCCCGCACTATCAGTACTCCGATACGCCATCGGGGACCTACTGGTGCGTCGCCTTCGTCGATCCGGGCCGGGAGCGCGGGTCGGCGATCACGCTCGGCGTGCCGTACGAGGACTCACGATGGTTCCGCGGCCGGGAGACGGTGCTGCGGGCGACCTCGGCATGCCCGGACGGGGACTGCTGCCAGCGGCCGCCCGCTGGCCTGGCCGCCCGGTGGGACGGGATGGCCTGGCCGTCGGCGCGCGCTCATTCGCACATCCTGTCCGCGACATTGCCCACCGGGAGCTTCCCCGGGGTGGACGAGGCGGAGGTTTTCGCCTTCCTCGACCGGCACGAGCAGGAGTAGCCGGGGACGGCGCGAGCAGCAGCGGCTAGCCGGGCGGGCTGGCGGCTGACGGGAAGCTCGGCGGCCGCTTTTCCCTGAGCGCGGCGTAGCCCTCGCGCACGTCGTCGCCCATGAACGTCAGCATCTCGTAGGCGGCGGAGGCGTCGAAGGCCGGCCCGGCTGTCCTGAGCCAGCTGTTGAGCGCCTTCTTGGTCCACCTGATCGCGAGCTGCGATCCGGTTGCCAGGACGCTCGCGATGCGCATCGCCTCGTCCAGCACTTCCCCGCGCGGCAGCGACTTGCTGACCAGCCCGATGCGCTCCGCCTCCTGGCCGGTGACCATCTCGCCGGTCATCAGGTAGTAGCGGGCCTTGGCCATGCCGCACAGCACCGGCCAGATGATCGCCGCATGGTCGCCGGCCGCGACGCCGAGCCTGACATGCCCGTCGCCGAGGCGCGCATCCTCGGCGCACACGCTGATGTCCGCAAGCAGCGCCACCACCAGGCCGGCTCCGACCGCCACCCCGTTGATCGCCGATACGACAGGCTTCTCGCAGTTGATCAGGTTATAGACCAGGTCGCTCATCTCGCCGAGCATGCTCGTCACCCGCTGGTAATCGCCGACCTGCCGGGCCACCATGGCCAGGTCGCCGCCGGCTGAGAACGCCTTGCCCGCGCCGGTGATCACGACGGCTCTGGTCTGCTCGTCCCGCGAGATGTCGGTCCAGATCCTGGCCAGCTGGCTGTGCATCGCCTCGTCGGCGGCGTTGTACACCTCGGGCCTGTTCATGGTGATCAGCAGGACGCCGTCGGGATGGCGGGTGCAGAGGAGGCGATCGTAGCCGCTGTAGTCCATGCTAGTAGAGATTAGGCCGATATCGGGCGCGGCCTGTCAGCGGGTGGCGCCCCCGCGGCTGGTGGCGCAGGCCGCCGCGCCGGGCCGTGAGGAGGAGCATGAGCGGCGACGCTGACGGCGGCTTCAGCCTGGACCTGACCGCGGACGTCCGGGAGATGCGTGACTGGGTGCACGAGTTCGCCGAGAACGTGATCAGGCCGGCCGGGGCGCAGTGGGACGAGCGCGAGGAAACCCCGTGGCCCATCCTGGACGAGGCAGCCAAGATCGGCTTGTACTCACTGGACTTCTTCGCCCAGCAGTGGTGGGAGCCGAGCGGCCTTGGCACGGTCGTCGCCTTCGAGGAACTGTTCTGGGGTGACGCCGGGATCGGGCTCTCGCTGGTCGGCAGCGGGCTTGCCGCGATCGCGGTGGCGGGCCACGGCACCAGCGAGCAGGTCGCCGAATGGGTGCCGCAGATCTACGGCGGCCCGGGCGACGTCAAGCTGGGCGCATTCTGCTCATCCGAGCCCGACGCTGGCAGCGACGTCGGGGCGATCCGCACCAGGGCGGTGTACGAGCAGGCCACCGACGAGTGGGTGCTGACCGGGACCAAGACCTGGGTGACCAACGGCGGCATCGCAAACGTGCACGTGGTGGTGGCCTCGGTCGATCCCGCCCTCGGCAGCCGCGGGCAGGCCAGCTTCATCGTGCCGCCAGCGACCCGCGGCCTGTCGCAGGGCCAGAAGTTCCGCAAGCACGGGGTCCGGGCCTCGCACACCGCCGAAGTGGTGCTCGATCAGGTGCGGGTGCCTGGCCGCTGCCTGGTCGGCGGCAAGGACCGGCTTGACGAGCGCCTGGCCAGGATCGCCGAGGGCGGCAGCAGCGGCGAGCACGCGGCGATGAAGACGTTCGAGGCATCAAGGCCGACCGTCGCGGCCATGGCGGTGGGAGTAGCCAGGGCCGCGGCCGAGTTCGCCGCCGGCTACGCCGGGCAGCGGATCCAGTTCGGCCGCCCGATCGGGCAGAACCAGGCGATCGCGTTCATGCTCGCTGACATGCACGCGGCCGTCGACGCGGCCCGGCTGCTGACCTGGCGGGCCGCCTGGATGGCCAGGAAGGGACTGCCGTTCACCCGCGCCGAGGGCTCGATGTCGAAGCTCGTCGCGGGGGAGACCGCGGTCCGGGTGACCGAGCAGGCGATCCAGATCCTGGGCGGCAACGGTTACACCCGCGATTACCCGGTGGAGCGCTGGCACCGGGACGCGAAGATCTTCACGATCTTCGAGGGCACGTCCGAGATCCAGCGGATGATCGTCGGCCGCGCTGTCACCGGCCTGGATGTCCGCTAGGTCAGCGCTTGCGTCCTACCCCGCCCCATCGGGCAGCTGGGCTCCTGGCTACAGCCTGCCGGACTACAGGCTGGCTGCCCGCGCAGGCTAGCCTGGCGGAATAGGGGAACAGGATCGGCCCGGCGGGCCTTTACCCCGGCGAGGTTTGAGACCGCGATTACAGCGAGCCGCGGTGAAAAGGATAATCCATGAGCAAGCAGCCCAATCCGCCGCCGCCTGGCGATAAGCCAGTACCGACGGCCCCGCCGCCGCCGCCCGCCTGGCGGCACTGGCTATGGCCGCTCGCGATCTGCGCGGTGCTGCTCCTCTACCTGTACCTTCCCGGTATCACCTCCCCGCAGGTCAATCTCAGCTATTCGCAGTTCATCGCGGACGTGACCAGCCACAAGGTGAAAGACGTCACGTTCCAGGCCAGCACCCCGAACACCGCGGCCAGCGGGACCCTTAGCGACGGCAGCGCCTACACCACGGTGATTCCCGGCCCACCATCGACGCAGCTGACCTCGCAGCTGGCCAGCAAGGGCGTGTCCATCAAGGCGGTGACCTCCAGCCCCTCGCTTGGCAGCGAACTGCTGTGGTTCCTGATCCTGCTGTCTCCCTTGATAGTGGGCTTCTACCTGTTCCGCCGGCTGTCCCGGGCCGGCGGCGGGGCAGGCCAGCTACAGGGAGTATTCGGCGCCGGGCGGTCAAGGGCGAAGGTCTTCGACGCGGAGCGGCCCGACACCAAGTTCAGCGACGTCGCCGGTTACGAGGGCGCCAAGGCGGAGATCGCCGAGGTGGTGGACTTCCTGCGGAGCCCGGGACGGTATCAGCGGGCGGGCGCGATGGCGCCGCGCGGCGTCCTCATGGTCGGGCCGCCGGGCACCGGCAAGACGCTGCTGGCCCGGGCCGTGGCAGGCGAGGCGTCGGTGCCGTTCTTCTCGGTGACCGGCTCCAGCTTCGTCGAGATGTTCGTCGGCGTCGGCGCCGCCCGGGTCCGTGACCTGTTCAGCGAGGCCCGCAAGCGCTCTCCGGCGATCATTTTCGTCGACGAGGTGGACGCCATCGGCCAGCGCCGGGCCGGCTCGGGCGCGGTGGTCGCCAATGACGAGCGGGAGCAGACGCTGAACCAGCTGCTGGCCGAGATGGACGGCTTCGACATGGCCCAGGGGATCGTGGTGCTGGCCGCCACCAACCGGCCTGAGGTCCTCGATCCGGCGCTGCTGCGGCCGGGCCGGTTCGACCGGCAGGTGATCATCCCGCTGCCGACTCTCTCCGAGCGGGCGGCCATCCTGATTGTGCACTGCCGGGGCAAGCGGCTGGCGCCCGATGTCGACCTCAACGTGGTGGCCCGAGGCACGCCCGGGTTCTCGGGCGCTGACCTGGCCAACCTGGCTAACGAGGCGGCCATCAACGCGGTCCGCGACAACCGCGATGTGCTGACCGGCGCCGACTTCGCGGTCGCCAGGGACCGTATCCTGCTCGGCCGGAGGGAGGGCTCCAACGTCCTGCTGCCGGAGGAGAAGCACGCGGTCGCGATCCACGAGGCCGGCCACGCGCTGGTCGCTGCGCTGTCCGAGCACGCCGACCCGGTCGCGAAGGTCACCATCTTGCCGGCCGGCCAGACGCTCGGGGTCACCGAGCAGCTTCCGCTCGTCGAGCGGCACCTATATGGCGAGGACTACCTGACCGAGTCGCTGGCGGTGCGGCTCGGCGGCCGGGCCGCCGAGCTCGTCGAGCTCGGGCACGGTTCCACCGGCGCCGGCAACGACCTGGCCAGCGCCACCGAGCTGGCCACCAAGATGGTGCGCGAGTTCGGCCTGTCGCCGGCGCTCGGCCCGGTCGGGTATCCCGAGGGCGGCTCGGTGTTCCTCGGCGGCGGCGGTCAGGGGCTGTCCAGCAGGCCGTTCGCCGAGTCCACCCAGGCCATCATCGACAGCGAGGTGGCAAGGCTGCTGCGGGAGGCGGAGGAGACGGCCATCGGGGTGCTCCGCGCGCACCGGACCGAACTCGGGCACCTGGTTGACCTGCTGCTGGAGAAGGAGACCGTCGACGGCGACGAGGTCTACCGGATCGTCGGCAAGCCGTCACCTGAGCACCGGCCCGACGATCTTGCCATCGCGCCGCACCGCGCGGTCGCGCCCGTCAGCCCGGCCAGCACCAGCGACTAGCCGGCCGGGCATGCGGCGGCTGGTGCTGTCTGACGCGGCCGTGCGCGAGTTCCGCATGACCGGCTGGCGCGGTTGGCCAGGGCCCGCTAGGCTCGCCCGCATGCACGCGAACCGAGCCGCTGGCTGGTGGCGCCGCCGTTAGGCGGTGCCTGATCGTGCGCACATGCAGATCCTGAAGGCGACCGCCCGGCCACCGGCGGTCGCCTTTCTCGTGTCCGCCGCGGCGCCGGGCCCGATCGACGTGAGGGGCCGGAATGGACCCGACAGCTAGCCACGACTCCGGCTTCGTGACCCCGGCGGGCGTCCGGGTGAGCCGCAGCGCCACGCCGTTCGACCCGGCGGAGCTGGCCTGGCTCACCCGGCAGGTCGACTCGCGCCGCGGTGGCGTGCTCAGCTCGGGGATGGAGTACCCGGGCCGGTACAGCCGCTGGCAATTCGGATACGTCGACCCGTGCATCGAGATCGTCGCGCACGGCCGCCGGATCGCCGCGCAGGCCCTGAACGAGCGCGGCCTGGTGCTGCTGCCGGTGATCGGGGCGGCATTGCACAAGGCTGCGGGCACCGCCGCGGCGGCCGGCCGTCCTGACGCCGGGCCCGCGCCCGGGCCCGCGGCCGGGTCCGCGAGCACCGCAGCGAGCGCGGGAAGCGTCATCGTCGTGATCCCGGAGCCGGCCGGTACCTTCACCGAGGAAGAACGCAGCCGCCGCCCTACCGTGTTCTCCGCGCTGCGCGAGATCCTGGCCGCGATCGCTGGCCCGGATTCCCACCTCGGGCTGTACGGCGCGTTCGGCTACGACCTGGCCTTCCAGTTCGAGCCGGTGCGCCAGCGTCACCGGCGCCCGGCCAGCCAGCGTGACCTGGTCCTGCATCTCCCCGACGAGCTCTACGTACTGGACCGCAAGCGGGAGACCGCGATCAGGTACCGCTACGACTTCGAAACCGACGGCCGCTCGACCCGCGGGCTGCCCCGCCGGACGGCAGGCACCGGGGGAGCGGGGGCGATGGCCCGGGCGGCGGGCGATGCCGCGGGCCTGCCTGCCGCGCCGGAACCCGGTGCGTACGCCAGGGTGGTCGAGGAGGCCAGGCAGCGGTTCGCGTGCGGCGACCTGTTCGAGGTAGTTCCGAGCCATGAGTTCTACGGCAGCTGCGGCTCACCTGCCGCGTTCTACGAGCGGCTGCGGCAGCGCAACCCGGCACCGTATGAGTTCTTCCTTAACCTCGGCGACGGGGAGTACCTGGTCGGCGCGTCGCCGGAGATGTACGTGCGGGTGACCGGCGACCGGGTCGAGACGTGCCCGATCGCGGGAACGGTCCCGCGGGGTGACGGCCCGCTGGAGGACGCGGCCAACATCGCCGCCCTGATCGGCTCGGCGAAGGAGGAATCGGAGCTGACCATGTGCACCGACGTGGACCGCAACGACAAATCGCGGATCTGTGAGCCGGGCAGCGTCAAGGTGATCGGCAGGCGGCAGATCGAGATCTACAGCCGGGTCATCCACACCGTGGACCACGTCGAAGGGCGGCTGCGGCCCGGCTTCGACGCGCTGGACGCGTTCCTCACCCACATGTGGGCCGTTACGGTCACCGGCGCGCCCAAGACCTGGGCGATGCAGTTCATCGAGGAGCACGAGGACGCCCCGCGGCGCTGGTACGGCGGCGCGGTCGGGATGATCGGCGTCGACGGGGGCATGAACACCGGCCTTACCCTGCGCACCGCCCACATCAGGGATGGCATCGCCGCGGTGCGGACCGGCGCCACCCTGCTGTTCGACTCCGACCCGGCGGCCGAGGAACGCGAGACACAGATCAAGGCCCGCGCCCTGCTGGAGACGCTCGCGGAGCCGGAGTCCGATGCGGCGCCGGACCAGGGGAAGACCACGGCCGAACGGCCATCGCCTGCTGGCCCCGCCGCCTCCGGGCCGGCCGCCCTGCCTGGCACCGGGCTGCGCGTCCTGCTGGTCGACCATCAGGACTCGTTCGTGCACACCCTGGGCGGGTATTTCCGTGAGCAGGGCGCGGCAGTGACCACGCTGCGGGCCGGATTCGGCGGCGCCGTCCTGGACACCGAAGCGCCCGATCTGGTCGTGCTGTCGCCGGGGCCGGGGCGCCCGTCGGACTTCAGCTGCGACCGGCTGCTCAGCGAACTCGATGCCCGGGGGATCAGCACGTTCGGGGTGTGCCTGGGCCTGCAGGCGATGGTCGAGCACGCCGGCGGTGAGCTGGCCCTGCTCGGCGAGCCGGTGCACGGTAAGACGGGCCTGGTCCGGGTGCTCGGCGGCGAGCTGCTGGCCGGCCTGCCTGCCGAGTTCGCAGCGGGCAGGTACCACTCGCTCTATGCGGTGCCCGGCCAGGTGAAGGGCGGCCTGCAGGTGACCGCCGTGACCCCGGACGGCGCGGTCATGGCGATCGAGGACGCGGCGGCCGGGCGCTGGGGCGTGCAGTTCCACCCGGAGTCGATACTGACCGCGGCGGGCGGCGCCGGCCACCTGATCATCGCGAATGTGCTGCGGCTGTGCCGGGCCCGGGCGGCCGGCGCGGTCCCGGCCGGGACCGCGCCGGCTACCTGAGCCGGGCCCTGGCTATACGGGGCGCAGGCTGTTGGCGAAACCCACGATCGTGGCTCGCCGCTCGTTGTGCGATGACGCTTCGTAGTACGTGCCGCGCTTAGTCCAGG
>Ga0187879_10000287_pt1 | contig 34673 bp, 27 predicted proteins | sample June2016WEW_19_1_FD_132423 | JGI IMG/M metagenome (GOLD analysis project Ga0187879, IMG submission 132423) | Peatland microbial communities from SPRUCE experiment site at the Marcell Experimental Forest, Minnesota, USA - June2016WEW_19_10 | ecosystem: Environmental > Terrestrial > Soil >... | reverse complement strand
TGCACCTGAAATACCTGCTTCGCAATGTCCAGCCCTACAGCCGCTACCACCTTCATGGTTCGTCCTCCTCGTGGTGAGCCTATCAACTCACCTCTACGAGGCGGGTCCATCCCATTAGGTCACGCCAACAGGCCGGATACATCTTCGCAGACTATCCCACCACCGACTTCGCTCTTGCAGCGACGCGGCGGATCATACATTATGGGCCATCGGACCGAACCACGTTGTTTATGAACTCGCAGCACCTGCAGCCCTTATCCAGAACAGTGCGCCTGCTGCAATACACCGCGTGAATTATTCGTCGATCAGCACCCGCCAAACTTTATCGCGATACTCGCTTTGCCCGCAAAGCGTCTTTCATATAATCGCTGTAATTCGGTTGGCGAATGTGGAAAGCTCATGCAGCCGCCTTCTTGTAATCTCCGCGGCTCAGATGCTTCTCCAGCCACAGGTACAAACAGATGAACAGATAACGGCTGCCCATCTCCTGAATCTTCAGCTTCGCAACTCCGGTTCTCCGGTTTCGCCATGTAATCGATATCACAGTCCAGGAGTAGCCTCGAATGATCGCTTTCAGTGGGAGTTCAACAGTTAGATTGAAGTGCGCGGAGAGCAAAGGCTGACACCCTTCCATCACGGTTCGGCGGTATGCCTTGAATGCGTTCGTCGTGTCGTTTAGCGACACTCTAAATAAGGCGCGAATGAAGAGGTTAGCGATTCGATTCAGGCGCAGTTTGAGCCAGGGATAATCGATCACCCCACCGCCCTTCATGAAACGCGATCCGAAGACAGCATCCCAGCCCTCGTTCAGCTTGTCCCAATAGCGCACCACATCGCGGCAATCATCCGACTCATCCGCCATCATGATCACGGCGGCATCACCATGCATATGGCGCAGTCCATGGGCAATCGCGCGGCCGAACCCGGGCGGCGGCCCATTCGTCACCAACCGTGCTTCCGGAATGCGGCCGGCGAGTTCGGTCATGATCTCCGCCGTCCGGTCGCTGCTGCCGTCATCCACCACGATGATCTCGTGCGGGATGTTGTGGAGGCGCAGTTCCAGGTGGAGATGTTCGACCGTGGATGCAATGCAGCCCTCCTCGTTTTTTGCCGGAATGACCACCGACAAGAGATTGAGCGTAGGCGCTTCCGGAGGCGGAATGTTCATGCTTCGCATTTTGATAGCCAATCGGGATGGGTCACAGCATGTTCGGCGATCTCTTCGAGAATCTGTTGCAGACTGATCTGGGGTTTCCATTGGGTTGCGGCAAGCGCTTTGCCGGAGTCCAGAATGAGCCACGGAACATCATATGGACGATCGGAACCATCCTCTACCGGGCAATGCGGACCGAAGCGGTCGTTGCACCACGCAGTCAATTGCGCCAGAGACATCGAGTTTGCCTGGCCGCCAGAGAGATTGAAGAGCTGGCCCTGCGCCCCGCTTTGCATCTGGATCTCCACCATGGAAGCGAGATCGCGCGGATGCAATGCGTCGCGAACCTGGAATCCCTGACCGCCAAAACCAAGGTACTTCAACGTGCGCCTGGCGAAGTGCGCGTTGACCCAGTAAGAAAAGATTCCCTGTTCAGCAGTGCCAAACTGTCCGGCTCCCGCCAATACACCACAGCGATTGATCCAGAGCGGAACCTGAAAACCTGCGGCGTACTCCTGTGCGAGCCGCTCACTTGCCAGCTTGGTAGCACCATAAAGGGAGATCGGAGCTTCGGTGCTGAACCCCTCAATGACGCCGGCTTGCCCAACCCCTGCGGGCCAAGGCTGCCCGGAATCGAGCACGAAAGCCGATGATTCTACACGCCGTGGCAAACTCGACAATGCGGAAATCGAATAAACGCGGCTGGTGCTGAGCAGAATAAGGCCGGCATGCGCCGCCCGGCAATACTCCAGCAGATTGATGGTGCCCAGCAAATTGTGTTCCAGCAGTTGGCGCGTGCTTGTCTTCCCGTCGCGGCCAGCCAACACACTTGGCTGCGCGGCAGCGTCGATGACCCAGTCAACCGCCGGAAGCGTCTCCAGATCGCTGGCTGACCGGATGTCCCCATGGATCAATTGCACGCCAAGGCATTTCAGAGATACCCGGTTCGTTTCGCTGCCCAATCGAGCAAGATTATCGATTCCGATGATCGAAACATCCTGGCGCGATTCCAACAGGTAACGAGCCAGATGACTGCCAGCAAAACCACATACCCCAGAGATGAGGATTCTCATGTTGCTAAGCCTTTACCAACCGCGCAGATTGCGACACGCTCATTTGGGCGATTGTCCGCATAAGAGTTTCGGTAGTTTCCAGTTCAGGATAGTGAATCGCCATCCCAGCCCCACCACTGTAACAACAGATGTGGGTGCCAGCGCGATAATCCAGCAGAACGTCCACAGATTGCCCAGATCGCTCGTGTGTTGCCGCGGGACGCCCGCCCCGCCATTCTCACTCGGCTGTCTTCTCCCGATCTGCCCACGAGGCGTAGATTTCCAAGAAGATGTCGTCCAGCGATTTCCAAATATCCCACCCCGAGTAATGCTCCTTCATCTTCCGCAGATCGCTGATATAGCAGATGTGGTCGCCCGCTCGGTTCTGTTCCTGATACTCGTAGACCATCGATTTGCCTGAGATAGCGGCTATCTTCGCAAAGGCTTCCAGAATGGAGCAGCTGTTCGAGCGCCCTCCACCGATGTTATAAACCTCTCCGGCCCGGGGCTTAGCAATAAACGCTGCGATAAAACGCGCAACATCGAGTGAGTGAATGTTATCGCGCACCTGTTTGCCCTTGTACCCGTAAATGTTGTATTTCGTTCCTGTCACGTTGCACTTGACCAGGTAACTCAGAAATCCGTGTAACTCGACCCCCGAGTGACTGGGCCCGGTGAGACAGCCGCCCCGCAACGCGCAGGTGGGCATGCCAAAATAGCGGCCATACTCCTGCACCATCACGTCGCACGCAACCTTTGAGGCGCCGAAGATTGAGTGTTTCGACTGGTCGATCCTGAACGTCTCTGGAATGCCATTCAGATAAGCTTCGTCCGCATACTCCCAGCGGGTTTCAAGCTCCTTGAGCGGTAGTTCATTGGGCGCGTCACCGTAAACCTTGTTCGTCGACATCGATACGAATGGCGATTCGGGCGCGTACCTGCGCGTCGCCTCGAGCAGATTCAAGGTGCCCACGGCGTTGGTATCGAAGTCATCAAACGGAATCGAGGCGGCGAGATCGTGGCTTGGCTGTGCCGCCGTATGAACAATGGCATCAGGCTTGACCTGCTTCAGTATGTCCAGTATTCCCTGGCGGTCGCGAATATCCAGCTCATGATGGACAAAACCCTTAACCGTGCGCTCGAGCCGGCGCTGATTCCAGCGCGTATCCCCCTTGGGTCCGAAGAATGCAGCGCGTTGATTATTGTCTATCCCGTGGATCTCCCAGCCTTCACCGGCAAAATAAAGACATACTTCGGATCCAATTAGACCCGAAGAACCTGTAACAAGGACCTTCTTCATCGAAATCTCCCGATTGCACCATTATACCCTCCATTTCTGTTCTCGAAGGTACCCGCCGGAATCAACAAATCATGATAAGCGGTATGCAGCGCCTCAAGAACAAGGCGCTTCCGACAATTTAGCGGATACGGGTGCCATGTCGAGACCGCCGCAATGCAAATAAATCGCGTGGATGAAGTTCTGCTTGTTGTGATAGCCGCGGGCCCTGTATTTCACTCACTGAATCTTAACGTTGATCGATCAGCTGGCAGCGTTCGTAATCTGGTGTCGCAGGTGGGTGATAATGTTCTCAAATCTCCGTTTCAGCATGCGCGCCATTTCCAGCATCGGCCGCTGCTGGCTCCTCACCGTCCTGTTCTACCACCAACGGATATGCTTTCCCTCCGGCCGTTCATACGCGTAGCTATTCAGCACCATCGCCGTCTTGTTCAGTGCCCATGCCCGCGCCATCTGCAGCCCGCTCTTTCTCAGCTCGTCGAAAGCCCGCCGGTCCTTCGGCTCCGTCGCCGCCCGGCTGCGCAGCCAGTCGTGGCGCGTCCCGTCAGGCAGGCCGTTGCCTGCAACGTTCAGAGTCTTATGCTCCTCGCGACGCACCTGGTCCACTTCCTCTCCTAAATGCTGCGCCACATGGAACTTGTTGAATACGATCTTCTTTGCCGCATCCTACAGATGTGCCTCCACCGACGCGATGAACGGATTCCACCTGTTCATCGCTACCGCACCGATGCTCTCTATCTACTCCTTCGTCAGCTTTCCCCGGAACTCGCCCAGACTGCTCTGCTTGCGCTCCTCGGCTACATACGGCACCCCGGCTGCGCTCCAGATTGTTGACCAGTGTCAGATTGTTATGTCCCTTGCGGAACGCCTTCTCGTCCACCCCGATACTCCCCGGGGAACTTTGATCGAGGTGCCATGCAAGGCTGGAGCCACTCGGAGTCAGTGCTGACCGGGAAGTTGCGGCAGCCTATAAATTCCCTCATGAATGGAACTCGATAAAGTCGGTTCGATCGGCTCGAAGAACCCCAAACTCGCCATCCTGGCCGTATAATCGTCTGCCCCTTCAGAAGTCATTGGCAACGGAGGCTCATGTCGATACCAGCGCATGAGGGCGAATTCAAGTCTTTGCCGTTTCATAAGGAGTTGCTTTTCGCCGGCCCAATCAGAGGCAATAGTAAACCCAAGCAATGTGATCCAAAGTGCCACCGGGATCGCCCTGGCGAAAGCACGATTCCATTGGATATCACGATACTTGCCAGCCAGATAAAAGTAGGTAAGGATCACCATTGTCACGGAGAAAATTCGATAACGCGAACCAAGGGCGGTGGGTACCCCGGCCCCATAGTCGGACCGAAGGCCGGACACGGCCATCGCGGTCACTATGAAAAAGAGCATCGAATAATACAGAGCGGGGTTACTTGCGAAGAGCCGATCTTTGGTGGCAATGACAAAGACGACCAGGAGGAGAATGCCTAGAGCAATTGCGGGTACAGGCCTCGAGGTCGTTCCGGTGGAACCAAGGAACGCCGCCGCAAAAGTTGGAGAAAAATGCGCAAAGCCACTCAATAGACCCCTTGTACCACCTTCCGTTTTATGAAAGTTATATCCGTGCGAGAAGTAAATGAGAGACATCGCAGCGCCCGTCGCTAACCACACGATCAACCTCTCGTAGCCCTTGTTTTGTATGAACATGATGCACCCGATCGGTAGCAGGAAAAACCCGTTCCCCGAAGACGCTATACTCAGAGCCAGGCAGCATAACGCACCTGAAAAAGAAAGTGCATCTTTTCTCGTGATGAGGTAGCACGAAAGCAGTGCGAATAGAATTACAGGCAGGTATTGCAGTGAGGTCGTTGCGTCATTTACTGCGGAGTAATACTGCAGTTGAAATAGAAGATAGGATGCCGGGGCAAAAACAATGGCGGTGGAGGTCCCAGAAGCTTGTCCCGTCTTCCAGATCAATAGAAGTGCACCAAATATAGGAAGAACAAACAAGTCGCCCAAAATGCAAAGTGCCTTAATGTCTGTGTGTCCAAGCATCGCATACTGCGCGCTGACGATGGCATTCTCGAACATTAGCCGATACTCATTGTGCTGCCAAAATAGGATTCGCACGACATGCTGAAATCCGTGATCTTCTTTCCAGTGAAGAAGAAAAGACAGAATCGAATTGTAGTCGTCGAGAAACGGAATGCTGCTCACTGACTCCATAAGAAGGTAATAAAAGCAGACTGGCGGAAGAATGATTACAATCCACCATGCAAGTTGTTTGATAAGCCTAAATGACATCGTGACTCCGAAGTTGGGAGATTTGACGTGCGTTAGCTGTACTACGCCGAAAATGGGCAGAGCAAGGGAACGAGAGCCGAAATCACGGTAATGGTGCTCCTGTTTTGCGGCCACCCTTGGACGAGTTTGATAACTGCGCGGAATCCCCGAACAAGATCCCCATTCCGCAAGCGCGTTGATAAGTTGCTTCCGAACAGGGATCATCACACTCACTGCTGTTCAAATTAGCATGGAGCGAAGCGGCGGCATGGAGAAAACTGTGGTGTTCTCATGCCATGGCTATCGTTTGCGGCTTGAGGTTGGCATTCGTGCTGTCCGAGTTAGTTAACGCAAAGAGCAGCATCTGCTGTGCGGCGTCGGTGAGCATGGGCCGAGGCTGGAAGGGTTCATCGATCCACAGCCAGAGGTCGCGATAGACGAATAACTGCTAGCGAAAGAGAGCAGCCGGATTGGGCAGGCTCCAGCCGAAGCGGCAGCGAAGCTGCAAATGCTTGAGCAGGAGCATGGCGATCGGCGCGGTCCAGATCTGCGTCTGCAGGGCGTTGGGGCTGGTACCGACGAAGGTCTTGATGCGCAGAGTCTGTTTCAGGGCCTTGAAGAAAAGTTCTATCTGCCAGCGGCTTTTGTAAATGCGGGCGATGGTGGATGCGGCGAAATGGCGACGGTTGGTGAAAAAGACCAGGGTGCGCTGGTGCTCCTCATCCCAGAACTCGATGCGGCGCAGGAACAGGTCGCGCGGGCCGGTGCGCGCCACCATTAGGAAGAAAGCTAGCGCAAAGATTTGTCGGTCTTTGGTTTCGGATCCGCAGCTCCACGTGGGTCGATATCCGAAGGAACAGTTGAAATGCTCCGCTCGGATCATGTGGAGCATTGGGAAATCACGGCCTTGCAAATCGTTCAAGGAGTTCTTCGTAACTCTGCAACGCTGCAAGTTGAGTAAAGTAGTCAGCATGACGCTGGATGCTTGACCGCCTCATCGCCTCTAACAAACTTTCGTCTACAAAAATGTTGTCAAGAATGCCGGAGAGCTCCTCTCCGCTGCGGAAGAACTTCGCCCCCTCTCCGGCGACCCAACGCGTGAAGGGATTGTCGTGAGCAATGACAGCGTTCCCGGAAGCCAGAGATTCGATCAACGACGGATTCGTTCCGCCCACCCGATGTCCATGGATATACACCTTAGCGTAGTTGCGCAACATTTTCACGACTTCCCTGTCATATATGGCACCTACGAAGAAAACCTCATTACTCGCTGCATCCATAACCTTCGCATGATAAGGTCGATTCTTATCATATTCGCCAAGGATCACGAGGGGCATACCGCGCTTCTTACTAGAATATGCTTGAACGATCTCGAGAATTGAATTTTCCGGCTCAGTGCGAGCAATCACCAACGCATACGAACGCGGATTCAGCTTGTATTGACTGAGGCGCGATTCGGGTTCCCAGTTCGTGGCTTCGCAGGTCGCGCCATAAGGAATCATGCTGATCTTCGCAGGCTTAACGTGGCGCAGATGATGCTCACGGATTGCAGGGTGATCTGCGACGAGGTGATTGGCGAGCATCGCACCTGCGTACTCATTGATCCGAAGCCAAAGACGGGCAAACGTTGACCACTTGGCACGCTTCCATTCGATGCCGTCCATGTTCAGGACCTGAGTACGACCGAATAGTCGATATAGAACGGAAAGGACCGCAGTATTGTATCCAAGAGTGAGGATTAGACCCTTGCGCTTGAGTGCGTCGAGTGCGCAATAGATATCAAACTCTACTGTGCCGACCGCACCGGAATGGCTGGGGAAATGGATGAGGGTGATTCCCCGCCATTCATCGACATAAACCTCTGAATTGTGCTCTCCTTGGCAATACACAGCAACATGATGCCCGCGCGTGGTTAAGTAATATGCGAGGTCTTCGGCGAATGTCTCAAACCCGCCATGTTTTGCCGGTATGCCCCGTGTTCCCAGAATCAAAAGTCGCATGATCCCCAACTTCACAATCGCCGCAAGTGTTACCGACTTATTGTCCTCATTCCAAAACACGATTTGTCTGCGCACCTGAGAGCAAGTTGAAATAGGATTTGCGCAACAACTCCGCGGACCTATCCCAAGTGAACCTCTGTAAATGCTCACGGCCCCGCCTTATCAAATTCTCCCGTGCAGTCGGATCTCTCAATAAGTCTTCCAGCGCTTTCGCGATGCTATCGACGCTTGTTGCATCAACTAACACGGCAGCATCTCCCGCCACTTCGACCAGTGCTGTATTGTTGGAGGTAACCACCGGTACCCCAGCGGCCATCGCCTCGAGGACCGGCATCCCGAACCCCTCTGCCAAACTTGCGTAGATGAAGATCTTTGCATTCCTATAAATCTTGGGCAGCTCATCATCGCCAACATCCTGAAGTATGCGCACTTCATTTTGAATACCGAGTTCTTCAATTGTTTTCAATGCACCTTGATAACCAAAATCTTTTTGCCCAACCAAGACCAGGGGGGGTCTCGCAGGGGGGAGCTTCGCGTAGGCTTGGAAGATTCGCCTGTGGTTCTTGCGGGGTTCCAGGCGCCCGACGGTGAGGATGTAGCCTGCGGGGACTAGTCCGTAACGCTCCACCTCGTTGTAAACAGCACCCAGTGAAGGAGTAAATCGCTCCGTATTCACGCCATTCAAAAGCACGGTCACTTTTCCTTCCGAAATCTTATAGACACGCGCAATTTCCTGCCTGCAGTACTCGCTAACAGTGTATATCTGGCTCGCATGGCGCACCGCAATGGTTTGAGAGATGCTTGCAAGAAGCCGATATATCCGGCCGAAGTACTCAGGATGAGTCTTGGCCAGAATGTCGTGAATCGTTATCGCAGTCCGACATGGAACGATCGGAGGCGCGGAGAACTGACAATGCAGAAGATCTAATTTGTGCTTTCGCGCTGCAGAGGCGATTGCGAATCCGTACCTCTCTATATGGCTGGCACGACGAATCCGAACCGGAATTACATTCGGTGACGTAAAGCCTTCTTTCTGCAAAAGCTCTGTCTTCGCCATAATGCAATAGAAGTCAATCTCCGGAGTCGCACGGACAACGCGGGAAAACATTTCGACGCAGTGAGTCCGAAGTCCCTGCACGCGACCATCCACAAAGTGCAGATCGAGACCAATGCGTGGGCGTTGTGCTGTAGTCACAGCCACCTCTTCGAAGGCAGGTTACTCGAATTCCTTGGCTCGAAACGCATTGAGGAGCCACAGAATAACCAGCTTCGAGCGACGCTGATTGAACGAAGATTCGGAAGCATTTCCCTATCAAAGAGCTCTTCAAAAGCCGGCCCTTTGTTCTCTCCTCTTATGGTCAAAAGGTCTCCCGCCTCGGGCCGATGTTAATATTCCTATAGTGGCAACACGTTGAGTCGGACTACCATGCCCCGAAACAGCATTACTGCTGCTGCTCCCTGATGCTTTGGCCCCGTCTTCTTCTTCTGCAGAGGAATACGAACACGCACAATTTGCTAGATGATTGTGCTTCCTATTTTGCTTCCTGCTATCACCTTGTGTATCATACGGTGATATCTGTATTCTCCCTGAATTAGGACCATGATGACTAACATCAAGAACGCGATTAGGAAGCTTTTGCCGGACCCTCTTCTCATTGCCTTTAACAGATTTCGGATGAGGATCGTGTTAGAAAGGTATAAAGCCCTAACTGTAAAGGAGGCGTTTACTCTAATCTACACGAAAAACGCCTGGGGAAAGTCGAATGATCCATCCGACAAGTACTACTCTGGCTCGGGGTCGCGCAAGAACGATGTTGTAGAGGCGTATATCAAGTCAATAGACATGTTCTTGCGCTCGTTTCCGACAAAGCCCGACGTGGTAGATCTCGGCTGTGGAGATTTCTCAGTAGGATCACGTGTCAGAGCCTTGTGTGCAAACTATATAGCTTGCGATATTGTTGAACCACTTATAGCGTTTAATAAGGAGAAATTCGCATCTCTGAATGTCGATTTTAGGGTTCTGGATATCACTGCCGACGAACTTCCTCTGGCCGAAGTCGTTTTCATCAGACAAGTTCTGCAACACCTTTCCAACAAAATGATAGAGAAAGTGCTACCACAACTAATGAGGAAATATAAGTATCTTGTTTTGACCGAACATCTACCTGCGGCCGAGTCATTCCCTCACAACCTAGACGTTCGAACAGGACCCTACTTCAGACTCTTCCTCAATAGCGGTATAGTGCTTACTAGCCCGCCGTTTAATCTGAAGGCGCTAGAGGAGAAGAAATTATGCCAAGGACCTGATTGCGGAGGGATAATTCAGACTACCCTCTACAGGCTTTCTTGAGCCTAGGCTAAGTCTCAGCCAGTGATTCTGCGCTTGATTCCCGATAGAACACGTTTAATTCCCCGAGGGGTCGGCGGGAGTCTGTGCGTGGCGAATGGTTGCATGTGCCACGCCACGTCGTTTATGTCGCCCACGAGCTTGCGGAAAACACTAGTGGTCCCAATATCCGCAATCAGTTCCCATCGTGGTATGTCTTCCTTGAGGAATTCCGTAACAATCTTTACTGGCGCAAGATTCGTATCGTCCAAGATCATTAGACCTCCGCGCTTAAGCAGCTGCGCCGAGAAGAAGTAATCAATGGCGGGCCATGGGAAAGCGTGTTTGCCGTCGACAAATGCGCAATCCAGATTTAGGTCTTTGCAGGTTGGCAGGTATTGCTCCGATGGTTTGCTGACGAATGTCGTGCGTGAGAGGTCGACCTTGTGAGCAGAGGCCCAGGCGCGAAGTTCAGAAATCTCGCTCTCGCTTGGCGTTACACATCTATGTAGCGCTCCGGCGTTGGCGAAGATAAGGGTCGATCGACCGCAACCAGTCTCGAGAGTTGTCCAGCCGGGTTTCACATGCTCGTCGAGAAAATTGCCAACCGCCCTTGTAATGCCAAAGCATCCCTTTGCATTCCATGGAACCCGGGACCACGCATCGTTGTCTAGGCCAGATTCGCTGCGCTGAGGGGTTCGAGCCATCTCCGTCTCCCCATGATGGAGCTTTGGCGAATCTGAGAACAGCTCGTTCAAGAACTTAGGATGGGTCGGCATTTGGCTCCTCAACAGAATGATACTTCGAATCTACGCTAGCTTTCCTTGACGGATATCTTATGTTTTCGCGCCCCCGATGGGTAGGCTTCTTGAGATTAATTAGCTTACCGCCTTGGTTCCGTCCCGAGCGAGGTGATCGAACATCATTTGCGGTACCGCAGCAATGTTGGCAATGCCACACCCATGTCATGCTTCAAAGGCCAAATCTGACGCGATCTCGCGGTGCTGTGGTCCGGTTAGCTTTGGCCGTTTCACTACCAAGAAGAAATAGAGAATCCAACTCGACAGCGCCAGCCCTCCATCGGTTGCAAGACTCGACCACGCCGCGCCATGCCACGAATAGCGAGGAATAAGGTAAAGATTCGCACAAAGATTGAAAAATCCGGCGCAAGCCTGCAAAATCAACCTCAACTTCTGCAGCCCAGCTCCACTGAGTGCATCCCCTGCACTCCATTGGAAGCTTCGGAAGAAAGGGATTATGCACAGGATTCGCAATGCCGCAACGCTCTGTGTATATGACCGGTTTGTCAAGATGGGAATAAGTGGTGCTGAGAGAAACAAAGTCAGCGCTAGGACGATAGTTATCATCGCAGTACGAATTTGCAGCCTCCTCGCCAACGGAAGAGTCGCAGCAACACCTTGATGACCTTGCTGAAAGAATCGTGGAAATGCAGCGGCATGGATGGCAAACACTGGCACATTCGCGAGGTTGATCGCGCGATAGGCAAGAGTATAAACCCCGTTTGCGAAGTTCATTCCCAGATGACCCATCATAATCTTGTCAAGATCGTTGTAAATCGATGTCGTAGATGAGGAAACGGCGAAGATCGCACCCTCGCCCGTATGTCTCACCAGCAGTTTGGCCGAAAACGTTGGTTTCCCAAACCTACGCGTAGTGAGCACAACGCTCACTACCGCGACAATACCCGAGACACACAATACCGCGGCTGCCCAGATCATTGGAGTTGAATGTCCGAAGGTGAGGTAGAGGCCGCCCGCGGCAAGCAAGCGCATCAGATTTGTGCTCAACGAGATCAATGCAGTTTTGCTCATTTGCTCGAAGGTCTGGAAGACCTGTCCTGCGCACTGCACCAGACCGCCGAGCATCGTGTCACTGATTGCAACAATCAAGATCAGAGGAATTGGCGCATCCGGGAGAACTAGTATTCCGAGCAGGGTCAGAAGTGCTACTACGACGGTTCCAGCAGTTATAACAGAAAGCAGAACACTCCCCCAATACTGTGCGTAGAGTGTCTGATCCATGCTGGCATAGCGAAGTAGCACATAGCCGGAACCTAGAGTGCCAAACTGGCTGCCAACAGAGACAAAGGCCACTACCGAAACATAAAGCCCGTAATCATAAGCTCCCAGGAGGCGCGCTAACAGAATAAAGTACCCCGCCTGAACCAGAAATGACACGCCTTGGCCAGCGAAAATCCATACTGCATTCTTGGCAAGCAATCTCATCGGCAGGCGACTAACAACAAAACAGCTCTTAGCATGAGACAAACGCCAGGCCAATTCGGAAACAATTACTCCAGCGATTGTCGATGTGAGACGTGGGCATAAACGAGAATGTTTGATGCACAATACTAGAGCGTCTCTAAGATTTCGCGATAGCCTTGACGAACAGCTTTCCATGTAAAGAACTTCTCGTAAGCCTCTCGCGCTCTCAAACCCATTGCAGTACGCTGCTCTGGAGCAAGAATCAGTTGCTGTAAAGCATCCGCGAGTGCAATTGGGTCACTTTTAGGAACCAAAAGCCCTCCAAAGGTTTCCATTGCCTCTGGAATTCCACCGGCGCGACTTGCAACCACGGCCAAGCCGGATGCCATCGCTTCAGGGATGGCCAACGGGAATGGATCTTCGAAAGTAGATGGCAGGCAATATACATCTGCCGAGCGGATTGCAGATGCAAGCTCTTCACCGTACGCGTAGCCGGCAAGGTGCACATTAGCAGGCGCATCCCGTTGTACTTCCCGCAAGTAGGGCGTTACACGACTACCCCCAAAGAAGGCCGCCCCGTAGATTCTCGCCTGCGCTCTAATTCCCCGTTCCTCAAGCAAGCGCATCGCACTCAGCAAGACATGCACCCCCTTCTGCGGATGCATGCGCGAGGCTTGGACAATCAGCGGAGGATCATTCGCTTTCGCAAACCCGAGAGGGCGGAAGAGCCTTCCGTCCGCACCGTTGTACAAAACTGTTGTGCGCCTTAGCTCAGGAAATCGACGATGAGCATCCGACTCGAGAAACTGGCTGCAAAACACGAGGCGGTCGCACGTCGCGGCCAACCGGGCAAGCATTCCTCGATTGTGTGTGAGAAAAGCCGCCCCATGCAGGTGGATGACCATTTTCGCTCGAGACGATTGCTTCAAATGAATTAACGCAGAAGCAATCGCCGGCTCTCCATGGACCCACAAAACATCGCCTGGCTTGAGCTCAGCAATTCCCGGGAGTCCCAGATTCCTCAGAATCGCCCCACTGAGCCATGCGGGGTAAAGTCGGCGCGCTCTAAACCTGATGTAGTTATGGAGACCTGGCAACAAATGAACACGGTCGCGCTCAAACCCCCACGAGTTGTCCGCCTTCTGACAAATTATGTGCGTATCGGGCTCATCACGGAGAACGTTGGCCACCCAGCGCGAGATCGCCCCTCCCTCGAATTCGGAGAAATTCTCTTGCTCAGTGAGGACGTGATAAATCATCGTTCTTTCTTTCGCCTCGGGCGCTCTTCCGAAGTTCAATAACTGCCAATGCCCATATGGTAGTCATCAAGGCATTCTGGCGCAAAAGGAAGCTTTCGTCGATACTTCCAACAATCAACATCACCAAGGCTCCTGTATACCAGAGATAATACTTCTCTTCAGCAGAGCCAAGGAGTTTCAATGAATTCTTGAATCCACTTAGTGTAATGGCTAGAGTAAGTGCCAATCCTACAAGGCCAAGCTGCAAAACAATTTGAAGATAGCCGTCATGTGCATGGCCAAGCCATGTCCCGACAATGAGTATCACGCCGGCGGAGTTCCCTTCTAGGCCTTGCCAAAAGCCGCCGTATCCATAACCCAGCCACGGGCGACTAAAGATGCTGGGTAAGATCGCGGCCCAAATATCCGTTCTGTTACTGAGGTTCGGGTCTTTCCCAAGGAACTCCGCCACCGCTCCCAGATTTTCGTAAACGAGGAAACCGACTAGTACGACACTCGCTATTAGCGCAATTTTCAATAGAACTGAATGTTTCATCTTCCCTTTGGGAATGAGCTTCCAGATCACTAAATAAACGAGAAATGCTGTGCACGTTACCCATCCGCTGCGTGACTGTGAAAGAACCAGAAGTACAACGCATAAGGTAATAATTGCGCACTTGAGGAGCTGGCCCCTAAACTTCGGCGACTTCAAAAACAGCGCGGGGGTTATGGCGAAGGGAAGATAGATTGCCAAGTCGTTTTTGTGACCAAAGATGCCTTTCCATTCTCCGTCGAAGCCGTGGTTATAATCTGGTGCAATCAGTGCTACGACAAAGCATAAAACAACAGCAACGATCCCAACGTTATATAGCAAGGATAGCTGTTCCCGCTGCGTGTACTGATTGCTGATATAGAATGCAAGTAGTATCGTCAGGTCAACCATCACGCCGCGTCGCAAACACTCGATCACTCCGACATCTGCCCAAATACATGAAAGGAGAACCAAGCACATCAAGCATGCTATTAGCGGCTCGGAAAGTACGGCCTTCAACGTTTGTTTCGTGCATGGGAGCATAATCCCTACGCCAATTAGCCAGGCCGCAATCTGCATTTGCACATCGAAGGGATTCTCGGTCGATCCTAGCGCCAAACTGGCATCGTCCGGAATGTCTTTGGTCATAAACTGACCAGCTGTCAATAAATAGACCATCAGAAGCGCGAGCAACCAAGTGGAAGGCGAGCTCCAGATTCCATTTTGAGCAAGCCACGTCTTACATTGCGAAGGCTCACTCTTGGGCGTTGCCCTAAGCCCTTGTACAACATTATCCATTAGGTAGACCCCCGTCGTACGCTGTTTCGCGCTTTCGCAGAAACAAGACGGCGCACGCGCGCCTTGGTTTCTCTGTCAAAAAAGATCGACGATACGCAAAAGAACAAAATCACAGGACGAAATGTGCCTAGCAACATTCCAGCCATAGCCACATGAAGGAGTTCCCTTAGGGATGCACCATTTTCCTTTGCGTAGGGAATTACGACCTTTGCGAAAAAGTAAGCATACGCCTTACGAGTAAAATATCTACGAGATTGAATCGACCATCCATAGAGTGATTGCCATTTAGCGCTCTGCCTTTCACGGTTGAGGCATTGATAGCCGTTGTATACCGTAAGAACTTGGGGAGCTCCCGCAACCTTCGTTCTCGGGTCCGCTGCAATTCGCAGGAGCCAGTCAAGATCCTCGAAGCCTCTGCAAGCGCTGGAAAAGGGATATGCACGGGCGAGTTCTCGCGACATGAAGAACGTCGAGGGAATAAGGTTTCCACGGTTACAAAACATATATTCGCTAAGGTGTTCGCTGGGGGCAGCTAAACGTGCAGGCGCGACTTCATCCTCCGAATTGCGCTTGATAATGAAGCGAGATACGACAAGAGTGAAATCACCCGCGAGGTTCTCAGCAACAGCAGCCTGACATTTAAGCTTATCGGGAAGCCACCGGTCATCATCGTCTAGAAATGCAAGCCAGCGGCCTTTTGCCTCGCGGCTCGCGATATTGCGAGACTCCGATAGACCTTGATTTGTCTCATTGACGATCACACGGATGCGCAACGGATCGGGCAATCCATTTCTATAGTCCTGTACAGCTTTTTCCGTAACAGGTTCCGGACCATCGATAACTACGATAACCTCAAACTCGGGATAGGTCTGCGCAAAAACGCTCTCTAAAGCCTGAACAACCTCCGCTGGACGATTCAACGTGTTTACTACGACGGTCACCAAGTTCATCGGGAGGCTTTGGTCCTATCTGCTGACGTCGCGATTGCGTTAAAAGCCTTACGCACGACTCTCGAAGTCATTCGGAGAACGACTACCTGGTCCTGGTAACTCCAGGACGTTCTCAAAATTGATCTGAATGCGGGGAATTTCTTAAGGATGTGTGTCTTAGGCGGGCTGAAAGCTCTTTGAATCGCGTTTTTGTACAGGCTTCACAGGGCATTATTGACAACTTGTGTTCTTTCCCGTTGCTCGCAACCATGGTCGAGACGCGCCACCTTTTGAGCGTGACGCGTGCTGTTGTGCTGTAAGCCCTGGCGGTTGATTAGGCTGTGAGGAATATACGTCCAAACCGACTGTCGGTAAATCACACTCACCAGGAGCAACTATCTGCAAAAACTCCTTGAACACTCGACAAAAACTGCTTGCGGCCCCTCTGTCGGAGCCTACGTTATCGGGTCTCGAGGTCACACACTCAATTGGAAGTCATTGGATTGCGATGCCGAGTCGATTGCAGTATTTGAATCAAAAATGCCTTCGCAGGGTGCGAATTGTCAGTAATATTCCAAAACTCTGTTACGAGAACCCACAAACTCCCTGCAAGAGCAAATACCAACATGCCCACAAGCATAAAGATTAGACGGTGTTTGGAAGATCTCCTCTCCGCCAACTCCGGTGCGTCCAGCACCTTGATCGGTATAATTTCCTGGGCTTCCTGAACCTTGGCAAGCTCGTACTGCTTGGTCAAAGCCTCATATAGAGCCTCTTCCATGGTCACTTTTCTGTATAGATCGTAGTATGTGACTCCTAAGAGAGGTAACTCGCGGACTGAGGGAAGTGCTCCCTCAGAATCAGAGGCGCTGGTACTTATGTTTGCTCCCGAGCCAGCCATGCTCGTTAGTTGCTTTTGCAGTTCATCGACGCGTCCTTGAGCCTCGCGTACCATCACGTTTTCATTGGCATACATGGCTCTGAGCCCAGACAGCACAGTCTTGGCAGTAATCAGCTCGCCCTGAAGCTTTTCCGCTGTCTCCATAGTCGCTTCGGCTTGTCTCTGGGGGTCAAACGTGGCATTGCGGCTGGAGAATTGGCTCAATGCCTGAGAGTTGGAATCAAGGTCATTCTTAATGGTTTTCAGTTCTGTCTCAAGAAATATCCGTTCGCGGCGGGCCGAGGAAGCGCTGAGGCTGTTAACAATCTTGTTCAGTTCGTCGATGTAGGCTTGTGCGATGTCGCGGGCACGATTGCGATCTTTGTCAGTTACGGTAATTGAGATGATGCCGCTCTTTCTGTCTTCACCGAATATCGTCATGCCTGCCAAACGCTTCCGTGCACCAGCGTAGAGCTTGACATGATAAACACTTCGCAGATCGAAGCGATTGATTATATCGTCCTGAACCGTGCGACTGCTAAGAATCCCGATGGTGGTTCCGCCCGCCGTTCTTCCGCTCAACAACCCGGCTCCCATATCAGGCATGAGTAAACTTGTCGCCGGCAAAGATCCCAGCATCACGCCTAGCATTGCTCCGCCCGAAAGAGACGATTGCTCAGGCGGCATCAATTGGACCGTCGATTGGTATTCACTAGGGATCGTGAATGTGAAAGCGGTTGCGAGCAACAAGCCGAGACCGGTCACCTTGGCCAACCAGCGACGCCGGCGCCACAGTGCCGCCTTCAGGTCAATTATGGGGCCCGTTATCGGGGCCGTTTCAACATCGGTGACAGCCTGATCATGTTCTTCTTCGTTACTCAATGTTTCGTCTCCAATGCAGCAGGCACTTCGTTCGGCGCGCTATCAGATGACTCCAGCAAAGGCAAAGGGAAGAGCAGCTGCTGACGCAACCTGCGCCGCGCCCAGTATGTTCCGCCAGAGCTGTGAACTTCCGATGATTTTCTCCGGAACGAAGATCGTATCGCCGGGCCGTATGCGAGTGTCCGTAAAGCTACTGCTTACCCAGCTGTTACCCATCGGCCCGGAACACATAAATTTTGCTCTTGTTGCCGGATTGTGTCGCGCCGCCCGATTCGCAAACACCAGCCGAGGTTCTACCCGGGGGGAATAGCTTATTGCGACAGGATTGTATACTTGGCCGCTGACTGCTACGAAATCCAGCCGCTTCGGTATCAAAAGAGTATCGCCCGCGCGCAGTTCAAGATCTGCTGGCGTATTCTCCGATCGGCTGATGTCAGAGGAGATGTTGATTACCAGCCGGCCACTTACGGGTTGACTGCGAAGATTCGCGAGAATCTCTTGGCGCTGAGTCTCGAGTGACTTTTGCGTGTCCTGTGCCGACTGTGTACCGGTCATCACCTCCGAACTCACCACGACCGGCGTTTCCTCGATTCGACGGATCATCTGCGTGCGTCCAACCTCATTTTGTTCACGAACCTGTACCCTCTCCAGAACCACGGCGGGCGGATATGCACCCTCGCGAAACCCGCCAGTGCGCTTCAGCAGCGAGGTAAGACCTTCTCCATCTTGAATTCCGTAGCTGCCGGCATGTTCGACCTCCGTTGATCGTCAACCGAGGCGCCAATGTCCCGCCAGCCGGCCAAGCGCCGAATGCTGACGACATCGCCAGGCTTGAACAATACGTCAGCGCTGGTGTCCCCTTTCAGCGCCTTCTCTATTGCGACATTGGTGTGGTTCACCAGCACCTTTTGACCGTTCTGAACAACATAGCTGGCCGTCAGAAGATTCCGGCAACGGCGCCTGTAATCGCTACCGACGAGGCAATCTGGGCCGCGGCAATCAAATTCTTCCAGGCTTGCGAGCCGACGCCTTTCTCCGGAACGATGATCGAATCTCCGGGCCTGATGCGGACGTTCAGAATCCCACCCCCACTGAACAAGCTGTAACTCGAGACATTCGCAACCACGGAACCATTGGCGCGGATCACGAAAATGGAACCTCTGTCTCCCACGTGAGTCACGCCTCCGGCTTGTCGCAGATACCACTCCACATTTTTCCCCGGGACATAGCTGATGGCCGTGGGGTTGTATACCTGGCCACTGACCAGTGCGTAGTTCTCCTGCTTGGGAATAAAAATCGTATCCCCGGGGCGTAACTCCACGTCGGCCGGTGTGTCTTTCCATTTGCTGATATCGGAGGAGATGTTGATCACAAGCCTTCCGCTGGCCGGATGGCTGCGCAGGGCCGCGAGGACCTGGTCGCGCTGCTGCTGACTGGCTTGTTGCAACTCCGCCTGATCCTGGCTGGACAGCAATCCAGCCTTGAAGGTCACCGGCGTGGACTCGATCCGCTGGATCATTTCCTGGCGCGCTCTCTCGCCCAGCTCGCGGACCTGCACGCGCTCTAGGACAGCGCCTGCCGGATAGGCTTCTTCCCGGAAGCCGCCGGCGCGAGTGAGAACGGAACTAAGGCGCTCTCCGGTCACAATCCCGTATGTCCCGGAGTATTTGACCTCTCCGGTTAGACTCACCGAGGCGCCAATGTCCTGCCAGCCCGATATTTGCCTGATGCTAACCACATCGCCGGGTTTGAGCAGGACGTCTGCGCTCTTGTCGCCGTCCAGCACCTTCTCCACTGCAACCATGCTGTGGTTGAGAACTACCTTTTCGCCGTTCTGCACCTGGTAACTGGTAAGATCTGCTTCGTCCCGATAGGCATCGCGCTTGAATCCGCCGGCCATGTCCACCAATCCGGCGACCGTCATACCCTGCGACATTGGATACTCGCCGGGGCGAAGAACTTCTCCCTCGATCAAAACCCGAGGGGGATCGATGTCATACCGGCCAAAGACATGAATGAGATCAAGGGGTTCAAGGAGAAAGGAATTGTTACCAAGCAACGCATCGTGCAAGTTGAAACTGATGGTCTCCGGACGGAAGTCGGGCGGCATCAAACGAACGAGTTCGGCATGTTCGGCCGGCTCCGGCAAAATATCCTGGTAGGAATGCAATAGGTCATTGATCGTCATCCCTTCCTTGTAGGGGTAACTGCCAGGGCGATAGACATGACCTTCAAGATAGACTGCCTGCTGGTTGTAAGGCAGAATCTGCGAGATGACGACGTCGTCCCCATCTTGCATGTAAAAATCGGCCAGCTTTTGTTTTTCCTCTTCTGCGTTGTCCGGAAGTTGCAAGCTAAACATAGTACGGCGCTGATTGGCTATAATTCTCCCTACATTGATCTGATGCAAGCTCGCGGAGACCAGCACTCCTCCGGCCAGATTGAGAACCTGATTCAATGAGGTCTCACCGTTCAATTCGTATATTGCGGGGCGACGCACCATTCCTTCCACCGTCACCAGCGGGCCCACAGGCGGCACAAGAATGGTATCGCCCGGCAACAGGCGGTCGTTATTCGAGCGCACACCCTTCAACAGGAAGTCGTAAAGATCGACTTCACGAACCAGTTGATTACCTCGGAATTGTTTGAGAATGCGTAGCGACCCGCGGCTGGTGGGTCCGCCGGCGGCGTACAAGGCACTCAGCGGCGTGGACAAAGAACTGACATCATAGGCCCCGGGCCGCTGCACATCACCCACAACATAGACCCGCACCGTGCGCAGGCGGGCCAGAGAGATTTCGACGTGCTCATTCTGAAACTGGGTGCTGAGCGCCTTTTGGATGGCCTCTTGTGCCTGGGCGATCGTCATTCCATCGATCATGATGGTGCCGGCTTCAGGAAGCTCAATCTGGCCCTGGCGGTCGATGATTCTGTCCAGCCGGTTCGAGACGCCGCCCCACATATTCACGATCAGGGTATCCCCCGGCCCAAGAACATAATCGGGCCCGGCGGGGAGATCCATCGGCAGTTCGTTTGCATTCCCGGTGCCGAGCAGAAAGGCGTCGCTGCCGAAGCGTTGCAGCCCGGCTACGGTGGATGGTGTCTGAGAGTAAAGATCCCGCAGCGAAGGTAAATTCCCATACGGACTAGGTTGCCGTATTTCTTGAGGCTTGTCCGGTTCCGCGTATGGAGTGGGCTTAATGCTAGGTCGTCCACGTGCAGGGGGCGCATTTCCCGCGAATGGTCCGCGGCCTGCGCCTCCCGTTCTGGAAGTACCTCCCGCAGGCGCTATAGAATTCGTGCTATAGCCAAGCTTGTTAAGAGCAGTTGTTATCTGGGCGCGCAGTCTGGCGTCTTGCCTGATGCGGTTGTAGAGTTCATCGTCGGTGATGGTGCTCGGATCCGTTCCCGATTGTTGCGCAACCTGGTTCTTGACGTCGGTCAGAACCGTCGGCTCCTGCTGCAAAATGTCGATAATCTGCTCTGCAGACATGGCCTGCTGTTCTGTCGACTGCCCCGGTTGCTGGCCTGCTGATTGCTGGCCTGCAGGTTGCTGGCCTGCAGGCTGCTGGCCTGCTGTTTGCTGGTCTGACGATTGCTGGTCTGGCGATTGCTGGTCTGGCGTTTGCTGGTCTGGTGATTGATTAGCTTGTTGGTATGGATCCGCACTTCCGCCCTGGTCGCTCTGAGCGGCGCTCTTCAAAGCGGCGAAACAACCACAAAACAATACGCCCAGTCCGATATTAAGCAACAAATTGTAGACGCGGTTCGAACGCCACCTTGAGCCGGAAATCCCAATACAATGAAATGCTCGGTTACCCATTCTCAACCCTTTGACTTTTGAGCACCGTTGGGGTGCATGATGAAACCGGCCAGATTAGGAACCGGTTCCGGCAAAGACCACTCCGATGGTGCGCAGGATGATCTTGAAGTCCAGCCAGATACTCCATGTATCGATGTACGTCACATCCAGCGAGACATAGCTCGCGAAAGACGGGTCCTGACGGGCCCCAACCTGCCACAAACCCGTGATTCCGGGGGTCACGTCGAGGCGATGCAAATGGCTGAGTTCGTACTCCTTCACCTCTTCTGCGAGGGGCGGACGGGGACCGACAACGCTCATCTCGCCGCGAAGAACATTGAGGAACTGTGGCAATTCGTCTAGAGAATACTTGCGCAGGAACCGGCCCAGCCTGGTGATGCGAGGGTCGTTGGTGACCTTAAACAGCACGCCGTCCCGCTCGTTCAGGTGCGCGATCTTGGCACGCTGCATTTCCGCGTCGCGAATCATGCTTCGAAACTTAATGCAGCGAAATACTCGGCCTTTCTTACCGATGCGCGCCGAAGAATAGAATACCGGCCCCGGCGAGTCGAGCTTGACGGCGATGGCGATGGCCAACAGGAGCGGCGCAGTTAGGATCAGCACTACGCTGGAAAACAGAAAGTCGAATGCGCGCTTGAATAACGTTGCGAACTCGGACACTTGGCCCGTCTCAAACAAAATGGTAGGGGACTCGCCGATGTACTTGACGGAACCTTTTTCAGCGAAATCGTGGTACATTTCCGGAGCCACGCGCAGCTCGACTCCCCGGGTCATCGCTTGTTCCACCGCGTTCTCGACGATCGCGGGCTCACATGACGAGGCAATAATGATCTCATCCGCAAACTGTCTGCCGGTATGCTCGAAAATTGTGTCGAGAGTGCCCACAGCCTCGCTTGCGCTGAGAGAGGACCCGGGAAGATTGACAAAGCGCTTGAAGGTGTGGCCAAGGTGCGGTGCCCTCTCCAGGCGGCGCAGCAAGTGAGCCTCCGGCACGGTACCGAGAATCAGAACCTTGCGCGTTCCAATGCCTCGTTCGAATCGGCGATGAGGTAAGGCGCGATTCAACAACCGGCTCAAACCGAGGAAGATAGTGACCAGCCCTAGCGTAACGAGCACAATACGGCGGGAAATGTCGTCGGCATGAATGAGGTAGAGTGTGGCGATTAGCAGCAAACCGGAGGTGAGGCATGTCTGTGCGCTCAGCTTCTGCTCGTGAAATATACTGTTCAGCCGCTTCGGGGAATACAACTGAAGTCGCTTGCCGGTAATCATCAGCGCGATGATAAATCCACACAAACACAACAGCAGAATCCACATTGAGCGGCCATAAATGAGTGTTCCGTGCCTGAACGCCCCGGCCCAATCCACCGACCCGGCATGCAGCTCGTAAAGTATAGCCAGAACCGCGGATACCGCAACTGTAATTGCATCCAGAGCCATCCACATCGTAGCTGTGCCCTGGAATCTTCGCGCCAATTCTCGAGTCTGTCTTGCCTCCCGTTTAATGAACGGAATCTCGTGCCCCGATAGCTCCTGCCGGTAGTCTAAGGTCGCCATGTGTTCCCAAGCCTCAATTTGTTCGATTTTCAGGAGAACTTTGGAATCGCCCGACGCAAGGCACAGCAGGATAAGATCTGTCGTGGGTCAGGATCTTCTTTCGGCCTGAAGATTGCCGGTCTTTGGCATTTACGGTGCGACGCGGAGCAGAAAGCTTCACTGAATACCGTGCTCGCAAATTCATCGATGTAACCGAGACTTGGTTACCATTGTAATCTATCCGCCATCAATTGCGCAAGAGACGGGGTTGGGCCGATTGTCTTGCGGGATTGGATCCAACCCTATTCTAGCGTTTGCACCGTGCGCATTAGCATTTTGAAATATGCGGGATTGTTTCGATCGATCGGGTCCTACACTACCGCAGGTGTGAAGCCATCTGGGTCTCGAACGATTGTTCTCTTGCGTTTCCCGAAACTTGGCAAGTCGCTGACGAAGCGCCGGGGGAGCTTGCGTTCAACCGGTGGCTGTCGGAGCCCTTCTGGTTAGCCCCGCGGCCTCAAATCCAATCGAGAATCTTTGGGTATCCGATCGCGGCAGCCAGCTGAAGGTCTGCCACCCGGTGGAAATGGCCCTCCGTGACCAACCCTGGCATTCAACCTATCCCCATGTATTCAGTTGATCAAGCCAGACATATTTTGAGCGATCTCGCTCACTATGCGCCTTCGCCCTTGAATGTTGCAATCTTCGTCGCCAACTGCTCTACCTTTCTTTCCAGAATCTTTATGCCGTCGCGAAATTCGTCCAGATGACGCCCAAGCTGATCTTCTCGATTCACGTCTTTCACAACAGCACGCATAGCTTGGCGCGTGAAGTCTGAGACGCTGCGTGCGCTGGTTAAGGAGCAGACGCGCCTAAGAGCCACGTACTCCTCTTCGGAAAGGCGGACGCTTACCTTGCGTGAGCGCGGCTTCAGAACTGTCATCGTTGACCCCAGAGCCAGATTTGGGATGCAAAACCATCCCGTTTGCTCTCAGTTGTTTTTTAAATGGCGGGGGAAGGAATGGAACGCTCAGGTACGTTTGACGAGGTTTTGGGTTGCATTTAGGGGGAGGCTCCGCCCCTCTAAGTCCCAGGCACTCGGTGAAACCTTAATAAATACACTTTTATGAATGATGGCGACGCAGCAATCCTCAAAGTTGACGAGAACGCCAATTTCCGTTCTTCGGATCGTTCAGAAGTTCAGAATGCACAAGGAATAGCACCGAAGGTGCGCAGGATGCAAGGAAAATGTAGGACAAATGCGTGACAACTTTGAGTCCGCGTTAATCTATAACTCATTTATTTCAAATATGTTAATTCAGACAATCCAACAACGCTTGAAATCCAATGTGAGACATTTCGCCCCTCTTTTCCACTGTAGGAGCGAGTGATTTGCTGGCCCATCCGACTCGCGAAATGCTTGTGAGCATAGCCATATTATATAGGGTCAATGCGGCCACAGGGCGCTCGTTCTCAGAATGTTGAGGATTGCGGCCCATTTGCCGCTCAATTTGGAACTCGCCAAGTTGGAATGATCCGATTGCAGAATCAACATGGGACTCCGATCTTCCGGGACGGATTTCCTGGCGTGAGCCAACCGAGACAGCGGCCAACCCAGCGTGCTCTTGTTCTCGATCGCACGGTTTTTCCGGTTTCTGCCCGGCGAACAGCGGCAGGCGTTTGTCGAGCAGATCACGGAGAAAGCGTCATGAACCGGATTCCGGTCAAGAGCTCTCGCCTGCGCCTGGCTCCGCAATTGTGCGAAAACCTGCGGCACGAGGTGTTATGCCGGGACGGATGGAGGTGCCAGAGTCGCGGCGCGCTGTCGAATCTCGAGGTTCACCATCGGGAATTGCGCAGCCAGTCGGGCGATGATGCAGAGCAAAACCTCATTACGCTCTGCACTCGAAGCCACTCAATCGTGCATCGGGGAACTGATTGAAGACTGCTTTCTGATCGGCCGAAGGTTGATCAAGTTCGGATGAACTGTACAGTTAGATCAGTCGAAATGGAGAGTTGATGCCGCCCACAACAACGAGCAAGAACGGCGCGATCATGGTCTCGGCACTGAGTCTGCGCACCAACCTTGGCAAGATCCTCCGCCGAATGGACCTCGAACGGCGCTCACTTGTCATTGTGAAGCGCGGCACTCCTACTGCCGTTCTTCTGAATATCCGCGATTATGTCAAACTTGCTGCGCCGGAGCCCGAGATACTCAGAGTCATTGGTGATGAGGCCAAGCGCAATAAAACCACCAGCCTCACTGCGCGCCAGATCGATCAGGTCATCAAGGCAGCAAGATCGGAAAAGAAGAGGCGCTAATGCTCGCATTGCGCCTTTTAATCGATACGAACGTGTTGATCTCCGCAGCACTGAAACCTGACGGCCTTCAGCGAACTACCTTCCTTCTGGCAATCACAAAGCCGAGCCGCTTATAGGTTTCCACACCGATTCTCGAAGAATACGCGGATGTGCTGTCCCGTCCTGAATTGTCCATTCGCAGAGGGTAGCGGTTACAACTACTTCAGCTCATCAAGAACCACGGCCATCCATTATTCTTGATTGCCTATCTGCCCTGGGGCGCTATACTCTTGCTGTTCTCACAGGCGAGAGCGCCCGCAAATCGAGTTTGATTAGATTCGCCGCCCCCCCGGTATTGACAGATTTTGAAACCCTCGCGCCTCGGCAACCGTCGATAAAACGCAAGGGTAGTACAGGCCTCGACGCAGACCTTTTTCAAGCAACGCTGGTTGGCTTCCTGAAGTTGGCTGTTTTTCATCCAGCGTGCAGGTCCGCGATTCGTCAGGCCGCGTGGTCCATTCTGATGAACAGGCCGCGCGGGGTTTGAAGTCCGCGGCCCGGCGTCCGCGAATTGACTCGCGGCATTTTGGGGGGAACGCCCTCGCTCGCACTTTGCAACGGGAGCGCTTATGAAAGCGAATATCGCCGCATTTTCTGCCTTGGCCTGCATTTTCGCGGGGACCATGGCAGCTGCTCAAACCGAGCGGGCTCTGTTGATCGGGATCAATACCTATCAACCAGCGGGAACCACGCCGGATCATCCTGCCGGCTGCATCTACGGTCGCTGCGAGCTGGGCACCTTCGAAAATCTCGACGGCTCTGTGAACGACGCGCAGGCGATGGCCGATTTGCTCACGAGTCCCAAGTTCGGCTTCCCTTCCGCCAACGTTGCCTTGCTTACCAACCCGGCGCCGTCTCATCCCAGCCCGGGAGTCGTTCTTCTTCCCGCCGACCAGACAACGCGCGACGGCATTCTCGCCGCCATGCAGAAATATCTTGTGGACCTTCCGCAAAAGGGCGACACGGTGGTCTTTTACGACGCCAGCCACGGATCGCTGCGCGTGAACAGCAAAGGCAACAAGCTCACCGTGCTGGTTGGCAATCAATATGTCCATGCTGACAGCACATTGGTTCCGTCTGACGCCTACAAGGGCGGCTTCGACGTGCGCGACCGCGAGATGACGCGCATCTTCAACGCCGCTCTCGACAAGGGCGTTCACCTTACTGTTATTTTGGACAGCTGTCACTCTGGCGGCATCAGCCGCGGCATCGGTCCGGTTTACCGCGAGCGCGCCCTGGCCTTCGATCCCCGCGACATCAGCGAAGCTCCAGACAACTTGCCGAACGGACAGCCACGCCCCGGTCCAACCCAGCGCACCGACAATCCCGCGCTGGTCTTTTCGGCCGCGCAACAGGATCAGACGGCCAAGGAAATGCCCGCCGGCACCGAGCCGCACGGCGCTTTCACTGCCGCGCTACTTCAGGCTCTGCAGGCGATGCCCGCCGACACGCCCTCCTCCATCGTTTACGAGCGCGTAAAGGCCGTCCTCGAGGGCAGCAATGTGCCCGACCAGGAACCCGAGCTCGACGCCATGGCCGACCGGCGCAATCAACCCCTCTTCGGTGGTGCTGCGGCCAAATCTGACAAAGTACGCGCTGCGGCGCTCGTTACCAACGACGATGGATCTGTCTCGCTGGATATCGGCCGCGCCTCCGGCCTCGGTGTCGGCAGCGAGTTCACCGCGACCACGCCCAACAGTGCGGGACAAACAGTCCAGCTTCGCATCACCAGCCTGGACGGCCTGGCCCGCTCGTCGGCCGAGATCGTCAGCCCGGCAAGCGCTAAAGTGTCTCCCGGCGATCTCTTCGAGCTGAGCAAATGGATTCCCGCTGATAATCCTCCGTTGCTCGTCTGGCTTTGGCCCTCCAATCTCTCCGAGGATCAGATCGATGCCGCGGCCGCTCAAGCGCAGGCTTCCGGCACCACACTGGTCTCCGATCCCACCGAACAGCAATGGACCCACGTCCTCAGTTGGGACGGCACGAATTGGACCCTGCAGCAAGCCGGTTCGGCCGTCCCGGTCACTCTCGGCGCGCCACTCATCGCGGACGCCATCAAGAAGAACCTTCCTGCCGGCGCGAAGCTCTGGGTCAATCTTCCACCTTCACAAGAGCTGGCCGCCAAGCTCAAGCCCACTGGCAGTGATAGCGCCGTGCAGCTTGCAAGCAATATGTCTCTCGCGCACTATGCGCTCACCGGCGTCCTCACTGCCGATGGGCCGGCCTACGCCTGGTATCACAAGAGCGAGTTGGCCGCCGGACCGCCCTCGCCCAATGCGCCACCGCACAGCCCCGGATGCTCAGCCACATCGCAGTATCCCGTGCGCACGGATTGGGTACCTGTCGGCAGTGCCTCCGCAATCGATGCTGCAGGCACCAAGCTTAACCACTACTCGTCGCTCCTCGCCAAGGTGCATGGCTGGCTTGAGCTGGCCAACAGCCCCGCCGACGCGTCCACCGACGAGTTTTATACGCTCGCCCTCTTGCCTTCTAACGCTACTTCGCCGCTTCCGGCCAATCAGACGACGCACCAGGGCGATCAGCTCGTCATGGCTCTGCATTCCGATGACCGCATCGTCGATCATCGCTGGGTCTATGTGCTCGACATCGATTGCCATGGCCAGGGCACTGTACTGTACCCGCGCGACAACTCCGAGAACCAGTTTCCCAACGACGCCGACAATGGCCGCCAATTCGTTCTGCCCGGCGCGCCCGTTCTGCACATCTCTCCTCCTTTTGGAGTGGACACGCTCATTATGCTCAGCACCGAGCAGCCGCTGGCCGACCCATACGTGCTGAACTTTGAAGGCGTGGCCACGCGTGGTTCGCGCGGAGTTTCGTCGCCCCTGGAAAAACTCCTGAATCAAACCAGTGGAGGAACCCGCGGATTCTCAGGCGAGGTTCCCACGAATTGGGGCATTGGACTGATGACCGTTCACAGTGCTCCTCAAAGTGCAACCAAGTAGGCCTCATGCATCGGGCTTCGAATTTGTGATGCGAGTTGATCGGCACATTTCGCATGAAGATCTGACGGCGCCAAAAAGTGGGCTGACGGCACCCCTCGTCTGCGGGTATGCTGATTGTGCAATGCGCCGCGGGTTCGGGCCGGTGGCTCAGTACAAACGGTAAATCGGCGGGGGTCAAGATGAGCCGTTCGGCAAAATTCGCTCTATTGCTCACATTCAGCATCGGGCTGCTTGCAACGGCTTCCGCCGGCGCGCAAGGGTTTGGCGCGAGCAAGGAGAAGGTCACTCTCCACCGCAAATTGCCGGCCGTCGTGCATATGCCGGGGGACACCATCAAAGTCATCGTCAACTCCGCCGACACCGAAGAAGATGGCTCGCTTCCTTACGATTTTCAGGCTCTTCTCGAAACCGAGTTGCTCAAAGACGATCCCAACCTCCGCGAAGACGACAATCCCGCCACGGAAATCATCTGCCAGATCACTGAATACTCGCATCCTGATCCCGAATACACCAACAAGCTGGCGCCGGCCGCGGCTCTGGGCGGGTCCCAGATCGCTTCGATCGCCAAAGTTGGCGCCGTTGAACGCATTACGGCGAAACTCAATGTTTCCTTTCAGGCCAAGGATGCGAACGGCCACGGGATTATCTCTGACAACATTGAATCCACTTACGACCAGGAGTTCGACGCCGCGGGGAATTCAACCGCGCACGGGGTGTTTGGGCAGGTTACGGGCAGTCTTTCCCATGCCAAAGGCGGGCAGAAGAGCGTGGATGGCCCACCCACGCCCGCTGAGTTGAGGTCGCGCTTGATTATCGACGCCGTGCAGCAGATCGCCGAGCATCTGGTCAACTCCGATGAATCCATCGATGTCCTCCTGGCGCGCAAAGACGGTCCGCTTGAGGAAGGCGACAAGGACGCCGAGACGGGTCTTTGGGAACGCGCCCTGGAAACCTTCGAAACCGCACCGGCCTTTCCCAAACCTGACGAAGATGCTTACCGGCTTTACAATATCGGCGTGGCCTACGAGGCACTCGCCTATGAAGCCGACGATGAGAAGGCGGCCATGAAATACCTCGACCAGGCTGCCATCAACTACGGCAAAGCGATCGATGCCAAACCCACCGAGAAGTATTTTGTTGAGCCGCAGAAGCGCATCGAGACCGCCATCGCGCACTACAAAGAACTTGACCTGGAAAAACAACGTGACGCGGAGAGAGCTAAGTCTGCGGCTGTCGATGCCGAAAATTCCAAGGCTCAGGGCTTGACCAACGATCAGGTAATCGCCATGGTCAAGTCCGGCATGGACGATGCCACCGTCATTCAGGCCATTCGCGGCGCCAGTGCGGTTAGTTTCGATCTCACGCAAGCCGGTCAGAAAGCCCTTACCGCGGGTGGCGTCAGCGTACACCTCCTCGCCGAGATGAAGGTGCAGGCCGCGAAGAAGCCGCCCACAGTTGTGCACAAGGGGCTGAACAACACGCAGATCATCACCATGGTCAAGTCAGGCATGGATGAGCAAACCATCATCCAGGCCATCAACGGAGCTAATGCCATTGACTTCGACCTCAGCCCCGGGGGCCAGCAAACTCTCACCAGCGGCGGTGTCAGCACCCGGGTTCTCGATGCCATGAAAGCCCGAGCCGCGAAGAAGCCGGCAGGAACTACCAAACACGTAGCCGAAAAATGATCTCACCCAGCCGATCCAGACTTGCCCTTTTGCCGTTGCTTGCCGCAGCGCTGATTGCATGTCCCTCTGCGCGCGCCCAGGGAGCTCGCTGCGGCGCCGGCCAGGACCTCATCGTCCAGGCGCTCGAACGCATTACGCCGCAAAGCGGCAACGATGCCTTTGAAGACGCTCTTCAGTTGCTCAAGTCCGCCGTCGCAGAATGTCCAGAGCTGGGAGATGCGTGGTACTACCGCAGTCTCGTCGAGAAGCATCTTGGCCACGACTCTCTCGCCAACTACGCGATGGACAAGGCTCGCTTCAACAGCTCAGAGGCGCTCGATCAGGGCCTGAATCCTCTGGTCCTATCCACGCCAGCCTCGCGCGGCTTCGAGGCTGAGAGCACGGAAACTCCGGTGCCGGTCGCTCCGCCCGTGAAGCCGGGCCCAGTACAGCAGAAGTGGGCGCTCGTTGTCGGCATCGGCCACTTTACTGACAAGCAGATTCCCCAGCTTAACTACACCGGCTCCGATGCCGCCGCCTTTGCCACCGAGCTGAAAGACCCCTCCATCGGCGGCTTTCCCGCTGACAACGTTCACGTCCTCACCGACGATCAGGCCACCACCAAAAACATCAAGGAAGAGCTCAACTGGATTGCGCGCCATGCGCAGGCCAACGATTTGGTCGTGATTTACGTGGCCACACACGGAACCCCGCGCACCACTGACACTGCGGGCGGCGCCAACTACCTCATCACCTACGACACCGAAGCGTACTCCGGCGGCAGCCTCGATGAGGACGCGCTCTACGCTACCGCGTATCCGATGGTTGAGCTGGCCGATGCTGTCTCCACGCGCATGAAGGCCCTCCGAACCGCCGTCTTCCTCGATACGTGCTACAGCGGTGGCGCCGCCGGCGCCAACGGATCGCAACCCGCCGCGCCCCTCACCAACACAGCACCGTCAGGAACCATGCTCACGCACATGACCGACGGAACCGGCCGCATCGTCATCGCCGCCAGCGAGGTCAACGAAGAGTCGCTCGAAAGCAGCCAGCTCCATCACGGGTATTTCACGTATTTCCTGCTTCAGGCTCTCAAGAGCGGCAAAGGCCAAACGCCCTTAAGCCAAGTCTATGCATCGGTCGCGCAGCAGGTTTCGCAAAGCGTCTCCTCGCAGGGCATGCATCAGCATCCCGTAATGAATCGCAGCTCCGCCGACGCAGACTTCGCACTTCGCACTCCGCCCGCCGCAACGGCGAGCGCTCAACCTTGAACACAATGCGGTCCATGAAACCAACCGGCCTCAATCCGATTCGCACCGGCGCATTTTGTCTCGCTGCGATCTTCGCGGTTGCATCGGCGCCAGCGCAGCCCGGCGCATTGGCCAACCAGATTGCGCAACATGAGCAGAGCTTGGCTCAGGCGCGCTCCAGCAAAAACATTCGCCAGCAGGTTTCGGAGTCCAATATCCTCGGGGCCCTCTACTACAGCTCAGGCCAGCTCCAAAAGGCGCTCGATTACCTGAATCAGGCATTGCCCATCGAGCAAAAGTATTCGAGTCTGCTCGGCCAGGCCACGACCCTGAACACCATCGGCCGCGTCTACACCGATCTTGGTCAGGAAGACAAGGCTCTCGACTTGCTCAACCAGGCGCTGACGTTCTGGCGCGCGCTCCCGTCACGCGCAGGGGAGGCCGAGACCCTCAACAACATCGGCAAAGTCTATAACAATCTTGGACAACATGACGCCGCGCTGAAATACCTGAACCAGTCCCTGGCCATTTGGCACGAAGTCAATGCATCGACTGCCGTGTCATCCGCACAGAACACTCCAACCGGCGCTGCCCCGGCAACAACTGCATCCACCTCGAGCTTCCTCGCGACTGCCAGCATCAATGGTGAGGCCAGCACGCTCGACAACCTGGGCCGAGCCTGGTCCGACATGGGCGACGGCAAGCAGGCCCTCGACAACTTCAATCAATCGCTTCTAACCTTTCGCAACCTGGGCGAACGCAACGGCGAAGCTCTGGTGCTTAACGACACGGGTCCCGCGTATGCCGCCCTCGGTCAGAAACAAAAAGCTCTCGAAGCTTACAAACAGGCGATTGCGCTTTGGCGCGAACTGGGCAACCGCCAGGGCGAAGCGCTCACGCTGAACAACATCGGCCGCTTGTATAACGACCTTGGCGAACATCAGACCGCGCTCGATTACTACAATCAGGCCTTGCCCATCTGGCGCGAGGTTGGAAATCGTAGCGGCGAGGCACTTGCGCTCAGCGACATCGGCCGCGCCTATGCCGATCTCGGACAGCCCGCAAAAGCGCTCGACTTCCAAACCCAGGCCCTGCCCGTCTTTCGCGAGGTCGGAAGCCGTCGCGGAGAGGCCATGACCCTCAACAACCTGGGACGCGATCATTCGGACCTGAACGAAGCCCAGCAGGCGTACGACCTCGACCTCCAGGCGCTTTCTATCTGGCGCGAGGTCAAAGATCAGCGCGACGAAGCGCAGGACCTGATGACCATCGCGTGGGCCTACTCTGAGCTGAAGCAACCGGAACTCTCTTTTACCAGCGCCATCGCCGCGCTCGGCCTGGCCAAAACGACTGCCGATCCGCAAATCGAGGGCAACATCGAGAATTCCATTATGATCGGCTTCCGCAAGCAGAATCGGCCAGAGGAAGCCATCTTTTTCGGTCTGCTCGCGGTCAACGATTACGAACAAATCCGCAAGAATATTCTGGGCATGGACAAAGAGGTTCAGGCGGGATTTGCGCAATCGCGTTCCGGCGCTTATCGCATGCTTGCCGAACTGCTCGTCGAAGCTGGTCGCGCCGGCCAGGCCGAGCAAATTCTCGATCTCCTCAAGGAGCAGGAACTCCAGGATGTCGTTGCCACCGCCGCGCCTAGTTCCTCGGCGGGCATTGAACCCTTGAAGCTCTCTCCTGCGCAGCAGGATGCTGAAGACGCGCTACCCGATCTTGAAAAAAGGGCGCGCGCGATCGAGGAAGCAAGTCTCTCCTATGCACAACTTCAGGCCAAGCCGTCTCGTACGCCGGACGACGAAGCCCAGCTCAAGACGCTCAGTGCGACCATGCAACAGCAAGGAAGCGATATTCAATCTGTTCTCAACAACAAGATTTTTCCCGAGCTCGACGCGCAGTCGGCGCCCGGCCAGGCTTCCGCTAACACCACCAAGAGCTTCCTTCAGGATTCGCTCTCCAAACTCGGTCCGCGCGTGATGGGCATTCGCCTGTTGCTTGGCGAAGATCACGCCTACGCCGTCGTAGTCACCGCCAATGCGCGCAAAGTGATCGTGCTGACCGCTTCTTCGGCCAACATCCGCGCCAAGGCCTTTGAAGCGCTTAAAGCGGTGGGCTCGCCATCGTCCGATCCACGTCCGCAGCTGAATCAGCTTTACTCCATGGTCGTCGCGCCCATCGAAAGCCAGCTCAAGGCGCTCCAATCCGCGCCGGGACCCAAAGGCAGCGTTCCCACGCTGCTCTGGTCTCTCGACGATGCTTTGCGCTATGTCCCCATGGGCGCGCTCTATGACGGCAAACAATATTTGGTCGAGCGCTTCCACAATGTGCTCTTCACGCCGGAGAGCTACGGCCACATGACCGATTCCCCGCTTCAGACCGCGACGCCGCCAAGCGCGCTCGCCATGGGCCTATCGAAGAGCTATAACGGCCTCCCTGCTCTACCCGGCGTGATTCCAGAGCTTGACTCCATCGTCCATGATCCCTCCGATCCCGCATCGCATGGCCCCATGCAAGGCAAGTTGTTGCCCGACGAGCAGTTCACGCTGGCGAATCTCAAATCGGATCTCGGAGCCGGTAACAACTTTTCCGTCGTGCACATCGCAAGCCACTTTGTTCTCATCGCGGGCAGTGGCGACGAGCCGTTTCTCATGATGGGTGGCGACAGCACCGGCGACCCAAGCGGATTCGAGTGGAACCTCTCCGCGATGGAGAACTCCGCCGTCGCCTTTCACGGCACGCGCCTGCTCACACTCTCGGCCTGCAGCACAGCCAAGGATTACAAATCGCGGAACGGCCTCGAGATGGATTCGCTCGGCATGATCGCCCAGCAGAAAGATGCCGAAGCCGTGCTGGCCACGCTCTGGGACGTGAATGACCTAAGCACCAGCCACATCATGAGCGATTTCTACGCTCGTTGGGTCAGGAATCCTGCGGATGGGAAAGCTGAGGCGCTTCGCCAGGCTCAACTCGCCTTTATCCAAGGCGGCGGTGCCGTGCCCGGCGGCGGCACAGGCCGAGGCTTCGAAACCGAAGACCAATCATCCGCACCCAGCAGCCTCGGCTACGCCCATCCATATTACTGGGCGCCTTTCGTCCTCATCGGCAACTATCAGTAGCGGTTCGCAATTCACTTGTCACCGACGTCCCTCCGCTGCGAGTGCTAGACTTTCCAGCCGTAGGAGGGGAAGCTCATGCGCAAGATTCGGCTCCTGTTAGTCATCGCACTCATCTTCTTACCGGCAGCTTCATTTGGCAGCGAGCGCTTCGACGGCAACTGGCTCACCAAGCTCACTTGCCCGCCCAAAGGAAACACGGAAGGTTACACCTGGCAGTTTCCCAGCATCATCCAGAACAACATCTTTCACGGAGAGCGCGGTGCAGCGGGCCAACCCGGTTACCTGTCCATCGATGGCCCTATCGCCGGTGACGGCAGCGCCAAGCTAACCGCCAACGGCATCGTCGCCTCGCGGGAATATGCTCG
>Ga0187879_10000286_pt1 | contig 34686 bp, 27 predicted proteins | sample June2016WEW_19_1_FD_132423 | JGI IMG/M metagenome (GOLD analysis project Ga0187879, IMG submission 132423) | Peatland microbial communities from SPRUCE experiment site at the Marcell Experimental Forest, Minnesota, USA - June2016WEW_19_10 | ecosystem: Environmental > Terrestrial > Soil >... | reverse complement strand
TCTTGCCGACGGGGCTCTCGTCGAACACGCGCCGGAAGCGCTCGGCCATGGTCCGCAGCGCCTCGAGCGCCTGCCTGCGATCGGTGACGTCGCGGAAGTTGCCCACGATGCCACCGACGTCGGGGTCGTCGGTCATGTCCGTCAGGGTCATCTCGAACCACCGCCAGCCGGCTGCGGTGATGACGCGCCACTCTCCGGTGACCGGTTGGTTCGGGGCGAGGTGATGAGCCACGGCATCTTTCACATCCGCGAGATCGGCGGGATGAACGAAGTCCCAGCCGCTCGAGCCGAGCAGCACCTCTGGTTGGAGGCCGGAGACGCCCCCGATGGAAGGGCTCACGTAGATCATCGTGCCGTCGCGCTGGAAGAGGATGGCGAGGTCGGACGAGCGCTGCACGAGCGCCCGGAAGCGCCGCTCTGAGGCCACAAGCGCCGTCTTGGCAGCGTGCTCGGTCGTGCGGTCGGTCGCCAGGCTGAGCACCCCGACGATCTCGCCGTCGGGGCCCACGAGGGGCGATCTCGTGACATAGACAGGCACCTGCGAGCCGTCCCCACGGTTGATCCAGACCTCGCCCGACCAGTGCTCGCCCGCAAGCAGTTCGTCCCACACCTGGCTGCCCGGTCCGATCGGGTCGCGGGCCGTCGAGAACCGCACGAGCGCCCGCCCGATGATCTGGGCGCGAGGGCGGCGTTGCAGTCGCTCACTGGCGGCGTTGCAGTACACGACGATGCCGGAACGATCGATGATGAGGGCGGCTTCGCCACTTGCCTCGAGGAGGTCGAGACCCGAGAAGTCCCAGATATCCCAGGCGGACCGCGCCTCAGTGCCCACTCGCACGCCTGCAGGTATCGGCAGAACTCTGCCGCAGCCTGAGTGAAAACGCCCTGCGGGAGGGCTCCCCCGAGGCGGTCGTTAGCGCCCTGACCCCGGGCGATACGGCTCGGGCGAAGCTTCGGCCATCCGCAGGCCCGCAGCGGCCGCGGATGCACCTGCCCCGGACTAGGACGCCCGCGCCACCTGGTCCCGGCCGGCGCGCTTGGCCTCGTAGAGAGCGGCGTCGGTCCGCTGCAGCAGGCGACCGAGGTCGGCGTCTCGCGTGGCCATCTCCGCCACTCCGACTGATGCGGTCACGTCGATGGGACCGGAGGCGGTGGCGATCGGCGCCTCGTTGATGACCTGGCGGAGTCGCTCGGCGAGGGCGTGCGCCTGCGGCAGGGGGGCTTGCACGACGAGGGCGAACTCCTCCCCGCCGTACCGTCCGACGATGTCGCCCGACCCGATCACCTTCGTGATCCGCTGTGCCACGATCCGGATGACATCGTCGCCCGACGCGTGGCCGTAGCGGTCGTTGACGTTCTTGAAGTGGTCGATGTCGAGCATCATGGCCGACAGGGGTGTGCCCGTCTGACGGGCGTCGCGGAACGTCCTGCCCGCCATCTCGAAGAAGTAGCGGCGGTTGGCGACGCCCGAGAGCTCGTCGCGCTGGGCGAGGGTCTGCACACGTGCGAACAGCTGGGCGTTCTCGTAGGCGACGACGCCCTGGCCGGCGAGAGCAGCTGCCACCTCGGTCTGAGTCTGCCCGAAGGCGTTCGGCCGGCGGGCGATGATGACGAGGGCTCCGACGGCCTGCTCGCGCACGACGAGGGGGGCAACGATGAACGAGCCGGCGCGCCCGAGGAGCCCGAACAACGGCGAGTTGCGCTCGCTGATGACGCTGGCGACGGCGAGGGGCCGGCGCGACCGGAGTGCCTCGGCGATCTCGGGCTGGTCCGCCTTGGCGAGGTCGTAGCCCTCCGGCGGAAGTGACACCCCACCGCCAACGGCGGAGGCAACCTCGAGTCGCTCGCCGTCGGCCAGGAGGATGGCGCCGGCGTCCGCGCTGAGGGCTTCGACGGAGGTCTGCAGGATGGCCCTCAGCACGCCGCGGGGCTCGAGGGTCTGGCCGATCGTGCGCATCGACTTCTGCAGCAGCTCGGCCACCTGCCGTTGACGGCGCTCGCTCGCCACCGACAGCTCCATCTCGGCGAGGCGGGCAGTCTCGAGGGCGAAGGCGACGTTCGAGGTGATGGCGCTCAGGATCTCGACGTCGTCCCTCGTGAAGATGCCTTTGGCAAGGCGGCTGTCGAGGTAGACGACGCCGAGGAGGCGGTCTTCGATCTGCAGCGGGGCCACGAGGATCGAGCGCAGTCCGTGGGTAACAGCGCTCTCCGAGCCGAGGGCGGCACCCTCCTCGGTCCCGGTGAGGACCATGGGCTCACGGGTGGCCACGACCCGGTCGACGACGGTCGAGGAGTACCCGTTGAGCTCCTTCAAGTCGTTGCCGGCAGCGTCTCGTCCGAGGTGCGGGCGCACGAGGCCGGAGTTCTCGTTCGTGAGGAACAGCAGCGCCCGTTCGGCGTTCAAGATGCGCACCGTCTCGTCGAGGGCGAGGCGGGCGAGCTCCTCGGGATCGAGCACGCGTGCCGCCGCCGCCCCGACCTGGAGGAGCGCCTCGAGCTGGCGAGCCGCTCGGCTGGCCACGCGCACACCGCCGGCCCCGATGGCATGGAACCCGGACACTCGCACGGGCGCCCCGACCGAGTGGCTGCGTACCGACTGTCCGAAGGGGCCGCGTCGCGACCGCTCCGGCAGCGGTGGCTGAATCCAGTGCACGAAGGCGGCGATGCCGAGGTCTTCCGACAGCCTGGCGGCCGCCACCGCCATCCGCTCGGACTCCTCCTGGTAGCCGGCGCCGCCGAGGGCGCGGCTGCGGGCCATCTGGATGGCCATCTCCACGCCCGGGCCGTCGAGGCCGACGAGGAGCGACTGGCCTCGCGAGCTCGCTCGCAGCGCCGCCTTGTAACGGCCTTTCGCCACGAGCAGACCGGTGCGGGCGGCGTAGTAGTGCGCCCGCAAGAGGGGCGTGCGGGCGGCCCAGTGGAGCTCCCTCACGGCCTTGCGGGCCTGGCGTGCGCGTTCTTTGCGGTCCTCGTCCGTCGAGTTGATGAGCTGGGAGAGCCGCCCGAACGCCTGCACGATCCAGAAGGACGACAGGTTGTACGGGCAGTTCCAGGGCGGGAGCTTCTGGGCCCGGAACTCCGAGATCGCCTGCTCGAAGGGACGGCCGAACTCGTTCAGCCCGAAATGGAACATCGTGAGAGCGACCTGATAGCCGGCGAGGGAGATGCGCGACGGTTGCGTGCTGGCGAAGCGCTCCTTGACCCGCGAGATCCGTTCCAGGCCGAGGGTGGGCTGCTCGAGGAGGCCGGCGATGGCGATGCCGACGAAGTCGAGCCCATTCACCGTCCCGTCGGCGATCCGCGTGGCCGTGCCCGAATGCCACGTCGCCTCCTCCACCCAGGCAACCTGCTCGAGAATGCGACCCCGCAGCCCGAGCCCGATGCAGGCGGCCAGTACGCCGCTCAGGTACTCGCCCGGTTGCAGCCAGCGCGTCTCGTGGCGGAGCACTTCCGCCAGCACGTGCTGTGACTGCACCGACTCGCCCTGGAACTCGAGGCTGATCGCCTCCAGGAGCTTGGCGTGGACGATGGTCCCCTGGTCGCCCGTCTTCTCGGCGACGCGTGTGGTGTGCCGCGCGACGATGCGAGCGAAATTCGGGAGCCGGATCTGGGCGAACACGACGCCCAGGTGCGCATAGACGCCGACGTACTCGCGAGAGTGGCCCAGGCGGTTGGCCGGAAGCAGTGCCCTGAGCGCCACGCCCACCGAGAGGAAGGACCGGTGCTCGAGGTCGGCCGAGTCGCCCGCCACCTCGAGGAGGCGGCACTCGAGGCGGACCTTCTCCCGCTCGCCGCGCTTGGCCCTTCCGAAGCCGAGCCTCGTCAGCCCGAGCACGAGCCCGAGGAAGCACTTCCACAGCGTCGACAGCACGACGAGGAGGTTGCTCGACGGCAGGGGAACCCCCAGTTCCGCAAGGCCTTCGCGGGCATGCTGGAGACCCATCGCACCGTTCGTCTGGGCGAAATACACGCGGGCGACGTGCTCATGGATGCGTGCCTTGCCGATCCGCTCGCGCTCGAGCCGGAGGGCGTTCCTGTAGTGCTCGAGGGCCAGACTGACGTTGCCGGCGCGAGCGAGCGCCGTCCCGTAGTCGGCCTCGAAGGCGCTGCCGACCGACAAGCGGTACTCGAGGGCGATGGCCTCTGCCGTCGCCAAGAACGCCAGGGCGTCGTCATCCGCCTGTGCCGCCAAGGCGAAGCGGGCGGCGCGGTGGCTGGCCTGGAAGGAGCGCTTCGGGTCGCTGGCGATCTCGCCGAGGGCGTAGTGGCGGGCGATGTCGTAGACCACCTCGGGCCGGCTGTCACCCGTCTCCTGCAGCGCCCTCGCCAGCAACTCGTGGGCGCGCCGCGATGATTTCTCGTCGATGGAGCCGAGCAGGACGTCGCGCACCCCTTCGTACAAGAAGACGTAGCGTTCGCTCTCCTGCGCCTCGACGACGCGAGCGTTGGCGGCCTCGCCGAGGGCGACGTGCACGTCCCCGGGCGGCCACCGGGTGATCGTAGCCAGCAGGTCGACGTTGAAGCTCGAGCCGATCACGGAGGCTTCCGTCAGCAGCCAGCGCGTCGCAGGGCGGAGAGCATCGAGACGACGCAGTGCCAGGCCGCGGATGTCGGTGGGGAGGTCGAGGCTGGCGAGCGCCTCGGCGTCGACCGAGAACGTTCCCCAGGACGGCCGCAGCACGCCGGCCTCGAGGGCGGACCGGAGGTACTCGACGGCGGCGTAGGGGTTGCCGTTCGCCCGGATCGTGATCTCGTTGGCGAGGCTGGGCTCGAGGGTGTCACCTCCGAGCTGCCACTTGAGGATGCTCTCGATCTGGTCGTCGCTGAGCGGTGGCACCTCGATGCGACGCCGCACTGACTCACCCATCCCGGCGCGCAGGCGCACGAGCGCCTCCGCGTTGGCGGGATCGTTGCGGGCGGTGAGGACGACGACGAGGGGCAGGCGATCGAGCTCCGGCGCCAGGTAGGAGAGGACGCGAAGGGTGGCGTCATCGGCCAGGTGGGCGTTGTCGATCACGAGCAACGTCCCGCTCGACGATGCGGTCGCCACCGACATCAGCAGATGGGCCGCTTCGATCACGGCGAACTCGTGGAAGCCTGTCTCGGCTGACCGCTCCTCGTCGATCGACAGGAACCGATCGAGGTCCTGCGAGAGCCCGACAAGCGAGTCCGCCGCCCCCACGCGGTCGAGTCCCATCTGCTGCTGGAGGTGGAGGAGCATGCTCGGGTCCCGCTTCTCGAGGTCGGCGAGGAAGCGCCCCAAGGCCTGCGCGAGCGGCCCGAGGGGGCCCGGATGGTCAAGACCGATGTGCGTCTCGAGAACGGTCATGCCGTTGCCGCGGGCGATGAGCGCCAGCTCGGCCACGAGCCGGGTCTTGCCTCCACCGGGATCCGACTCGATGAGCACCGCCGAGCCAGTGCCGGTCGTGCGGCACTCGTTCGCCATCTCGAGGAGCGCTCCCACCTCGGCATCCCGCCCGACGAGGGTGACCATCGTGGATGGACGGGCGGAGACCGAATGTCCGAGGGGGGCGTCGTCGGCGAGCGTGCCTCGACGGAGGGCCTCGATGTCGGAAACCAGCGATCCGGCGTCCTGGTAGCGGTCGTCCGGGTCCTTTGCGAGGAGCCGGGCGATGATCCGCGACAGCTGAACCGAGACGTCCGGCTCGATCGAGCGCACGTCCGGCGGGGCGAGGACGGCGTGCATTCGCACGACCTCGCCGGCGTTCGAGGCCCTGAACGGCGGTCGTCCGGTCACGCACTCGAACAGGACGGCGCCGAGGGAGTAGAGGTCGGAACGGCGGTCGACAGGTCGGCGCACCATGCCCGTCTGCTCCGGGGCGCTGTAGAGGACCGTGCCGATAACGGAGTCCTCGGGTTGGTGGGTGCCGGTCTGAGTGGCGAGGCCGAAGTCGATGAGCACCGCCCGACCGTCGGCGCGCAGCACGATGTTGCGGGGGGCGACGTCGCGGTGCACGAGGCCGACTCGATGGGCGACGTCCAGGGCGGAGGCCACGTCGGAGGCGACCGACAGCACGCGGGACTCGGGTAGCGCCCCCTCCTCCCCGACGGCTCGATCGAGGGTGCGGCCGCCGATGAGCTCCATGGCAAGGTACGAGACGCGGCCGGTCTCTCCGACTTCGTAGACCTTGCCCAGGCAGGGATGGCGGATGGCGGCGAGAATCGCCGCCTCGCGGCGGAAGTAGAGCCGGGCCGGGTCGTCCGGGCCCGTCAGCTCTTGGATCTTTACGGCGTACTCTTCGCCCTCGCGAACGGCTCGGTAGACAGCGGTCGTCGCCCCACGGCCGAGCTCCTCTACAAGCTCAAACCCAGGTATCGCGATCCTTGACGCCTCGGTAGGCACCTATTCACCCATCCAAGGTTGTAGGAAAGCGGTCTCGATCTGACCACTGTGGGCTCCTCGTAAGCATACTCCTCGGGGTTGAACGACCTGGTGAATCACTGCGGAGAAGCTCCGCCGGATGCTGCAGGCCCGGGGGCGGTGAGCTTCCGGCGGCCGCGACCTAGGGCTGGGAGGCGAGCGGGAGCTTCACGACGGCGGACCCGCCCGTGAGCACCTTGATCATCTCCGGCTCCCCCTGCACCATTCCGAGCTCCCAAGCGCCAACTCCTGCGGTGTGGAACTGCGCTGCGAGTGCCGTCTTGAGAGCAATCGAGGTCGGGTTGTCGAACCATGTCTGGTGCCACTGGCCAGAGCGGCGGAAGACCGTATAGGGCGTGTCCGTCGCCGGATCCCAGAGCGGCTTGTGGCCGTCGTGGGCGATGGAGGCGGCGATCTGGTAGTAGGCGACGGCATACGGCTGCCCGTCGGCCTGCGCCCCGACGCGAGCGCCCGCCGCCGGGAAGTCGTAGCCGTAGAACGGCATGCCGAGGATCGTCTTGCGGGCGAGCCCGGCGGCGGAGTACGTGATGAGGGCGATGACGTCGCTCAAGGCAGCACCGGTAAGGGGGGCGTCGGCAGAGGGGATCTCCGTGTTGTCCATGTCGTATGCCATGACGAAGAGGTCGTCGACCGACGGCGCCAGCGCCGGCACGTCGAAGAAGCCCGTCGTGTCCTCCGCCGACTGCGGCAAGGTGTTCAGCATGATGGTCCAGCTACGATCCAAGCTTCGCAACCGCGCCGAAAAGGCCGCAACGAACGCCACGAAACCCGCACGATCCGAGGCGTCCTGACCCTCGAGGTCGAGGTCGACGCCGTCGAAGGCGAGTTGTGACAGTAACGGTGCCAACTCGTCGGCGAGGCGCTTCCCGGAGACGAGAGGATGGCTGGACAATGACCCGAGCACCGTCTGGCTCTCGGCGAACACGCTCAGCAGGACTCTGTCTCCATCGGCGTGACCGGCCGCCACGAGGTTGCCGGCGCCGCCGTCCTGCAGGGCGGTCCAGCCGCCGGAGGAGCTGTTCTCGACAAGGGCGCCGTTGCGGCGCACGTCGAGGGAGTAGTACACGAGGTCGGTGAAGGCGGCCAGGTTCGTGCTCCCGAGCGAGCCGAGCTCGTAGTAGGGCACGAAGCCGACGACCTCGTGCCTGCCGAGCGACCTGCGGTAGGGGCGGTCGGCCAAGGCCGGCGCGGGCGACCCTTGCACGGACGGGAACGTGGCGTTCACGTCCTGTTTGGCGGCGAGGACCGTCCGCGCCTCTTCGGCGGCGTACGGGTTCGTGGTAGTCGGGATGGCCGACGTGGTGCTGGGGAGGGTTTTCGAGGTCCCGCCTGTGGTGATCACACCGACGAGCACGAGGACACCGACGAGTACGACGGTGGCGGCGATGGCGATGCCGTTGCGTCGGCGAGGTGTCATGGCTCGCCGAAGCGTACCGGCGGCCGCCCGCCGGTAGGAGGCGAGGGGCATCGCCCTCACCCGCCTGGGGCTTCATTACGCTCTTTCAGAGTGGTGCGGACTCCATCGTGGTCGCCCGGAAGGGGTGGCTCGGCCTTCGTCGAGATTCTCCGCCTCATTGTCGTGCTCGGCGGCGCCCTCGTGGGGTTGTCAGTCACGAACCACTCCTCCTCCGACGGCCGCGTGCTCGGGGCGACGATCGGCGTGCTTGTCGCCTACGTCCTCGGCGGCGCCGCCGGGCGCGTCGTCGAGCGCCTCTCGCAAGGGGCCGACCGCCGCTGGCGCGACGTCCCGGCTACCGAGATCCTCGCCGGGGCCCTGCTGGGCGGAATCGGATTCCTCGTCGGTGCCATGATCTGCATCCCCCTGTTCGTATTCGTGAAGCAGGATTTCGACTATCCGATCGCCGGCTCCCTTGCCTGGGTGATCGGCTATTTCGGGCTCCGCGTGGGGATGTCGAAGGGTCGCCAGCTCTCCGATGCCGCTCGCCTCTCGCGCCGCTTATCGGTCGGTGACGACGATGCCAACCCCGGCGCCGTGATGGTGGACACCTCGGCGGTGATGGACCGAGCGTTTCTCGTGCTCGGGCGCGCCGGGCTCCTTGGCGCCGAGATCCTCGTGGCCGAACCGGTCGCGGACGAGCTGCGCACGCTGGCGGTGGCGCCGGATCCGGTCGCCTCCCGCAGGGCGCGGCGCGGGCTCGAGGCGCTGGAGGCGATTCGCGAGGCCGGCGTGACCGTCACCGTCGTCAGCGGCGACGTCCCGGCCGCCGCCATGACGGCGGAGAAGGTGCTGACGATCGCCGACCGTCTCGGGGTACGGGTCGTGACGGCCTCCGCCGAGGTTGCCCGCCAGCAGGACGCCCTCGGCATCCCGATCATCGACATGCGTGCGCTACTGGCGGATCTTGCTCCTGATCACGTGCCGGGCGAGCGTCTCCGCGTCGACTTGGTGCGAGCAGGCAAGCAACCCCGCCAGGCCGTGGGTTACCTGCCCGACGGCGACATGGTCGTCGTGAACGACGCCGCCCACCGCATCGGGGAGGAAGGCGTCGAGATCTCGGTGCTCTCCACGAGGGCGACGAGCCAGGGTCTCATCGTGTTCGGCCACGTCATCGACCCGTCCGGGCCGGACGACGACTGGGAGGCGACCGACGGCCACGAGATCACAGGTGCTTGATAGCCGCCACGAGCTTGGCGAGTGAGTCCTTGGCGTCCCCGAAGAGCATGGTCGTCTTCGGGTCGAAGAGCAGCTCGTTGTCGATCCCGGCGAAGCCCGGACGCATGGACCGCTTGAGGAAGACGATGTTCTTCGCCTCGTCGACGGCCAGGATCGGCATGCCGTAGATCGGGCTCCCGGGCGAGTTCTTCGCCGCCGGGTTGACGACGTCGTTGGCGCCGACGACGAGGGCCACGTCGGCCGTCTGGAACTCCGGGTTGGCGTCGTCCATCTCCTTCAGCTGCTCATAGGGGACGTTCGCTTCGGCGAGGAGGACGTTCATGTGGCCGGGCATGCGCCCCGCAACTGGGTGGATGGCGTAGATCACCTCGACTCCGCGGGACTCGAGCAGCTCGGCGAGCTCGCGAGCGGTGTGCTGCGCCTGGGCGACGGCGAGACCATAGCCGGGCACGATGATCACCTTGCGCGAGTAGGCGAGCAGCACGGCGATGTCCTCGGCGCTGGCCGAGCGGACGCTTCGGTCCGCACCGGCCTCGCTGATGCCGGTCGCCGTGATGACGGAGCCGAACGCGCTGAAGAGGATGTTCGGAAGGGAGCGGCCCATGGCGGCGCTCATCATCCTCGTCAGCAAGGTGCCGGATGCCCCGACGAGCGTGCCTGCCACGACGAGCACGACGGAGTGGAGCACGAAACCGCTCGCCGCCACTGCCAGGCCCGTGAACGAGTTGAGCAGGGAGATGAGCACGGGCACGTCGGCGCCCCCGATCGGCAGCACGAAGGCGATGCCGAAGACGAGGGCGAGCCCGGCGACGATGGCGACGAGCCACGCGTGCGGGCTCACGCAGGCGGCCACCGTGAGCCCGAGGATGCCGGCGCCGACGATGCCGTTCATGACCTGCTGGCCCGGGTAGGTGATGGGCCGGCCGGTCATGAGCTCCTGCAGCTTGGCGAACGCGATGGCTGAGCCGGCGAAGGACACACAGCCGATGATCACGCCGAAGAGGACTTCGACGACCTGGTAGACGGCGAGTTCTGTCGGCGCCGCCTTCAAGAACGTGGTGAGGGCGATGAGGGCCGCCGCCCCGCCCCCGACGCCGTTGAAGGCCGCCACCATCTGCGGGATGGCCGTCATCTTCACGAGGCGGGCGGCTGGGAAGCCGATGACGGCCCCGAGCGCCATGGCGCCCGCCATGAGGGCAAAGCGCGACAGCCCCGGCGTCGCGAACGTCATCCCGATAGCGATGGTCATGCCGGCTGCCCCGATGAGGTTGCCGGCCCGCGCCGTCTTCGGCCCGGAGAGCCCTCCCAGGGCAACGATGAAGCAGATGGCGGCGACGAGGTAGACGAGGCGGATTCCGGTGTCGAGGCTCATGGTTGGCTCCCCGTACCGCCGTCCTTGCCCGGGGCATCGGGCGTGCCCGCGCGGGGGCGGCCCTTGAACATCTCGAGCATGCGGTCAGTGACGACGAACCCACCGACCACGTTGATCGTCCCCAGCACCACGGCCACGAAGCCCAAGGTGATCTCCAGGGTCCCGTGTGCCGTCCCGAGCACGATCATGGCACCGACGACGACTACGCCATGGATGGCGTTCGTGCCGGACATGAGCGGCGTGTGGAGGATGCTCGGCACCTTCGAGATGACCTCGAAGCCGACGACGGCCGAGAGCACGAAGATCGTGATGAGCGTGAGGATGTCGGAGCCGTTCACGCCGTTCCTCCTTCGAGTAGCGCTGCGGTGGGCCCGTGGCGAACCTCACCGCCGAAGGTGACGCAGGTGCCGGCGATGATCTCGTCGCCGAAGTCGGGGTTGAAAGCGTTGTCGGCCGCGAAAAGGCCGAGCAGCTCGGCGATGTTGCGGGCGTACAAAAAGCTGGCGTGCGTCGCCATGGTGCTGGCGAGGTTGCTGGCCCCGTATACGGTCACGCCGTTCACGACGACGTCCTTGCCGGGCTCGGAGAGCTCGCAGTTGCCTCCCGTCTCGGCCGCCAGGTCGACGACGACGCTGCCCGGCCGCATGCGCTCGACCATGGCTGCGGTCACGAGCAGAGGAGCCCGGCGCCCGGGGATGGCGGCCGTCGTGATGACGGCATCGGCCGCAGCCACCTCGGTGCCGATCAGCTCGCGCTGGCGGGTGAGGAACTCCTCGGACTGCTCGGCTGCGTACCCGCCTTGGCCTTCCTGCGTCTCGAGCTCGAGCTCGACGAAAGTCGCCCCGAGGGAGCGCACCTCGTCCCGAGCTGCCGGGCGAACGTCGTAGGCACGCACAATGGCGCCGAGCCTGCGTGAGGTGGCGATCGCCTGCAGCCCGGCGACGCCGGCGCCGAGGACGAGCACCTTGGCGGGCGGAACCGTGCCCGCTGCCGTCATGAACATCGGGAAGAAGCGGGGAAGGCGTTCGGCCGCGATGAGCCCGGCGCGGTAGCCGGTCACGGTGGCCTGAGACGAGAGGGCGTCCATCGCCTGGGCGCGGCTGATGCGAGGTAGCAGGTCGAGGCTGAAGGCCCCGATCCCTCGGGCTACGAGCACCTTGACGAGCTCGAGGTTGCCTGCAGGTTGCAGCAAGCAGACGAGGGCGCACCCTTCCGGCAGGTGTCGCGCCTCCTCTGCCGTCGGTGCCTGCACTTTGCAGATGACGTCGGCACCGCGAAACAGCGTGTCGTAATCGGGCGCCACGGTTGCGCCGGCCTCCACGTAGGCGTCATCCGCGAAGAAGGCAGCTACGCCGGCGCCCGACTCGATGGTGACGTCGATGCCCTTGGCCGCCAGCCTCGGGAGGACGTCGGGCACAGCGGCGACGCGACGTTCTCCAGGCGCGGTCTCGCGTGGAACGGCCACATGCATGGCGGTGGTCTAGCAAACGCTGATGCCACCGGTCGACCTTTCCGGGTCCGCCCCGGCAGCCGTGCCGCGTCCTTTCGCCTCTTGCCTTAGAATTGCCTCGAGGGTTAGGGGTGTGATGTCGACGCAACACGCATTCAGAAACGTGCGCCTGCGGTGTCGGCCGTCCACATCGCGTGCCGGCTGACCCGGTTCCCATTCCCACGCCTCCCGGCGAGGGCTTCGACCGCACCGCCGCCCAGCTGCGCGGGGTTCTCCGCCTGGCGCGTCAGCTCGCCGTCATGGAGGACGAGCAGACGCTGATCCACATGGTCGTGAACACAGCGCGCTCCGCGCTCGGATACTCGGCCTGCGTGCTGGCACTCCGAGGTGACGACGGCAATTTTCACCACCGCGCCTCCGCCGGCGTTCAGGTCGAGGACGACCGTGCCTTCCGCAGTCTCGTCGTCAGCGCGTCTGCCTTCGAAGCGCTCACGCACGCCTCCATCGCCCTCGGCGGTGTCCATTGGGTTCCGCCCGGACACGCCGTCCGCGACCGCGACGACGTCCGGGCGGCCGTCATGGCCACCGGCGTCTCGGTGCCGTCTCGGACTTGGTTGCCGGGTTCGCTGCTGTTCGCCCCCCTCATCGACTCCGAGGGCAGGGCGATCGGGTTCATCAACCCGGACGACCCGCTGTCCGGTGAGCTGCCTCCGCCTGAACAGGCGCTCATGCTGGAGACCCTCGCCGAGCTGACGGTCGTCGGGCTCGAGATCGTGCGGGCGAGATCGACGGAACGAGCCGCGCGGGCGATCGCCGAAGCGCAGCGTGGGCAGCTCGAGGCCCTCATGGCCGCAAGCGCCCGTGTGCGCGGGGACATGGCGCTCGATCAGGTGCTGCAAGGCATCGCCCGCGCCATGTCGAACGCCGGCGGCTTCCGCCGGGCGGCCATCTACCTCCTCGTCGACGGCGATCGTCTCGAGGTCCGTGCCACCGTCGGCCTCTCGGCGTCGGAGGACTCGGCGATGCGCTCCAACGTCGTCTCCCTCGCCGAGTTCGCCCCGGCCATGCGCCCGGACATGCTCGTCTCGCGTTCGTACCTGTTCGACCACCGGCGCTTCAGCATCCCGGCCGAGCTCGACGCCAAGCTCAACACTCCCGAGCCCGACCCGGAGTGGCAGGAAGGGGAGTGGCACGCCGAAGACATGCTGACCGTGCCGCTCGTCGCCCTCTCAGGCGAGGTGATGGGCCTCATCTCGCTGGACGAGCCGAAGAACGGACTCCTGCCCGACCGTGCCCACGTGCAAGCCCTCGAATTCTTCGCCGACCAGTGCGCCACCGCCGTCGAGCACGCCCGCGAGTTCGAGGCGGTGCGGGCCGAGGCGCAGACCGACCCGCTCACCGGCCTCGCCAACCGGCGCGCCCTCGTCGACTCCGTCACACGAGCGATGGAGCGTCTCCGCCAGCGGGACGAGCCGAGCACGGTGCTGTTCATCGACATCGACCACTTCAAGCCGGTGAACGACACCTACGGCCACTCCCAAGGCGATCTCGTGCTCCAGTGGATCGGAAACGCCCTCTCCGACCGCCTGCGCAAACACGACGTGCTCGCCCGCTACGGGGGGGAGGAGTTCGTGGCCCTGCTCGGCGACACGGACCTCGATGAGGGTATGGCCATCGCAGAGGCGTTGCGCGAGCGCATCGCCGCGCTCGACTCGACACAGCTCACGGGCGAGCTGCCCATCCGGATCTCGATCGGTGTGGCGGCGCTCTCGAGGGACTCCGTCTCGCCCGACGACGTGCTCAACGTCTCCGACGCCGCCATGTACGAGGCGAAGCGACGGGGTCGTAACCAGGTGTGGGTGGCGACGCCGGGGGATCAGGTGTTCCTCGAAGGGGTCGACCGAACCCGATCGGAGCAGCAGCCGCCGCCGTGATCGATCACGTGACCTTGCAGGTGTCCGACGTGGCGGCCAGCCGCCGCTTCTACGACCCGCTGCTCGCCACGCTCGGCGTGACGGTGGAAGAGGGGGCGCGGAGTTCGTGGGCTTCTTCGGGGTGAGCGGTGGCTCGTTCTGGCTGATCCCGGCGGAACGGTCCGGCAACCGCGAGCTCCACTTGGCGTTCAAGGCACCCGACCGGGCGCACGTGCGGGGCTTTCATGCCGCCGCCGTCGCCATCGGGGCCGAGATCCTCCACGAGCCGCGGCTCTTTCCCGAGTACCACGACGCCTATTTCGCCACCTTCGTGCGCGATCCCGACGGGCACAACGTCGAGGCCGTCTGCCACGCCCCGGAAGACTGAGGTCGAGCTCGCCCAGGTCCCGAGCCCGGCAGATCCTGAGGGGAGCGAGTCGGCAGGGACGGCCTCGTAGACTCATGACGTGACAGACAGCGGCGCCGGTGAGGCGGCATCGGGCAACTGGAGCGAGTGGCGTCGACAGTACGAGACGACACCGCTGCGCGACACCGACTTCGAGACGCTCTCGGGCGTCCCCGTCGAGCCCGTCTACGGCCCTGGCGACGAGCTCCCAGGCCTCTACCCCTACACGCGGGGCCCGCATGCCTCCATGTACCGCTCGAAGTTGTGGACCATGCGCCTGTTCGCCGGCTTCGGCACCGCTGAGGACACGAACGTCCGCTTCAAGGAGATCCTCCGTTCCGGTGGTGACGGCCTGTCGACCGCCTTCGACCTGCCGACGTTGATGGGCCGCGACTCCGATGACCCCGAATGCCTCGGCGAGGTCGGTCGTTGCGGCGTGGCCGTCGACACCTTGGCCGACGTGGAGGACCTCTTCGCCGGCATCGACCTCGCCAGCGTGACGACGTCGATGACGATCAACTCCCCGGCCGCCGTCCTGCTGGCGATGTACCTCGCCGCTGCCGAGAAGAGCGGGACGCCGCGGCGGGCGCTCGGTGGCACGATCCAGAACGACATCTTGAAGGAGTACCAAGCCCAGAAGGAGTACGTGTTCCCGCCCCGCCCCTCGGTGCGGATTGTCACCGACATGATCCGCTATTGCTCGGCGGAGATGCCGAAGTGGAACACCGTGTCGGTCTCGGGCTACCACATCCGCGAAGCCGGCTCGACCGCCGCCCAGGAGCTCGCCTTCACGCTCGCCAACGGATTCGCCTACGTGGAGGCGGCCGTGGCCGCCGGACTGCCGGTAGATGAGTTCGCGCCCCGTTTGAGCTTCTTCTTCAACGCCCATCTCGACTTCTTCGAGGAGATCGCCAAGTACCGGGCGGCGCGTCGTATCTGGGCGCGCTGGTTGCGGGAGCGCTACGGAGCCGAGAGCGAACGCTCGCTGCAGCTGCGGTTCCATACCCAGACGGCGGGCTGCTCCCTGACCGCTCAGCAGCCGGAGGTCAACATCGTGCGCACCGCCATCGAGGCGCTCGCCGGAGTCCTCGGTGGCACGCAGAGCCTGCATACGAATTCGATGGACGAAGTGCTCGCCCTTCCGACGGAGAAGGCCGCTCGCATCGCCTTACGGACGCAACAGGTCATCGCCCACGAGACCGGCGTCACCAACGTCGCCGACCCCCTCGGGGGCTCGTACTTCCTGGAGGCGCTCACCGACGAGTTGGAGCGTCAAGCGGAGGAGGTCTTCGCCCACCTCGACGAGCTCGGGAACGGGTCGATGCTCGAAGGCGTCTACGCCGGCATCGACGAAGGCTGGTTCCAGTCCGAGATCGCTGACGCCGCCTATGCCTATGAGCAGAAGGTATCTGCCAAGCGCCGCGTGGTCGTCGGCGTGACCGGGTACTTCGAAGGTAACGAGGAGGACCCGCCGCCGATCCTCCAGATCGGCCACGAGGTCGAGGAGCTCCAGAACAAGCGTCTCGCCGACGTTCGCTCGAGACGCTCGAGTGACGCCGTCGAGGGTGCCCTCGCCGAGGTTCGGGCGACGGCCGCCAGGCCGGACTGCAACCTCATGCCGGCGGTCCACGAAGCTGTCCTCACCTACGCCACGGTCGGCGAGATCATGAACGCCCTGGCCGACGTCTTCGGCCGCTGGCGCGAGACGGCAAGCATCTGAGCGGCCGCTCCGGCTGGGTCGTCTGACGGTGGTGGCACGAGTCAGTGCCGGCCTGCTGCTGTTCCGGCGGAGGAACAACCCTGACGCCGCCGGCGGCCCCGCGCCGACCGGCGGCGTCGAGGGGGCCAGCCGCCCCGAGGCAAGAGGGCTCGAGGTCCTGATCGCCCTGCCGGGCGGTCCGTTCTTCGCCCGTCGGGACGACGGCTGGTGGAGTGTGCCGAAGGGAGAGCACGAGCCGGAGGAGGAGGCGCTGTCGGCCGCCTCTCGCGAGTTCGCCGAGGAGCTCGGGTCGCCGCCGCCCGGCGGCGAGCGGATCGACCTCGGGTCCGTCACCCAGCGGGGCGGCAAGCTCGTACACGTCTGGGCCGTCGAAGGCGACCTCGACACCTCGACGGTCGTGAGCAACGAATTCGAGCTGGAGTGGCCGCCGCGTTCTGGCTCGCTCCGCCGCTTCCCCGAGATCGCGCGGGCGGAGTGGGTGTCTGCGGCGCAGGCGCGACGCAAGCTCCTGCCCGCCCAGGTGCCCTTCGTGGATCGGCTGGAAGCGCTCCTGCGCGAACGCGACGGACCCTGAGCTTCAGCCGTCCGCGCCAGGGCGCGCACGCTACCGTTGGGCCGAATGAAACAGGAACATGTTTCAATTTCAACCGAGCTGCGCGGCTCCCAGCAGGAGCGGCGCCGACGTGTGATGGAAGCGGCCATGACGCTCGCCTCCGACGGCGGTTACGAGGCCGTGCAGATGCGTGACGTCGCCGAGCGGGCGGACGTCGCCCTCGGGACGGTCTACCGGTATTTCAACTCGAAGGATCACCTGCTGGCGGCGTCTCTCGTGTACTGGATCGACCAGCTCGCCGAGGTCCTGACTGACGCCCCCGTGAAGGGCGACAGCTCGGCCGAGCGCGTTGCCAACCTGTTGGAGCGTTCCATGCGGGCGATGAGCCGCCAGCCGAAACTCGTCGCTGCCCTCCTTGCCGCCATGTCATCGCTCGAGCCGGGGGTGACGGAGTGTCGCGAGATGGTGGCCACGACGATGGAGGGCCTCATGATCCAAGCCGCCGGCGAGGGGGCGCCCGCCGACATCGCCGAGCGCACGCGCATGCTCGGGCACGTCTGGAATTCGGCCCTCCTCAGCTGGATTCACGGCACCCTCGACAACAGCCGTGCAGTCTCCGACCTCGGGATCGCCTGTCGGCTGTTGCTCTGAGGGCCGCCGCTGCGCCGGCCGTCTCGCGCGGCGAGCGCCGCCACCCGGTCTCAGCGACCCGATCGGGCCTCCGCCCAGGATTTGCCCGCCTCGACGTCCGGCTCGTGCGGGAGACCGAGCACCCGCTCGGCGATGATGTTTCGCTGCACTTGCGAGGTGCCGCCGCCGATCGTGAGGGCGGGCGCGAACAGGTAGCCGTAGGGCCAAGTGGGGTTCGGGTCCCCGAAGGGGGTCGCATCGCCCAGCAGGCCGGCGGCGCCGCACAGGTCCTTTGCGAGGGCCATGATCTCCTGCCCGTGGTCGTCGGCGAGCGCCTTGCGGAGCGAGGCCTCGGCGCCAGGCGTGCGGCCGGCTAGGGCAGCCGCCAAGGTGCGCAGGCGGATGAGGCGAAGCGTCTCGGAGTGGATGTAGAGCCGAGCCAGCCGCTGTCGCAGGATCGGGTCGTTGCAGCCGCCCGAGCGGCGAACGAGCTCGACGAGGTCGTTCGCCGTCGGGCCACGGCCCCAGAGCGCCCCTTCACCCGAGAGTGAGACGCGTTCGTTTCCGAGCGTCACCTTCGCCAGCGCCCAGCCGGCATTCTCGTCACCCACACGGTTGGCGACCGGGATGCGCACATCGTCGAGGAAGACCTCGTTGAAGTTGTGCGCACCGGTCATCTCGACGATGGGGCGGACCGTCAGCCCGGGGTCGTCCATCGGGCAGATGAGGTAGGTGATGCCCCGGTGTTTCGGGGCGTCCGGGTCGGTCCGGCAGATGAGGATGCCGAAGGCGGCCGTGTGGGCGTACGACGTCCAGATCTTCTGGCCGTTCACCACGTAGGTCTCGCCGTCGCGCACCGCCCTCGTCGCGAGGTTGGCGAGGTCGGAGCCGGCGTCCGGTTCGGAGAAGAGCTGGCACCAGATCTCCTCGCCGGCCAACAGCGGCATCAGGTAGCGATCCTTCTGCTCCTGTGTGCCCGCATTGATGATCGTCGGTCCCGCCCACCCGATGCCGATCGTGTTCTCCGGCCGCCGGACGCCCGCGCGGCAGAGCTCGTCGTCGATGATCAGCTGGTGGATCGGGTCGGCACCGAGACCCCATGGCGCGGGCCAGTGAGGGGCGACGTAGCCGGCCGCGGCGAGATCGCGGCCGGTGGGCGTCGGGTGGGCTTCCAGCCATGCCCGTACGGCGCGGCGGCGGACGTCGTCCTCCCCGGGCAAGGCCAGGTCCATGGCGGCACGGTAGCCCGCTCCCGGGCGAGGTGCCGCCACCTGGCACGAGCATTCGGCACGTGGTCGAGCCACGCAGCCCTCCGCGGCACCCACCGGCAGAAAACTAGAATCTGTTCTAGTTTTTCCCTATGGAACCGCTGCGGGCTCACCACGTGAGCGAGTACCCGTACCATCGGTCGGTGGGGGCGGTGCTGGGGGGTTTCTTCTCGGCGTTGCGCGACGGGCGCATCGAAGGCGTAAAGGCGGATGGCGGCAGCGTCGTCGTGCCTCCGACCGAGTACGACCCACGCTCGGGCCGCGCGACGGGGGAGACCGTGGCGGTGAGCGATGCCGGCACCGTGACGACGTGGTGCTGGGTCGCCGAACCGCTCCCGCACCATCTGCTCGACCGGCCCTTCGCCTTCGCCCTCATCAAGCTCGACGGCGCCGACACGGGCCTGCTGCATTACGTCGACGCCAGGTCGATCGACGCCATGTCGACCGGCATGCGCGTGCGGGCGGTGTGGCGGTCCGAGCGACGCGGCAGCATCACCGACATCGCCGCCTTCGTGCCGGAGGCGGAGGCCGGCAGCGGGCTCGTGCCTCGCAACACCGCCGTGCTGGACGACGCAGAGGCACCCGTCAGCCAGATCGTCACGCCCATCCGCCTCGAGTACGACGTCACGGCCGGGCACGCCCAGTCGGCCTTCCTGCGTGGTCTGCTTGACGCCAAGTTCCTCGGTCGTCGCTGCCCGACGTGCTCGAAGGTGTATCTGCCGCCGAGAGGGGCGTGCCCGACCGACGGCGTGCCCACAACGGACCTCGTCGAATGCGGGCAGCGTGGCGTGGTCACGACGTTCTGCGTGGTCAACGTGCCGTTTCGCGGGCAGGCGATCGACTTGCCGTATGTCTGCGCCCAAATTCTCCTCGACGGTGCCGACATTCCCTTCATGGCCCTGATGCAGGAGTGCCAGGCCTCCGAGGTTCGCATGGGCATGCGGGTCGAGGCCGTCTGGCAGGAGCCGGAGCTTCGTGAGCCGAGTCTGGCGTCGCTCCGGTACTTCCGGCCGAGCGGTGAGCCCGACGCCGACTATGACTCCTTCAAGGCGCACCTCTGAGGGGGCCCTGCTCGCAGCCAGGGCGACCCTCGCCGACGGCATGTACCGTTGCATCACTGACCTGGACAGGCGAGCTGGTCGGAGGGGAACGTGTTGCAGAGACGATCAGGCATGGGGCACCGCCTGCCTGCAGCGCTGGCCGTTGCAGCCATCGCCGTCTCGTCTCTCGTGGTCGTGGAATCTGCGGCCGTGGCCCAGGGGCGCACGGCCCGGAGCGGGCCGACCGTGTCGCACTTTCGCGCCACGCCGGCGCAGCTCAAGTTCGCAGGCGGCCGCGTCCGTCTGACAGGACGGACGACAGGCGCCACGAAGTGCGAATTCACGTCCGGCTCCGCCATCAAGGGCCTGCCGGTCACCGTCGCGTGCGCCGACGGCCACCCGTTCGTCACGGTCAGCGTGCCGGCAAACCACGGCTCGGGCGTGCACTCGATCTCCTTCCAGCTGACGGCCGAGGGAACCCACGGCGCCTACGAGGAGGAGGGCCTCTTCGTGCACGTCCTGCCGAGGCCGGCGTCCATCATCTCGTTCAGCGCCAGTGCCGGGACGCTCACGTCCGCCGGCGGCAGGATCACGCTGACCGGCAAGGTTCAGCGGGCGCTGCAGTGCGTCATCACGTCGAGCCCGCGGGTGGCCGGCCTGCCCGTGTCGCTGCCGTGCGCCCACGGCAAGGTGGCAAAGGCCGTGACGCTGCCGGCGGCGCCAGGGGGCTCGACCGTCACCTACGACTTCGCCTTGGCCGCCGCCGGTCTCGGGGGTGGCGGCCCCACCGTCGAGACGACCGTCAACGTCACGGGCAAGGCACCCTCGGTCTCCCGGTTCACGGCGACGCCCTCCAAGCTTCCCCGCCGGGGCGGCACCGTCGTGTTGACGATCACCGTTGCCAACGCCTCCGAGTGTGGCTTCGGTTACGACTGGAACGGCGGCAGCGACCCAATCAACGGGAGCTTGGGAACCATCGCCTGCACCTCGGGGACCTTCAAGTACAAGGTCTCCTTTGCCCGTAACACGACGCCCTCGGCGGACGCGGTCACCTTCGAGGCGCTCGTGACGTCGGACGGTGGCGACATCGACGCCCCGCAGGAGCCCACGGTCGTCGAGGCCGCTGGCTGAGCCGTCCTCGGTGGCAGAAAACAAGAACATGTTCTAGTTTCTCCGCGGGTGGCGAAGGCGGGGCGGGGCCGCCGAGGGAGGAGACCGGACGTGAGCGACCTAGAGGCGGCCAGATCCAGATGAGTCGCGACGTCGCGGTCGTCGCCTTTGCGCAGACGCCGATGGTGCGTCGGTCGGAGGACGCCAACGAGGTGGAGCTCGTGATGCCGGTCGTCAACGAGGTGCTCGAGGCCACCGGGCTCACCATCAGCGACATCGGCTTCACGGTCTCGGGCTCCACGGACTACCTCATGGGGGTGCCGTTCAGCTTCGTCGGTGCGCTCGACGCCGTCGGTGCGTGGCCGCCGATCGAGGAGAGCCACGTCGAGATGGATGGAGCTTGGGCCCTGTATGAGGCGTGGGTCCGCCTCCAGCTCGGCGACATCGACACGGCGCTCGTGTACTGCTTCGGCAAGTCCTCGCCGAGCGCATCGCTGGCTGAGCTGCTCAGCCTGCAGCTCGACCCCTACGTGATGGCACCCCTCTGGCCGGACGCGCTCTCGGTGGCGGCACTGCAGGCCCGCGCCGGGCTCGACGCCGGGCTCTACACGGAGGCGGACATGGCGGCCGTGGCGGCCCGCAGCCGCACCTCGGCCGCCTCGAACGGCTCCGCTCAGCTACGGGGCTCTGCGCCGGCGGACGTATTGCTCGAGGAGCCCTACCTCGTCGCCCCGCTGCGGCGTCACGACTGCCCGCCCGTCACCGACGGCTCTGCCGCCGTCATCCTCGCCGCCGCCGACACCGCTCGGCGCCTAGCGTCGCGGCCCGCCTGGATACGTGGCATCGACCATCGCATCGAAACCCACTCGCTCGGCGCCCGTGACCTCTCCTCCTCACCCTCGACGGTGGCTGCCGCCCGGCACGCCGGTGCGTTCGGGCCGGGGCCGGGCGACGCTCCGAGAGCCGATGTCGACCTCGCCGAGGTGCACGCTCCCTTCAGCCACCAGGAGCTCATCCTGCGAGGCGCCCTCGGGCTGGGCGAGGAGGTGCCCGTCAACCTGTCCGGCGGTGCACTCGCCGCCAACGCCCTCATGGTCGCCGGGCTCGTCCGCATCGGCGAGACGGCGAGGCGGCTCTGGTCGGGCGAAGCCAACCGGGCGCTGGCGCACGCCACCTCCGGGCCGTGCCTGCAACAGAACCTCGTCTGCGTGATGGAGGGGGAGTGATGGCGAACGCCTGTGCGGTCGTCGGCGTCGGCCAGACCCGGCACGCGGCCAGGCGGGACGACGTCTCGATCGCCGGCCTCGTGCGGGAAGCGGCCGAGCGCGCCCTCGAGGACGCCGGCATGGAGTGGGCGGACATCGACGCCGTCGTGCTCGGCAAGGCGCCCGACTTCTTCGAAGGCGTCATGATGCCCGAGCTCTACCTGGCGCCCGCACTCGGCGGCGTCGGCAAGCCCATGATCCGCGTGCACACCGCCGGATCCGTCGGCGGGTCGACGGCGCTTGTCGCCGCCAACCTCGTGCGCGGCGGCGTCCACTCACGTGTGCTGACGGTCGCCTTCGAGAAGCAATCCGACGCCGACGCCATGTGGGCCCTCTCCTCCCCGCAGCCTTTCTCACCCCCGCTGCTGGCCGGGGCCGGCGGCTACTTCGCCCCGCTCATCCGGGCCTACATGCGCCGCTCCGGGGCGCCATCGCACATCGGCATGCTCGTGGCCGTGAAGGACCGCCAGCAGGCGCTCCTCAACCCGTACGCCCACCTGCACATGGAGGACATCAGCCTCGAGATGGTCGAGCAGTCGCCCATGCTGTGGGATCCGATCCGGTACCTCGAGACGTGCCCGTCGTCGGACGGCGCCTGTGCCATGGTGCTGGCGGACGCCCCGACGGCGCGCTCGGTGGCCGCCTCCTCGGCAGCCCAGGGCCGCTCGCCTGCCTGGATCCACGGCGCCGCCATGCGAAGCGAGCCGACGATGTTCTCGGGCCGCGACCAGGTCGACCCACGCGCCTCGCGGGACTGCGTGGCAGACGTCTACCGACAGGCGGGCATCAGCGACCCCATCGACGAGATCGACTGCGCCGAGGTCTATGTACCGTTCTCCTGGTTCGAGCCGATGTGGCTGGAGTCGTTGGGTTTCTCGCCGACCGGAGAGGGCTGGAAGTTGACGGAGTCGGGCGACACCAAGCTGGGCGGCCGCATCCCCTGGAACATGTCAGGTGGCGTGCTCTCGTCGAACCCGATCGGAGCCTCCGGCATGTTGCGCTTCGGGGAGGCGGCCCTGCAGGTGCGCAGGGCCGCCGGCGAGCACCAGGTCGACGGTGCCCGTTGCGCCCTCGGGCACGCCTATGGGGGCGGGTCGCAGTTCTTCTCCATGTGGATCCTGCGCGACACCGAGCCATAGCAGGCGCGCGTCAACGTCGGGTGCCCGCGGCGGTGCGGACGGACGCCCGCCTACCATGGCTTTGACGCCGACACCGATCTGGAGGACCTCGTATGCGAGTCATCGTCGACTATGACCTGTGCGAATCCAACGCCATCTGCATGGGGATCCTCCCGGAGGTCTTCGAGGTGCGCGACGACGACTTCCTCTACGTGCTGAACGAGCACCCGCCCGAGGAGCTGCGGGGCAAGGTGATGGAATGCGTGAGGTCGTGCCCGAAGCAAGCGATCTCGGTCGAGGGGTGAGCTCCGAGGAGGCGGTGAGGTCCCGGCCCGTCCGGGTCCGTATCGCCCCGTCGCCGACCGGCTACTTCCACGTGGGTGGGGCGAGGACGGCGCTGTACAACTGGTGCGTCGCCCGTCGCAACGAGGGCACCTTCGTGCTCCGCATCGAGGACACCGATCGGGAGCGTCACCAGGAGGAGCAGTACGAGGGCATCCTCGGGGCGCTCAGGTGGCTCGCCATCGACTGGGACGAAGGGCCGTACCGCCAGTCGGAGCGCGGTGCCTTCTATGCGGTGACCCTCGACCAGCTGTGGGAGGGCGGCTACGTCTATGCCTGCGACTGCACCCGCCAGCAGGTGGAGGCACGCACGAAGGGCCACCCGACACCGGGTTACGACGGCTACTGCCGCCACCGCGGCCTCGAGCGCGGCCCCGGCAAGGCGCTGCGCTTTGCCGTGCCCGATGACGGGGTGACCGTCGTGCACGACATCATCCGCGGCGATGTCGAGTTCGCCAACGAGACGATCGAGGACTTCGTCGTGGCGAAGTCCAACGGTGACGCCCTCTTCGTGCTGGCGGTCGTGACCGATGACCGCGACATGGCCATCAGCCATGTCATCCGAGCCGAGGAGCACCTTCCGACGACGCCGAAGGCCGTGCTCATCTGGGAGGCGCTGAACGCCCGGGCGGCCGCGAGCGGCGTCGGATCGGTGCTTCCGCTTCCCGTGTTCGCCCACCTTCCCGTGCTCGTCAACGAGCGCCGCCAGAAGATCTCCAAACGGCGTGACCGTGTCGCCATCGAGGACTTCCGAGCGGAGGGATACCTGCCCGAAGCGCTCGGCAACTACCTGGCGTTGCTGGGGTGGAGCTTTGACGACGGTCGCGAGTTCTTCACCCGCGAGGAGCTGGTCGAGGCGTTCCGGCTCGAGGACGTCAACCACTCGCCGGCGTTCTTCGACATCCAGAAACTCCTCCATTTCAACGGCGTCTACATCCGCCGGCTGAGCGACGACGAATTCACCGACCGCTGCCGTACGTGGGCGGCCGAGACGGAGGACCCCCTCGGCACGGCGCTGTACGACACGGCGGTTTGGACGGTGCTGGCGCCGCTCGTGCGCGAGCGCGTCGGGGTGCTGAGCGAGGTGCCGGCGTACGTAGAGTTCATCTTCGCTCCCGAGTTCTCCATCGACGAGACTCCGTGGCTGAAGGCCGTGGCGGGCGACGAGGCCGCCAGCTCGATCCTGATCGAGGTGCGGGGCGGCTTCGGGAGCCTGCGTGGGGAGGAGTGGCGGGCGGCCGCCCTGAAGGAGGTCCTGACGAAGGTGGGAGAGGCGCACGGGCGCAAGCTCGGCAAGGCGCAGGCGCCCGTGCGCGTGGCGACCCTGGGGCGCTCGGTCGGCCTGCCCCTCTTCGAGTCGCTCGAGGTGCTCGGCCGCGACGAGACGCTGAACCGCCTGAGCCTCGCCCTCGACCGCCTGCGCCCTAGTGTGGGCGGACAGCCGTAGAGCAGGGTCGGGCAAACAGGCCGTCGTCGCAGTCGCTGCGAGCACAGAGGGGGCTCAAGGTCGGTGTTCACGCTGTTCCGGTGGTTTCGGCGGCTCGTGTATCTCGTCGTACTGCTGGCCTTCGTCCTCCTCGTCGTCACCTCCGTGCAGGTGGTGGTCGCGTCCCGCTCCACGCTGGGCCTCGCACAGGTCAAACCGGCGGATGCCATCGTCGTGATCGGAAGCCCAACTGGGACCGGTCCGCTGGCGCCCGATCTCAAGCTGCGCTGCGAAGAGGCCGTCTCGCTCTACCAAGCGGGGCGTGCGCGCAAGGTCTTCACGACGGGCTCGAGCTCGTCGGCGGGGGCGCCCGCTGAAGCGTCGGCGGCGGCCGCCTGCCTACGCGCCCACGGCGTCCGCCACGTCACCGCCGTGCCCGTCTCGCCCATCCCCGCCCAGCTGAGCCAAGTCTCCCGGCTGCTTGGGTCCTCGGCCGGCACGAGCGTGATCCTCGTGGCCGACCCGTTGCAGACGAAGTGGCTGGAGGGCGTCGCCTCCGCCGAGAACCTGCACGCCCAGGTGGCTACCGTCCCCGCCCCCAAAGGGAGCTTCTGGAGCGACGTCGGCACGATCTGGGGCCAGAGCGTCGCCGTCGCCCTCGGTCACCTCGTCGGGTACGAGAACACCGGCTGGATCGGCGGTTGACCGCCTGTGATGCGACGGTCGTTGGGTCAGTCAGCACCCGGACAACTGTTAGCATTCGGCACGCCCATTCGGGGGTGGTGTAATCGGCAACACGACAGGTTCTGGCCCTGTTATTAGGGGTTCGAGTCCTCTCCCCCGAGCTCTCGGAGCGCCGGGGCCATCGTCCCTGGGTGGTCCCGGCATCGAGAGGCGGCGGCGGCGCGGGTGTGAAAGGGGCGGTGATGTCACATCTCTTCGGAGGGCGGTCGAGGAACTTCGGCCGCCTAGTCGGCACCCTCCTGTTCGTCGCGCTCGGCACGCTGTGCAGCGCTTGCGGGCTCGAGAACGACGTCAGCAGCGCAGCCACGGGGCCACTTCTCGCCCTGAAGGACAGCGACACCGTCGTCGAGACGAACCTGACGACGGTCTTGACCGCCGTGCAGAGCGGCGAGCCGGCAAGCCAGGGCGGTATCGCCACGACGTCGGGGCCCTCCACGAGCTACGGCCTCATCAGCGTGAGCGGGTCGGCGGGCCAGCCGATCGTGCTGGCGGGCTTCAACCAGCTGTCGGACGACTGCCTCGGCCTCGTCTACTTCGGCGCGTCCACGCCGTCGGGCACGAGCGTGCTCGGCCAGACGCAGGGCACCGCCTATTTCTGGGTCCTGCGCACGACCGCCTCTGACTGTGACGCTGCCAGCTTCGCGGCGACTCCGAGCGCCCCAAAGAGCTGGCCGAGCGGTGACCCGTCCTCGTCTGGCTTCCCGCTGCCCTGACCCTAAGGTCGTAGCACCCGAACGGATCAGGAGTTGACACGGACATGGACAACGGGCCACCGCGGGGCACCCGCGACCTGCTGCCGGACGCGGTGGCGCGCCGAGAGGCCGTCATCGCCGAGTTGGCGCGCTGTTACGGGCGCTTCGGCTTCCGGCGCATCGAAACCCCCTGCGTCGAGGACATCGATCGCCTCTCCTGGGGCGAGGGCGGTGACAACGAGAAGCTCATCTACCGGATCCTGCGGCGAGGGCTCGAGCCTGTCGTGCCCGCCGACACGCCCCTGGCCGACGTGGTCGATTTGGGGCTGCGGTATGACCTGACGGTCCCGCTGACACGTTTCTACGCCAACAACTCAGGCAAGCTCGCCTCGCCGTTCCGGTCCATGCAGATCGGGCCGGTGTGGCGGGCAGAGCGGCCGCAAAAGGGGCGCTACCGCCAGTTCACCCAGTGCGACATCGACACGATCGGAGAGCCGAGCGTGCTCGCCGAAGCGGAGCTGCTCGAGGGCACTCTGGCCGCGCTCGGTGCCGTCGGCATCGAGCGCGTGACCGTACGCGTGAACGACCGCCGCCTTCTAGGGGCGATGGCGGCGGAGGCGGGCGTGGGCGAGGACGCCCTCCCCTCCTTCTTCGTGACCCTCGACAAGCTCGAACGGATCGGATGGCAAGGTGTGAAGGCGGAGCTGGCCGACCGCGGCTATCCGGAGATAGCCGGCGCACGCTGCGAGGAGGTCGTGGCGCTGCTGGCGGGTGCCGAGTCCGTCTCCGAGGCGCTGGACCGTGCCGGCGACCTGCTGCCGAGACTGCCGACGGCCGTGCTCGACGATCTGCGCTCGACCTTTGATGCCCTCAGCACGATCGAGGCGGTGGCGGCGCCCGAGGCCGTGGCGTCCCGCCTCGATGCGAGCGTCGTCCGGGGCATGGGCTACTACACCGGGCAAATCTTCGAATTCGCCCACCCGGACGCACCGAGCTCCATCGCCGGAGGTGGCCGCTATGACGGCCTCATCGGTCGCTCGCTCGGCAAGCCCGTGCCCGCCTGCGGCATCTCGATCGGGTTCGACCGTGTCGTGGAAATGGCGAGTTTCTCGCCGCCGGATCTCGGAATCGCCGTTCTCTACGCCGACGACCAGTCGCCGTCTCTCGTTCTCGAGACCGCTCGCCGCCTCCGCTCCTCCGGTGGCTCCGCTGGCCTCGTCCTGCGGAGGGGGCAACCGAGGTTGCAGCTGGATTCCTTGAAGAGGGAGGGCTACACGTCGTTCGTCGTCATCGAGGACGACTCGGTCTCGCAGCCGCGGCCGCTTCGCGACTGACCCGATGGGTCCTCAATGGCCGCCGGCACCGTCCACAGCGGCGGTCGACACCTTCAGCGTCACGAGCTGGAACGGTGTGAGGTCGAGAGCGGCCGTGCCGGCCGGATCGACGTGGACGTCGGCGAGAGGGCGCTCGAGGGCATCGGTCCGTGAGACCGCCGCCGCTGGTGCCGGGAGCGCCTCGCCGAGACGCAGCGACATCGTGCCGTGCGACCCGGCCGGCTCGAAGACGCGCACGACGATCTCGCCGCCGCTGTCTGCGCGCTTGACGCTCGAGACCATCGCCCCGTCCACCTCCACGACAGAAGCCCGGGCCGGAAGGCGGGCACCGGCGCCCTCACCGTTCACCGGGACGGCCCGCAGGTGGAGGTTGAACGCCTCGGCCTCCTCCACGACCGAGCCCGCACGACGCAGTGACGAGGCCAAGCCGTCGTGCGCCATGAGGGCGTACGAGAAGCGATGCGAGCCTCTGTCCGCCTCCGGGTCAGGCCAGGTCGGGCCGCGCAGGAGCGAAAGGCGCATCACCGAGCCGCGCACGTCGTAGCCGTACTTGCAGTCGTTGAGCAGTGCCGCCCCGCAGCCTGGTTCGCTCAGGTCGGCCCATCGCTGTGCAGGGACCTCGAAGCGGGCGGCGTCCCAGGAGGTGTTGGCGTGAGTCGGGCGCTCCACGTAGCCGAACTGCACCTCGAAGCTGGCCGAGGGTGCCCGCACGGCAATCGGGAAGGCCACCTTCAAGAACCGGTGCCGCTCACCCCACTCGACCTCCGTGGCAAATTCCAGCCGGGCACTGCCGGCCGTGAGCCGGATGTCCTGGGTGAGGCGCGAGGTGCCGAAGGAGTGAACGACGCGCACTGCGACGCGCACGGGCCCTGCCTCCACCACTTCGATCGACTCGGCCTGGCGCAGCTCGACCGCCCGGGCGAAGGTGCCTTGATCGACGTCCCAAGCGTCCGTGTCGTTCGGTAGGTCGTAGTGAAGTTGGAAGACGTTTCCCTCCGTGCCGGCCGTGATCAGCTGCCGACCCGTCCTGCGGTCGAGGAGGGAGGAGACAGTGCCGTCAAGGTCGATGCGGGCTGCGAGCACGCCGTTGGAGAGGAGGAAGCCCTCCTCGTCTGCCTCGACCACGGCGGCCATCCCGTTGCCGGTGCAGCCGCCCGGGCTGTCGGAGGGCACGAGGGAGTAGCGCGCCCAACCGCAGCCGGCCACCGAGGCGATGAAGCCCAACCTGCCGTCCGCCAGTTCTTGCACCGGGGCGGGGTCGGCGGCATCCTCGGGGCCAAGCGCCGCGAGGGCGCCGACCTCACCGAGGGAGACGGCAGACAGGACGGAAGGGTCCAGCTCGACGAGATCGGAGCGGGAGTGCGAGCCGGCGTTGAAGACGAGCACGGCCGTGTCCGCTCCGCCGGCGCCGACACGTGCTGCGATCGCCCCGCAGGCGCGCTCGATGACGTCTTCTCCGATGAGGCGGACGGTGGCGTAGTCGGCCTCGGAATCCTCGTGCACCCAGTGGATGCTCGAGCCAGGCAACATGTCGTGAAACTGGTGCAGGAGAACGAGGCGCCACGCCCGTTCCAGCTCGCCCTGGGGGTAGTCGCCGGCCAGGCCGGCCACCGCCCACAGCTCGGCCTCGCGCAAGAGGTCCTCGGAGCGGCGGTTGCCGAGCTTCACGTGCGCCTGCGTCGTCTGCACCGCACGGTGCCGCTCGAGGTAGAGCTCGCCCACCCAGATGGGGAGGCCGCCGCTGCCGGCTGCATGGGCGGTCGCGACCGTGCCGGGGCGGGACTCGGCGATCGCCTCGTCGGCTCTCAGGGCGTCCTCCTCGATCGCGTGGAAGAAACCGGCCGCCGTCCCCAACTCCACCCGCGGGAGCGGCTCGAGGTCCTTGAGCCGCCGGTACGAGTCGAGCATCGAGCGGGTCGGGCCCCCTCCGCCATCGCCGTAGCCGTAGGCGTAGAGAGAGCGGTCGGAGATGCCGTGCTGGGCGAAGTCGCGCTGGCCTTTGAGCAGCTGGGCGACTCGGAAGTCGCCGTTGTAGGTGTCCGTTGGCGGACAGTGAGCCAGCACGCGGGATCCGTCGATGCCTTCCCACCAGAACGTGTGGTGGGGGAAGCGGTCGATCTCGTTCCACGACAGCTTCTGAGTGAGGAAGAAGCGCACACCGGCGGACCGCAGGATCTGCGGCAGGTTTGCCGAGTAGCCGAAGGCGTCCGGCAGCCAGCAGTCGTCCGTCTCGATGCCGTAGTGCTCGAGGAAGAAGCGCTTGCCGAAGACGAGCTGGCGGACGAGCGATTCTCCTGAGGGCAGGTTCGTGTCCGGCTCTACCCACATGGACCCGACCGGTTCGAACTGCCCGATAGCCGCCTTCTCCTTCATCTTCTCGAACAGGCGCGGGTAGTGCTCCTGCATCCAGGCGTGCTGCTGAGCCTGCGAGCAGACGAAGACGTAGTCGGGCTCGTCGTCCATCAGGGCGATGGCGGTGGAGAACGTGCGGGCGCACTTGCGGCGGGTTTCGCGCAGCGGCCATAGCCAGGCCGAGTCGATGTGAGCGTGGCCGACGGCCGTGACGACGTGGGAGCGAGCGGGTCCGGGGGAATCGAGGAGCCGATCCCACAGGTGGCGCTGTGAAAGCAGCGAGCGGCGGACGTCGCCCAAGTCGATGGCGAGAGCGACCTTGTCGAGCGTTCGCACGATCTCGACGGAGTGGTGATCCGCGGTGCCGACGGCCTCTGCGAGCTCGAAGAGGATACGCAGGTCGTTCCAGGCTGCTTCGAGCTCGCGGTCGGACACGGCGAGCTCGGCCCGTTCGAGCCGGTAGAGAGGGGCGCCCTCGTAGTCGGGCAGGAGCAGGGGCCACTCCATTCCGCCCCAGGGTACGTATGGGTTGGCCGCCGCCTCGAGGTAGAGCTCGACGGCCTCGCCGCCCCGCGCCGGGGCGGCCACCGTGGTCTCGTTGTGGCGGGGGTTGATGCCCTGCACGGGCTCCTCGCCCTCCCAGAGGAGACCCTCGCCTCCGAAGCCGACCATCCCCTTGTAGCCGAGGCCGATGCGGGCGACGACGTGTCGCCCTGCCCAGTCGCCTGGCACGGCTCCGGAGAGACGGAACCACGCCGTCGACCAGGCTCCCCCCCACGGTTGGCCGACGCTGAAGGGACGGAACTCGCGGGCGTACGCCTCGGAGGCCTCGATCGGCTCCCCCCGCACGAAATGGGCAGCCACCTCGAGCGGTTGCGTCGCCGGGTACAGCAGCGGGAAGACGACCTCCTTGATCAGCCGCTGGATCCGCTGGCGCTGGATGTCAGCTTCGTTGCCCACCTCGCCTCCTCGTGTGCCCGATGGGCAAGATGATGGCATGGCCGCGCCCGTGAGTCTCCCCAAGCGATCGACCGACGTCCTCGAAGCGGTCGTCCGCCGGCACCCCGACCTGGAGGGGTGCGTGCAGGCTCTCGCGGCCGCCGTCGAGCTCGTGACCGCTTGCCTGCGGGCCGGCGGGCGGCTCTACCTGTGCGGCAACGGCGGGAGTCACGCCGACTGCCTTCACATCGCCGCCGAGCTGGTGAAGTCGTATGCCGGGCCACGACCGCTACTACCTGCCCGCAGCCGCACACTCTTGACAGCAGGACTGCCGGATTCCGAGTGGCTCGCCACCTCGTTGCAGGCAGGCCTTCCGGCCATGGTCCTCGGCGCCAACGGTGCCGTCGCCTTCGCCATCGCCAACGACCTCGGCGCCGAGCTCGTCTTCGCGCAGGAGTTGGAGGCCTTCGGCCGGCCGGGTGACGTTCTGCTGGCGCTGTCGACCAGCGGCGAGTCTCGCAACGTCGTGCTGGCGGCCGAAGTGGCCCGGTCGCTTTCGATCGATGTCGTGGCCTTCAGCGGAGACGCCGTCGCCGCGAGCGCGCTCGGGGCTCTTGCCGCCGTCGTCGTGGCCGCCCCCGCGTCGGCGACGAACGAGGTGCAAGAGCTCCACTCGAGCCTCTACCACGGCCTCTGCGGGGCAATCGAGGCGGATCTGTTCGCCTGACTACGTCGCTGGAGGGGCGAGGCGGGAGCCACGACGGCGGATCTGATGCATCGGGCAGGTCACAAGTCACCCACTGCGGCCCCTAGGTACCGGTAAGCCACCCGCGAGTCCGCGAAGAGTCCGCGAGGATCTCGGCTGTGCGCTCATCGTGCATGGTCGCCATCCTCTGCGCGAGGGCACGATCCCGCTCGGAGTTCGCGGCCACGTCACTGTTCTTCGGAGCTTCGACCCGAGACGCGTGTCCGGTGAAAGCCCCCCCAACCGAGGGCTGCTACTCGCCCGGCCTCCTCATGACCACCGACCCGATGGGTGAGGGCGAAGGAGAGGATGAGTACGGTGGCGAACGTCGATTGCCACTACGTCCGGATAGCGCCGAGCTGAACGACCGGCAAGGAGTCTGCCTGCCCAGACGTCTCTAATTCATGAGGCTGGCCTCACGGTGCCTGCACACACGGGAGATTGGCTGGGTCGTCCTGTGTTCGCTCGTGCTGGTGGCGTGCTCGTCTCCTCACACATCCGCATCTACATCCACGGCGAGAGTCACTGTCAGCTCACCACTGGCACCGTCCGTAACCCGATGGCTCGTGCTTGGCGAGAAAGGGACCGGGCAGGAATTCGTCTCCGAGTACCGAAGCAGGTCGGAAACCGGGCGGGCGTACTCCATCGTCTTCGCGCAGGCGCCCGCGGTGCACTCCGTCTCGCCTGTGCCAAGGGGCGAGTTCCTCTACCGGACGAGTGCTCTCGGTAGCACGTTCGAGTTGTTGCAAGCTGCCACGGGAGACTATGTGTGCGTGCGCCTAAGAGGGAAGGCGTGGCGCTGCGCCGGGCCACCCCCTAGCGGGTTCTACGGCAACGGCCTCATCCTCTCGGTGATGTCGTTCGACCTCGAATCCCCGTATTACCTGGGGATGGTTCCCCACCCACCCCCGACCGGGTCAAGGGTCGTCCGCCGAATGAGCGAGGGCCGCACGGTCTCCTGCCTGCTGGTTGCCACCCGGCCCGTGGAGACCTTCTGCCTCACCGAAGCCGGCATCCTCGCCCTGCGCGAAGGCGCGGACGTGCCGCTCGAACTGAAGAGCCTGTCGCTCCGGCTGCCGAAGGCCGAGTTCGGCCTGCCGGTGGCACCGCGACCATGGCCCAAGCCGACTCCGAAAAAGCCGTACTGCGGCATCCCGTTCTGCGTGGCCCGCGACCTGGGAATGCCCGCGAAAGCATGGCTCGGCTCTCGTGGTGTCGGTTGACTCGCGGAGCTCAGGCGAGCTGTTCTCGACAGCGGGATGCCCCGAGACATGCCGGGGGAGTCACTCTGAGAGGCTCTGTGCAACCGTCCAGGTGAGGTAGAAACCCCGGCACAACAAGTTCATCGAAGTGCTCCGACAGGAGGCCGCTGCGGACCCCATGGGCGAGCATGTCGGCCATCGACTTGAACGCCCCGAACCTGAGGCGCGCCGCCCTCTCGCCCCAAAGCCGGGTTCGACCGTGCTCGGACGCCGAGCCGAGGAGGTAGAGGATTACCGCACCACCGTGGAGCGCCACGTCTCTGCGGCCCGGGCGTCGCCGAAGACCTCGACCTCACCCTCCACCGGGCGTCCCCAACACCAACGGGCGAGCGCCCAAGCCGTCCCCCGGATGGCGACGTCGCCTTTAGCGTGTCGCCGCGTGATGGTCCTTGCCGCAGTGGCGAGCGTCCATTCCGCCCCGTCTACATCGGTGGCGTGCAGATGGATCGTCGCCGGCCCCGCTCCGCCTGGCTCGGAGGCGCTGGCAAGGAGGCCGTCATCGGTGACATCGGCGAAGCGGAAGATCGTGAACGCCTCCGAGACCGTGTCGGCGGCGATGTCTGGCTCCAGCGAGGAGACGGGGACGCCGGCGGCGAGCTCAGCGTCGACGCGATGGATGGACGTTTCGTGTACCTGCCGGCGGCACCAGAAGTCCACGGAGGAGGGTGAGTCCGGACCGAAGTTCCAGACGAGCTCCTCGCCCGGGGCATCCCTGAGTGCCCCCACGAGCCGATCCAAGCGGCTAGCCATCCAGTCCGGCGGGCTTGTCTCCTTGGTTCGGCGGGGCATCTCCGGTCCGGGTGGCGCCAACAGGCGACCTTCGACGATCGTCCCGACCCAGTTGTAGACGTTGCCGAGGTGCTTCACGAGCTCAGCGAAGTCCCAGTCCGGACAGGACGGGACCGGCACGGCGAGGTCGCCGCCGCTGGCGTTCGCGAGCTCGAGCACGCGTCCTGCTTCCCGTTGCACGATGGAGATGGCTCGGTCGCGGTCCATACCTCGCAGTTTGTCTCGTCGTCGACGGTCGGGCCACAGGATGGCGGCGACAGGCTGGCGGTTGGGTGACGGCCGGCCACGAGCTCGCCACCACGATCCCGGTGATGATGGTGGGGTGGATCGACATCTGCCCTTTGGGAGGCCGCCGACGCTGTCTGCCGCCCTCGCCCGCTACCAACCTTCCGGCGAGCGAGAGCAGGCAGACACAAGCCGCCTCCTGCAACTGATCGCGACGACAACCGACCCGTGGTCACGATCCCAGCCGCTGCATGTGACGGCTTCGGCGATCGTGGTCGACGTGGCATCGGCCCGGGTGCTCCTGCGGTGGCACGAGCGATTCGGCCGGTTCCAACAGGTGGGCGGTCACGGGGACCTAGGGGAGAGTGATCCGCTGGCGGTGGCGCTGCGCGAGGCGGTGGAAGAGACGGGGCTCCGCGACTTGCGCCCTGTAGAACGGGCCGGACGCCTGGCGGCGGGCGACCTCATTCACGTCGCCGTTGTGCCCGTTCCGGCTCGAGACGGCGAGGAGGCCCACGAGCATGCTGACCTGCGATATCTCCTCGAGACCGACGACCCGGAGGATGCCCGAGCGGAGACTTCTACTGCGCCAGTGCGGTGGATGTCCTGGGACGAGGCGCTGGACCTCGCTGTCGAGGACAACCAGCGCGAGCTGCTAGGGCGCTCGAGAGCCCTGTTGTCCTAGAGGAGTTCCCTTCGATGCTGTCGATGCGGACGGCATCCTGCCGAGTCCCGAGGCCGCTCTCCGGGGGCGCACATCGTGGGGCGGCCGTCCGATCCGAGCCTCCGCAGCCGGACGCTACGATGAAGCGCTCCCGACGACCGACCGCCGGTCCAGCTGGGAGCCGCCGGCTGGCTCAGACGAGCACCCACCCGGCCCCATCGTCTAGAGGCCAAGGACACCACCCTCTCAAGGTGGAGACACGGGTTCGAATCCCGTTGGGGCTGCTCAG